>Ga0163144_10017973_pt1 | contig 14354 bp, 8 predicted proteins | sample OliLak19BULKMAT1_FD_123175 | JGI IMG/M metagenome (GOLD analysis project Ga0163144, IMG submission 123175) | Freshwater microbial mat bacterial communities from Lake Vanda, McMurdo Dry Valleys, Antarctica - Oligotrophic Lake LV.19.BULKMAT1 | ecosystem: Environmental > Aquatic > Freshwater > Lake... | reverse complement strand
CCCGGGCTTCCATCTCTTTGTGCTTGCAGATAAAGAAGAGATGAGCTACTTTGCCCAAGATATAGAAACCCTCTTTGAGCAAAAAGACCTAGAATGCCACACCTTCCCATCTTCTGCCCGCAGGGCTTACCAGTTTGAAGAAATAGACAACGCAAACGTGCTGCAGCGTGCAGAAACCCTCTCTGCCCTTAACAACCACAACCGCCTAGCCCGTGAGGGCAAGGGCGTGGGTAACGTACTTATATACACCTATCCAGAGGCCCTGGCAGAAAAGGTTGTAAACAAGCGCTACCTCACAGAAAACACCCTCACGCTGCGCGTTGGCGATAAACTAGATACCACTTTTCTGGGCGAGGTGCTGGCCCAGTACAATTTTGAAAAAGCAGATTTTGTCTACGAGCCCGGCCAGTATGCCGTGCGCGGCGGCATTATAGATGTGTTTAGCTTTGCGGCAGAGCTGCCCTTTCGTATAGAGCTTTTTGGTGATGAGGTAGAGTCTATCCGCACCTTTAACCCAGAGTCTCAGCTCTCAGAAGATCACCGCCCCACGCTCTCCATTGTGCCCAATGTGCAAGAGCGCCACACCCTTATAGAGCGTGACTCTTTCCTTAACTTTTTGCCAGAGGCCGCCAGCATCTGGTTTAAAGACTGGGCCCTGTGTTTAGACCAGATTACCAAGGCCTATGAAAAAGTAGAAAACAACTTTGAGGCTATAATGCAAGCCGCCGGGGGCACGGCCATCATATCCACCCCAGCTGCCCTTTTTGATACCGCAGAGGCTTTTAAAAAAACCATCGGCCACCGGCAGACGCTCGAGTTTGGCCACCGGTTTAGCCAGCGCAAGCACCTGCGCTTAGAGTTTGGGGCACAGTCTCAGCCCAGTTTTAATAAAAACTTTGCCCTGCTCACCAGGGCCTTGGGTGCTTTTCAAGACCAGCACTACACAAACCTAATCTGCTCAGAGAGCCCCCGGCAGCTAGAGCGCCTGCAAACCATTTTTGAAGAGCTAGACCGCCACGTAAAGTTCTTGCCCATGTATGCGGCCCTGCGTGCCGGTTTTGAAGACAAGAGCCAGAAAATAATCTGCTACACAGACCATCAGATTTTTGAGCGCTACCACCGTGCTCGCCAGCGCGAGCGCTTCTCTAAAAGCAAAGCCCTCACCCTAAAAGAGCTACGCACACTGCAGCCGGGTGATTATGTTACCCATATAGACCACGGCGTGGGCCGCTTTGTAGGCCTAGAGAAAAAAGAGATAAATGGCGCACACCAAGAGGTAATACACATTGTTTATAAAGACAATGATTTCCTGTCTGTATCTGTACACGCTCTGCATAAAATAAGCAAATATGTGGGCAAAGAGGGCACCCCGCCCCCCATCTCTAAGCTGGGTACAGAAGAGTGGGAGAACCGCAAAAACCGCGTCCGCAAAAAGGTAAAAGACATAGCCAGAGAGCTTATCTCTCTTTATGCAAAGCGCCGCGTTGCACCCGGCTTTGCCTACAGCAAAGATGGCTACCTGCAGGCAGAGCTAGAGTCTAGTTTCTTATATGAAGACACCCCAGACCAAGCTACCGCCACCGCAGATGCCAAAACCGACATGGAAAAGCCGTATCCTATGGACCGGCTCATATGTGGCGACGTAGGCTTTGGTAAAACAGAAGTGGCCATACGCGCCGCCTTTAAAGCCGCCGTAGATGGTAAGCAAGTGGCCGTGCTGGTGCCCACCACCATACTGGCCATGCAGCACTATAAAACCTTTAAAGACCGCCTAGCAGAGCTGCCCGTATCTGTAGATTATATAAACAGGTTTAAATCTACAGCAGATATAAAAGAAACCCTTAAAAAAGTACTAGAAGGTAAAATAGACATACTAATAGGCACCCACCGCATTGTAAGCCAAGATGTTAAATTTAAAGACCTTGGCCTGCTGGTAATAGACGAAGAGCAAAAATTTGGCGTAAAAGTAAAAGACCGCCTAAAAGAAATGCGGGTAAATGTGGATGTGCTCACCCTTACAGCCACGCCCATACCCCGCACACTCTCCTTTAGTCTCATGGGCGCGCGAGACCTAAGCATTATAGCCACACCGCCACCAAACCGCATACCTGTAACTACAGAAATTGTGCATTTTGATGAGGTATTCATCCGCGATGTTATCCGCAAAGAGCTGGCCCGCGGCGGCCAGGTATTTTTTGTGCACAACCGCGTAGCAGATATAGATGAGATAGCCAATATGATTATCCGCCTAGTGCCCGCTGCCCGCGTGGCTTATGCCCATGGCCAGATGGACGGCACAAAGCTAGAAAATACTATGCTCCGTTTTATAGAAGGTGAGAGCGACGTACTGGTCTGTACAAACATCATAGAAAGCGGCCTAGACATACCCAATGCCAATACCATCCTCATAAACCGGGCCAATATGTTTGGCCTCTCAGACCTGCACCAGATGCGGGGCAGGGTAGGGCGTAGCAACCTAAAAGCTTACTGCTACCTGCTCACCCCACCCCCACGCCTGCTACCTGCCGATGCCCGCAAACGCCTGCAAACCCTAGAAGAATTCTCTGATCTAGGCGAGGGCTTTAAAATAGCTATGCGAGACCTAGACATCCGCGGTGCAGGTGATTTGCTAGGCGCAGAGCAATCAGGGTTTATATCAGACCTAGGTTTTGATGCTTACCACAAAATTTTAGACGAGGCCGTGCAAGAGCTCAAAGACACCGAGTTTAAAGGCCTCTTTGACAACGCCAATAAAGACATGGCAGAAGTGCTAGTGCGTGATTGTAGCATAGAAACAGACCTAGAACTGCTCATACCAGATACCTATGTAAGCTCAGTATCAGAGCGCCTAGCCCTGTATGCCCAGCTAGATGACCTTGCCACAGAAGAAGCCCTAAAGCGCTGGGCAGCCGATGTGCAAGACCGGTTTGGCCCGCTGCCCCGCGCCGTTCATGATCTCTCAGACACGGTGCGTCTGCGCTGGGTAGCCAAGCGCCTAGGCTTTGAGCGCATAAGCCTAAAAGACAAAGCCATGCGCTGTTACTTCTTGCCCGCAGATAAAGAAACTTACTACAAAGGAGAAACCTTTGGCCGTGTGCTGGCATACGTGCAAACCCACCCCCAGCGCTGCCGTTTAAAAGAAACCAACAAGCGCCTCATTCTTAGCATTACAGAAATAAAATCTGTAAAAGAAGCCATCGCCCTGCTGCATGAGATGGTGCCGGTAGTGGCAGAGAAAATCTAACTACTTAAACAAGACTACAATTTCAATTACAGACTTTGCATTACAGACTTTCAATTATATGCTTTAAATTACATACTTACAATTATATGCTTTAAATTACATACTTACAATTATATGCTTTAAATTACAGACTTTAAAAGTCTACAACCGCTACATCAATACCTTGGTTCTTTACCAATATTTACAAGTAATGATTCTGTATCCCCAGATTTTAGTTTTTTGCTCTTGGTTGCATCCTTAACTACTTCTTAGATTAACTTCCTTGGTTTTAAAAAGGCAGTAAAATAAGAATTAAATATAAGGGTAAATGCCTGCGTAAAACACTTGTCAGATACTATATTAAACTTATAAAACGGGCAAAATTTTGTAAACGATAATTCTCATCAATCTTTATAAATTCTTTCTATCCCTAAACAATCTGCACGCCCGTAATAGCTGATTTAGTGCGCATACATGCAGGCTTATATTACACACTCAAAATCTTAGAACAGAGCAATAAACGCAATAAAAGCCAACGATGCCCGCGCTGTTCAGTTTGTATAAATAATAATTTGTATCACAGTGTACCTACAGCCCTCTTTTAAGGCTTCCCATACCGCCCATTAGTCAAAAACGCCTCATCGGTCAGGCTTTTTAAGAAGGCTACTAGGGCCGTAGCCTCCGTATCTGTCATGGCTATACCACCCGTAGGCAGGGCCACATCTTTTGTGGGCGATGCCTGTATGCCCGTGCGGTAAAAAGCTACAACATCGTTTAAGGTGGCAAACCGTCCGTCGTGCATATACGGGGCAGATTTGGCCACGTTACGCAGTATGGGCACGGCAAACTTGCCACGGTCTGCCTCGTTGTTGGTATGGGCATAGAGGCCTCCATCTATGCTGTAATCATCTAGCCCATTGTTCTTAAGATCATTTACGGCAAAAAGTGGTGCACGATGGCAGTTGTTGCAGCCTTTGCCCATAAATACCTGTAGCCCCAGCTTTTCTTGGCCAGATAGGGCAGCAGAATCACCGGCCATGTGGGCATCGTAGCGGCTGTGGGCGCTCACTAGGCTGCCCATAAACTGGGCCAGCCCATCCAGCAGGCGATTATCAGTTAGCGTATCCACTTTGTAGGCAGCTTTACAAAGGGTTTTGTAGCGCGGGTATGCAGCCACTTTGGTCACAATAGCTGCAAAGTCTGGCCCCATTTCGCCAGGGTTGCTTATGGGCCCAATAGGTTGATTGTGCAGGGTGGCTATGCGGCCATCCCACATAAAACTCGTGCGCCAGGCCATATTTTGTATCGTGGGCGAGTTCCGCCGGGTGGGCTGCGAGCCAATACCTGCACTTACCGCCTGCCCAGGGTCTGCAAATGCAGCCGTTTGTTTGTGGCAGCTGCCACAGCTCACCGTAGAGTCTATAGATAAGGCCGGGTCATAAAAAAGCGCACGCCCTAGCTGAAACCCAGCTTCTGTAACAGCTCGTGGATCAGCCCCAAAAACCGGCGTGCCAAAGCTAGCCGGCTGCTCCATAACCGATACGGGAGCCGGTAAATCTGCACCCATTTTAGAGCCACAGCCCATAAAAGTGGCAACACCCAGCAGCGCTGTTAAAATGCGAAGTATTCCATTTGGCATAAACTGGTAAAGTGCAAACCACTAATATACAACCCAGCACCTTCCTTATCAAAAATAGCCAAGCTTACAGGGCTGTAAGGTTTCGCCGCCAGCCCGCATACTTGGTGCGTTTAATGGCAGAGGCTTTAAAAATTGCGCCAAACTGCTCCTCTGTTATCGCTTCCCATTCTTTTTTGGTAAACGTCTCCAGCTCTGGCAGCAGCCCAAATGCAGGCTCTGTGTGGGCGGTGGCGTGGCGGTTCCAAGGGCATACATCCTGGCATATATCACACCCAAAAGCCCAGCCTTCCATTTTGCCAGCAAACTCAGCAGGTATTTGCTCACGCAGCTCTATGGTAAGGTAGCTTATACATTTAGTGGCATCTAGCTTGTAAGGCTCATAAAGGGCATCTGTGGGGCAGGCATCTAGGCAGCGGGTGCAGGTGCCGCAATAGTCTGCAATGGGGCCATCTGGCTCCAGCTCTAGGTGCAGCAGCAGCGAGCCAATAAAGTAAAAAGACCCAGCTTTAGGCGTGATCAAGTTTGTGTGCTTGCCCACCCAGCCCACACCCGCCAGCCGCGCCCAAGCCTTATCCATGAGCGGGGCAGAGTCTACAAAACCCCTGCCTAGGCTTTCTTCTGTGCCTAGTTGTGCTTGCAGCCAAGCCAGCAGCTCATTGAGTTTTTTGCGCACCACCGTGTGGTAGTCTTGCCCATAGGCATAGCAGCTCACGTTTAAGCCAAGGCCGGCATCCATACGCTTGGGCGGGTAGTAGTTGTAGAGCACACTCACCACCGTTTGCGTGTTGGGCTCTAGCAGGCGGGGGTCTAGGCGCATGTCAAACCGATTGGCCAGCCAATCCATCTTGCCCTGGTGCTGGGCATGCAAAAAGGCCTCCAGCCTTGGGGCTTCCTCGGTTAGTTGCCGCGCCCGGGCTATCCCACAAAAGGCAAACCCCAGCCGGGCGGCCTCCACCTTCAGCAATCGGGCTAGGTTTTTGGGGTCGTAGGTAGGCATAAAAAAGGGCTTAAGTAAATATGGGCCCCAGTATGCCAATTACTCCATTTTATGCGGGCAGCTTGCCTATTTACTGCTTGCCCGCCAGCGTTTCTACCTTTTGTGGTATTTTTGGCATAGATATCTGCTGGCAGGGCTAAATCCATGCCAATGCCGAAACTCTGCAAGCCTCTTTGCTGTTTATTATCTAAGCTTAGCTGCCCTTACGCTAGGCATTAGCCACCACCCGGTAGGCATTTGCGCTATGATAGAACTCCCCGTGCTGCAGGCAGAGCCTGCCGATGGCCGCCGCAAGCCAAACTGGCTGCGCGTAAAACTACCCACAGGGCCAGAGTACGCCCGTGTCCGCCGCTTGGTAGATGCCAATAAACTCCATACCATTTGTGAGAGCGGCAATTGCCCAAACATGGGCGAGTGCTGGGGCGCAGGCACGGCCACCTTTATGATTTTGGGCAACGTCTGCACACGGTCTTGCTCTTTTTGTGCAGTGGCCACTGGCCGCCCGCCAGAGTACGATACAGATGAGCCCCGCCGCGTGGCAGAAGCCATTGCAACCATGGGCGTAAAACACGCCGTACTTACATCTGTAAACCGCGACGAGCTAAAAGACCGCGGCGCAGAAATCTGGTACCAAACCGTGGCCCAAACCAAGGCCCTGGTGCCAGATACAACCATAGAAACCCTAATACCAGATGTTAAAAGCAACTGGGATGCCCTAGCCCGCATGGTAGAGGGCGGCCAAGAAGTGGTGAGCCACAACATGGAAACCGTGCCCCGCCTGTACCGCGCCATACGCCCCCAAGCCCGCTGGGAGCGCAGCCTAGAGCAAACCCTGCGTACAAAAAATATGGGCCATCGTACTAAATCTGGCATTATGCTGGGCCTTGGCGAAACCCCCCCAGAGGTATACCAAGCTATGGATGAGCTCGTGCAAGCCGGCCTGCACATACTTACCCTGGGCCAGTACCTGCAGCCCACTAAAATGCACGCCGCCGTAGAGGAGTTTATTACCCCAGATATGTTTGCCCATTACAGAGATGTTGGCCTGCAAAAAGGCTTGCGGTATGTAGAAAGCGGGCCGCTTGTCCGCAGTAGCTACCATGCCGAGCGCCACGTGCATGTACCTATAGACTAAGCTTCATTTTAAGGTTGAATGCCGCTTATTGGCGTATCAGGAATCAGTCTTTAAGCTTCAATTTAAGGTTGAGTGCCGCTTATTGCCGTATCAGGTATCAGTCTTTAAGCTTCATTTTTAGGTTGAATCTAGCTTATTGCCGCATCAGGTATCAGAGATTAAAATAGCATTCAATCTATTTTTATTCCACCTGCATTTTTCCGTCAATCAATTAAATTCTAACCGACAATCAACTACATCATTATACAACTACGGGTCTCAGTCTAACAATTAATTAGTCACCAAAATCATTTATTAACAGGTAACTGGTATCAAAACCTGTTAAGCCATTACGCAATAAGGCAACTGGTATCAAAACCTGTTAAGCCATTACGTAATAAGGCAACTAATAACAAAACCTGGCAACTTAATACCCCAACGCACAACTTACTACGCCAACTCACATCCAATTAACCCCCATGAAAACCACCCCACGCTGGCTTGTCTTTTCCATTGTTTTTGCCCTAACCTTGCTGGTACTTGCAGGCGGCTATTTTATTCAGAAAGACAACAAACGCCCAGATGTAATCTTAGAGACCTATGGCCGCCAAACCGTAGACTCCATAGCCTCAGACGGCACCCATCATGATGCTAACCGCATCCACACCGTCGGCACCTTTGCCCTTACAGACCAGCTGGGCCGTCCCTTTACAGAGGCAGAAACCCGCGGCAAAATCTATGTGGCAGATTTTTTCTTCACCACCTGCCAGACCATTTGCATACCCATGGGCCGCAATATGAGCCAGCTTGTAAAGCGTTATGCAAACAACCCAGATATCCTGTTTGTATCTCATACCGTAGATCCAGAAACAGACTCTGTACCCGTGCTTAAAGCCTATGCTGATAAGCACGAGGCCCCGCCAAACCAGTGGTACATGCTCACAGGCTCTAAAAAAGTTATCTACAGCCTAGCTCGTAATGATTATTTTGTTACCGCCACCCAAGGCGATGCCGGCCCAGACGATTTTGTCCATACCCAAAATTTTGCCCTCATAGACCCCCGCGGGCGCATCCGCGGCTATTATGATGGTACCCGCCTAGAAGAAATAGAAAAATTAGCCAAAGACATCGCCATATTGCAGCAAGAAACCTCTTTATAATAAACAGTATTTAACACCTTGCCCTTTAGGCAACCCGTATGCGTATCGCTTGTCTTCCCTTGGCTGGGCCCAACAACCCCTACCAAAACCTGATGAAGGCCGGTTTAGAGAAATCTAGCCATACCACAGTTTCAGGTGCTGCCGGCCAGTTTTTCCCCCTCATGCGCACGGTGTGGCAGCAGCACCCGCAGGCCATACATATAGACTGGGCCGGCAGTTATTATCTGCGGGCAAACCCTGTTTTTTGTGCCATACAAGCAGCTTTATTTTGGGTGGATATATGGTTTTTCTCCCTGCAGAAAGTGCCCTTGGTATGGACGCTGCACAACCTTACAGAGCATGAAACCAGCTATCCCCGCCTAGACCATTACGCCAAGCTGCGCCTTGCCAAGCTCGCCACTAAAATCCGGATCTTCTCAGAGCTGCAACTGCCAGATGCCCAGCGAAAATTCCCTAAATATGCCCATAAACTGTGCGTAGTGCCAGAGGGCAGCTATGTGGGCCATTACCCAGAGACACAAACCCGCGCAGATGCCCGGTATTTACTTGGCCTGCCAGATAAGGCCCGGGTGGTGCTGCATTTTGGTAACCTGCGCCCATACAAAGGCTCAATAGATCTTGTAAACGCTTTTAAAACCGTGGCCGCCCCGCAAGACCGGCTGGTAATGGCAGGCCCCGCCCACAACCCCAGCTATGTACAAGCCATTAAAGAGGCCATAGGCTCTGATACCCGCATTTTGCTAGAAGCTGGTTTTGTAGATGAAAACCGCGTGCAGACCTTCTTTCGTGCCGCAGACCTTGCCGCCTTTCCCTTTGCGCGGATAGATAATTCTGGCACCGTGATATTGGCCATGGGCTTTGGCCTAGTATGCCTAGCCCCGGCAGCAGGGGCGGTAGCCGGGCGTTTAGCTGGCCAGCCAGACTTTTTATACGCCCCCGGCCAGCTTTCACAGGCCCTTAAAGCAGCTTTAAATGCCCCCGCAAACACCTTGCAAGTGCTGGGCCAGGCCAATAGAGCGCAGGTACTTAGCCACCGTTGGCAAGATTTTGCCTCCGTTTTTGCTGCCCTACAGGCATAAAAAAGCCCTTCTTCCGGTAAAGAAGAAGGGCTACGTTAGCTCTTTTGCTAATTATTGCACCGTAATTCTGGCAGTGGTTGGGCCTTGGCCTGCGGCCTCAACACGTATCAGATAAACACCTGCTTCTTGCGGCAGAGTAAGCTCCTCAGATAATAAGCCACCCATTACCTGCACCTGCATAGCAGATACTTGGCGGCCGGTTACATCCAGTATCCGCACCATAGCCACGGCAGCCTCTGGGTTTATAGCCTCTAGCACTAGCTGCGCACGGCCACCTGCTTGGGCAGGGTTAGGCATAACCTTTAGCGCATGCTTTGTGGTTGTGGCCGCGGCATCAGCATCAGCATCACCCTGGCGGAAGTTAATGAGAGGGGTATTGGTTATCCGGCCCACAAACATTTCTTCATTGCCACGGCCACCAATCTCATATGGGCCAAACTTGCCCGTAAACTTATACTTGCCTGTTACAAACAGAGAGCCAAACACAGATGGCGCTATACCCTGTGCAAAGTCTACACTTATTCCGCCCACCTGCAAGAGCTGAAGCTGCGCAACAGTAGCTAGATTATAGCGGGCCACAAAACCATCAATTGCACCCAAAGAAGCTGGCCCACCGGGTTGTCTGTTAGACAAATACCCAGAAACCCAAAGCGTGTTACCAGTAATGGCTATGTCTAGTGCACCATCACTGGCACTTCTCCCAAGCCTAAACGCCAGCGGAGTTGTACCGTTAAGATCAAAAGATAGCACAAAGGCATCATCTCCGCCAGCACTCACAAGGGTAGCGCCGCCTGGCAGGGCCATGGTATTTTGGAAAGCGCCCACTACGTATGTACGCGGGTTTGACATTCCAAGTATTGGGTCTGGCCCAATCAGTACTTGGTTTGCTTGATCATTACCCGTGCCACCAAACAAGCGGAACCCAACCACAGAACCATCTGCCATTAAGGCATAGGTAAAGGCATCTCTGCCACCCGCAGTAGGGTATGTAACTGCCCCTATAGTTACAGGGCCGCTTACAAAACCTGCAAGCACTACGCCGCTGCCAGTACCCAGTTGGGCAGCAGATACACCAAAGGCCATATCTGACCCACTAGAGCCTACAACACGGGCCCATTGGGTCATTCCGCCCATACTGTATTTAGCTACAAGAGCATCGCGGCTGCCTAAGCCAGTTGTGGCTACTGGGCCAAAAACAGCGTTGCCGCTTACCCAGCCACCCACATATATATCGGTGCCCACAACGGCCACACCTGTACCTTGGTCTACACTGCTGCTACCGCCAGATGTTAGCCATACCCAGTCTCCTGATGGAGTTATGCTGGCTAGGAACATATCTTGCCCGCCGCGGGTAATTACAGTAGTGCCAGGTATAGATAGGCTAATATTAAACCAGCCTGTTATAACTAAGTTGCCGTTAGGTAAGAGGGCCACGCCCTGGGCCTCGTCATCCTGGGTGTTGCCAAGCAGGCGTATCCAGACTTGTGCACCAGTAGAGTCATATTTAGCAATAAATGCGTCTCTAGCTCCGGCGGTTGTTACGTCTGTTACACCGCCAAAAGTTGTAGGCTGATTAATGCTCCCCACCACATAAGCATTGCCAAAACCATCGGCTACTACACGGTTGCCGCGGTCATCTCCTGTGCTGGTGCCATTGCGTATCCATTTCCAAGCTGTTACTAGCACAGTAGGGGCAGGGTTTACCTGCACGGTAAAGTTGCGTATGGCAGTAGCATCATAGGTGTCTTTTACAGTTAATGCAAACACATATACACCGGCCACAAGTGGAGAGGCAGAAAGTGTCCCAGTGAAAATGTTGCTTAGCGTAGGGGCAGATGGCCCTGATACCTGGCTCCAACTAAAGGTTAACACATCATTTTCTGGGTCAGAAACATTTGTTAAAATTGTAACTGAGTTTGCCGGCAGCGTAAGGAAAATAGTAAAGCCTGGAGCTATCACCGGAGGAAAATTAATAATAATCTGAAAATTACCCGGGCTTACAGCCTGTGCAAATACAGGGTTAGAGGCATCTGCAACTCTAATGCGTGCTTGCGATGTGGCCACCACCGGCACTAGCCAGTTGTAGCTGCCCGTATTGGGCACTGTAGCTATGGGCGTGTACGTGGCACCACCGTCGGTGCTGTAGCTGATCGCAACTTGGTTGCCGGCCGTGAGGCCCGCCGCTTCCCACCGGATTGTTTGCGTTTGGCCGTTGAGGAACTGCTCGCCCCCAACGGGAAATATTATCCCAACGACCCCAGCGTTGGAAACTTGGAAAGTATTGGTAATTGCCTGCACACAAGCTGTGGTGCTGCTGCTTACGCGTATTACGTAATCGTTGCTGTTCTGGCCCACGGGGGCTGTCCAGTTTGTTGTACCTGTATTAGCAATACCGGTAGCAAAGGTTATGTATGAGAAGCCGCCGTTTGTGCTATACGCAACGTCTACCGTGGGTACGGCGCCGGTGGTAGTCCAGTTTACAGGCAGCGTTTGCCCTGCGTTTACAAACTGCCCGGTGGTAGGGTTGGTTACTACCAGTGCAGCGGGGCCGGCAACAATACTAAACGGGTTGCTGGTATCGCGCAGGGCAGGGTTAAAGGCATCTACAACCAGTAAGCGCGCCGTTGTTGTAGTAATAGATGGGAAAAGAACAGAAATAGTATTTAAACCAACCGTGGGCAGGTTCACAACCGGCGAAAGCTGGTACCAGCTTTCGCCCCCATTTGTAGTTAGCAATATTTGATAAAAACCCGTTATGCCCCCTGCATTAAAGGCTACGTCGTAGTTTTGGCAGCCTGTTTGGGTACCACTCACTGTTTTGGTAACAAGGGCTAAAAACTGGGCTTTTATGTTAAAAGTGCTGTTAGAAATATCAAAGGTGGTGCCTGGGTTTAGCTTGTCTTCTATCCGAAACAGCGCCTGCGTAGTTGTAAGATTAGGTGCAACCCAAAGAAAAGGGCCTGTACGCAGCACTTTGTTATCTAGCACGGTCCAGTCAACACCATTGTTGTAGCTTATAGATACTATTACAGTATCAGACAGTACTGCCCCGTTAGAGTTCCAGGTTACTGCAAAAGACTGGCCAGAAATTACTGCCTCGCCTCCATTAAAACTGGTAAGGCCTATGGCTGGTGTAGCACCGCTACTACGGAACAGCGTATCGCTAAATGCCACGCGGCAGGGCTCGGCAGCGTCTTGCACCCGCACATAAATGCGCGATGATGCATTTGGCAGGTTCCAGTCGTAGTAATTGCGCCCCGTTACCGTTGCCATTGGCAAAAAAGAGCCTGTAGCACTTAAGCTGTAACTTAGGTTGTAGGTTCTGTCCGTAGGGCCAGTCCATGTAACCCGCTGTGTAGATGCCAGCGGATACGTTACCGGGCCAGCCGGCCCTGTTACCGCAAAGGGCGCAATATCAAGAGAGGGTGTAATAGTGAAATTGGCTGCCAATACACCTGCGTTTACTACTGTATTAATATTTCGCACACGCACCCGCGCTTTGGTTGTGGGTTTGTTAGGCGCAGGTATGGTTACAGAGCCTGAGGCTAGGTCTGTTGTAGTAAGCCGTGCCACCTCAAAAAAGGTCTTCCCTTCATTAAAGCTTATCTCCACTGCTTGTTGGGCTGGCGCAGCTACAGACTTTGTGTAACTGATCGTCAGATCTTGGCAAGCTGTAAAAACAGCCCCCGGTGCAGGCGCAGTTATGGTGTAGTTCTGAGCAGTTGCGCTGCTTAGGGCCACCAAAAGTGTAAGTATGGATAGAAAAAGTTTTCTCATTTTAATTGGCGGTTGAATAAAAAGCAAGCTGACTGAAAAACTATACGCTGTATGAATTTCTTAAAACAACAGCTAAAAGTAAAACATAAGATAGGGTAACATTGCAACTTAACGTCCGTAAAATCAATGTTTTATGAAAAAAAGCTGTAACATTAAGCACAGTACACATAACAAAACATAGCCACTGCCTTATTTGTTTCATGTAATAAAGCACTTCATCCATACCTCATTTACATTAAAGGTAACCAATGCTGCCCATATCTTACGTTATACCTGTCTATAAGGCCAAGCTTACCGCCCCTGCCAGTTGGGCGCCCGCTTTTCTATAAAAGCTGCCATCCCTTCTTTTTGGTCTTCTGATGAGAACAACAGGTAGAAATTGCGCCGCTCTTGCAGCAGCCCTTCTTGCAGGTGGTTTTCATAGGCTCCGTTTATGGCCTCTTTGCCAGCCCGCAGCGCCAGCGGAGACATCTGCGCAAACGGGGCCGCAAACCGCAAGGCCTCATGCAAATACGTAGCCGTGGGCACCACTTTGTTTACTAGGCCCCAGCGCTCGGCTGTGTGGGCATCTATAAACTTGCCGCTAAGAACTAGCTCCATGGCGCGCGCCTTGCCAATAGCCCGGGTAAGGCGCTGGGTGCCGCCTGCCCCCGGTATCACCCCTATTTTTACCTCGGGTTGCCCAAACTGCGCCGACTCTGAGGCCACTATCATATCACAAAGCATGGCAAGCTCGCACCCGCCCCCCAGGGCAAACCCAGATACCGCTGCTATTAGCGGCTTCTTAAAACGCCGAATGCCATCCCAAATAGCAAATTGATCTACCTGCCACATATCTATGGCCGTGCGGCCTGCCATTTGTTTAATATCTGCGCCAGCGGCAAAGGCCCGCTCGTTACCAGTAAGAAGGCAAACCCGCACAGAATCGTCTTTCTCTAGCTCTTGCAGGCGGTCTCGCAGTTCTGTCATCACGCCTAAGTTTAGGGCATTAAGCTCTGCCGGGCGGTTTATGCGCAGCACAGCTATGCCAGGGGCTGCGGCAGTATCTACAAGTACAAGAGCATCAGACATGGGGCTACTAAGATAAGATTTTAAGTGGGATGTGTGTACCGGGGCATATGAGGGCAGTTAGATGTGGGCAGTAGCACATGGCCAAGTTACCAAAATTACCCTTGCCAAAATTACCCTCCCAAAAACAAGTTTTCAAAAGACCCACTCTTGTCAAAAGACCTACCCTTGTCAAAAGGACTACCCTTGTCAAAAGGACTACCCTTGTCAAAAGGACTACACTTGCCAAAAGGACTACACTTGTCAAAAGGACTACACTTGTCAAAAGGACTACACTTGTCAAAAGGACTACCCTTG
>Ga0163144_10017970_pt1 | contig 14355 bp, 7 predicted proteins | sample OliLak19BULKMAT1_FD_123175 | JGI IMG/M metagenome (GOLD analysis project Ga0163144, IMG submission 123175) | Freshwater microbial mat bacterial communities from Lake Vanda, McMurdo Dry Valleys, Antarctica - Oligotrophic Lake LV.19.BULKMAT1 | ecosystem: Environmental > Aquatic > Freshwater > Lake... | reverse complement strand
CGCTGGCGGTGAATTTTAATCACATGGCCGACCAACTGAGTGCCAACCTCCGGCGCCTGGCGCAGACCGACGCGATGAAACAGCGCTTCCTCGACCTGGCCGGTCACGAACTCCGAACGCCCCTCACGTATCTGCTGGCGATGCTATCACTGGCGGCGCGGCGCGGGCCGGGTTCGGTCGACGCCCACATGATTCAAAACCTGACCTCCAAAGCGATGCGGCTAAACCACATCGTCGCGAACATGCTCAAGCTGGCGCAGGAGCCCGGCTTCGGGTCGTCGTACGCGACGTTGAACCTGTCGACGTTTTCGCCGGGCCCGCTCGTGGGGCTGGTGATTCAGGAATTGCTTCAATTCATTCAGGAGCGCGGGCTGGACTGGGACATTCGCGTGCCCGAAGACCTCCCGCAACTGACCGCCGACTATGACAAGATCCGGGACGTGCTGATGAACCTGCTCTCCAACGCGATCCGCTTCTCGCCGGACGGCGCGACGGTCGGTATTTCCATCGCGCGGTACGGGACCGACGCGCTCGAAATCGTCGTCACCGACCACGGGCCGGGCATGTCTCCCGAGCAGCTGGAGCACGTCACACAGCCCTTTTCATCGGCCGACGACGAACTGATGACCCACAGCAGCTCCGGCACGGGAGGGGAGTTTTCGTTCGGAAGTCGTGGGATGGGCCTGGGCCTGAGCGTCGTGAGGCGCTTCGTCGATATGCACCACGGAAGCCTCACCCTCGACACCGCGCCCGAAGCCGGCACGAGCGTCCGCGTCGTCCTCCCGATCGAAGCTCGCGCGGCGGGCAAATCGTAGACGCGGACGATTCGAACCGTCCCGCGCGCCTCCGACCTCGCCCTTTTGAACGGCCCGCCTCCGAATCATCCTTCTTCCATGATCGTCTCACGGACGACTTCCTCGATGGTCGTCACGCCGTCGTAAATCCCCATCAGGCCCGCCTCGCGGAGCGTACGCATGCCGCGCTTCTTGCTTTCAAAGCGTAGCGTCTGTGTGCTGGCCTGATTGACGATCATGTCGCGCATGTCGTCGTCGAGCACCATGATCTCGTACAAACCCATGCGCCCGCGATAACCGGTGTTGTTACAGGCTTCGCAGCCTTTGCCGAAGAAAAATTTACGACCCTCGACGGATTCTGGCGTCAGCTCGAGTTCCATGAGCTGTTCGAGCGGCGGGTCATACTGCGTCTTGCACTTGAGGCAGATTTTTCGCACGAGCCTTTGCGCAATGACGCCTTCGATGCTGGCGGTGATGAGGAACGGTTCGAGGCCGAGGTCGAGCAGACGCGCGATGCTGCTCGGGGCGTCGTTGGTGTGCAGGGTGGTGAAAACCAGGTGGCCCGTGAGCGACGCTTCGACCGCGATCTTGGCGGTTTCCTTGTCACGAATTTCACCGACCATGATGATGTCCGGGTCTTGACGCAGCATGGCGCGAAGGATGCGGGCGAAGGTCATTTCGCTGTCGGGACGGACCTGACACTGGATGACGCCGTCGATGTCGTATTCGACCGGATCCTCGGCGGTGATGAGCTTGGTGGTGATGTCGTTCAGCTCGCGAATACCGCTGTAAAGCGTGGTAGTTTTGCCCGAGCCGGTCGGGCCGGTGACGATGACGACACCATTGGGCTTGTGAATGAGGGTTCGGATGGTTTTCAGTTCCTCGTCACGGAACCCGAGCTTGTCCAGGTCGAGCGCGACGTTACCGCGGTCGAGCACGCGCATGACGACGCTTTCGCCGAACATGGTGGGCAGGACGCTGACGCGGAGGTCGATCGGCTTGTTGTTGACCGACAGTTCGATGCGCCCGTCCTGGGGCATGCGCCGCTCGGCGATGTCGAGGTTGGCCATGACCTTGATACGGGACGAAATCGCCGCCGCGATGTGCGCGGGGGGCGGCATCATTTCGTAAAGCACGCCGTCGATGCGGTAGCGCATCTTGAACTCGCCTTCGAACGGCTCGAAGTGAATGTCCGACGCCTTGTCCTTGATGGCTTGCATCAAAACCAGGTTGATAAGCTTACGGACGGGGTTGGAATTGGCGGCGTCCTGAAGGCTGTCGAGGTCGATCGATTCGCCGCGCTTGGATAAGTCCTTGAGCGCCTCGTCGGTCTGCATTTCCCCGAGAATTTCCGACAAGCCTTCGGCGGCGGCGTTGTAGTGCTTGTTGATGAGCTTTTCGAGCTGGTCCGCGTCGGCGATGACGGCCTTGACCTTGTAGCCCATGAGCGACTGGAGGTCGTCGACGGCGCGGAAGTTTTCCGGATTCGCCATCGCGATGAGGAGCTTTTTGGTCGCGGGGTCGAACTCGATGGGTAGAACCTTGTTCGTCGTCGCGATCTGCGCCGGGACGGCGGCGATGGTTTCTGGCGCGATGACCTTGCCCTCAAGGCTGATCAACTCGTACCCCTTCTGGGCCGCGAGCGCGACGTTGACGTCGGAGTCGGTGACGTAACCGAGGTCGATGAGGATGCGTCCGAGCGCGCCGCCTTTCTCTTTTTGGAACGCCAGCGCCTGCACGACCTGCTCGCGAGTGACCTTGCCCATCTTGGTCAGGATGCGTCCGATGGGCCGGCCTTGGAGCTGGTCGACGGACGGCATTCCACCGGGGGTGGGTGTGCTCATGGCGGGCGCTCCGGAGCCGGGCATCTGGGGATTGGAGACGAGCGCCATGGCTTTGGTCGGCGCGACCGTCACGCCGGGCGCGGGCTTCATCGGTGTGGGGCTCGTGGGTGTTCGCGACATGTTTTCGACTCCTCGGTCCGGACAACAGGGGCTTTGAGTGGACGGGTGGACTTAGGGCGGACGTGCCCACCACTGAAGTGGGCACGCCGTCTCTTGCTACTTCTTTGCCGCCACCATGCGGGCGCGGTTGGCGTCCATCTGGGCTTTCTTTTCGGCGTCGCTCGCGCCACCTCCCGCGCCGGGCACGGCCGGGGGCTTGCCACCGGGCGGGGTTGCCGATGCTTCGTCGCTGGCGCCGAAGTCGTCTTCCTTGCCCGCGTCTACGCCGGCCTTCTGAAGCCGGTCGACCATCGCGCCGGGAATGCGGCTCTTGTCGATCGCCTCTTCGGCGCTGATGCGCCCGGCCTGGAAGTGGCCCCAGAGGTTGTCGTCGAGCAACTGCATCCCGTAGCGCTTGCCGGTCTGGATGTCCGAGTCAATACGGAACGTCTTGTTGTCACGGATCAGGTTCTGAATCGACGGCGTGCAGTACATGAATTCGTACGCGGCACAGCGACCTTCCTTGTCGATGCGCGGGCAGAGCGTCTGACTGAGCACCGCAATCAGGTTGTTTGAAATCTGGACGCGGATCTGTTCCTGCTGGTTGGTGGGGAAGGCGTCGATGATTCGGCTGATGGTGCTGGCCGCGCCGTTGGTGTGCAGCGTCCCGAAGACCAAGTGGCCCGTTTCGGCGGCGCTGACGGCGGCGCCGATCGTCTCGACGTCGCGCATTTCACCGACCAGAATCACGTCCGGGTCCTGACGCAACGCACGACGGATCGCCTCGGCGAAGCTCGGACAGTCGACGTGAATTTCACGCTGCACGACGATGCTCTTTTTGTGCGGGTGATAAAACTCGACCGGATCTTCCATCGTGATGATGTGTCGGTCGAAGTTCTCGTTGATGTAATTGACCATCGCCGCCAGCGTCGTCGATTTGCCCGACCCGGTCGGCCCGGTGACCAGGAACAACCCGCGCGGACGTCGACAAATCTGCTCGGCCATCTTCGGCAGGCCGATCTGCTCGAACGTCAGCAGCTTGTTCGGGATCTGTCGAAGTACCATCGACACCATCCCCTTCTGCTTAAAAATCGCGACACGGAAACGGGCCTCGACCCCGAACGCCATCGCGAAGTCGCCGCTGCCCGACTCTTCGAACTCCTGCTGGATGCGGTCCGGCGTGATCGACTTCATCAGCGCCTGCGTGTCTTCGGCTTCGAGGACTTTGGTCTGTAATTCGCGCAAGTGCCCGTTGAGACGCAACGTCGGCGGCTTACCGACCGCCAGGTGCAAGTCCGACGCGCCGCGCCGGACAACGGTTTCTAACAATCGGTCGATCTGAATGGTGGCCATGGGAAAACCTTTGCGTTACTTCGATTATTTTGACTCGGCGGACACCGGAGCGGACCAAGCGTGAATGAGATGATCCGCAAGATGCTCGGCTTCTTCCTCAGGGAGGTGTTGGCCGAGCGCGATTCGCGCCTGGTTCATCTCTCGGATCAACTCAGGACTAAAAAATTGATCCAGCTCCGCGAGCATCTCGGCGTGCCGTTCCGAAGACAAAGGCGTCTGGCGATCGGGCGTGGAATAATAAGAACCCATGTTCCGAAGCGAAATCACAAGCTTTTCAAGGACGCTCCACGCACGGATCAATTCATCTTTGGGTACCGCAACCTTGTCGCCTGAAGTTTGAAGGATCTGGGCCTGCATAGAAACACTCCGGATCAATAATTGAAAACGCCAATCGCCTCGCGTCCGGACAAATCGATATCGCCGACGATTGAATACTCGTCGAACTGAAGTCGGGTGTTATAGTTCAACTCTAAACGCTCGCGTTCCACATCAAACTCCACACACGCATTTCCCTTACCCAAACCGAGCTGATACTTCTGCATCGCCGCGACGGGCGATAACCGTCGTGAGTCGGCTACCTCTACAAAGACGCGCCCTTTATCACGCGCAACAAGCCGCTGCTCGACAAGAATCTTTCGCACTGAACTGACGCGCGTGTAATGTCTGACACGAACCATCCGCTGCCCTCCCGTTCACATGCCGACCTCACGACACGCCTTCGACCTGCGCCACTTTCATGATCTCCTCCGCGGTCGTCATGCCGTTGAGGACTTTGAGTTTGCCGTCACCCAGCAGCGTCTTCATGCCACTGGCGATCGCGGCCTTACGGATTTTGTTGGTCGCGGTCCGTTCGAACGCGAGCGTGCGCAGCTCGTTGTTCATGACCATCATTTCGAAAATGCCCTTGCGCCCGCGGAAGCCCGTGCCGGTGCAATTATCGCAGCCCTTCGGACGGTACAGCGTGCGGCCCTTAATCGCGTTGGCGTCGAGGCCGACCAGACGCAGCCAGTGCATGTCCGGCTCCGGGTCCGGCTCCTTGCACTTGGGGCACAAAATCCGCACGAGACGCTGCGCCAGAACTGCTTGAATGGAACTGGCGACCAGGAACGGTTTCACACCCATGTCGATCAGACGCGTGATCGCGCCCGGCGCGTCGTTGGTGTGCAGCGTGCTGAATACCAAGTGGCCCGTCAGCGCCGCCTGCACGGCGACCTCGGCGACCTCCAAGTCACGAATTTCACCGACCAAGATAATGTTCGGCGCCTGACGCAACATAGCCCGCAAAATCATCGAGAATTTCAGACCGATCGCCTCTTTCACCTGACACTGGTTGATGCCGACGAAGTTATATTCGACCGGGTCTTCCGCGGTGATGATCTTGCGGTCCGGCCGGTTCAGGATGTTCAGCGCGCCGTACAGCGTCGTGGTTTTTCCCGAACCCGTCGGCCCGGTGACCAGGAAGATTCCGTTCGGGCGTTTGATGATCTTCTGGAATAGCCGAAAATCTTCTTCTTCGAAGCCCAGATTTTCCAGACCGATACGGACCGATTCGGGGCGAAGAATACGAAGCACGATCGACTCGCCGTGGTAAGCGGGGAGCGAGCTGACGCGGAAGTCAATACTAACTTTGTCGACCATCAGCTTGATACGCCCGTCCTGGGGGAGGCGTTTCTCGGCGATGTCGATGCCGGCCATGATTTTCAGACGGCTGATGAGCGGGCCACGCATACGCAACGGGATGCGGTCGCGTTCGACGCATTCGCCGTCGATGCGGTACCGAATGCGCACGCGGTCTTTCATGGGTTCGATATGAATATCACTGGCGCGGTTCCGAACTGCCTCGGCGATCATCGCCTGAACCAGCTTGATGATCGGGGCCTGCGTTGCGTCACCGGCGGTGTCCTCGCCCATGCTGTCGACGTCAATGGATTTGTCGATCGAGCGGTCGAGAGACTTGTCCATCGACTTGTCGAGGCTCTGGCGCATGGCGTCGATGGTCTTGTCCATCGTCTTGTCCATGCTTCGGTCCATGCTACGGTCGACGGTTTTGTCGATGGTGTTGTTCGAGGTCGTGCCGAGCAGTTCGTCGAGGACGGCCTTGATGCGCCCCTTGGGCGCGAGGATCGGCTGGATGCGCTTGTTGAGACGGAACTGGAGGATGTCGAACATTTCGACGTCGTTCGGGTCGTGGACTGCAATCCGGAGTTTCCCGCCGTCCATGCCAAGGGGGAGGATCAGATGCTTGCGGAGCAGTTCCTCGGGAACCAGTTGCAGCGCGCCCGCGGGGACGGAGCTCTTGTCGATCTCGATGTATTCCATGTTCTGCTGCTGCGCCAGTGCTTTGTAAATCTGGCTTTCGGAGCAGAGCTTGAGTTCGATGAGTGATTCGCCGATGCGGAGTTTTTGCGCCTTGGAGTGTTCCAGGGCTTTGTCGACTTCCTTTTTGGTAAGGGTGCCCCAGTCGATCAGGATTTCGCCGAGCTTTTTCTGTTGTCGGGCCATGGTGTAGGTGCTCGCAGAGGGAATGACGATCAGGACTGAGGTAATACTGATAAGTCGAACGCCGGGTTCGCGCCCCGTTCGGTCACGGGACGAATTGCGATTGTAACCCCGCGAGGGGCAGAGTCTCAAGCGTAAACCGGACATTCTTCGTGGCTCGGGTATGTCTTTCTTTTGGTGCAATAACGTGTGAATGCCCGACTATGACTCACCTCACCGTGGCTCCTCGCGCCGGCGAGCTGAAGAGCACGGCAGGGCTATCGCATTTGGCAAAAGGGGAGCCGCCAAGACGCCAAGAGCTCCAAACAAACGCCAAGGGAGAAGAAAGACAATACGGGGAGCCACTGAGGTCGCAGAGAGTAAAGAGAGAGGAGGGGGGAAAACGGATTTTGACCCGAGATTTTACGGTTTTGTCGCTTTCAAAAAATCCATTGCTGACGCTCTTCCTAGCTCCCTACCCTCTGCGACCTCTGCGGCTCCCGGTCTTTCCCCTTGGCGTTTGCTTGCCGCTCTTGGCGTCTTGGCGGCTGCCCCGGCTTCACCTGCGATGGCGTTGAAGAGCACCAGGGCAATCGCATGTTCACGGTTTGACCCCCTCTCCCGCGTACTCGCGGGAGGGGGCCGGACGAATATGCAATTGCCGTGAAGAGCACGGTCGGTCTGCGGCGAAGCGTCCTTGAACCGGCGTCGGGGTTGGTCTAAGCTACTTGATTCTCGTCCGGAAACGTCGGACGGAGTGGCACGAGCAACGGGTGGGATTTTTTTGAAGGCGGACCGGAGTTGTCGATCCGGACCGAACCCGTGCATGGCCCAGGCAACCGCGCCGACGGAAAATGAACTTACGCCAGACATGCCGCGCGATCCCGCGCCGGCGGTGAAGCCGTTGAGGCACGTCCTGCCGTTCGAGCAGCCTTTGGCGCGGCTCGAACAACAGGTGCAGGAACTCGAGTCGATGCAGGCGCAGAAGCGTGTCGACTACTCTGCGGAGTTGCGCGAACTACGGAATAATTACACGGCCCTGCTTCGCAAGACGTACGAGAATTTGAGTGCGTGGGAAACGGTGCAGGTGGCGCGTCACCCTCAAAGGCCGTTATTTCGGGATTATCTGGAGATGATCTGCCGAGACTTTCGTGAACTGCACGGCGACCGGCACTTCGGTGACGACCCCGCCGTCGTCTGCGGGCTGGCGCGGCTGGGCGGGCACAAGGTGATGCTGATCGGTCACCACAAGGGGCGCGATACAAAGGAAAAGGTCAAATGCTTCTTCGGCCTGGCGCACCCGGAGGGGTATCGGAAGGCACTGCGTTGCATGAAACTCGCGGAGAAGTTCGGGTTGCCGGTGGTGACGCTGGTCGATACGCCCGGAGCGTACCCGGGCATCGGGGCCGAGGAGCGCGGGCAGGCGGAGAGCATTGCGCGGAACATGATGGAGATGAGCCGGTTGCGCACGCCGATCGTCACGATCGTGACAGGCGAAGGGGGCAGCGGAGGCGCGCTGGGCATCGCGGTCGCGGACCGGGTCGCGATGATGCAGTTTGCTTGGTATAGCGTGATCAGCCCCGAGGCGTGCAGCAGCATTTTGTTCAAGGGCAACGAGGCCGCGCCACAACTGGCCGACGCCTTAAAACTGACCAGCAAGCACCTGATGAAATTCGGCGTGGTCGACCACGTCATCCCTGAACCGCTCGGCGGGGCGCACCGTGACCCGCACACCGTCGCGCATAACCTCGAACAATACGTCGCAAAAACCCTTCGCAACCTTAACGACACCGTCAAACGTAACGGGATGGACGGCCTGCTCGAACGACGGTACGAGAAATTTCGCAACCTCGGGGAAGTGCTGGAGACGACCAAAAAGCCCGCCCGCGCGTCGGCGTGAGTCGGCTTGCGCTGAGACCTGATTGCGTTTGCGGTGCCCTGTCAAACAAAAACACCCGACGCTCCCACGGGAGCGTCGGGTGTTTCTTTTTCGACTTACGTCAGACACTTCAAGCCGGCGCGGTGATGCTCGCGAGTTTACCGTTGTCTTCAAAACCCAGGGCGTTGTGGTAGTCGCTGATGGTTTTGTACGAAGCGGGGCCCCAACGGAACATGCGTTTGATCGTCGAGCCGGTCAGGTCGTAGACGTTGTTTTCGATCACGATGTTCAACCGACTGGAGGCGGTTGAGTTCCAGACGCCTTGCAGCGTGCCGATGGCGGATTCTCCCCAGCCGCGGAACTTGTTGCCGATGATCTTGACGTTTTTCACCGAATAAGGCCGGTCGACCATGTCGCGGATTTCGACCCCGCGCATGTTATCGATCAGGATGTTGTTCTTGATGATCGTGTTCCACGACTCCGCGACCCGAATGGCGGCCGAGGTCATGCCGTAGGCGTAGTTTCCCTCGAACCGAACCGGACCGGGATTCAGTTCCGAGAAGAGGCCCGTCCCGTCGACCGGTTTCGCGAAGCCGACGTTGTTGTAGACGCGCGAGTTCATGACCACGATGTTCGAGTTTTCGGTGTCGAACCAGATGCCGTGGCCCATGTTGTCACCGGAGGTGACGTTGAGCAAGTAGACGTTGTTGGCGCGGGCCCATTTGCCCCCGCCGCCCTCGAAGTCGACACGGACTTGGCGGGAGTTGTTACCGATGGTCGTCGAGTCTTTGACCAGCACGTTCCGCGACATTGCCGACGAAATGCCGGACTGACCGTTGTAGTCCGCGTGGACACGCAGGAGCGTGACGTCGTTTCCGAAGACGCCGATGCCCGTGCTGTTCATGTACTGGAAGGTCGAATCGGTGATGACCCACCCGTTGTCGGTCCGCACGCCGGCCTGCTGGGGCTGGGTGAAGTTGGCGGCGCGACGGAACGTCAGGCCTTCGACGCGGATATTGGCGGCGGTACCGGGGGCGGATTTTGCCGGGGCGAAGAGGGTGCTACGAGTGGAACCGAGCACCTGTGTCGTGCGCGCGTCGGCGGAGTTGGGGAGCCAGACGTAGACCTTGTCGGTGTCGTAGTTGATCCAGAACGCGCCTTCGAACATCAGGCCGGACGTTTCGACGCGCTTGAGCATCTTGTTACCGACCATGAACTGCTCGGCGTACTGCGTGCCGTCGAACGTCTTGCCGTGGGTACGGAGGCCGGCCAAGAAGAAGTCGTAGGACCAGTTTGTCGAATAGATCGAGCCGGTTTCGGGGGTCCACCCACTGATCACGTCCGCGCCGTCGAGGACGACGGTACCGGGGGTGATGGCCTTGAACGTGATCGGCTTGTCGGGCGTACCGGCCTTACCGAGCCAGACGGATTCGCGATACGTGCCAGGCCCGATGAGCACCGTCGACCCCGCCGTCGCAAGGGAGGCGGCGCGGTTGATCGTACGGAGCGGGCTGGCCTGGGTTCCGGGGTTGGCGTCGTTTCCGGTCGGGCTGACGTAGAAAAACCGGTCGGTCGTGAAAGGTTTCACAGTCACCGAGACGCCGGAGCTGACCGTTGAGAGGCCGGAGTTGTCGAACGCCTTGGCGGTGACGTTGTACGTGCCGGGCTGGACGTCGGTCCAGGCCAGGCTGTAGGGCAGGTCGGTGGTGGAGCCGATCAGCATATTGTTAGCGTAGAATTCGATCTTGCTGATCACGCCGTCTTTGTCCGAGGCGCTGGCGAGGATCACGAACTGACCCAAGCCCGTTTTGACGGTGTTGGCGACCGGATTGACGAGCGTGACGGTCGGGGCCGTACCGGCGACGTTCACGATCGTGAAGTTCAGCGTCTTGCCGATGAATTGTCCGGCGAGCAACGGGTTGGTGTTGACGGGGCGCGCGGTCAGCGTGTTTCTGCCACTGATGGGGATCCAAGCGTAGATATTGCCGAACCCGCTGTCCCCGCGCATGAAGTAGTCGGCCTTCGGGTCGACGTAGAAGTTGGCCCTGCCGTTCCAGTCGAACGCCATCGAGCCGAGCTTCGATGTCGTTTCGGCCTTGATGGAAATGTTCCTGGTCGGTAGCAAACCGAGGTTGATCGACTCACCTTCAACGAGAGGACGGATCGGCTGGTCGGTGTCGGCGTTGTAGAGGGTAAAGCCGGTGACCTGCTGTTGGACGACGTTCACGGGCTGGTCGATGACCGTAAACGGAATCGACGCGGTCGGACCCTGCACGCCGCCTTTGAAATCTTCTGAATACGGGACCGCCGACAGGGTGAAATTACCGGGGGTGGGGGCCCAGGAGTTGTAGTCTCCGTTAGTGTCGCTAAACAGGGCGTAGGGGATGGCGTTTTCCGTTCGGACGAACTCGCCATTCAGAAAAAACGAGACCGAACCGGTCGTCGAGTCCCCGTCGGCACGGACGTTGACCAGCTTGTTCGAGAGGGCCGCCAGGTTCAGGGGCTTGCTGGTGTCGATCTGAAAGAGGTCTTGATTGGTGACTGCGTCGACGAGGACGAAGCGGGTGACGGCGGTCAGGTGGCAACGATTCTCGAGGGACTCGAAAAGGCTAATCGGACGCGTCGAGGCGGCGGCCTGACGGATCTTTTGCCTACCGAGTGCGGCAGATCGGGACGCACGAGTGTCATGTTGTCGTAACCCCGCAAACAAAGCGCGGGGAATCTGCAATGAGGCCATGAGCGGTCTCCTTTGTTGTGACTCTAGTTGTCGGATGCTGACGGAAAGCGGCGCGTGTGGAGGTTCAGCCCGATGAACTCCGCTTCCCGTATTAGATCGGCCCGAACAGTACGGACAATGAATTCAACTTCAAGCTAAAAATCCTCTCTAAACCTTTTTTTTTCGTGCCATTATCGGCCAATCGAACTTCTCCAATCTCCCTATCGGACTCTAATTCGATCTACCCGGAACGTGAATTTCCGATAAAACGACGGAAAAACAAATGATGTCCCGTTAGTTTGGGGTAGATAGACCACATGCGACACCGTGTCACACATGCAGACAACTGTATTTATCGAATGGCGGGGAGATTGTGAAAAAAAACTTTGCCGCACACCCCAGACGAGTCATTACGAGATGTTAATTTAGAAAACTTGCGGGCTTGATTTGTTTATCGGACATCGGGACGAGTTCATCCGGAGGTGAATACGATTCGGGCGCCCCGATCGGTGACGAGGCGGAAGAGTCCGCCCGAAACCCCGGCCCCGCTCGCCCGTGGCGCGACGGTCCGCAGAACCGTCGCACCACGGGGTTGGAACACACCAAGCGTCCGAACGTCCGATTAGAAATTGCTCGCCATCACCCCGGTCTTCTCGAAGCCGAGGGTCGACTGGACGGCCCCGAGGTTCAGGAAGCTGGTCGGGCCCCAGCGGAAGAGCCGGTTGGTCGACGACCCGAGGAAGTTGAACTGGTTGTTCTCGATGACGATGTTCCGGTTCCTCGCGGTCGAGGTGTTCCAAGTGCCCTGGAGCGTCCCGATCGCCGACTCCGCCCAGCCGCGGATGCGGTTGTTTCGGACGGTCACGTTTAGGACCGTGTAAGGCCGGTCCGGCATGTCGCGCAGCTCCACCCCTCGGAAGTTGTTCACCAGCGTGTTGTCCTGCACGATCACGTTCGAACTCTCGGCGATACGAATGGCGGCGCCGGAGTTGTTGTGCACGTAGTTGCCTTCGATCCGCGCGGGGCCGGGGCTGATCTCCATGAAGATGCCCGTGCCCTCGTCGATCTTGGACACGCCGACGTTGTTCCACGCCTCGGACTTCTCGATGACGAAATTGCGATTGTCGATATCGAACCAGATGCCGTGCCCGCGGTTGTCGTGGGCCTTGTAGTTGGTCATGAATAGACCGTCGGTCTTGGCCCACTTTCCTCCACCGCCTTCCCAGTCGACCTTGACGTCGCGGTAGTTATTGCCGCGCGTAATCGAGTCCTTGACCAGAACGTTCGTCCCCCCGCCGGAGCCCATACCGTTCTGACCATTGTCCGCCGTGGTGACGCGCAGAACCGTCACGTCGTTCCCACGCACGCCCAGGCCCGTGCTGTTGGTTTGCTTCACCGTCACGTCCACCAGCACCCACCCGTTGTCCGTCCGGACGGCGGCGTGCTCGTTCTGCATGAAGTTCGACGCGTGACGGAACGTCAAACCTTCGACACGGATGTTCTCCGCCGTGCCGAGCTTCGTATAGCGCGGCGCGAACAACGTGCTGCGCGTCGAGCCGAGCACGTTCGTCGAGCGCGGGTCGGCCGAGCCTGGGAGCCAGACCGACACCTTGTCGGTGTTGTAGTCGATCGTGAACGTACCTTCGCGCATCGACGCGCCGTCGAGCACGCGTGTGAGAGGCGTGTTACCGACCATGAACTGCTCGGCGTAGCCCCACGTGCCCGTCGCAAAAATCCACGTCCGCGCGCCGTTGAACTTGAAGTCGTGTGCCCAGTCGGTCGCATAGATCGACCCGCTTTGTTTGGTCCAGCCACTGATCACGTCCGCGCCGTCGATCACAACGGTGCCGGGCGTGACGGCCTTGAAGGTAATGGGCCTGTCGCTCGTGCCCGAATTCTTCAGCAACACCGACTCGCGGTACGTACCGGGGTTGATGAGCACCAAGTCGCCGGCGGTCGCAAGGTTGGCGGCGCGGGTGATGGTCTTGAAGGGGCTGTTTTCTGCGCCGGCGTTGTTGTCGCTTCCGCTCGGGCTGACGTAATACGTCATCTTCGCCGTGAACGGCTTGACGGTAACGGTCACGACCGAGCTGGTGGTGGCAGCGCCTTTGTTGTCGAAGGCGCGCGCGGTCAGCGTGTACGTGCCGGGCAGGACGTCGGTCCACGACACGCTGTAGGGCTGGTCGTTGGTCACGCCGATCAACGTGTTACCGACATAAAATTCGACCTTCGACACCCTGCCGTCGACGTCGGCGGCGGCGGCGCGGACGATGTATTGCGCCGGGCCGACCTTGGTCGTGTTGGTGACCGGGTTCACGATGCGGACGGTCGGGACTTTGTTGTTCGGGTCGGTGTTTTCGCCGGTGGTGTCGACGACACGGAAGGTGACCGTCTTTGAGTCACCCACGACGCCGGTCGCGCCGGCTTCGGTGTAGGGTGTCGCGGTGACGGTGTGCGCGCCGACGCCCGGTTGCCAGACGTTGCTGAGGTTGTAGGGGGAGACGTCGTCGACGTGGTACGTCGACCCGCCGTCGACCGAGAATCGCACGCTTCCCGCGACGGTCGAACCGAGGTTTGCCAGCACGTTGAGGTTGCGCGTGGGCAGGGTCTTCAGGTCGAGAACCGCGCCGTCGCTGAGCTGACGGATCGGCTGGCCGGTGTTGGCGTTCATCAGCGTGAGACTCACGACCGAGGGGATGTCGATGATCTGCCCGGTGTCACTGTCGATGGTCTGTCCGACGGTCTTGTTGGCGTTGACGATCGTGTCGGAATTGAAGCCGTCGATGACGATGTTGTTGCCGAGCCTTCCGTCGACGGAGTCGTTGCCCGCGCCACCACTGAGCAGGTCGTTCCCGCGCCCGCCCCAGACGACGTCGTTACCGACCCCGCCGCGCATTACGTCGTGACCGAGCTGACCGGCGAGGACGTCGTCGCCGGTACCTCCGTCGAGCGTGTCGCTCCCGGCGGCACCTTCGAGCCGGTCGTCCCCGTCCCCGCCGTCGATGCTGTCGAAGCCGACCGCGCCGAGAAGCGTGTCGTCGCCCGTACCACCGACGATCGTGTCGTCACCGCTGCCTCCCTGCACGTAGTCGTCTCCCGCGCCGACGTCGATCCACGCGCCGATGTCGATCTCGGGCGCGATGTAGATGGTGTCGTTCTGGCTCCCGCCGGTGACGTTGATGGAGGTCACGT
>Ga0163144_10017969_pt1 | contig 14356 bp, 14 predicted proteins | sample OliLak19BULKMAT1_FD_123175 | JGI IMG/M metagenome (GOLD analysis project Ga0163144, IMG submission 123175) | Freshwater microbial mat bacterial communities from Lake Vanda, McMurdo Dry Valleys, Antarctica - Oligotrophic Lake LV.19.BULKMAT1 | ecosystem: Environmental > Aquatic > Freshwater >... | reverse complement strand
TGGCGCAGCCATCACGGTCTACAAGGCGGCTACGGTAAACGGCGCGTCCTACTCGGCCGGTTACTCGAAGCACATCTCGCTGGACGGCCACACTTCGGCCAAGCCGCCGCAAGTTGGTCAGATGATGGCCTTCGGTACGACCACCCGTCACGTTTACACCGTCATCGAAGTCTCGGCTGTGTCCGCGACCGAGACGAAGGTGTGGCTGGATCGTCCGCTGGAAGTGGCCCTGGCCGACAACGACAAGGCATTCCCTGGTCCCGCTGGTGCCCTGAACCTCGCCTTCCATCGCGATGCCATCGCGTTGGTCAGCCGCCCGGTGGCCGCGCCTCCGAGCAGCACGGGCGTCCTGTCAGCCGTGGGTTCGCACAACGGCGTCGGTATGCGAGTGGTCATGCAGTACGACTCCGTTAAGGGTGGTACTCGCGTGAACTTCGACTTGCTGGCCGGTGTCGCGATCCTCGACGCCAACCTGGCCACGATCCTGTTGGGCTAAGTCCAACGCTATTAACCTAAGAGTCGCCCACCTGGAGTCACATCCAGGTGGGCGACCTCTTCCTTCAATGGAAAGGGTTTAAGCGATGGAGATGCTTGACCTATTACGTGAGTTCGGCCCGCTCGTTGGCTGCGTTGTCTTCTTCATCTGGCGTGACTGGCGGCGGGAAGACCGCTCCACCACCCGCATCGAGAAGCTCGAAGACGAGATGCGTGCTATCATTTTACCATTGGTTGAAAAGTCAACGGCTGTCATTGCTGAGAATACTGCTGTGATGCGCGGCCTTGAGAACGCATTGGAGAGTTTCACCCGTGGGAGCAAACAATAACAACGTCAAACACCTGATGCTGGCCGCGCTGTACAACCTCAAACGGCGGTACGGCGGGCGCATCGACATCTACAAGATGGGCTCGTCTTCGACGAACCCACAGACCGGCGAGCGGACTGTCACCAGTTCGGTCAAGGTCATTCGGCGTGCTGTCATCCTGCCGGCCGACATGGCTCGACGGGAGTTTCGGGGCGGCTCATTGATCGCGGCCAACAAGACGCTCGTACAGGGCGGCTGGGTCTCGGACGCAACGCATGTGTTCGTGATTGATCGGCGAGACGCACCCGGCCTGAACTTGGCACCAACAGACTGGATCACTCTCGATGGGCAGCGATGCGACATCGCCAAGATCGAAGAGTTCCCGTTTCAAACAGGTTGGGTCATCCAAGCGAAGGCAGTGTTGGGCGATAAGTTTACGCAGGCAATAACCGTTTCCACCACGCAAGCCCTGGCACTGGCGGAGGATACCGATGTCAGTTAATCCTAACTGGGCTCGTTGGGTTTTTGCCTCGGTCGCGAATCATCTCAAGACCGTTGCAGGCGCACCGCCTGCCATCGTTGAAGGGATTGAAGACCGTGATGAAGCGTTCGAGCGTAGTCCAGACCGCTGCGAGATTCGGATCACGGGGCCTTTCACAAGCGAGCCAAGCAGTGGCTTCTACGAACTAGAAGTCTTTGCCAATGTTCTGGTGACCAGCAATCTGAGTCACCAGAAGAATGGTTACGACAGCCACAAGTATCTGGGCCTATTCCACGAGGCTATGGATCAAGTCATTCCCGTCTACAAGTTCGGGGCTGAGCTAGGGGACGACCCCCTAGTGTTTGTCGGGTGCTTGTCACCGCGAGGTAAGGTCAGCGTGTACCACTTTGGCCAACTCGAAAAGTCCACTCGCATTAAGCAGGGACTCGTCGATGCCAAGTACATGATGGAACTGTCTGAATAGTAGCTGAAACCGCGCTCAGTCATCCGTGCGGGTCATCTCTTCTTCAAGCTTGCCGCCTCTCGGCAGCTTATTCCCAACGAAACAAGGAAACAGATAAATGGCACGTATTGAATTACGCGATGCCACGATTCGCGTAAAGGATGGCCTGGCTGGCACGGCGGCGGTCAACGACGCGGGCGTGATGGCTGCCGACCTGAATATGGACATCGACGCCGTGGTACTGAACACGGCGGTCACGAATCAGGTGCCCATTGGCGCCCGCTTTACTGTGGCGAGTGAGACCGGCAGCCCCGTGCATGTGGTCACCGCCCGCACTGGCCCTAGCCCCACGACGAACATCGTCTTCACACCCGCCCTCGCGGCAGGTGTAGCGGACAATGCCGTCATCACCTTCTTGCCACAGCAGATCACAGTCAAGATCGGCAATGGCAACCTGACGTATACCGAGACCAAGAACTACGAGTACGAACTCGATCGTGGCAACCTCGATACCGTTCGTGAAGGTGATGAGGCCCCGATGGAAGTCAACATGGAATTCGTTTACGAATTCGTGCGGACTGGGACGAGCGAGAACATCACGCCCGTCGATGCCGTCAAGGGTGTTGGTGGTGCCGCCGAGTGGGTGAGTTCCTCGGGCGACCTCTGTGAGCCCTACGCCGTGGACATCGAAGTCGAGCACAACCCGCCTTGCGGGACATCAGAGACCGAGACCACGACCTTCCCCGACTTCCGGCGAGACTCGCTGGAGTTCGATCTGAGTGCGGCCACGATCGCGTGCAACGGTAAGTGCAACGCGAGCGTGCCCACCATCGTCCGCTCGTAAGCGAATCTACTTCTGAATCCTGACCAGGGCGGGTCGGTACTTTGACCGACCCGCCCTTTTGTATTTCTAACTGCGACGGGAGAAATCGCATGAAGATTGGTGGCGTTTCTGTAACTGCCCCGCCGATGGAAGGCCCACTGGTAATCCCACGGAAGCCTATGCCGTTGGCGCTATGGGGCCAAGCCATACCGGATATGGGCGAGTTCAATCGACTATGCCCGTTGCCGACCCCGCCTGGCAAGCATGTCCCAAACAAAGGCTTCGTGCCTGACACCGACGATACGAACTGGCTCGAAGCTGTCCAGCGTCACGATGCCCAGCGCACTGGCTACATCATCCTCAAGACGCTGGAGCCTAGTAAGATCGAGTGGGATCAGGTCTCACTGGCCAAGCCAAACACTTGGCTCCTGTGGCGCGACGACTTCAAGAAGGCCAAGTTCACGGACTTCGAGATTCAGCGGATCATCAACTTCGTGGAAGACGCCAACGGCCTCAACGAAGCGAAGCTCGAACAGGCGCGCGAGGTTTTTCTACTTGGTCGGGATCAGGAGCTAAGCGACATCTCTTCCCCCAGTTCCGAACTGGAGAGTTCGCAATCTGGCGAGCCTGCGAACGACTCGGAGTAAAACCTCCAGGCGTCAAAGACTCATGGGATGAATGCGGGGTGTGGACCCAGGCACAGATCATTGCTTACGAGCAACTTCGCGATCACGATGCCAGTGAGCGGGAGGCTCAATTAGCGGGGGCACGGACGCCCTTTAGTGCCGGTCCACCACCTCCGTCTGGCAAGAAGCCAGCAACTCGCAAGCGGCGATGATGCCGCTGTCTGATTTCGACCCTTCCCCACAGGTGCAACATGAAGTTCACAGGCGTGATGCGCGCACCTAGGATCGATGTCGCGGCCTACCGCGAAGAGATCAAGAAGGTCTTGATGGAGAGCCTAAAGGATGCGGCAGTCGAGTGGCTATCTGCGACGGCCGACACGATCCCACAGTGGAGCGGGGCGTCCGTTGCAACCTTTATTCACCTAGCCCGCGCTGCTGGCCTCAGTGTTCAGGCAACTCCGACCGGTGCAGCAAACGTCCCCAACCGGATCAACCTCGGACTGGGCCACTCGGCGGGCGGTTTCAATACCGACGTGAACGGCGGTAAGTACAGCTTCTTCTATAGCACGACGCTGCCTCACCTGATTTGGAACGAATACAACGACGCGAACTCCAACCCCGATCCCACCTTGTTCGGCAAGTTGATCGACCCTGGCCCCTACAACTTCCAAGAGCGGGGCAAGTTGGCCTTCATGCGTATGGCAGCCGGTGTGCGTCTGCCTGATCCCAAGTTCAAGATAACCACGATGGGTATCGGCTGATGTCTGAGAAGATTGAAAATGAATTTGGGTTTAATGCCGGCGATGCCATCAGCCAGATTGGCAAGGTTGACGCTGCGCTCGCGCAGTTAGAGAGCCGCATCCGTAGCTTCGCGTCCACCGCGAAGAATGCCAACGCTGCTGGTGCATCCTTTACCAAGATGGGCGCCACGAGCCAGCAAGCATTTACCCAGTTGAACACCAATGCCACGAAATCGGGCCGTGTCGTCGGCGGTGTCTTCAACGAGTTAATCACGGCGAACGGCCGCTTCTCGACATCGTTGGCGCTGCTCTCGCGGATTCTGTTCACGCAGGCCGTGGTCCGTGGCTTCCGTGCGATCACGTCGTCGATCGAGGGCGGTCTCAAGGCGGCGCGCGAATTCAACACCAAACTCGCGGAGATTCAAACCATTGCTGGCGGCAAGCTGGGTAGCGACCAGCAGATTGGTGACCAACTTCGTGACATCTCAGGACGTTTCAACCTAGAGCTTCCTGACACTGCCACATCCCTCTATGACACGATCAGCAATCAGGTGGTGGATACCGCCGACAGCTTCAAGTTCCTAGAGGAAGCGTCGATCCTGGCAAAAGGTGGCGTTGGCACCCTCGAAGACGCCGTAAACCTGCTCTCGGGCACGCTGAATACGCTCCACCGACCCCTCGGGGATGCCAGCCAAATCTCGTCGCAGTTCTTTTCCGCGATCGAGGTCGGTGTGTTCACGATGAAGGAGTTGAACGCGGAACTGCCCAAGGTTCTGCCACTGGCGGACCAGCTAGGCATCAGCTTGGAAGAAGTGCTGGCGGCAATGGCTGCCTTAACACAGCAGGGCTTAAAGCCTGCTCAAGCCGCAACGGCTCTGCGAGGCACGATCCTTGGCTTGATTAAACCCTCTGAGGATTTAACCAAGACCTTCGACGAGCTTGGCTTTTCGTCAGCCGAGCAACTACTCCAGACCGAAGGCTTCGGTGGCGCTCTAAAGAAGCTGCTTGCCACCACGGACGGGACTTCGGAAGGCGCTGCCAAGCTCTTCCGCAATCAACGGGCATTGACTGGTGCGTTGGCGTTAGGGAACGCCGCTGCCGACAAGTATTCGGCTGCCCTCACAAACATCAGCGAAGTCTCCACGAATCTGGCGAAGGAAAAAGCGCAACAGGTGCTTGCTGCTGACGCGCAAGTCCTGGAAGCCGCTGCGCAGAAGGTCGGTAATGCCTGGGAAGTAGCAGGCGAGAAGATCAATCATGTGCTGGCTAACAACGCTAGGTTCCTCACTACGTTAAGCCAATTCCAACTCGGGGGTGCAGGTGACGGCGTAAGCACAGATGCTCTTAACGCCCTTGTGACCGCTGCCAATGACCTCACCACGAAGACGCAAACAGCGAATTCTGCTCGCACACAAGATGCTTCCCAAACCCTGAATAAGATTGTCAGCCTGCGGAAGTTGGACGTCGATTCGGCCAAGCAGCAGGAGAAGGAGATCATCGCCACAGCTCAAGGTGGCTTCAACCGGCTACAGCGATTGAGCCAGCAGCGGATCGACCTACTACAAAAGCAGATCAACTCTGCCCGCCAGCTTATCAAGGACGGGCCGGGCCGGATCGCGGACCTGGAAAACCAAGGGAGCGGGGCGGCGTTCCGTGGCCGGCTGGGCGGGCTGGACGAGGGGCAGAAGTCTCTCGCCCTCCAGCAAGAGGCTGGCCGTATTGCCAGTCAGGCTGCTGCGGACTTCGCGAGGGCCGCTCGGGCTGGCGACGACGCTGGTCTGGAGCGGGCGCGCGTTGGTTTCCAGACGGCACGTTCCACTGCCGAAGAAGCAGCGAGTGTGGCCCAGACGGCCGGCGAGTACGGCCGGGCCGGGCAAGCTGCCCAAAACTTGCAGGGCATCATTAGCAGCCAAGTCGGTGCCGAGCGCGAGGCTGTCGCGCTCGCCAAGAGCCGGCTCCCGGCGCTTGAGGCGCAAGCGCGGGTTGAATCCGAGCGGCTGGTCAACATCCAGAAGGGCACCAAGGAGTTCATCAAGAACCTGGCTGTCCTGGATAAAGATGGCGGGAAGCTGTCGCCGGACGCACTTCAAAAGCGGAAGGATGCCTTGGAGACTTCTGCGCAGCAGTTGCTCAAGAATGGCGTCACCCACGAACAGTTGAGCGAGATCACCCTGAACGCGGACAAGAGCCTGGTGGAAGTCCGCCAAAAGGCCGAGGCCGCATTCACTGGGATCAAGCTACAGTTCGAGCTTGAAACTGGCGTCTCTGTTGACAAGCTGCAAGAGGCTCTTGGTCGCCGTATCAATACGCCGGCCGGGATTACTCAAGGTCTGTCTGAGGTCACCAAGGAGTTGGATGCCCTCACGGCCGCAGGCGGCAGGGCCAAAGCTCAGCAGCAGGGCATCGACGACGTAGTGGCGGCAGTCAGCAAATTCGCAGACGTGAAGACACGGCTAAAATATAGCAGCACTGACATCGAAGCGTTCAGCGCATTCCCTGAGTTGAAGGAAGTTGACAAGCTTTCCTTCCAGGGTCTCCAGAATTTAATCGACAATCTGGACCTCGGCCCACTCAGCGCCCGCGCCAGGTCGCTGGTCGATACGCTGAAACAGTTGCAGACTCTCAAAGAGGAACGCAATTCTTCCCCCCGAGGTGATGGCAGGCGGGAGGCGCTCCTGCAAGACTTGCTCTCGGCCAGCCCGGCAACCGCGTTCCAAACAGCCGCGAGTCTGATCGAAGGGTCCGCAAATAAGATCGCTGGTGCCTTCAAAAGCGCCGCCGACTCAGCGGCGTCCTCCGCCGAGCGGGCTGTGGCAGCCGCCGAGCGCGCGGCACGGGCAGGTGGTGGCGGGGGAGTGTCGGCTGCCAAGGGCGGTCGCATGTCTTACTTCGCGGACGGTGGCCTGGCCCGAGGCACCGACACCATTCCAGCGATGCTCACCCGAGGTGAGTTCGTAATGCCGGCCAAAGAAACCAGTCAGTTCTATTCTGAACTGACAGCTATGCGAGCGGGCATCTCGCCCTTCGGACAGCAATCTGTAAGTAGCACTGGCATCGCTGGCGATGTCGTCATCAACGTCCACGGCGCGCGTGGTCCGCAGCAGACGGCGGAAGAAATCGAAGCGCGTCTCCGTCGTGCCAAACGTCGCGGCGCGATCTAAACCATTCTTTTCTCGGAGATAGTTACCATGTTTGCTGAACCTGCGCGCCTACCGCTCAAGGGCCGTTTCCACATTGAGCACTTTGACAAAGCTGGCGACTTACTCGGCCGGTATGACGTCAACAACGGAATCACTGACGAGGGCCTGAACAAGCTGCTTGATGTCATGTTCCACGCTGACACCGCCGTTGGTACGTGGTACATCGGGCTGATTAACAACACCAGCTTCTCGGCCCTGGCCGCTGGTGACACTGCCGCTCAAACCCATAGTGACGGCAGCCTCACGAACGGCTGGCGTGAGTTCAACAGCTACGACGAGGCCACTCGTGGCACCTGGACCGAGGGTGCGGCTGCCGCTCGCTCGGTCACCAATGCGGCCACCGTGGACTTCACGATCAGTGCCTCGGGCACCGTGAAAGGTATCTTCGTCGTCTCGACGAACACGAAGTCGGGTACGACCGGTGTCCTCTGGTCCACGGCGGCATTTGGCTCGAACGTAGTCGTGAACGACAACGACGTGTTAAAGATCACCTACACGCTGGCTGGCTAAAGCCAGTAGCTTGGAGCCTATCATGGCACTAGTTTTCATCGAGGGCTTCGACGCCTACGGGACGACGCTTAACGTCGCTCCGGTAGGCATGGGCCGCAAATGGGGCGACGGCACCGTGTCCTCATTCATGCGGGTACGGACGGGAAGGTTGACTGGGTACAGTGTGAGCCTTGATCCTGGGAACGCGGTGGGCTTCGTGGTTCCTGCCACCCAAACCCTAATCTTAGGGTTTGGGTTCAACTCAAAGACAGCAAATTTGGCCGAGACGAGGGTAGTCGAGTTTCGGGACGGGTCTACGATCGGGATTAACCTACGCCGGCAAACAACCGGCGAGTGGTCGATCTACTTAGGCACCACACACCTGGCAACAACCTCGGGTGAGGCTGTGCCTTACGATACTTGGTGCTACGTGGAGCTTCGCGTCAAGGTTGACAACTCGGCCGGCGAGTACGAGCTACGGGTCAACGGCAGCGTCGTACTCTCCGCTTCCAGCACTGACACGCAGGGAGGGTCCAATGCCTCCACGGACACGATCCGGCTGGTTGCTACAAGTGCGTCTGGCGTCTTACTTTATTACGACGATCTCTACCTGCTAGACGAGACCGGGAGCACGAACAACACGTTCCACGGCCCAGTGAAAGTGGAGACGATCTTCCCCAACGGCGACAGCGCTGTAGATTGCACGCCGAGCACGGGCAGTGACAACTACGCCCTGCTTGATGACAACGCCGTGAACGATGACACGGATTACGTCACAGGCGTTGCAACGGATGTTGATCTGTATGACTACCCGAGTGTTGACTCAAACGTCATCTTTGGGCTGATGGTGAACACGGTCTGCCGGGAAACGGATGCCACCCCGTTAGACATCGTGCAGCTTGCCAAGTCTGGGTCTACCACAGGGTCCAGTACGGCAGAGGCCATTGGCTCCACCACCTATGTGATGCGGAAGGCAATCTTCGAGGAAAACCCCGATACGTCGAGCGCGTGGACCAACAGCGGCGTCAATGCAGCCCAATTCGGTTTTGAGATTCAATAGCCATGCCTGTTCGCGCAACTCAACAATACGTAGAGACACTGGGCTACTCGGTCAGTGACGCACGGGTCACGCAACAGTATGTTGAGCTATTGACGGATGGCAGCCGTGTAGGCACACACTTCCTGGTGTTCAGCGAAGATGCTACCTACATAATTGAACGGACGCTTCCGGTCTCACAAACCCTGACGCTGACCGAGCCAGTGGATGTTCGTGGTCCACTCTACATGGACGTAGGGCAGAACCTCAACCTCGATCAGTTCGACACGCAGTACAAGAATCCCACCCACGAGTTCCCAGGTAACGTGCTGGATTTGTTGGATACGGCGTCGATCGGGACGACCATCTCTGTCGCCCAAATGCTAGAGTTGGTCCAGGAAGGCCGACGCATCACGCGTATTCAGAATGTCCTGAGCCTAGTGCAGTCAGTGCTGGTAGGGAAGGGCGGGCTGGTTGCGCAAAACCTCGAATTAGTTGAAGTATTGGCCAGGCAGGGTATCTTCGTGCGGGGTGCCGCTCAGTCGATGTCGCTCACGCAGAGCGCCACCTATGAGTTCCCAGACGACACCTGTGTCAAGAAGCGCTACACCCCGTTCGTAGGCGCGGGCACGGGGGAGTACACACCGCCGCCCACCACGGCCCCGACGCTCGCGACCGGGACGCTGACACTCACCTACCCGTTTGCGTCGCCGTCCTCCACGCTCGTGCTGCGTAACCCAGAGTTCACCGACCGGGACATGCTGAACTTCAACCGCATCAACCGCAAGACCCGTGGTGGCACGCTGGTCGTCTTCGCCGACCCCAACTGGCCAAAGACCCAAGTTCTGTCCGTGCAGGTGGACAACCTGAGCCACACGCAGCGGGACGCGCTTATCACCTTCCTGGCGACATCCCTCGGGAAAGAGATTGGCCTGCTGGACTGGGAAGGTCGGCAGTGGCGGGGTTTGATCGTCACGCCGAACCTGCTGATTACTCACGTCAAGCGTGGCGACCGAAGTATCGAGTTCGACTTCCAGGGGGCACTCGCATGAAAATCCAAGCACCGGTGCCCAACATCGAGACCACGACAGTCCTCCCCAGTCCGAAGTTCAGCGATAGCCAGTCGCCGCAGAACGAGGTGGACGTCAAGCAGTCTATGAACGGCACGCTCTACTCTTACGTGAAGAGCAACGCACGTCACCAACTGCGATACGACCTGACCCTCAGCCGGATGAAAGCCTTGGAGCTTCGGGCCTTCATCCAATCGTACTACCGAGCCAAGATTCGGCTCACCAATCACCTTGGCGAAGTCTGGGACGGATACCTGACCTCAAACCCGTTTGAGTTCAACGGAGCGGCGCGTGGGGTAACCACCATCACGCTTGAGTTTGAAGGAATACTGGTCCAGCCCGTTAGCCCCTCGCAGTGTGAATAAATGGTCCGTAGCATCTCGTCCAATGGCCTAGCCAAACTCGCGCAGAACCTTGGCACTGAACCCATCATCATCATCGAGGTGCAATGGGTGGCTGACGGTGCGCGCGTTGCGTACGCTGATCGTGCGATTGGGGCCACGGTCACGGGTGCGATCCTGGAAGTCTCTGGCCTGGAGAGCGTGGTGCAGGTCTCCCAAGGTGCTGACTCGCAGCAGCTTTCCGTTAAGCTGGACGCCACGGACGGCACCCTGAAACAGATCATCGACACGCTGGACATCCACAAGCGGCCGTGCTGGGTCTATCAATACTTTGACGGGCTCGCCCTGGACGACAAGTTCCTCCTGTTCTCGGGGCAGATCAACACCCCGATCGAATGGAACGAAGGCGATCGCACGTTGGCGTTCGACATCGTATCCAAGATCGAGGACGTCGAGATTGGCTTCTCGCTTGAAGAGGGTATCTCCGACAGCTTCAACGAAGACTTGATCGGCAAGCCCTGGCCGCTCTGCTTTGGTACGGTCAACAACGTACCGTCGCTTCGTCTGCGCCCGCCCGCGTCGGGTACACTGGCTCAGGGCACGGGCATCCACGACTTTACTCTGCCCCGCCGCATTTCAGCGGCCGGTAAGCTCTGTTGTCCCCCGATCCAGGGTACTGGGACTATGATCTTCCTGGCCACAACCGGTGCGTCCATTGGTCAAGCTGCCTTCGCGAGTTCCGGTATCTATACCGACCCCAACTGCCTCGCGGCTAACTGCGTGACTCTAAAAAGTTTGGAACTCGAATACGCGGAGCAGAAGAATTACGAGATCAGCCCGGTCAAAATCTTTGGCGGTGAGAACTTCCCGCAGGGCACCCCGCTGACGTTGGCTATCAACAATGGCAAATTCACAGGCACGTTTGCTAGCGACATCTTCACGATCACCAGCCGGATGCACCCCGATAACGATGGCAAGAACCGAGTTGTACAGAGCGCCTACAAGCAGCAGATGCAAACCTTGTGTGGCGCCCCTGACCCCGTTGCTGACTGTGAGCCGCAGTACGTGCAGACAGTGTTTGGCCCCGTGCTCGATGACTGTTCTTGCAAACAGGCTGAACTGGATGCCATCGAAAGTACGAGCTTCTTCTGGGCCAATGCTGGCAGCCAGGTCGTTATTGACTCGGCGCAGGAGATTGTCTACGTCGCGAATCTGATTCAGTCCACGGTGCTACGGGTTGCGGCCTACCGGAACCTGAATGGCGCCCGCCAACTGATCGACGTACCAACTGACTACTATACTGTCCGGTACACCGACTACACGGGCTACACGGCGGTCACCGAGATCGTCCTCAGCCGGCCGCTAAGCACCCGAGACTTGGACACCGGGGCGGGGTGGGAAGACGATCTCTACATCACCATGACCTCGGATGTTGGCCCCAACACGGTTGACATCATCGAGTGGATTCTTGATACCTATGCACCTGGCTACGCCCAGGATGCCACCAGCTTCACCGCTGTGCGCGCGTTGATTGACAACTACCCCATGCACTTCGCTCTCTTGGAGCGAAAGAACCTAATCGAGTTCCTCCAGAACGTGGCCACACAGGCGCGCTGTGCCTTCTGGCTCAAGGACAACACGTTCTACATTCGGTATCTATCGCTGGAGCCCACGGCTGACGCCACGATCAGCGAGGACGACATCCTGCCCAACAGTATGATCTTGTACCACACGGCCACCGAAGACCTTGTGACCAAGCAAGTCAACGAGTGGAAGTGGGACTATGCCATCGAGAAGCCGAACAAGCTGATCCTGCGTCATAACGTAAAGAAGTATGGCACGCACGAGAAGACGAACGACTACTTCGCGTTCACGATCCAGGAACTCGTCAACAAGTCGGCCACCTTCTGGCTGATCCGCGAGGCCAACACTTGGCGGAAGCTAAAGTTCCGCACGCCAATACACCAGCTCAAGCTGGAGCCGTTCGACGTGGTGGCCCTCGATCTCCCCTACCTCTCGCCGACCATCATCAAGGGTATCGTCGAGAAAGCCAATCTGGACTCGGACTCTCTGGAGATCGAGTTTGATGTCTGGACGCCACTCAAGGCGGGTACGACCACGGCGTATGATTTCGCCTGGCCTGCGGACATCGACGAGAATTCGATCTTCCCAACGCTCGACGAGCGAGAGCTTGGGCTAGGCGGTAGCGGCACCGAGCCGAACTTTAGCACGGTGGCGCCACCGGGTCACATCCTGGTGTGGCAGTCCTCGGTCACCTTGGGCGGTGGTACCGCACAGTGTTCGTCCATTTTCGCAGGCCCAGGCTCGATCACGGATCGAACCTACAACTGCCATAAGGACGAAGGCGACAAGAAGCCATCCGATGAGGGCGACACGAAGCCCGAACCTCGCACGCAGAGTGGTACGGGGCAGCCGTCTGGCACGACTGGACCCAAGCACCTGGACGTCAATGTGCGCGAAGAGGCCCGCAAGCTTCGTGAGCGTATCTCACAGATAGACAAGAAGGCCACCGATGCCCAGACCACGGCCGGCTCTGCCGCCCAGGCTTCTGGCGCCAACGATCCGAAACCGGCTCCTGAGTCCGAACTTGAGAAGCTACCCGAACCGGAGAAGGACGGGAGCGGCGCGTGCGTCAAGAAGCCTGGTGACTGCGTGTGCTACGTTCACGTTGGTAGAATCACGCCATCGCTGGTGCAGAAGGCTGATAGTTCCTATTCAAGCACCCCCGGCGAGACTGGCAAGATCTTTAACGGAGCGTTGACCCGTGGCGGGTGCATTGGCTTCAACTCCCGCGAGGCAGCCCTGGCGTACCGCGATGCAATGGGTGGGCAGGGGAAGCAGGGGACCAATGGTGTGATCGTCGATGACGCCGTAACCAGCTCCGTGGATGCCGATCTTGGGTCTGGGGCGCCTGGTGGTCCAGCCTGTGAGGACGCGGGTATCGACAACGCGGAGATCACACACTACTCCGGCAATAGCGACCCGCCTGCCGCAGCACCGGCTGAGGAAAACTAAATGTTTCCCACATGCTTGAAACGCACCGTAGTGCAAATCCTCAATCGGACGGGGAGCGTAGGTGAGACGCACCGCTGTACGCACCAATCTTGCGCCAGCTTCACCCAAGCGGTCACCCCTGAGATTTGTAGCCAGTGTCCGCTACGCCAAGAGATCAACGTTGCTGCTACCGAGCGGCAAATCACCGAACGTGATTTTCAGCAACCGATCATTGATAGTAAAGGATTGATCATTTACCCACGGACGGGTTATGAACCACCTGTTGTGCCGCTTGGCTACAAGCGACTTGACGACAACATTCGCAGCCCAGGGGCATGGATGTTTGTGCCACAGTGGCCAGACTGCAAGGATCGCACGATGGCTAACACTGTGCGCCCCTGTGGCTGCCTCCAGATCAATGCAATCTGTGTGTCCGATGACAGCGGGAAGAACGGGGAAAAGATTTCCCCCAAGGATTGCGTCAACTGCCCGGTACGCCGGGCCACCTAATGAACTCCCGTTGCGGCAAGGCCGGATGGAGCAAAGTGCTCTGTCCGGCCTTGTTTCATTGGCGGGCGGCGATCCGGTCAATCAAGCCTTCCTTGAGGGCCTCGACCGGCGTGAGGATGTAATCGCTCTGGCACTTCCTCTCCCAGTAGCGAACGGTCTTGCCCGTCTTACTGGCGAAGATTCGGTACATATCCTGCCGCAGCTTCCTGGCAACGGTAGCCCAGTTCTCAAACGTTCGCGTGCTGTCCTCCGACGAGAAGGTCCCATCGTGCATCATAAAGAGGCTCGACGGCATCATCACCCGCTCGTCGGCGGCTTGCAGAATGATCGCGCCCATCGACATCGCGGCCCCATACACGATCACAGTGGAGTGGCAAGGCGACAACGCAATCGCGTCATAGATGGCGGCACCGTTGAAGATACAGCCACCCTGGGACTTGAGCATAATTGTGATCGGGTCTTTGTTGGCATTCTCCAGGATAGTCATCGCTTTCAAGAAGCGGTTGGCCATCATGTCATCCACGCCATCCTCGGACGAGTCAGCAACCAGTATCACCCGCTTGTCAAGCAGGTAATCATACTGGAAGAAGTGGTCGATGTTGTCACGTCTAAATGTCATATGTCAGCAACCTCTTGTAGACCTTCGCCTCGGCGTAGCAATCGGCCAGGGCGTCGTGGGACTGCGCGTGCTCAATGTCGAACTGTTCGCAGAGCTTGCCGAGCTTGAGGGTGGGGAAGGGAATCTCGTTTCCGGCGTAG
>Ga0163144_10017967_pt1 | contig 14356 bp, 11 predicted proteins | sample OliLak19BULKMAT1_FD_123175 | JGI IMG/M metagenome (GOLD analysis project Ga0163144, IMG submission 123175) | Freshwater microbial mat bacterial communities from Lake Vanda, McMurdo Dry Valleys, Antarctica - Oligotrophic Lake LV.19.BULKMAT1 | ecosystem: Environmental > Aquatic > Freshwater >... | reverse complement strand
CTGACCCGCAGCACGGTCCAGGGGTAGTCGACATGGGCGGTACCGTACATGCCGGAGATGTTGACCTGGGCCGTGCCTCGCGTCTTGCCCTTCCAGCGCTTGACGGCGGCGCTGACGCTTGCCTTGGCGTCTTCGAAGCTGACGCCGGTGGCGCGCGCCACGACCGCCACCTTGACAGGCGGCGCTAACTTCAGCACATCACTGGCACAGATGTAGAGGAACATATCGGTCTTGCGATCGGCCCCGCTGCTGCACAGGAAGCTGACCACCGTTCGCCGGGCCTGCGCGACCTTCGGCTCCGTTGCGGCACGGGCATTCACCTCGCCCCAGTCGATGGCCTCGGCCTTGGTCAGGTAGGCCTCGGTTTCAATCACCCACAGCGCCAGGCCGTCGTACAGGCTGCGCAGTTCGGGGCCGCTGAGCTCGGCTTTGGCGATGTCGCTCGTCTTCAGCTTGTCGACGCCTTCCTTGAAGGCCAGCCAACTGCGCAGCACACCTGCCTTCGGGTCGCCTGAGACTCCGGTGCCAAGCGCATTGAAACGCACGCCCAGATCCTGCGTCTTGCCGCGCAGCCGGGCCAGATCGTCCTTCAGGCCTGTGACGGTGATGGCGGCATTGGCACGGCGCTGGCGCTCGAGTTCCAGCCGCGCCACTTCGCCTTCGTAGTGGGCGAACATGGCACCCACGCCTTCGGCGGCCTCGTCGGAAATGCCCGGCATGGACACCGGTGCCGTGCCCTTCAGCGTCAGGTAGTACAAGGTGCTCTGGCCCCAGCCGAAGGCCGGCCCTTCTTTGGGAGTGTTCAAGGTGTGGCCCTCGGCGCGTGCGGGTGGGGCCGGCCGCAATGCGGCCGGGCTGGGATGTCACGGCGCAGTATCCCGAGGCGGATGAGCGCCGTCAATCCGGGAGGGCAGCTCCCGGCTCGCCGACCACAGTCAGCCTGCTCTCGCTGTAGGCCGTGCACAGCAGCACGCGCCAGCCGGCCGGTGTGCGCATCAGGTTGTAGCTGGTGTTGAAGCGCGACGGTGCCTGGCCGCCGTTCCAGCGGATCGTCCAGGCCATGTCGACGACGGCGAAGTTCTCACCCTGCGGCAGAAAGGCCGCCGGGTCGCAGGTGGCTTCGATGTAACCCCTGGCGCGGTAGAGCTCGCACAGCGCCAGCATGTTGGCGCGCACGGCCTCGCCGCTCGGCCAGTGGGTGTAGCCGCTGTCCTCGGCGATGCCCGAGGGCACGGCGTAGAGTGCTGCCACCGCGGCGCCGTCGAGCGCGTTGAAAGCCTCGGCGTAGTCGTCGAAAAAGCGCTGGATCTCGGTGGACATGGGGCTCCTGGCAGTGGGTGGCGTCGACACGGCAGGCTTGTATCGCCGCAGGGTCATCGCAACCGTCACCATCCCGGATTGAACCACGCCAAGCCCCGGCATCCCGCTAGACGCGCCGGCTCGGGCATCATCCGCGCCTTCATGCTGACACTGCAGGGCCTCTCAAAATCATTCGGCCAGACCCGTGTCTTCCACGATGTCTCGCTCGCTCTCGCGCCCGGCGAGTTCGTCGCACTGCTCGGCGAGTCGGGTGTCGGCAAGTCGACCCTGCTGAACTGCATCGCCGGCCTCGATGACGCCGACAGCGGCAGCGTAAGGGTAGCCGGCATCGACCTCGCCACGCTGCGCGAGGACGGCCGGGCACGGCTGCGCCGCGCGAGGATCGGTTTTGTTTTCCAGGCCTTCCACGTGCTGCCGCACCTGACCGTGGCCGAAAACGTGGCGCTGCCGCTGCTGCTGCTGGGCCGTCCCGATGCCAGGCGCGTGGCCGAACTGCTAGACGCCGTGGGCCTAAGCGCGCTGGGCGCACGCTTCCCGGCGCAGCTCTCCGGCGGACAGTTGCAGCGCGTGGCCATCGCCCGTGCGGTGGTGCACGCGCCGGGGCTGATCCTGGCCGATGAACCCACCGGCAACCTCGACCCGGAAACCGCCGGGCGCGTGCTCGCCGTGCTGCGCGCGCAGGTGGCAGGTGCCGGTGCCGCCTGCCTGCTCGTAACGCACTCGGCAGCGGCCGCAGCACTCGCCGACCGCGTGCTGCGCCTGACCACCGGCGGCATCGAAGCCCCCGCCCACCCGACGCCGCTGACCTGAAGCCGTGAAGCTGCTGATCAGCCTGCTGCCTTTGATGGTGCGCGAGTGGCGCCACCACCCGTGGCGCCACGGCGTGGCGCTGCTCGCCGTGGCCCTGGGCGTGGCACTGGCGTATTCGGTGCATCTGATCAACAACTCGGCGCTGGCCGAGTTCTCGTCGGCGGTGCGCGCCGCCAACGGCGAGCCTGACCTCACACTGCGCGGCCAGCGCGAAGGTTTCGACGACACCCTGGTCGACCGCGTCGCCGCGGCACCCGGCGTGGCGCTGGCCAGTCCGGTGGTCGAGATCGACAGTTATGCGCTCGACGCCAGCGGCAAGCGTGTGGCCATCCGCATTCTGGGCATCGACGCCTTGCAGATCGCGCCGCTCGCCGCCAGCCTGCTGCCGCGCCCGGCGGCGGCCGAGAGCCGGCTGGTGTTTCTCGACCCAGACGCCGTCTTCCTCAATCCGGCCGCGCGTGAAAAGCTCGGTCTGGCCGACGGCCAGAGCCTGCGCCTGCAGTCGGGCCTGGTCTGGCAAAGTCTGCGTGCGGCCGGCAGCGTGCCGACCGGCGGGCCGCCGCTGGCGGTGATGGACATCGCCGGCGCGCAGGCGCATTTCGGCATGCTGGGCCGGCTGTCGCGCATCGACCTGCGGCTGCAACCCGGCACCGACGCCGCCGCTTTGCTGAAGACCCTGGCGCTGCCGCAGGGCGTGGCCGCGGTGGCGGCCGACGACGCCGAACAGCGGGTCTCGAACCTCTCGCGCGCCTACCGGGTCAACCTCACGGTGCTGGCGCTGGTGGCCTTGTTCGTCGGCGCCTTTCTGGTCTATTCGGTGGTGGCGCTGTCGGTCGCCCAGCGCACTCCGGGATTAGCGCTGCTCGGCGTGCTGGGGCTGACGGCCGGCGAACGGCGCGCCATGGTGCTGACGGAATGCGCCCTGCTCGGCGCTGCCGGCAGCGCGCTCGGCCTGATGGCGGGCGCCGGCATGGCGGCCGTCGCGTTGCGCTTGCTGGCCGGCGACATGGGCGGCGGCTACTTCCCGGGCATCGTGCCGCCATTGCGGGTGGACGCGCTGGGTGCGCTGGGTTTCGGCCTGCTGGGCACCGCGTCGGCGCTGGTCGGCGGCTGGCTGCCGGCGCGCCAGGCCGAGCGCATCTCGCCAGCCATGGCGCTGAAGGGCCTGGGCAGCCCGGACGCCCAGGCGCCGCCGGCCTGGCCTGGGCTGGCGCTGCTGGCGCTGGGGGTGGCGCTGGCGTTCCTGCCACCGATCGCCGGGCTGCCGCTGGCCGCCTACGTGGCGGTGGCCGCGCTCTTGTTCGGCGGCGTGGCGCTGGTGCCGGCGGTCGTGCATGCGCTGCTGGTGGTGCTGCCGACGCCGACATCCGCACGCCAGGAAACGCCGGGCCGTTCCCAAGTTTCCTCGACCCCCTCGGGGGGCGGACGAGGTACTCCTTGGCCTGGGGGCGCACTCTATCTGCTGGCGCTGCAGCGCGCGCGCTTCCAGCGCCGCACTGCCACTGCGGCGGTGGCCGGCGTGGTGGCGAGCCTGGCGCTGTCGGTCGCGCTGACGGTGATGGTGGCGAGCTTTCGCACCGGGGTTTCCGACTGGCTCGGCAGCGTGCTGCCGGCCGACCTGTACGCGCGCACCGCGTCCAGCAGCGCGGCCAGCGACCAGGCCTGGCTGGACGACGCGCTGGCGGCGCGCGCGGCCGTGCTGCCCGGTGTCGAACGGGTGCAGGCATCGCGCCTGCGCAGCCTGCAGTTGGCGCCGGGCCGGCCGGCGGTGGCGCTGGTCGCCCGTCCGCTGTCGAACCCGGCCGACGGCCTGCCGCTGATCGAGACACCGCTGCCGCCCAGGCCGGGTGAGATCGGCGTCTACGTCAGCGAGGCGGTGGTGGCGCTGTACGGCGTCCGGGCCGGCGGCACGATCACGCTGCCGCTGGGCGCGGCAGTCGTCGAAGCGCGCGTGCTCGGCGTCTGGCGCGACTACGCCCGACAGTTCGGCGCCATCGCCATCGACGAGGCCGCCTACCGGCGCTTGACCGGCGACCTGAAGCTCAACGACCTGGCGATCTGGCTGCAACCCGGCGCCGACGCGGCCGCCGTGATGGCCGGCCTGCGCGCGCTGATGCCCGACCCGGGCATGCTGGAATTCGCCGCCACCGCCGAATTGCGGGCGATGTCGCTGCGCATCTTCGACCGCAGTTTCGCCGTCACCTACTACCTGCAGGGCGTGGCGATCGCAATCGGGCTGGTCGGCATCGCGGCCAGCCTGTCGGCGCAGGTGCTGGCCCGGCGCAAGGAGTTCGGCCTGCTGGCGCACCTGGGGCTCACCAGGCGCGAGGTGATCGCCATCGTCGCAGGCGAAGCCGCGGCCTGGCTGGCGGCCGGCACGCTGATCGGCCTGCTGCTCGGGCTGGCGGTCAGCATGGTGCTGGTGTTCGTCGTCAACCCGCAGAGTTTTCACTGGTCGATGCAGATCGTGCTGCCCTGGGGCCGGCTGATGCTGCTGTGCGCCGCCGTGCTCGCCGCCGGCATCGCCACCGCCGGCTGGAGCGCGCGCCAGGCCGCCGGCCGGCAGGCCGTGCTGTCGGTGAAGGAGGACTGGTGAGGCGGCGCAGCCTGATGCGCGCCGGGCTGCTGGCAGCGCTGGCGCCGGCGTTGCAGAACGCGAGCGGCCAGGGCGCCGCCGACGGTGTGAGGCGCGGCCGCGCGCTGGCCTTCCCGCGGGACCACGGCGCCCACCTCGACGTGCGCACCGAATGGTGGTATTTGACCGGCTGGCTGGGCAGCGAGGCGGCGCCGACGCACGGCTTCCAGCTCACTTTCTTCCGCAGCAGCAGCGGGCTGGCCGAGGGCAACCCGAGCCGCTTCGCGGCGCGGCAACTGCTCTTCGCGCATGCGGCAGTCACCGACCTGGTCGCCGGCCGACACCTGCACGCGCAGCGCATCACGCGCTGGGCGGGCAACGCAGGTGCGCCGGCAGGCAACGCCGCCACGACTGACGCCGACGTGCACATCGGCCCCTGGTCGCTGCGCCGTGACGCGGCAGCCGCTCGTTATCTGGCCATCTTGCCCGCGGACGGGTTCAAGCTCGACCTGCAGCTGCAGCGCAGCCAGCCGCTGCTGCTGCAGGGCGACGCCGGTTTTTCGCGCAAGGGGCCCGACGAGAGCCAGGCCAGCCACTACTACAGCGAGCCGCAGCTTCAGGTCGGCGGGCAGATCGCCGTGAACGGCCAGACCCATCGCGCCAGCGGCCGCGCCTGGCTGGACCATGAGTGGAGCGAGCAGATCCTGCACCCCGAGGCGGTGGGCTGGGACTGGGTGGGCTTCAACCTGTTCGACGGCGGCGCGCTCACCGCCTTCCGGTTGCGCCGCGCCGACGGCAGCGCGCTGTGGGCCGGCGGCAGCTACCGCGCGGCGGGGGGAGCGGTGCGCGCCCTCGGTACCGACGAAGTGCGTTTCACGGCCGGCCGGCGCTGGGTCAGCCCGGGTTCATCGGCCTCCTACCCGGTGCAGTGGGAACTGTCGACGCCGGCCGGCCGCTTCGGCGTGCGGGCACTGATGGACGCCCAGGAACTCGACAGCCGCGCCAGCACCGGCACGATCTACTGGGAAGGGCTGAGCGAACTGCTGGACGCCGGTGGTCGGCGCATCGGGCTCGGTTACCTGGAACTCACAGGTTATGCGGCGCCGTTGAAGCTGGGCTGAAGCGCCGGCTCTCAAGGTGATCCGGCTTTGCCGGGCACCTTGAACCCCTCGGGGGGCGGGCTGGGCGCAGCCCGGCCTTGGGGGCGCTCTCAAGGTGATCCGGCTTTGCCGGGCACCTTGAACCCCCTCGGGGGGCGGGCTGGGCGCAGCCCGGCCCTGGGGGCGCTCTCAAGGTGATCCGGCTTTGCCGGGCACCTTGAACCCCCTCGGGGGGCGGGCTGGGCGCAGCCCGGCCCTGGGGGCGCTCTCAAGGTGATCCGGCTATGCCGGGCACCTTGAACCCCCTCGGGGGACGGGCTGGGCGCAGCCCGGCCCTTGGGGCTGTCAATACGGCCCGGCTGGCTGGTTGTCATCGACCGACGAACCCGGCGCCTGCAGCCGACCGGTGTCGATGGGACCCGAGCGCACGCAGTTGCCGCCCGCCTGGCTGGCGGCGGCGGCGGCGAGCACGGCGTCGTCGAGCAGCGCGGCCAGGTTCTGGTGGGCAGGCCGCAAGGTGGCCACGCCGACGCTGACGGTGGCGCGCAAGGGCTGGCCGGGCCAGGAGATCTCGAGCTGTTCGAGCCGTTCACGGATGCGTTCGGCGGCGTCGAGCGCGCCGGTCGGATCGGCCTGCGCCAGGAAGACGGCGAACTGCCCGTCGCCGTACAAGGCCAGTGCGTCGCCGCCGCGCAGGGTGGCGGCCGTGTGGCTGGCCAGTTGCTGCAGCACGGCGTCGGCGGCGGCAGCGCCGCGCGCGTTGCCCAGACGGCGGAAACGGTCGACGTCGACCAGCAACACGGCCGCGCCAGCGCCGTAGCGGCGCGCACGCGCCCATTCGCGTTCGATCAGCGCCATGAACTGGGCTCGGCTGGGCAATGCAGGTTTCGCTTCGGCGCCGCCCAGGCGCAGCAGCAGTTCCCGCTGGCGTTCGACCTCACGCGCCAGTTTCATCAGCAATAGCGCCAGCGGCAGCAGGGCCACCAGCGCACCACCGGCTGCGGCCAGCGGCGCCGCCCAGCGGCCGACGGAGGACAGCAATTCCGTGACCGGCAAGGCCAGCAGGGCCGCCGCCAGCGCCGCCAGCGCCGTGAGCACCAGGGCCCCGCGCACGGGGCCCAGCACCGACAGCCGTGTGGGTGCAGCCGACTGCGCCGTCACCACAGCGGTGGACAGGTCCGCGCGTCCTTTGGACGGGACGTCCGGCAGCTTCTCTGCCGAGTTGGCCGCCGAGTTGGCCGACGGTTCAGGCTGGCTTGGGGAAGGCATAGGCGACATTCCGCAAAGCCCTTATTCGACCACATCCAGGACCACCTGGCGCGGCTGCGGCGCCAGGCAAGGCGCAGAAATGTGATGCATGGCCGCTGGCCGTTGGCATGCCAACGGCACGACGAAGGCATGGCGCCGGTCTGACGCCTGCTTGCGCAAAGTCAAGTCGGCGCCGGGCCGGAATGCGATGCTGGCCGCTGACAGTGTTCGAATTCCCAAAGTCGCATTCCAGCCTCCCATTCCCGCCCGCATGATCGGTCTCGCGACCCACCCGTTGATAAACGACAGCATTGCCGCTGCCGTCGAGCCTGCGCTGGGCACCGTCGATGGCGACTTCGTTCTGGGCATACCGCTCGGTATCGGCAAACCCAACCCCTTCGTCAACGAGTTGTACCGGCGCATCCATGGCAACCCGGCGCGAAGGCTGCAGCTCGTGACCGCGCTGTCGCTGGAAAAGCCGGCGGGTCATGGCGAACTGGAGCGGCACTTCCTGCGCCCGCCGGTCGAGCATGTGTTCGGCGACCGCCCCGACCTGAAGTACGTGAAGGACTCGCGCGCCGGCCGGCTGACGCCGAACATCGAGGTGCACGAATTCTTCATGAAGACCGGCGACTATTTCGGCAATGAACAGGCGCAGCAGAACTGCATCTCCACCGGCTGCACCTCCGCGGCGCGCTACATCGCCGCGTCAGGCATGAACGCGATGGCGCAGGCAGTGATGGCGCAGGCCGTTGTCGCGCATGAAGCGGGTGGCGTACTGCGGCTGAACCTGTCCAGCAACCTCGACGTCAGCGGCGAACCCGCAGAGCGCATTGCGGCACGGGGCAGGCAGCTGCTGAAGATCGCCGTCATCAACCGGCAGAATCCCTGCATGCCGAACAGCGCCGTGTTCGTGCCCGGCTTTTTCGACATGGTGGTCGACGACCCGGCCGCCGCGCACACGGTGTTCGGCCCGCAGAACGGCAAGGTGGGCACGGTGGACTGTGCGTTCGGGCTGCATGTGCCAAGCCTGGAGCCGGGCGACGACCGCCTGAAACGCGAGCAGCGCAGGCGGGTGCGTTTCATCAACACGACGGTGAACGCCACCCTGCCCGGCGCGGCCTGCAGCGACGCGCCGAAGTCGGGTCAGGTGGTCAGCGGCGTCGGCGGGCAGTTCAACTTCGTCGCCATCTCGCACGCCCTGCCCAACGCCCGGCTGCCGATGATGTTGCGCTCTACACACAACAACAAAGACGGGCTGAAGAGCAGCTTCGCCGGGAGCTGCGGCCACGTCACGATTCCGCGCCACGTGCGCGACATCGTGATCACCGAAGATGGCGTGGCCGACCTGCGCGGCCAGCACGACGGCGAAGTCATCAAGCGGCCGATCGCGGTGGCCGACTCGCCATTCCAGGACGGCCTGATCAAGGGATCCCAGGCGCAGGGCGAGCTGGAAGCCGGCTGGGAACTCGCCGAGCGCCACCGCAACAACCTGCCGCAGGCGCTGGAAGACGAGCTGCAGCCCCCTGCCGATGCCGGGCCGCTGCCGGACTTTCCGTCCGGCACCGACTTCACCGAGGACGAAGTGCCCATCGTGCGCGCGCTGAAGAAGCTCAAGCGCGCGAACGAGCATCCCATCGAACTGGCGCAGACGGCGCAGATGGCGCAGATGGCGCAGATGACAATCAGGAGCCTGCGGGAAGGCAAGCAGGCGCCGCAGGCCTGTCTGGAGCGGCTGGGTCTGGCCGAAGCGCACAGCTTGAAGGACCTGTTCGTGCGGCGGCTTTTCGCGGACAACTTGTGAGGACGCGCGTCGGGGCTTCCCAAGCACTTCAGGTTCTGGCGCGTTCGAGGACGTTCTCATCGAAGTTTTTGCTGAAGTCAGCGCTGAAGTTTTCGCTGACCTTCGCTTTGGCCTTGAATTGCATCGGCGCGGCATGGGCGCAGGGACAGCCGGCGCCCGCCGAGCCGCTGCCCAGCTTTGCCGAACTGGAAACTGCCGGCGCGAAGATCGGCGAGATCCGCATCCTCAACCAGAACATCTTCGACACCAGCGACCCCGAGGAAGACAAGTGGCTCTTTCGCTGGGCCAACAAGCTCCACATCCAGACGCGAGCCGGTGTCATCAAGGAATCGCTGCTGTTCAAGACCGGCGAGCCGCTGCGCGTCAGCCACATCGAGGAAACCGAACGCGTGCTGCGCAACACGCGCTACCTGTACGACGTGGAACTTCGGCCGCTGGCCTGGCACGACGGCGTGGTCGACATCGAGGTGGCCACGCGCGACACCTGGACGCTGGCTCCCGGCATCAGCCTCGGCCGCTCGGGTGGCGCCAATTCATTCGGCTTCGACTTGCGCGAATACAACTTCCTGGGCACCGGGATCGCGCTCAGTTTGGGGCACAGCAGCAACGTCGACCGCAGCAGCAACGAGTTCCAGATCTCCAAGGACCGCGCCTTCGACAACCAGGTCTCGCTGAGCTACAGCTACGCCGACAACAGCGACGGGAGGCGCCAGTCCGCCACGGTGGTCAGGCCTTTCTATGCGCTCGACACGCGCTGGGCGGCGGGCATCAGCGCGTCGGCCGACGACCGCCTGGACGCCGTCTACAACGCCGGCAACGTGATCGGCCAGTACCGTCATCAGCAGGACCACGCCGAGGTGCTGGGCGGCTGGTCGGAAGGCCGGGTGAACGGCTGGGTGCAGCGCTGGTCGCTCGGGCTGAGCCTGAACGACAACACCTATACCCTTGAACCTGGGCTGGTGCCGCCGGCCAACCTGCCGGCCGACGAGAAGCTGGCAGGGCCGTTCCTGCGCTACCAGCTCATCGAGGACCGTTTCGAGAAACTGCGCAACCGCAACCAGATAGGCCGCCCCGAGTTCTTCGCGCTGGGCCTGGCCTCTACGCTGCAACTGGGCTACGCCAGCACCGGACTGGGGTCGACGCGCAATGCCTGGCTATATTCGGGCTCGATCAGCCGAGGCTTCGTGCCGGCACCGGCGCAGACGCTGCTGGGTTCCGTCTCGCTGTCGGGTGAGCTTTCCGACAATCAACTGCGGCGACAGCAACTCGGCGGCGCGGTGTCTTACTTCCTGCCGCAAAACAAGCGCTGGCTGTTCTATGCCGCCGCCTCGGGCGACGTGCTGTCGAATCCCGACCCTTCGGACGAATTGCTGCTGGGCGGCGACAACGGCCTGCGCGGCTACCCCCTGCGTTACCAGAGCGGGCTGCGCCGCGCCCTGTTCACCGTGGAAGAGCGCTTCTACACCGACATGTTCGTGTACCGCCTGATCCGCATTGGCGGCGCCGTGTTCGCCGACGTCGGCCGCGCCTGGGGCGGCAACAACGTCAACAGCGCCAACCCCGGCTGGCTGAGCGACGTCGGCGTGGGCCTGCGTTTCTTCAGCGTGCGGGCTGCCTTCAGCAATGTGGTGCACGTCGATCTGGCCGTGCCGCTGAACCGCACGGCCGACATCAGCAACGTGCAGTTCCTCGTCAAGTCGAAGACCAGTTTCTGAGTCACCCGAAGCCGCTCCGCGCAGGCCGGCGCCACACTCCCTAAACTCGGGACATGACTGCCATCGTTGCCTCCGTCACCGCCACACCCGCACCGTCAGCCGCCGCGCCCGCCCAGCGCGTCAAGTCGCTCAGCGGCCTGCTGCCCTTCATCCGGCCCTACCGCGGGCGGGTGGTGCTGGCGATCGTCTTCCTGGTGATGGCCGCGCTCAGCACACTGGCGTTTCCGGTGGCGCTGAAATTTCTCATCGATCAGGGGCTGGTCGCCACCGACCCCGGCCAGCGCGTGATGGCGCTGCGCGACTACTTCATGGCGCTGTTCGGCGTCGGTGCCGCGCTCGGCGTGTTCTCGGCAGCTCGCTTCTACATGGTGACCTGGCTCGGCGAGCGCATCACCGCCGACTTGCGCAACGCGGTTTACACCCATGTCATCCAGCAGAGCCCGGAGTTCTTCGAGACCACGCAGACCGGCGAGGTGCTCAGCCGCCTGACCACCGACACCACGCTGGTGCAGACTGTCGTGGGCTCGTCGCTGAGCATGGGCCTGCGCAATGTGGTGATGGGCATCGGCGCGCTGATCATGCTGGTGGTGACCAACCCGCTGGTGATGACGCAGGTGCTGGGCATCCTGGTGCTGGTGGTGCTGCCCAGCCTGTATTTCGGCCGCCGTGTGCGCAAGCTCAGCCGCGCCAGCCAGGACCGCGTGGCCGACACCAGCGCGATCGCCGCCGAGGTGTTGAACGCCATTCCGGTGGTGCAGGGCTACACGCAGGAGCAGCGCGAGGCGGCCCGTTTCGACGCCTCCACCGAAGAAGCCTTCGAGACCGCGCGCAAGCGCACCGTGGTTCGCTCGTATCTGGTCGGCTTCATCATCACCGCCACCTTCGGGGCCCTGCTCTGGGGCCTGTACCAGGGCACGCAGGCGGTGCTGAGCGGCGACATCAGCGCCGGCCACCTGGGGCAGACGGTCGTCTTCGTGATCATCTTCGTCGGCGCGGTGGCCGTGCTGTCCGAGGTCTACGGCGACCTGCTGCGTGCCGCCGGCGCCACCGAGCGGCTGATGGAACTGCTGGCCACCCGTTCGCCGGTGGCCGAACCGGCCGCGCCGCGCGCGCTGCCGGCCGTCAGTGGCGGCTCGGCGCTCCGGCTGGCGCATGTCGGCTTCAACTACCCGTCACGCCCGAAGCTGCCGGCGCTGGCCGACTTCTCGCTCGACGTGAAGCCCGGCGAAACGGTGGCCATCGTCGGCCCCAGCGGCGCCGGCAAGAGCACCGTCTTCCAGCTCCTGCTGCGCTTCTACGACGCCCAGCACGGCGAACTGCAGCTCGACGGCGTGAACTTGCGTGATCTGCGCCTGGCCGACCTTCGCGGGCGCATCGGCATCGTGCCGCAGGACAGCACGGTGTTCTCGACCAGCGCGCTGGAGAACATACGCTACGGCCGCCCCGACGCCAGCGACGCCGAGGTCACGGCCGCCGCCAAAGCGGCGTTCGCTCACGATTTCATCACGGCCCTGCCCGAGGGCTACAAGACCTTTCTAGGCGAGCGCGGCGTGCGCCTGTCGGGTGGCCAGCGCCAGCGCATCAGCATCGCACGCGCGATGCTGAAAAACCCGCCGCTGCTGCTGCTGGACGAAGCCACCAGCGCGCTCGACGCCGAAAGCGAACGCATGGTGCAGGCCGCGCTGGAAGCCGCCATGGAAGGGCGCACCACGCTGGTCATCGCGCACCGCCTGGCCACCGTTCAGCGCGCCGACCGCATCGTGGTGATGGACGCCGGCCGCATCGTCGACATCGGCACGCACGATGAACTGGTGGCGCGAGGCGGGCTGTATGCGCGGCTGGCGGCGATGCAGTTCGGGCTGGACGCGCTGGCCGTGACAGGCTGACAGTCTGCCAAGCGCAAAAAGGCGCACAATTCATGCGCATGAATTATGGAGTCACCAGATGCTGGTTTCCGACAAAGCCTCGAAGGTGGCCAAGCGCGCCGTCAACCTCAGCCTGAACGCCGAGGTGCTCGACACCGCACGGGAGCTCGGCATGAACCTGTCGGCCACCGTCGACGCGCTGCTGACGGAAGAAGTGCGCAAGCGTTACTGGGCACGCTGGAACGATGAGAACAAGGACGCCATCGCGCACTACAACGCGCGCATCCAGCGCGAAGGCCTGCCGCTGGCGCGCCACCGCAGCTTCATGAAGGGAGGCTGATGGCGCGCTTCGACGTCTACGCCAACCCCGACGCCTCCGAGCGCCCGCACACGCCGTACCTGCTGGACGTGCAGAACGACTACATCGACGACCTGGCCACCCGCGTGATGGTGCCCTTGCGCAGCGTGGCCGCCTTTGGCCCGCGTCCGAAGAACCTGAACCCCGCGCTGACCTTCGGTGCCGACATGGTGGTGCTTGACACCGCCGCCCTGGGCGCTGTGCCGCTAGGCGAGCTGCGGCAGGCCGTCGGCAGCCTGCGCGACTCCCGTGCCGACATCCAGGAAGCCCTCGACACCCTTTTTGGAGTCTATTGAATTGAACGACGAAGTGAATGACGAATCGGGAGCCGACCGTCCCATCCGCAGCCAGTTCGAGGACTTCATGCGCCATGTGCACACGCAGGGTGTGGCCAAGGCCGACCGCACCGGCACCGGCACCACCAGCGTGTTCGGCCACCAGATGCGTTTCGACCTGAACGAAGGTTTCCCGCTCGTCACCACCAAGAAGGTGCACCTGAAAAGCATCATCCTGGAGTTGTTGTGGTTCCTGCGTGGCGACGGCAACGCACGCTGGCTGCAGGAACGCGGCGTGAAGATCTGGGACGAATGGGCCGCGCCGGATGGCGACCTCGGCCCTGTCTACGGCGTGCAGTGGCGTAGCTGGCCGACGCCCGAAGGCACGCACATCGACCAGATCGCCGAGGTCGTCAAACAGCTGAAGACCAACCCCAATTCGCGCCGCATCATCGTCAGTGCCTGGAACGTCGCCGACTTGCCGAAGATGGCGCTGATGCCCTGCCATGCGCTTTTCCAGTTCTACGTCGCAGGCGGCCGGCTCAGCTGCCAGCTCTATCAGCGCAGCGCCGACATCTTTCTCGGCGTGCCATTCAACATCGCCAGCTACGCGCTGCTGACCCACATGCTGGCCCAGCAGTGCGACCTGGACGTCGGTGACTTCATCTGGACCGGTGGCGACTGCCATCTTTACGAGAACCACCGCGAACAGGTGGCGCTGCAGCTGTCGCGCACGCCCTTCCCTTATGCGCGGCTGCACATCAGGCGCCGGCCGGCGTCGATATTCGACTATGAATACGAAGACTTCGAGGTGCTCGACTATCGGCATCATGCGGCCATCAAGGCGCCGGTGGCGGTGTGAGCCCGGCCCATGAATCGCCGGCACCACCGCGGCTGACCTTGATCGCCGCCGTGGCGCGCAACGGCGTCATCGGTGGTGACAACGGCCTGCTCTGGCATCTGCCAGAAGACCTGCGCCACTTTCGCGCCGTCACGAGCGGCCACCCGGTGATCATGGGCCGCAAGACCTGGGACTCGCTGCCGGCGCGTTTCAAACCGCTGCCGGGGCGGCGCAACATCGTTGTCACGCGCAACGCGGACTGGCTGGTGGCCGGCGCGGAAGTGGCTCCCACGCCGGGCGCCGCGCTGGCGCTGCTGGAGGGCGGAGCAGCCGCCTTCGTGATCGGCGGCGCGGAACTCTACGCCGCCATGCTGCCCTGGGCCGATGAACTGCTGCTCACCGAGATCGACGCCACTTTCGACGGCGACGCCCATTTTCCCGACTG
>Ga0163144_10017966_pt1 | contig 14356 bp, 15 predicted proteins | sample OliLak19BULKMAT1_FD_123175 | JGI IMG/M metagenome (GOLD analysis project Ga0163144, IMG submission 123175) | Freshwater microbial mat bacterial communities from Lake Vanda, McMurdo Dry Valleys, Antarctica - Oligotrophic Lake LV.19.BULKMAT1 | ecosystem: Environmental > Aquatic > Freshwater >... | reverse complement strand
TCATTGCGCGGGAGATGAACCTTGCGGAAACGGCGTTCCTTCATCCCATCGACGGCGGCTGGAACCTGCGATGGTTCACGCCGAGCGTGGAAGTGGATCTGTGCGGCCACGCGACACTCGCAAGCGCCCACGTCCTCTGGACGTGTGACCATCAACCGGCCGATACATCCGCGCGTTTCCAAACTCGCAGCGGCTTGCTGACGGCGGATCAGCGGGACGGATGGATCGAGCTGGATTTCCCGACGACACCGCCGGTGGTTGAGGCGCCTCCGGCGGGATTGGTTGAAGCGCTCGGAGTCAGCGCGACCTATGTGGGACGGACACGCTTTGATTGGTTCGTGGAGATCGATGATGCGGAGGGGGTCCGTTCGATGGCTCCGGATCTGCATCGGCTACGTGGCGTGAAGTCCCGCGGAATCATCGTCACCGCGGTGTCGGATGATCTTGGTGTCGACTTCGTGTCACGTTTCTTTGCGCCGGCTTCGGGAGTTGATGAGGATCCTGTCACGGGTTCGGCGCATTGCGCACTCGCGCCCTATTGGGCCGGCAAGTTGGGGCGTCGCGAGCTCGCTGGTTGGCAGGCATCGGCCCGGGGCGGGCTGGTGCGCGTGGTTCATGCGGGCGATCGCACCAAACTACTCGGCAAGGCCGTCACGGTCCTGCGTGGTGAACTCCTGGTCTGACGCGATGGCTCCGGAACCTTCCAAGCAAACCGCCGACCACTACCGCGACGACGCCGGTCGGCGTTATCACGAGGTCAAGCGCGGTTTGTCGTCCGGCACGTTGTCGTGGGTCACGCGGTTGCGGGCCGACAAATTGCAGCCCTTCGTTCGTCGAGATGATGTCGTGCTGGAGTTCGGGGTCGGCGCGGGATGGAACCTCCGTTCTCTTCAATGCATGAGGCGGATCGGCGTCGATGTCGCGGAGTTCCTTGGCGAGGACCTTGCCCAGGCGGGCATTGAGTTTTGTGGCTCGCTTGAGGCGGTTTCGGATCGCGTCGCCGACGTGGTCATCTGCCATCATGCGCTCGAACATGTGATTGATCCGGCCGCCACGTTGAGGGCGTTGTCCCGTGTGTTGAAACCTGCCGGGACGTTGCTGCTGCATGTGCCGTATGAGATCGAGCGACGTTACCGGTGGTTCGATCCTGCGGAGCCGAACCATCATCTCTTTTCGTGGAACGCGCAGACACTGGCGGCGCTGGTGACCGAGTGCGGATGGAACGTCGAGTCGGCCGGGATCGGAGAGTTCGGCTACGACCGTTGGGCGGCCGTGCAGGCACTGCGATTCAAGCTGGGCGAAAGGGGATTTCGATTCATCCGCCGCATCGCCCACGTCCTAAAGCCCGGTCGGGAAGTCCGGGTGGTGGCGAAGCTTTCCGCCTGATCAAGGGCCGTTCGTCGATTACTTCTGTCGCTGGAGTTTTACGCCTTCGCGGGCGATCTTCCTTTTCACGTGTCGCCAGAAGAGCCAGTTCAGCGTCACCACGAAGGCCGGAGCAATGATGACCCAGATGCTGAAGACCATCGAATGGTCCTCCCACAGTTTCTTCACCCCGGCGGTCGCCGCCGCCAACACGCCGAAGCCGAGCGCCAACGACCATTCCATCACCCAGATCAATCCGAGCATGGTCTCCTCGGTCGAACGCGTGGTCGGTTTTGTTTTTTGGGATGGGTCGGACGGCATGGCGATGGGAGGATAGTCCGGGTGGCGTGGGTTGCAAAACATGCGTTGGACCGGCCGCTGGGCTGACGACAGTTGCGTGCTGGGAACGAGCAGCTACCCATTTGGTCATGAAATGGCGCAAAGGCCAGCTACCGACCAAACCCTGTGAGGCGTGCGGACGGCCGTTCGAATGGCGGAAGAAATGGGAACGATGCTGGGCGGAAGTTCGCTTTTGCAGTGAAGGATGCAAACGTCGTCGCGCATGAAGGTCCTCGTCACTGGCGGAACCGGGTTCATCGGCCGAAACGTGGTGCGGCGGCTTGTCGCCGCCGGCCATGAACCGCGCGTGCTGGTGCGCGACGTGGAGTCGGGCAAGGCCCGGGCTTTGGCCGCCGATCTGAAAGCGGTTCTGGTCGCGGGCGACATCCATGACGAAACGGCGTTGAACGCGGCCGTGGCCGGCGTCGACGCCGTGATCCATCTCGTCGGTATCATCAGCGAGATCGGGCGGAACACCTTTGAGGAGGCCCATGTCGGCGCGACGCGACGGTTGTTGGACGCGGCCACGCGCTCTGGGGTGCGGCGATGGGTGCAGATGAGTGCGCTCGGCACGCGGCCGAACGCGCGGGCACGTTATCATCAGACCAAATGGGCGGCCGAAGAATTGGTGCGAGCCAGCGGGCTTGATTGGACGATCTTCCGGCCATCGATCGTTTATGGGCCCGGTGACGGACTGGTCGGTTTGTTCGCCAAAATGTCGCGATGGTCGCCGATCCTGCCTGTGATGGGATCGGGCGCCGGCCTGATGCAGCCGATCCATGTCGAACAAGTCGCAATGGCTTTCGTGGGTGCGCTGACAACGCCCGCCAGCGTTGGGCAAACCTACGATCTGTGCGGCGATGAACGCTTCCGCTTCGTCGAGATCCTCGGGCTCATCCTGAAAGCCCTCGGCCGCCGCCGCCTGGTTGTTCACCTCCCGATGCCGCTGGCTCGATTGCAGGCAAGGGTCATGGAGAGCGTATTTCCCGCGATTCTTCGCCGGGCTTCTCCGTTGACCTGTGACCAGTTGCTGATGCTGGAGGAGGACAACGTCGGCGACGCCGCAAGGGCCAAGGCGGACTTCCGCTTGGACTTCGGCCGGTTCGAAGAAGGGATTCGAACCTACCTCGTCCCGTAACGGGAACAGCGGCGGGACCTAGTCCGGCCGCTCGACGAGCTTCGCGTAGGCCTTGACGCCGTCGACGATGCCCTTGGCGAGGGTCTTGCGATAGGCCGGGTCGTAGATGCGTCTGCCTTCGGTGGGATTGGTCATGAATCCGCCTTCGACGAGCACCGCCGGCATGGTGGCCGTCTTCAAGACCGCGAAACGGGCGCGCACGATTCCCCGGTCTTCCGCCTTGGTCTCCTTCACCACGCTCTTCTGGATCTGGTAGGCGAGGAGCATGTTCTGGCTGTCGTTCCGGTTTCCGGGGAGTGAACTGCCGTTGTAGCCCTCGGGTCGCGCGTGGCTCGACGGGGCACCGGCCGGGGTCAGGCAAAAGACCTCGATGCCGGACGCGGATGTCGCGGAGGCCGAGTTGAAGTGCAGGCTGACGAACAGGTCGGCCTTGCGCTTGTTCGCGTAGGCCGGCCGTTCGTCGAGTTCAGGGAATTCGTCACGGTTGCGGGTGGCGATCACCTTGTAGCCGGCTTTCTCCAGTTGCGCCTGCACTTCCCGGCCAAGAAGCAGGGTGTAGTCCTTTTCCCGTCGGGAACCCTCGGTGTTGCCGGGGTCTTTGCCTCCGTGGCCGGGGTCCAGGCAGATCGTTCGGATCTTGGCGCCGTCGCTCATCTTGCGCGGATACAGCAGGGGGGTCAGGTGGTTGGAAATGTCCGAAGGAGTGATGTGGAGCTGGCCCGACTTCAAGGCGATGGGGAACGACAGGGTGATGCGGACGCCGTTGACCTCGATCCACCGGGAGTCGGCTTCGAGGGTGATCCTTCCGAAGGCGCCGATGAGCGATGCGGCCTTGTCCCGTTGAAGCCATTTCAGCTCGAGGCCGTTGGGTTTCGCCCAGTCCCTCACTGCCGCGTAGGGACGGCCGCTGATGGTCACGGTGTCGTAGCTGGCCGTGAACGAGGCCCCATCGAGAGACGCGACTCCCCCGGCCAGCAGCAGGATCAGGGCGAGGAGGTGTCTCATGGGCGCTGGATTTGAAGTGCCGGCGCGTCCGGCATTCAAGCGAATTGCCGCAGCGGGCCTGATTGTCGGCAGAAGATTGCCTGAAACTGGGCACGAAAGGGGAAACCCGTTGACCGGTCCATACCCGGTTACTAAGTTGCGCCAGCCTTTCATTCGCCATTATCCGGAAGCCATTTTCAACCAGCCATGACCACGCCCGACGCCTCCCCAACTGCCGCCGCCAAAGGACTCGAAGGCGTCATCGCCGCGAACACGCGGTTGAGCGACGTGCGGGGCGACATCGGGCAGTTGATCTACTGCGGCTACGACATCAACGAGCTTGCCGGCAAGGTTTCATACGAGGAAGTCGTCCATCTCCTCCACCACAACCACCTCCCGAACACGAAGGAGTTGGCCGAGCTGAAGGCGACGTTGGCCGGGTTCCGCGACATTCCCCGGGGCGTGATCGATCTGGTGACCAAGCTGCCCAAGGATTGCCCGCCGATGCACGCCATCCGCACCGGCGTGAGCGCCCTGGGCTGTTATGACACGACGGCGGACGTCGACACGATGGACGCCCAGCGCCGCAAGGCCCTCCGCCTCATCGCCCAGATTCCGGTCATCACGGCCTACTTCCACCGGGCGCGTCAGGGTCTCTCCTTGGTCGCGCCTGATCCAACCCTCGGCGAGGCGGCGAACTTCCTCTACATGGTCGACGGTGTGAAACCCTCCGCCGAAAAAGAGAACACGATCGACCTTTGCTACGTCCTCCATGCGGACCACGGCATGAACGCCTCCACCTTCAGCGCGCGCGTCACCATCGCCACGCTGTCGGACATGTATTCGGCGATCACGACCGCGATCGGCACTCTCAAGGGACCCCTCCATGGCGGCGCCAACGAGGGCGTGATCAAGATGCTCCAAGAGATCGGCTCGTTGGATAAGGTGGACCACTTTGTCGAGGAAAGCCTCGCCCAGAAGCGGAAGATCATGGGTATCGGCCATCGTGTCTACAAAGTGCTCGATCCCCGGGCGCCGCATCTCAAGCGCATGGCACTCGTCCTGTCCGCCAAGCTCGGCGACCCGAAGTGGATCCAGATGTCCGAGCGCATAGCCGAGTTGATGCTCGCGAAGAAGAACCTCCACGCGAACGTCGATTTCTACAGCGCGACGGTCTACTTCAGCCTCGGCATTCCGACCGATCTGTTCACCCCCATCTTCGCCATCGCCCGCACCAGCGGTTGGACGGCGCACGTGCTTGAACAGCTCGCCGACAACCGCCTCATCCGGCCGCAATCGGTCTACACCGGGGCGGTTGGGTTAAAGGTCACGCCGATTGCGCAGCGCTGATTCAATTTGAAGAAGACGAAGGCGGGCCGGAAGGTCCGCCTTCGTCTTTACGGACGAGAGACAACTTACTTTCCAGATGAACATCCACGAGTTTCAAGCCAAGGCCCTTTTCGAGAAATACGGCGTCCCCGTCCCCAAAGGCACCGCCGCCAAGACGCCGGACGACTTTGTCACTGCGTTGGCGCAACTCCCCGAAGGTCCGACAATGGTGAAGTCCCAAATCCACGCCGGCGGGCGAGGCAAGGGCACTTTCACCGACGGCTTCAAGGGTGGCGTGAAGTTCACCAAGTCCAAGCACGACGCCAAGGAGATGGCGGGCAACATGCTCGGCAAGACCCTCGTCACCGCCCAGACCGGCCCCTCCGGTCGCAAGGTCCAGACCGTCTACTTCACGGTCGCGAGCGACATCAAAAAGGAATACTACCTCGCCATCCTTCTCGACCGCGCCACCTCCAAGCCCGTCATCGTGGCCTCGACCGAAGGCGGCGTGGAGATCGAGACCGTCGCCCACAACGCTGCAGAGAAGATACATAAGGTCCACGTCGATCCCGCCTACGGTCTGGCCGACTTCCAGGTCCGCGAACTCGTCTTCAAGCTCGGCTTCAACCCCACCGAGGCCAAGAACGCCGCCAAGCTCATCCGCAGCCTGTGGACGATGTATTGGGAGACGGACGCTGCGATGATCGAGGTGAATCCCCTCATCACCACGCCCGACGACCAGGTTCTGGCCCTCGATGCCAAGGTGTCCTTCGACGACAACGCGCTCTACCGCCACCCCGAGATCGTCGCCCTGCGCGACCTGAACGAGGAGGACTCGAAGGAGATCGAAGCCTCCAAGTTCGGCCTCAGCTACATCGCGCTCGACGGCAACATCGCCTGCCTCGTCAACGGCGCCGGCCTCGCCATGAGCACGATGGACATCATCAAACACTTCGGCGGCAATCCGGCCAACTTCCTCGATGTCGGCGGCGGGGCATCCAAGGACCAAGTCGTGGCGGCCTTTAAGATCATCCTCGGCGACCCGAACGTGAAGGGCATCTTCGTGAACATCTTCGGCGGCATCATGGACTGCAACGTGATCGCCACCGGCATCGTGGAAGCCGTCAAGGAAGTCGGACTCAAGCTCCCGCTCGTCGTCCGTCTCGAAGGCAACAACGTCGCCGCCGGCAAAGCCACGCTCGACGCCTCCGGCCTATCCCTCGTCTCCGGCAGCACCATGGCCGACGCGGCCCAGAAAATCGTCAAACTCGTCGCCTAAACGACTGCGTCATGAGCATTCAAGTCTCCGAAATCGCCTTCTCCTGTTATCCCGTGACCGACATGGCTCGCGCCCGTGATTTCTACGAAGGCGTGCTTGGCTTGAAGGCCACCTACGTCGTCGGCGAACCCGGCGGGATGCAATGGACGGAGTATGATATCGGTTCCGGAACCCTATCCATTGGCACGGCTCCAGGGTGGAACCCTACGTCGGACGGATGCTCGGTGGGCCTTGAGGTCACGGACTTCGCCGCCGCCATCGCCGATCTGAAGTCTAAGAACGTCCGCTTCAAAATGGAGCCGTTCCCCACTCCCGTCTGCCAGATGGCGTTTATCTTCGACCCCGACGGCAACACCGTCGGCATCCACCAACGCAAGCAGGTGAAGCTGCCGGTTTGCTGATTTCATTTAACTGATTTTCCCATGGCCATCCTCGTCACCCCCCAAACCAAGATCCTCGTCCAAGGCATCACCGGCGACTTCGGTGGTCGTCACGCCAAGCTCTCCATCGACTACGGCACCCAGGTCGTCGCCGGTGTCACGCCCGGCAAGGGCGGACAGTTTTTCGAGCACGCCGGCAAACGCGTGCCCATCTTCAACTCCGTGGCCGACGCCGCTCGCGAAACCGGAGCGACCGTCTCCGCCATCTTCGTGCCGCCGCCGTTCGCCGGTGACGCCATCCTCGAAGGCGTCGCGGCCGGACTCGAACTCGCCGTGGCCATCACCGAGGGCATTCCGGTGAAGGACATGATCCGCGTGAAGCGCGCCATGCAGGGCAGCAAGACCCGGCTGGTCGGGCCGAATTGCCCCGGAGTCGTGACCCCCGGCACGGGTGAGAATTCCAAGGGCGGTTGCCGCATCGGCATCGCTCCCGGCTACATCCACAAGAAGGGCCGCGTGGGCGTCGTCTCCCGCTCCGGCACGCTGACCTACGAGGCCGTCTTCCAGCTCACCAGCAAAGGCATTGGCCAGAGCACCTGCGTCGGCATCGGTGGCGATCCGGTCAACGGCACGTCGCACCTCGACGTGGTGAAGCTCTTCAATGACGACCCGGAAACGGTCGGCATCATAATGATCGGCGAGATCGGCGGCAGCGCCGAAGGCGAGGCCGCGCGTTGGATCAAGGCGAACTGCAAGAAGCCCGTCGCAGGCTTCATCGCCGGAGCCACCGCACCCGCTGGACGCCGTATGGGCCACGCCGGTGCCGTCATCGGCGGGGCCGAGGACACCGCGGCCGCCAAGATCGCGGTGTTTGAAGAATGCGGGATCGAAGTCGCCGTGACCCCCAGCGACATGGCCGACGCGTTGATCCGCAAGGCGCAGGCGATGGGCGTGACGCTGACTTGAGCGTTTGGTTGTCGGAATCTGAAATCAGAAAGGGCCGGGAGAATTCCCGGCCCTTTTTCTGTCGTGAAACATGGGTCGCGCACTGCGCTCAGACCTTCAGGATCTCGTGCTCCTTCTGGGCGAGATGGACGTCGATCTTGGCGATGAAGCCGTCGGTCAGCTTCTGGACCTGCTTCTCGGCGTCCTCGATGGCGTCCTCGGACATGCCAGCCGTGCCCTTGGTCTTCTTGAGCAGTTCGATGGCGTGCCGGCGCTCGTTGCGGATGGCCACGCGTCCCTCCTCGCTCATCCGTTTGCAGAGCTTCACGAACTCCTGGCGCCGCTCCGTGCTGAGTTCGGGCAGGATGATGCGCAGGAAGCGGCCTTGGGCGGCGGGATTGAGCCCGAGGCCGGCGGCCTGGATGCCTTTCTCGATGGCCTTCAGGGTGGACTGGTCAAAGGGCTGGACCACGAGCATCCGCGCCTCGGGGGTGGTGATGGTGGCGAGTTCCTTCAAGCGCATGTTTGAGCCGTAGGCCTCGATCATGACGTTCTCGATGAGGGAGGGAGAGGCCTTGCCGGTGCGGACGGTGGAGAACTCGTGCAGGACGTGGTCCTCCGTCTTCTGCATCTTCTCTTCGGTCTCAAAAAGGATTTCGTCGATCGTCATGGCTGAAGAGTGGTTGGTGGATTGGTAAACTTGAACCGAAATCAGCCCGTCACGAGCGTGCCCACCTTGGCGCCGAGGACGACGTTGCGGAGGTTGTGCTCCTTGAAGAAGTCGAACACGACGATGGGCATCTTGTTGTCCTGGCAGAGTGCGAACGCGGCGGCGTCCATCACCTTGAGCCGCTTCTGCAGGGCTTCCTGGTAGGTGATCGTGGAATAGCGCTTGGCGTTCGGGTTCTTCTTCGGATCGCTGTCGTAGATGCCGTCGACTTTGGTGGCCTTGAGCACGGCCTCGGCTCCGATCTCATTCGCGCGGAGGGCGGCTGCGGTGTCGGTGGAGAAATACGGATTGCCTGTGCCGGCGGCGAAGATAACGACACGGCCCTTTTCCAAGTGGCGGACGGCCCGGCGGCGGATGAACGGCTCGGCGATCTGCGTCATGCTGATGGCGCTCTGGACGCGGGTGGGGACGCCCTTCTTCTCCAACGCGTCCTGGATGGCGAGGGAGTTGATCACCGTTGCGAGCATGCCCATGTAGTCGCCGGTGGCGCGGTCGATGCCCTTCTCGCTGCCCTGGAGTCCGCGGAAAATGTTGCCGCCGCCTATGACGACCACGACTTCGACGCCGAGTTCGCGCACCTCCGCGATCTGCTGGGCGATGCCGTGGACCTCGTCCGGGCTGATGCCGAAGCCGGCTGCACCGCCCAAGGCCTCGCCGCTCAGCTTGAGCAGGATGCGTTTATATTTGGGTTTCGGTGTCTTGGCTTTCGTCGTTTTGCTCATGGTGGGGGAGAACGCGGCGGGGATGGGCGTTCGGTGCGCGAGTTTGTAACGGGCGGTCGGTTGGGAGTCAACTTGCCGCCGGAATTCCATCGGTTTCTTGCCAAGGCATGCGCCTTGGCCACAGTCCAGAGGCATGCGTTTCTGCGCGATCGTCGTTCTCGTCGGCCTTCTATTGGCTCCGGCTGCGTTCGCGGCGGAGACAAATTCTTTTCCCGGTGACGGGTGGATCACCAACCGGATCACGCTTCCCCGGCTGATCGGGACGAATCGCGTGAACTTCGCCGACTTCGCCCGGCTTCACTCACGCGAAGCAGGCGGGCGGCTGAAAATCCGTTGGCCGGGGGACACCAATGCCACCGAGGTGACGGCGTGGATCAGCGTCGAGCCGGTGGGGCATTGGAAATCGCGTGACTGGCGTCCTCGCAGGATGGGGCTCGGCGAACTCGGCTGGGAGGCCAACGTGCCGGTGGAGGATCTCGACGAGCCGATCGCCTATTTCGTATCGGCGGTCCGGTCCGGTCGGACCAACTACTCGATTCTCCGGAGCGTTGTTCCGCGCGACGCAGAGCTTCCGCAGCCGACCTCGGCGTTCTGGCCGTTCTTGGAAGGGTTTGAAGACGGATTCCACAGCTGGTGGACCGAAAGCGACCGGCCGGGTGCGCCCCTGTCGCTGTCGGCCGAAGCCCGGACCGGATACGCGTCGCTGCGCCTCGTCATTCCCGAGCGTGGTCGATCAGCGACGGTCCTGACAACGCGGATACGGGGCTCGGTCATCCATGCAAGCGAAGCGACGGGCCTGAGGTTTTGGGTCCGCGGAACGGGCGGGGAAGGGAGGCTCAAGCTGACGGCGTTCGCGGATGCGGAGACCCTGAGCCAGACGAGCGCGAGCTTCCGCTCGGATGTCCCGGTTGGCGGCAAAGGGACTTGGCAAAAGGTCGAGGTCTTGTTCGGCGAACTGGGTTCGTTTCCGATCGCGGCTTTGGATCGCCTGGCGTTTGAGTTCTCCGGTCCGGGCGGCGCGGCGCTTTTCCTCGATGATCTGGAGCTGATCGGCCCTTGGGCGGACGTGAAGTGACGGACTTCAAAAGCAAAACGGCCGTCGGTGGCGACGGCCGTTGCCGGGAAATGGTGGCGAGGCCGCTCAGGTCTCGATCGCGTAGACCTTGATCTTGTTGTAGAGAGTCTGGCGACCGATGCCGAGGCGCTTCGCGGCTTCGAGCTTGTTGCCGCCGGTTTCCTTGAGCACCTGGATGATGGTGTTGCGCTCCATCGCCTCCATGAGCGTCAGGTCCTCGACTTCGGCCGGGTTGAGCACCGTCGTGATCGACAGGTCCTGCACGTCGGCGTGGTCGCCTTCGGCCATCAGGACCGTGCGCTGGACCTCGTTCTGGAGCTGCCGGACGTTGCCGGGCCAGTCGAACGTGCGGAGCATTTCGGCGGCCGTCGGCGTGAACCCGACGAGGTTCCGGCCGGCCTGGCCTGCGAAACGTTTCAGGAAGGAGACGGCGAGCGGCAGGATGTCCTCGCGGCGTTCCCGCAGCGGAGGGAGCGCCACGGAGACCGTGCTGATGCGGTAGAAAAGATCTTCACGCAGCTTGCCTTCCTTGATGGCCTGCTCGGGCGGGCGGTTGGTCGCGGCGATGACACGGCAATCGATCTTGTAGGTGGCCTTGCCGCCGACGGGGCGGACTTCCTTCTCCTGGAGCACGCGCAGCAGCTTGCTCTGCGTGTCGACGGGCATCTCCGAAATCTCGTCAAGGAACAGAGTGCCGCCTTCGGCCTGGCGGAACAGTCCGTCGCGGTCCTGGGTCGATCCGGTGTAGGCGCCTTTGACGGATCCGAAGAGTTCGCTTTCGATCAGTTCGCGGGGCAGGGCGGCGCAGTTCACCCGGACCATGGGCCCCTTGTTGCGCGGGCTCATGGCGTGGATCAGGTCCGCGATGACCTCCTTGCCGGTGCCGCTTTCTCCGGTGATCAGGACGGACACTTCGCTGGGGGCGATGCGCTCGACCGAACGCATGACGTTCTTCATCGCCGGGCTCTGGAAGATCGGCGACATGCCGCCGCTCATCGTCGAGAGGGCGCGTCGCAGGCTGCTGGCCTCTTCGGTCAGGCGCTTATGCTCCAACGCGCGCTCGACCATGATGAGGAGCGATTTGTGGTCGAACGGCTTGCTCTGGAAATGATACGCCCCGCGCTTCGTGGCCTCGACGGCGAGATCGAAGGTGGCGTAGCCGGTGAGCACGATGACCTGCGTCTCGGGCCACTGGCGTTTGATCATCGGGAGGAGCTCGAGACCGTCGCCATCGGGCAGGACGAGGTCGAGCAAAACGACGTCGGGCTGCGGCCCGGTGAAGGACTCCCTGAGTTCTCCGGCGCTCGCCTTGAGCATCGGCTCGTAGCCGCCGAGTTGGAGGATCGTGTTCACGAGGACGCGGATTTCATCCGAGTCGTCGACCACCATGACGGTTGCCTTCATAGATTTCGTGGGCTGCTGTCGCAGCAGGCCTGTGTAAAGTCCGAGAAAAACTCCGAGAACCCGGGGTGTCGGTCAATCAATCGTTCCGGATGAAACTGGACCGACATCAAGTATGGCAAGACAGGACTGCGCCCTTCGAGCACTTCGACGATTCCGTCGAACGGGCAAAAACCGGTGGCCTCGAGGAGCGGAGCCACCTTGTCGACCGCCTGATGATGCGATGAATTGACCCTTAGATGGCCGTCCGGCCAAAAGGCGCGCATGCGGCTGTGGGGCTTCAGCAGGATTTCGTGGACCAGTTCGTCCTTCTGCTTTGAACAGCGGTGTTCCAATGCGTGCGGCCGTTGGCTCGGAATGTCCACCAGCAGGGTGCCGCCAAGCGCGACGTTGAGGAGTTGATGTCCGCGGCAAATCGCCAGCAGCGGCTTCTTCAGCCGGAACACCTCATCGATCACCTGAAGTTCGATGGCATCGCGGATCCGGTCCGTCTCCTTAACCGTGGCCGCGAGCGGCTCGGGGAGGTTCCTGCGGTAGAGCGCCGGCTGGACGTCCTCGCCGCCGGTCAGCAGAACACCGTCGGCACGGCTGACGCATTCGGAGACAATCTCAGGGTCGGTTTCGCGGGATAGGATGAACGGAATGCCGCCGGCCTTGGCGATCGAGCGGGCGTAGCAGTCCGAGAGGCTGAGGGACAGGTCTTCAAACTCGTAGCCCTGCGGCTGGATGCAGGGGGTGATGAGGATGAACGGCCGTTTGCTCATCGGTGAAACGCCGGGATTTCAGTCTCCGGGAACAGCTCCTTGATGCGTTTCCGGATCTTGGCCGCGGTCTCGGGCCGGGCCGCCATGCGGCGGATGCGCCGGTCCACCGCGTCGAGCAGGGACAGCCAGTCCTCCACCGGCGCGGTCTTCAGGGGTTCCCAATGCTCGAAGCGCTCCTTCTGCGCGTAGAACTGCCAACGGTCGCCCTTGGCGACGGCGTAGCAGTTCATGTGGGTGCCGTCCTCCAGCTTCCGCCGCCAACCGATTTGTCCTTTGTTCATGGTGGGAAATTCTCCGGTGGATCAGGCCACGAACTCCTTCGGCTCCGGGAGATCGACGCTCGCGACGGCCATCGCCGCGATGCCTTCCTCGCGTCCGATGAATCCGAGGCGCTCGTTGGTGGTGGCCTTGATTCCGATCCGCTTTGGGTTCACGCCCAGCGCTTCGGCGATGCAGAACTTCATCGCCTCGATGTGCGGTTTGATCTTGGGAGCCTCGCACACGAGCGTCATGTCGACATTGACGATCCGTCCGCCGTGGAACTTCACCTGGCGGGCGGCCTCTTCGAGGAACACTTTGCTCGGGGCGCCTTTCCAGCGCGGGTCCGTGTTGGGAAAGAAATGGCCGATGTCACCCTCGCCGAGCGCGCCAAGGACCGCGTCCGTCAACGCGTGCAACAGCGCGTCCGCGTCCGAATGGCCGTCGAGGCCGAGCGTGTGCGGAATCTCCACGCCGCCGAGCACCAGCTTGCGGCCGGGAACCAGCGGATGGACGTCATAACCGATGCCTACGTGAACCATGGATCAGGAGTATGGGGTCAATCGGCAAAACGCCAAGCGCCGGATGGAATCGAAACTCTGGCAGCCAAGTTGCGCAGACGTAACGCGATGTCCGCGCGTTGCACGTCACCCGGGGGATTCTTCCGACCGCGGGGTTTCCCCATTGAGACGAGCTTCGAGTGCAGCCACCCGTTTGACGAGCTCGGGCAGATGCTGGATCGCAATCAGTTGGCGTTTCAGTCGGCGGTCCGGCTGGGCTGGGGTGCCGAACCATTTTTCACCCTCCGGCACGTCGTGCATGACGCCGGACTGTGCGGAGATGATCGCCTTGCTGCCGATCTTGAGATGTCCGGCGACGCCGACCTGGCCGGCCAGAGTCACGTAGTTGCCCATCTTAGTGCTGCCCGCAACGCCGACCTGGGAGATGAGAAGGCAATGGTCGCCGATGACCACGTTGTGGGCGATCTGCACGAGGTTGTCGATCTTGGTGCCCCGGCCGATGGTCGTCGGTCCGAGCGCGCCGCGGTCGATCGTCACGTTGGCGCCGATCTCAACGTCGTCATGGATCACGACGTGGCCGACCTGCGGAACCTTGCGGTGCAGCCCCTGGTCGAGCACGTAGCCAAAGCCGTCGGAACCCACCACAGTTCCAGCATGGATGCGGACGCGGTTTCCGACCTGGGATTTTGGATAGAGGGAGACATTCGGCTGGAAAACGCAGTCCTCGCCCACAGTGCTCCCGGTCCCGACGAAGACCGATGCGACCAAAGCCGTGCGAGGTCCGATCCTCGCCCCTTCGGCCACGGTGCAATGCGGACCGATGTGGGCCGACGGGTCGACGATCGCCGTGGACGCGATGACGGCCGACGCATGGATTCCAGCCGCGAACTTCGCTTCGGGAAAAAAGATCGGCAGGACCTTGGCGAAAGCGATCCGGGCATTGGGGACACGGATGACTGTTTTCTTGTCCGATTGAAACGGCCCGTCCACCAGGATGGCGACGGCTGCGGACTGCTCCGCCTTCTGGAAGAAGGTTTCGTTCTCCGCAAAGGTCAGATCGCCCGCTTTGGCGTTGGTCGCCGGCGAGAATCCCGAGAGCCACGTGGCTGGATCGCCGACGACCTCG
>Ga0163144_10017964_pt1 | contig 14357 bp, 8 predicted proteins | sample OliLak19BULKMAT1_FD_123175 | JGI IMG/M metagenome (GOLD analysis project Ga0163144, IMG submission 123175) | Freshwater microbial mat bacterial communities from Lake Vanda, McMurdo Dry Valleys, Antarctica - Oligotrophic Lake LV.19.BULKMAT1 | ecosystem: Environmental > Aquatic > Freshwater > Lake... | reverse complement strand
TCAATCATGTGGCGCAGTTCCCGGCGGTCACGGTCTCCTTCAATCTCGGCGCGGGCGCGTCGCTCGGCGACGCGGTCACGGCGATCGAACGGGTGGCGCGCGAGGTGGAGGTGCCGCCGGCGATCGAGATGCGGTTTCAGGGCGCGGCGCATGCCTTCCGTTCGTCGCTCTCCAGCACGCTGTTCCTCGTCCTCGCGGCCGTCATCACGATGTATATCGTGCTCGGCATCCTCTACGAGAGCGCGATTCATCCGATCACGATTCTCTCGACCCTGCCGTCCGCGACGGTCGGCGCGCTGCTCGCCTTGTGGATCACGGGCCAGCCGCTCGATATGATCGCGATCATCGGCATCATCCTGCTCATCGGACTGGTGAAGAAAAACGGCATCATGATGGTGGATTTCGCGCTCGATGCCTCGCGCCGGCAGAAACTCTCGCCGCGCGACGCGATCAAGCAGGCCGCGCTGCTGCGCTTCCGTCCGATTCTGATGACGACTCTCGCCGCGCTCTTCGGTGCGCTGCCGCTGATGATCTCGAGCGGCTCGGGCGCGGAGCTGCGCCAACCCCTCGGTCTCGTGATGGTGGGCGGCTTGCTCGTGAGCCAGGTGCTCACGCTGTTCACGACTCCGGTGGTGTATCTGTTCTTCGATCGCCTCGGTCAGAAAGCGAGAGAGCGCCGCGCACGGGCGCAGGCGGCGGCCGCGGCGGGCAAACTCAAACCGGCGAAGGCATGAAAGACGGGGTTTCAATTCCTGGGGTAGGGTGGTCGCGTCAGCCATGAACCTCTCGCGCCCCTTCATCCGCCGCCCCGTGGCCAGCAGCTTGATTGCGGTGGCGCTCGTGCTCGTGGGCGCGCTCGCCTACGGGCTGCTGCCGGTCTCGCCGCTGCCGCAGGTGGATTTTCCGACCATCCGCGTCAGCGCCTCGTTGCCGGGCGCGGGCCCCGAGACGATGGCGGCGAGCGTATCCGCTCCGCTGGAACGCGCGTTTGGCGCCATCGCGGGCGTGACGGGTATTTCTTCGGACAGCCGGCAGGGCAACACGAGCATCACGCTCGAGTTCGCGCTCAACCGCGACATCAACTCCGCCGCCCGCGATGTGCAGGCCGCGATCAACGCCTCGCGCGGCCAGCTGCCCGCGGGCATGCCGGGCAATCCCACCTTTCGAAAATCCAATCCGGCGCAAGCGCCGATCATGGCGCTGGCACTCAGCTCGCCGAATCTTGCGCCGGGTCGGCTCTACGATCTCGCGGCGACCATCCTTGCGCAGAAAATTTCCCAGATTAGCGGCGTCGGTGAAGTCCAGCTCGGCGGCAGCTCGCTCCCGGCCGTCCGCGTGCAGCTCAACCCACACGCCCTTTCGCATTATGGTATCGCACTCGATGAAGTGCGCCGCGCGATCGGTGCGACCAATTCGTTGCGGCCGCGCGGCGTCGTCGAGGACGGCGACCGGCAGTGGCAGGTCGAGATCAGCGGCCAGTTGCGCAAGGCGGCGGAGTATTTGCCGCTCGTGATTCGTTATCGGGACGGCTCGCCCGTGCGGCTCGGTGACGTGGCGAAAGTCACCGATTCCGTCGAGGACCGTTACAGCGCGGGTTTTCACAACGACCGCCCCGCGGTGCTGCTGCAGATCTGCCGTCAGCCCGGGGCAAACATGATCGCCACGATCGACGCGATCAATGCGCAGCTGCCGGCCTTGCGCGCGCTGATTCCGGCCGATGCCACGCTGGCAGTCGTGATGGATCGCTCGCCGGGCATCCGCGCGACGTTGCGCGAATCGCAGCGCACCCTGATCATTGCGGCCGGGCTGGTGATGCTGGTGGTGTTTCTCTTCCTCGGCGATGCGCGCGCCGCGTTGATTCCGTGCATGGCGATCCCGGTGTCGATCATCGGCACGTTCGGCATCATGTATCTGTATGGCTTTTCGCTGAACAATCTTTCGCTGATGGCGCTCATCGTCGCGGCGGGTCTGGTGGTCGACGATGCGATCGTGGTGTTGGAAAATATTTCACGTCACATCGAGCGCGGGTTGTCCCCGCTGCGCGCCGCCATGAAGGGCTCGGGCGAGGTGGGGTTCACGCTCCTGGCGATGAATCTCTCGCTCGTGGCCGTGTTCGTTTCGATTCTGTTCATGGGCGGCATCGTCGAAAAACTTTTCCGCGAGTTCTCGATCACGCTGACGGCGGCGATGTGCGTTTCGCTGCTGGTCTCGCTGACGTTGACGCCGAGCCTGTGTGCACGGTGGCTATCGAAGCGCCACGAGGGTCCGCCCAACTGGTTCCGGCGCCGCACCGAGGGAGCGTTCAAAAGGATGAAGTCCTTTTATGGCCGCTCGTTGAACTGGGTGCTGCAGCACGCCACGCTGATGCTGATCGTCTTCGTCGGCACCGTGGCGCTCAACGTCTCGCTCTACGTCAAAATCCCGAAGGGTTTTCTGCCGTCCCAGGACACGGGGCAGATCTTCGGCTTCGCGCGCGGTGACGACGCGTTCTCGTATCAAGTCATGCAGCCAAAGATCGAAATCTTCCGGAAGCAGATCCTCGCCGACCCGGCGGTGCAGGATGTGATTGGCAGCTCAGGTGGCTCGTCGGGCATGTCCAACTCGCGCTTCATGATCCGGCTCAAGCCGCTGGCGGAGCGCAAAGTGTCGGCGACCGAAGTGACCACGCGGTTGCGCGCTGGAGCACCCGCGGTCGCGGGCGGGCAGCTTTACACGTATGTGGCGCAGGATCTCGATTCGCCGCGAATCTCGGACTCGGGTTCCTACGACCTTTCGCTCATGGCCAGCGACTTGGCTCTGCTGCGGCGATGGGGGCCCAAGGTTTCGGTGGCGCTCCAGGAAGTGCCGGAGCTGGTCGATGTGGAATCGATCACCGATGGCGGCGCGCAGCAGGTGAAGTTACAGGTGGATCGCGAGGCGGCGCGGCGGCTCGGGGTCGATATGCAGATGATCACGCAGGTGTTGAACAGCTCGTTCAGCCAGCGGCAGATCGCGACGCTCTACGACCGGTTGAATCAATATCGCGTGATCATGGAGCTGGAGCCGCAATACACCTCGGACCCGGCGGTGTTGAATCAGGTGCAGGTGATCGCGGCCGACGGCAGTCGCGTGCCGCTCTCGGCGTTCACGCGCTACGATTACTCGGTGGTCGAGGACCGCGTGCGGCATCGCAGCCAGTTCGCCGCGGCCAACATTGGCTTCGGTCTCGCGCCCGGCGTGTCGCTCGAGGAGGCGTTGGCCGCCATCGATCAGGCGACGGCGCGTCTCATGTTGCCGACGGAAATTCAGGTGAAGCTCGGCGGCTCGATGCAGTCGTTTCAAAAGAGCCTGCAAGCGCAACCGCTGCTGATCCTCGGCGTGCTCGTCGCGGTTTATCTGGTGCTGGGAATCCTCTACGAGAGCCTCATCCATCCGCTCACGATCTTGTCGACGATGCCGTCGGCCGGGCTCGGTGCGCTGCTCGCGCTGCGCCTGACGGATACGGAGTTCTCGCTCATCGCGCTGCTCGGCCTGTTTCTGTTGATCGGCATTGTGATGAAGAATGCGATCCTGATGATCGACTTCGCGATCGCGACGGAGCGGCAGAACAATCTCTCGCCGCGCGATGCGATCTTCGAAGCGGCGTCGCTGCGGCTGCGACCGATTTTGATGACAAATTTCGCGGCGCTGCTCGGCGCGCTGCCGCTGGTGCTCGCGTCGGGCGAGGGCGTGGAAATGCGCCGGCCGCTCGGTCTCGCGATTGTCGGAGGACTGGCAGTCAGCCAGTTGCTTACGTTGTATACGGTGCCCGTGGTCTATCTATGGCTGGATCGCGTGCGGCTGCGGTTCAAGCGCGAGAAGACGCCGCGCGAGAGGGTAGGGCACGTTATCCTTAACGCGCCGGTTCAGGACATGCGCAACTCCTGAGACGGCGGGTTAGGGATAACCCGCCCTACCTCCGGAATCATTGAAAGCGTTGCCTCCGGCCGGCGTCTCGCTTCGCTCTCACCCATGTCGGCGCCCACCCCCGCCTCGCCCCACGTCGTCAACCGCCGGTTCTTCCTGCGCGCCGCGGGCGTCTCGCTCGCGCTGCCGCTGCTCGAGTCGCTCTCGCCGCGCGTGCTCGGTGCGGGCCTCGGCGTCGGTAGCAAGGCCGGTCAGGCCATCGGCGGCGCGCGACCGATGCGCATGGTCTGCATCGGCAACATGCTCGGCTTCTACCAGCCGGAGTTCTTTCCGAAGAAGACGGGGCGCGGCTACGATTTGCCGTCGCTGCTGCAACCGCTGGCGCCGGTGCAGGATGACTTCACGCTGTATTCAGGTCTCGATCACGGCGTGAAGGGCGGACACTTCGCGATCCACGCGTTTCTGTGCGGCGTGCGGCAGGTCGACGCCAAGGGCATGCCCGAGGGCAACATCAGCCTCGATCAGCGCGCGGCGGAGACGGTCGGCGGCGCGACGCGTTTCCCGTCGCTGGCGATTGGCTCGGAGGACGGCCTGCACGGCGGCTGCATGATGTGCTGGACGCGCAGCGGCACGCGCGTGCCGCCGATTCCGGGACCGCGTCAACTCTTCCAGAAGCTCTTCATCACGGAAAACGAGCACGACCGCGGGCGCGTGGCGGATCGCTTCGCGCTGCAGGGCTCGATCCTCGATGCGGTGAACGGCGACGCGAAATCGCTCGGCCGGCACCTCGGCCGGCGCGATCAGGAGAAGCTCGCCGAGTATTTCTCCTCGGTGCGCGAGGTCGAAAAACAGATGGAACTCGGCAGGCGCTGGGCGGAGGTGCCGAAGCCCAAGCCCGGCATGCCCGAGCCGCCGAACACGGGATTCGTTTCCGATCTGCCCGTGATCTACGATCTCATCGCGCTGGCGCTGCAGACGGATTCTACGCGCATCGCGACCCTGGAGATCGCGGGCGGTTTCGAGGCTTCGGCCTTCGGACTGCGCAAGGATTACCACGCGTTGTCCCACCATGGCCAGGTGAAGGAGAGCATCGAGGGACTGCTGAAGATCGAGAAATACCAGATGGAGCAGTTCGCGCGTTTTCTCGCGAAGCTGAAGACGCTGCAGGACGGCGACGGCCGGCTGCTCGACCACACGATGGTCCTCTTCGGCAGCGGCATGGGCAACGCGAACGCCCACACCAACCACAATCTGCCGATGATTTTCGCCGGCGGCGGCTACCGGCACGGCCAGCACCGCGCGTATCCGGAAAAAGGAGCCGGCCGGGTCCCGCTCTCCAATCTCTACCTGAGCCTGCTCCAGCGCTTCGGGGTCGAAGCGAACCGGTTCGGGCTCAGCACGGGCACGATGCGGGACCTGGAACGGGCGTGAACCGCAATACCGGAAACCGGATACCGGATACCGGAGCGACGGGTCCGCGAACGCCGACTCCATGGTCCGGCTTTCCGGTCTCCGGTTTCCGGCTTCCGGTATTTGGGCTGCTCGTCTCACTCACATTGGGGCTGGCGGCCGCGGCGCAACCCCTCGCTTCGCTCGATCCCGCCACCGACAAGACCCTGCGCAATTTTTTCGGCACCTATTGCCATGATTGCCACGGCCCGGAGAAACAAAAAGGCGAGCGGCGGTTCGACACGCTGGCGCTGCCCGTGGCAAAAGCCGACACGCTCTTCGATCTCCAGGACATCGTCGACCAGCTCAATCTCGGCGAAATGCCGCCGGCCAAGGCGGAGCGGCGGCCGGACGCGGCGCAGGTGCGCGAGATCGTGACGTTGCTCACGGGCATGGTGGCAGAGGGTCATGCGCGACTCGCGAGCACCGGCGGCCAGACCGTGTTGCGGCGGCTGAACCGTCGCGAATACACGAATACGGTCGGCGACCTTTTCGGGCTGAACATGCTGATGTTCGATCCGACGACGCGGTTCCCGCGCGACGAGATGGTGGCGCACCTCGACAACATCGGCGACACGCTGAAAACCTCCGGTTACCTGCTCGCGCAATACCTCGACGCGGCGGACCAGGTCGTGGAGAAAGCCTTTGCGGTGACGGAGCGGCCGAAGGAGCAGACGTGGCGGTTTGCCGACGACTTTCGGCAACAGCCCGAACTGCGCCAGCATCGCGAGGCGAACGGTTTTCGTTTCATGGCCCTCTACGAGACGACGATGTCCGACAAGCACGAGGGCGCCTACGGTCCGTTGCTGAATTTCGCCCAGGGTGTGCCGGTCGACGGCTATTATGAAGTGCGGGTGAAGGCCGAGGCGAAGTATCGCCGGAATCCCTACGATCCGAATTTCTTCGGCACGGATCTTTCGATGCCGCTGCGCCTGGGCGTGGTCGCCGGCACCGAGAAGGCCGGGCCGCTGCACCTGCCGCAGCCGATCGAGCCGCCGCTCGGTGAAGTGGTGCTGAAGGACGACGAACCGGAATGGCACACGTTTCGCGTATGGCTGGACCAGGGCTTCGGCCCGCGCTTCACGTTTCCCAACGGCATGCTGAGCGTGCGCAACGCGTATGCCCGGGTGATGCGGACCTACCACAGGCTGTTTCCGGAGGAGGTCCGCGGTGCGACGGGCATTGTCGCGCACCGCTTCGCCGTTTTGCGTCACGGCCAGATTCCGCAAGTCCGGATCCACGAAGTTGAGATTCGGGGGCCGCTCATCGAACAGTGGCCGTTGGCGAGCCAGCGCGCGATTTTGGGCGACAGACTGTTCGCGCCCGATCGCACGCGCGAGATCCTCGCGCGCTTCGCGGATCGCGCGTATCGCCGGCCGGCGTGTGCGGATGAGATCGACCGCTTGATGGCGGTCGTGGCGGCACGGCGTCAGCAGGGCAAATCGGACTTCGATGCGATGAAGGACGGCCTCAAGGCCGCGCTGTGTTCGCCGGCGTTTCTTTATCTGGTCGAGCCGGAGGGCGACGCCGCAACCAGCCGCAGCCTGACGGCGCACGCGCTGGCATCGCGGCTCTCGTATTTCCTCTGGTCGACGCTGCCCGATGCCGAATTGCGGCGCGTCGCGGACAGCGGCGAGTTGTTGCAGCCGGAGGTGCTCACGGCGCAGGCGCGCCGGTTGATCGCGAGTCCGCGGGCGGATGCCTTTGTCAACGGTTTCGTCGACGGCTGGCTGAACCTGCGCAGCCTCGGCGACATGGCCCCGGATCGCGGCACGTTCCTGCGGTATTACGCCCAGAATCTCCAGCCGGCGATGAAGCGGGAAACGCAGCTCTTCACGCGCGACCTGATCGATCGCAACGACAGCATCGTGCGCTTCCTCGACTCGAACTATTCGTTTCTCAACCGGCCCCTCGCGCGGCTCTACGGCCTGGAGAGCGCGGTGCCGCCGGAAAGGGGGCACGAGTTTCAGCGGGTGACGTTCGAGACACCGCAGCGGGGCGGTTTGCTCGGGCAGGGGAGCGTGCTGACGGTGAGCGCGAACGGCATCGAGACCTCGCCGGTGACACGGGGCGTGTGGGTGCTGGAGAACATCCTGGGCACGCCGCCGCCACCTCCGCCGGACAACGTGCCGCCGATCGATCCCGATATCCGCGGCGCCAAATCGATGCGCGACCTGCTGGCCAGGCACCGTGACAGCCCGGCGTGTTACGAGTGTCACCGGAAGATCGACCCGCTCGGCTTTGCGCTGGAAAGCTTCGATCCGATCGGAGCGTGGCGGAAAACCTACGAGAAGGGCGCGCCGATCGATACGTCGGGCGAGCTGCCGGGCGGAAAGAAATTCGCCGACGTGGCTGAGTTGAAGAAACTGCTGGTGGACCGGAAGGAGCAGTTTGCCCGGGTGCTCACCGAGCGGCTGCTCGCCTACGCCTGTGGGCGGCGGATCGAAGGCCTGGATCGCCCGGCCGTGGACAAGATCGTGGCGGCGACCGGGACCGACGATCACCGTTTCCGCGATTTGCTCGAGCAGGTGGTGCTGAGCCAGCCGTTTCGATCGAAGTAGTGTTTCATTTTTCCCCCTGTCCATGTCCACTATCCGTCGACTGATTCTCCGTGCCGCGATCACCGTTGGCCTGTTTACCGGCACTCTCTCCGCCCAGCCCGCGGGCATTCCCACCGCGGCCGACGCGGGGCGCAATGCGCGGATCAAATGGGTGAATCCGCCGAAGGAGGGGCAGCTTCCCACCGGTGTCTCGCATCACACCTTCGCCAGCCAGGCGCTCGGGCGCGACGTCGGCTACTGCATCTACCTGCCGCCGGGCTACCCGACCGACGTGGCGCGGCGCTATCCGGTGATCTACAATCTGCACGGCGCCGGCGGCAACGAACTCCACGGCTTCACTGCGGTGAAGACACTGCACGACGGCATCGTATCCGGACGCTGGGCACCGATGATCGTCGTGCTGCCCAACGGCGGCAGCCACACCTTCTACAAGGATTCGGCCGACGGGAAACTGCCGGCGGAGACCGTGATGATCCGTGAGCTCATCCCCCACATCGACGCGACGTATCGCACGATCGCGGCGCGGGCTGGGCGGGCGATCGAGGGCTTCTCGATGGGCGGGCGCGGCGCGACACGACTGGCGCTGAAATATCCCGAGCTGTTCTGCTCGCTGCACAACCAGGCGGGCAACGTGCTCCACATCGCGGACCTCTTCGATCCGTCGAAACCCGATCAGTATCCGAACAACTACCTCGGCGCCGAACGCGCGCGCTACGTGGACAACGACTCCTTTCTCCTCCTGAAAAAGAACGCCGCCGCGATCAAGGCCGGCCTGCGCATCGCCGTGACTTGCGGCACACGCGACGATGGTCACCTGCCGACCGTGCGCGATTTCCATGCGGCGCTGCTCGCGGCGGGCGTCGATCACACGTATCTCGAAGTGGAGGGGCTCGCGCACGAGCAGGACAAGTTGATCACCCTCTACCGGACGACGTGGTTCGACTACCATGTGGAGTCGTTTCGCCGTGCGGCCAAATCCCCATGAACTCCATCGTCCGCTCCTGTCTTCGCCCGTCCCTCGGCCTGCTGTTCCTCGGCGTGCTCGCGGCCGGTCCGGCGATCGCGGCTGATCCCGCGCGCCCCAACGTCCTCCTCATCGTCGCGGACGATCTCGGTTACCACGACGTGGGTTTCCAGGGCGGCCGCGACATCCCGACACCCGCCCTCGATCGGCTCGCGGCGAGCGGCGTGCGCTGCACGAACGGCTACGTGAGCTACCCGGTGTGCAGCCCATCGCGCGCGGGCTTTCTCACGGGGCGTTATCAGCAGCGCTTCGGCCACGAGTTCAATCCGAAGTGGGACCCGGCGAGCACGGCGCACGGGTTGCCGCTGAGCGAGACGACGATGGCCGATGCGCTGCGCGGTGCCGGCTACACGACGGGCATCGTCGGCAAATGGCACCAAGGCGCGCATCCGCAGTTTCACCCGAACCGCCGCGGCTTCGACGAGTTCTTCGGCTTCCTCGGTGGCGGGCACCGCTACTTTCCGGGCAGGCATGCCGACGTCGAGGTGGGCGCGGGCAAGAAAGGCGCGCCGGTCGACGCCGAGCATGCGTCGCCGATGATGCGCAACACCGTCGAAGAGCCCGAGCGCGGCGAACTGACCACGCGGCTGGGCGAAGAGGCGGCGGCGTTTGTCGCGCGTCACGCGAAGGCGGCGCGTCCGTGGTTTCTCTATTTCGCCTTCAACGCCCCGCACACGCCGTTGCAGGCGCGCGAGGATCAATTGCAGCGCTTTGCCCACATCGCCGACGTGCGTCGCCGCACCTATGCCGCGATGGTGGCGACGGTGGATGAGGCGGTCGGTCGCGTGCTCGCGGCGGTGGAGGCCGCCGGGCAGCACGAGAAGACGCTCGTGTTTTTCTTCAGCGACAACGGCGGCCCGATGACGAAGCGCAACGCCAACGCCTCGGTGAACACGCCGCTGCGCGGGCAGAAGGGCGACATCTATGAAGGCGGCGTCCGCGTGCCCTTCGTCGTGGCGTGGCCGGAGAGGATTCCAGCGGGCCAGACCTTCGGGCATCCCGTGATTTCCCTCGACGCGCTGCCCACCGCGCTCGCCGCCGCCGGCGCGAAACGCGATCCCAAGCTGCCGCCGCTCGACGGCGTTGACTTGGTGCCGTTCCTTTCCGGGAAGGACAGCGCGCCGCCGCACGCTCGGCTGTTCTGGCGGATGGACGGCGGCGAAGCGTTCGCCATTCGCGAGGGCAACTGGAAATGGCTCCGCACGTATGCGAATCCACCGGAGCTCTACGATCTCGCCGGCGACGTCGGCGAATCGCGCAATGTTGCCGCGCGGCATCCCGAGGTCGCCACGCGCCTCGCGGCGGCGGCGGCCGAGTGGAACCGCGGACTCGCGACGCCGGTGTGGGTCAACAATCCCTTCGGCGGGATGATCAATCGCACCGGCCCCGCCGCCACCGCTGCGCCTTGAGGCAACGCTCCGGCAAAATGAGCTTGGCATCCGATCGGTCCGAACAGGCGTGCGCTGGAAGACTTCAATGTATCCAAACCGCCGAGCAAGTCTCCTCCGCGGCTCCCCTTTGTGCAAATAGTCCTCGCCGGCATTGATGCCGCCCGCCGCGCCGGTTCCTCAACTGCGCGCACCGGGCATATTCCCGTTGACGTTCATCGTGAGCCGGCCGGGTAGCGGAAAGGCTTCTCGTTCCGTAGCGGAACGGCTTCCCGTTCCGTGGCGGAGCCGAAGCGGCTCCGCTACAGAATCGTTCCGATCTTGAAAGCGGATTGGAATCAGGCGAGGTCCCAGCCCTTGCGATACGGGCGCCGGACGATCGCCGCGGCTTCGGGCGCATTCTTCGCGGCGAGATTCTTGCCGTCCCACTCGAGTTTCCGGCCCAGACGCAACGCGAGGTTGCCGAGCAGGACGGTCTCGCTGAACGGTCCCGACGACGCAAAGTTCGAGAGGGCGGGCGTGCCGGTCTTGATGGCGTTGATCCATTCGACGTAGGGGCTGCCGCCGCCCGCGGCTTCGCTCCCCGGGTCGTCGACCCCGCCCGGCACGCGGGGCAGCGTCTGGGGTGGCTCGGTGAAACTGGTCGTGATCGTCTCGGGCTTGAAAACCCAATCCATCCGCGACCGGCCGAAAAACATCCGGCCCTTCTCGCCGACGAGCAGCAGGTCGAAGCGGCGGAAGACGTGGTCGGCCGTGGGAAAGTCCGCCTTCCAGAGATCCTCGGGCGGCGCGTGCAGATAGGCGCCTTCCTTGCTCACGACGCCGTCATACCACGCGAACTTCACCGGCCCGCCGAGGACGCTGGTGGGAAACTGATACGTGACGGTGGAGCGGTGCGGCGCGGCGATGGCGGTGCCACCCTCGTGCCAGACGTCGACAGACGTCGGCGACGTGAGCCCGAGCGCCCAATACGGCATGTCCATGATGTGGCAGCCCATGTCGCCGAGCGCGCCGGCGCCGAAATCCCAATAGCCGCGCCAGTTGAACGGGGCGATTTTGGAGCTGTATTCACGAAATGGAGCCGGCCCGATCCAGAGATCCCAGTTGAGGCCCTTGGGCACCGGCTCGGCCTCGGGCCAGGCGGTCATGCCCTGCGGCCAGATCGGGCGGTTGGTCCAGGCATGCACTTCCGTGACGCGGCCGAGCACGCCGGCGCGGAGAAGCTCGACGGCGCGGCGGATCGGTTCGCCGGCGTGCGCCTGGTTGCCCATCTGCGTTTGCACTTTCGTTTGCGCCGCGACCTCGGCGAGGCGGCGCGCCTCCCAGATCGAGTGCGAGATCGGCTTCTGGCAGTAGATGTGCCGGCCCCGGCGCATCGCGAGCAGCGAGGCGTGAAAGTGGTGATGGTCGGGCGTGGAGACGGTGACGGCGTCGATGCCGTCCATCGTCGCGATCATCTCGCGGTAGTCGGTGAAGAGCTTGGCGTCGGGAAAGCGATCGAGGATGGTGTCGCTCCTGCCGTCCTTGGCCTTTTTGGCCTTGCGCCGGCCGAGCTCGGACTGGCGCGGGTTGGCGACATCGCACATCGCGACGATGACGCCGCCAGCGGCGGCGGTCGCCATGGTGTCGGTGTAGCCTTTGCCGCCGACACCGATGCAGCCGACTTGAATGCGGCTGTTGGCCCCGCGGGCCGAGCCGGGCAGGATGGAAAAGCCGAGTGCGGCTGTCGCGGATACGCGGAGAAAGTCGCGCCGATTGAGCGGGGGGGATTTCATCGAAAGGGAAAAGAAGCGGTCGGACGCGGCCAGGTCACAAGCAAAGTTGAAGTTGCCACGGTTACGACACAGAGCATGCGCCAGATCAACAGGCTTCTGCGGCGACGGCGGGCGGGGGGGGCGTATCTGCCGGTTGGCGGCGGTCGGCAACGCGGCGGCGAAGGGACTCGCCGCCCTACCGATCCCATCGCGACCTTTGAAAAGGTAGGGCGCGGACTCCGCTCCGCGCCGGGGCTGGAACCGGCAGATCTGCCCCGCGGGCGGGGAAGCGGGAGGTTTGCGCGGAACCAACGCGCCGGGCTCGCGGCGGGCGCGAAGAAGATCTTCACGAAGATCGACGCCAGCGGCGACGGCGTGCCGAGCAAGGAGGAAGGCGCCGAAGGCATGAAGCTGATGAAGAAGGGCGTGTGACCGGCAGGCGTATGCATTTCGCGCGCCGGGGCTCGCGACTCACGCGGAGACGCGAGCTCTTTTGTCCGCCCGCTGACGGTGGTCTGAGCACTTCGAGCCTGGGTGCCAAGTGCGGCGGCCGCAGCCCGGACATTTCAGGTAGCGGCGGGGATTTCCAGCGGCCTTCCAGCGGATCAGACGCGCTCCGGCACCACAAACGGCGTCCGGTAGACGCGCGTCAGCATCGCGTCGGCCTCGGCGTCGTTGGCGAATTTTTCCTTGTCGCCGACGAACTTCAGCGACCGACCGAGCCGGTAGGAGAGGTTCGCGAGATGGCAGAGCGACGTGGAAAGGTGGCCCTCGTTGATGTCGCAGTGCAGCGGCGCATTCTTCCCGGCGCGCAGGGCTTCGAGGAAATTGGCCCAGTGGTTGGAACGCTCGCGCTCGGCGTCCTTGGACTGGGCGAACGGCTGCTTTTCGCGTTTGCGAAACGCCTTCCACGTGCTGCCGCCGAGCTCGAGCCAACCTTCGGTGCCGTAGAAAAGATTGCCGACCTCCCGGCCCTGGCTGCCCTCGTGATTCGTGTAGCGGCCGCGCGTTTCCAGCTCGATAATCTTCCCGTCGCGATAGGTGTAGGCGGCGGTCTGGGTGTTGGGTGTCTCCTGCGTGGTCTTGTCGTGGCCGAAGGTCTCGACGTCGCCATACACGCGCTTGCCCGGTGTTTTGCCCTCGTCCTGTGTGAAGCCGAACATCCCGCCGGTCGAATACACGGCGACGGGGTGCTCGTTCTTCTGCATGCCCCAGCGCGCGATATCGAGCTGGTGCGGTCCGGTGTTGCCGGTGTCGCCGTTGCCGGTGTCCCAATACCAGTGCCAGTTGTAGTGGCTGCGCTTTTCGTTGTAAGGCCGCAGCGGCGCGGGCCCGAGCCACTGGTCGTAGTGAAACTTCGCCGGCGGCTGGCCATCCTTGGCCATGCCGTAGGAATCGCGCGCCTTGAAACACAGCGCGCGCGCCAGGTAGAGTTCGCCGATGCCGCCGCCGTGAAGGAACGCGATGGCCTCCCGCACATTTTTCGAGGAGCGGTTGTTCAGCCCGACCTGCATGCGCAGATCGGATTTGCGCCAGGCGTCCACCATCTTCCGGCCTTCCCAGATGTTGTGGGACGCCGGCTTCTCGACGTAGACGTGCTTGCCGGCCTGGGAGGCCCAGATCGCCGCGAGCGCGTGCCAGTGATTGGGTGTCACGATCGAGACCGCGTCGATCGCTTTGTCGTCGAGGACGGCGCGCAGATCCCAATGCGTCGTGGGTTTTGCGCCGGACTTCTCCTCGACGAGCTTGAGGGCGGGGGCGAAGAGCTGCTCGTCGGTGTCGCAGAGGGCGCGCACCTGGACGTTGTGGCTGTCCTTCAGGGCGCACCAGCTATTGAGGTGGACTGTCCCCTGATTGCGGATACCGATCACGGCCACGTTGATGCGCTCGTTGGCGCCGCGGACGGCGGCGTAGGATTTCGCGCTGAAGCCCATGGCCCCGATGGTGAGGCCGGCCGTGCCGATCGCCCCGTTTTTGATGAATTCTCTCCGATTGGTCGTATGCATGTTTTGTGCGGTGGCCAGGGTGGAGTGGGCGACCGCCCCGGCCAGCCGCCGGCAGTCAAGCTCCGGCATGATTCCGCGTCAACGGACGAGTGCGCGGGGCGCAGTGCGCGGGGGCGGTCGTGACGGGTGCAACTGAAAGCGAAGTCACCTGCCCAACCAAGGCCACGTCGGTGCGGCCGACCCACCCCGCAGGTTTGTCACGTAATACGTGACAAACCTCTCGTGCTGTCCCAGCGGGGGCGGGCTCGTTTGTCACTTAATAAGTGACAAACCGTCGCGGCCGGACGGTG
>Ga0163144_10017963_pt1 | contig 14358 bp, 18 predicted proteins | sample OliLak19BULKMAT1_FD_123175 | JGI IMG/M metagenome (GOLD analysis project Ga0163144, IMG submission 123175) | Freshwater microbial mat bacterial communities from Lake Vanda, McMurdo Dry Valleys, Antarctica - Oligotrophic Lake LV.19.BULKMAT1 | ecosystem: Environmental > Aquatic > Freshwater >... | reverse complement strand
TGGCCGCCTTCGCCGGCTTCACCTTCCTGATGCCGGAAGACGGGATGATCTTCGGCGGCTTCATCGGCGTTGGCGCCGCGCTCGCCATGGGCGCATGGGGCTCTATGGCGCTCGACAAGCTGGGCAAGGAAACCAAGCTGATGCTGGTCGAGCCGGTCGCGCAGGAGTTCGACATCGCCTATCAGGTCGCGCCCGGCCGCCCCGACGACATCATGCAGTTCCGCTCGCTCGACCTTGTGCCTGGCTGGGATCGCGAGAAATTCGAGGACAGACTCACCGGCAAGCGCAACGACACGCCGTTCGAATTCTTCGAGGCGCATCTCGAAGAGAAGCGCACCACAACCGACGGCAAGGGCCGCACCCGCACCACATGGGTGACTGTGTTCAAGGGCCAGTGCCTCATCGCCAACTTCCACAAGCAGTTCAACGGGGTCACCAAAGTCTATCGCGACGCGGGTGCGCTGAACTTCTTCAAGAAGCTCGGCCAGATGGGCAAGGGCCAGCGCGTGAAGCTGGAGGACCCTGTCTTCGAGAAGGCCTTCGAAGTCTATTCGACCGACCAGATCGAAGCACGTTTCATCCTGACGCCCGATTTCATGGAACGCCTCATCGGTCTCGAGCGTACGTTCAAGGGCAGGCAAGTGCGCTGCGCCTTCTCCGGCCGCTGCATGTTCCTCGCCTGCGAGGGCAAGAACCTGCTCGAGCCCGGCTCCATGCACCGCAAGATGGACGATCTCGGCCGCGTCCGCGAAATCCTGCAGGATTTCGCGGCGATCTTTCTGCTGATCGACGCGATGAGCCAGCGCCTTACGCCGGATGCGCTGCGGGATACGCAGCCCTAGGTTCGCCCCTTGGATGATTCTCCGCGCCACAGCGCGTGGGAATCGCGATAACCCCTGCGCACAACGAAATCGACCGGAACCAGAATGGCCAAGAAACCCTTCTTCGAACGTGCGCTTGAGGGCGGCCTCTTCGCCTCGCGGTGGCTCTTGGCGCCCTTCTATGTCGGCCTCGTCGCGGCGCTTATCGCGCTCATGGTCGTGTTCTTTCAGGAACTCCTCCACCAGATCCCGATGTTGTGGACGTTCGACCCGGTCACCCACGTCTACGCAATGACCGCCAATGACGCGATCATGCTGGCCCTGTCGCTGATCGACCTGTCGCTGGCAGCCAACCTCGTGCTGATCGTGATGTTTTCGGGCTACGAGAATTTCGTCTCCAAGTTCGACGTCGGGGACCACGAGGACCGCCCTGACTGGATGGGCACGGTCAATTTCTCCGCCCTGAAGCTGAAGCTGGTTGCCTCCATCGTCGCAATTTCGGGGATCGCCCTTCTCAAGAGCTTCCTCGACCTCGGCACCGCGGACAAAGACCTTACGGTTGCCGGTGAGAAATCACTTATGTGGCAGGTGATCGTTCACCTGACCTTCGTCATCTCAGGCGTGCTGCTGGCCTTCATGGATTGGCTGACCGGCCACCAGAAAGCGCACTGACCGTTGATCTCCCAAAAGAAAATTCCCCGTCGGCTGGGCCGACGGGGAGCAAGGGTGATTCTCGGGGGAGAGAATGATCTTTGCTACGCACCTGAAGGGGCGCTGGATCGTTCAGAAAGCGGCGGTGCGGGGAAATTTTGCGGCGGAAATGCGGCGAGGGCAAAATCCTTGCTGCTAGCAGGGCGACCACACGTCCCGCGTGCCGGTGGTGATGTTTTCGACCACGAGGTTGAAGTTCCTGGCTTCTGACGTCGCAACAGGCTCCGGGGTCAGGCGATACGCTTGGCCCGATGCTTCATCCGGCTCCAGAAGACGCGTCTGGATCTCCTGCCGGGTCTCGCTTTCGATGCTGTGGACGTATCGGCTGTCGGCTGCCGTGAAGATCAGCTGGCCATCTTCAAGGCTCACATTGGGGCCGTCTTTGCAGGCCAGCCCGTCCCAGTTCCACCGGCCGACAATCGCCGCGGAGAATGAGGCGTCGCTGGCGCTCGCCGCCGGCGTTGTCAGCACGCGAGTGGGGTCGAAGGCCGGACCAATCGTCGGGCATTCGCCCGTCCCGCTTATACGTGGCAGGCCGTCGGCACAGGGCAGGCTCGTCAGCCCCGGCGATGCCGGCGACGGCTTTGGCGAATAGATCCACTGCGTCAGCCCGGTCGTCGCGGCGACCAGAACGACGCCAACTGCTACACCAACCCAGTTGGTCTTGCGCTGCGGCCGGCTGCGCGCGGCCTGTATTGCTCCCGGCGTCCGCCGGCCCACGCGGCTTTCGACTTCGGCCACCAGCTGCGCCAGGCCCGCGCTGTCGGCGCTGCGCCAGTCGGTCATGTTCGTCGCCTGAACGACATAGAGCCCCATCGGCAGGTCTTCCGCCTCGATGGAGTCGATCATCGCCGGCAGCAGTTTCTTCGCCTTGCGCGCCACCAGCGCCTCGTGGCGAACATTGTCGCTCTTCACGCTGTCGCGCGACCAGAGCACGATCGCCACCTTGCAGTTGGCCAGCTTCTCGCGGATCCACGTGTCCCAGTCCTGCCCCGGCGGCGTCGCCTGATCCCAGAACACATCGATGCCGCGCGCGGTCAGCGCTTCCTGAACGCGCTCCGCCGCCGCCCGGTCCCGGCTCGAATAGGAGAGGAAGACGTCAGCCATCGGTGTTCCTCAATCCGCAAACGTGGCCAGCACGGGCACATGGTCGGAAGGCTTGTCCATCGCCCGCGCCATGCGGTGGATGGAGATCGACCTCAACCTGTCCGCAGCCTGTGGCGAACACATCAGGTGATCGATGCGAATGCCCCAGTCCTTCTGCCACGCGCCCGCCTGATAGTCCCAGAACGTATACTTCTGGATGCGTCCATCGCACGCCATGAAGGCGTCGGTATAACCCATCCACTGCAGCTCACGAAAGCGATCGCGCGTTTCGGGCCATGCGAGGGCATCGTCGCCCCACACTTTCGGGTCCCAGCAATCCTCGTCGCGTGGGATGCAGTTGAAGTCGCCGGCCAGCACGACAGCCTCTTCCAGCGCCAGCAACTCCTTCGCCCGCGCGTTCAACCGATCCATCCAGCGCAGCTTGTAGTCATATTTCGGCCCCGGCCGCGGATTGCCATTGGGCAGGTACACCGTCGCCACACGCACAGGCCTCGGCGCCTCAACAAGCACTTCAAGATAACGGCTCTGCTCGTCCTCCGCCTCGCCGGGCAGGCCGCGCACCGGGTCCGAGATCGGATGCTTCGAGAGGATCGCAACCCCATTATAGGTCTTCTGTCCGAACACCGCGCAGTTGAATCCCAGCGCCTCGATCTCGGCGCGCGGAAACTTCTCGTCGATGCACTTGATCTCCTGCAGGCACCAGACATCAGCCGGGCAGGCCACAAGCACCTCCAGCACGGTCGGCAACCGCGCATTCACCGAGTTGACGTTCCACGTCGCGATTCGCATTCCGTCATTCCATCTTGAACTGCACAGGCAGCCGCACCGCGTTGCCCGGCTCGGCGCCCGGATAGTCCTGCCTCACGAGAAACAGACGGGACACCTGCAGCGCAGCTGAGCCGAAACCGTAGCCGGCCGGCTTCTCCGTCCTCTCGACGCAATCGAGCGCGCGCGTCTCCTTCACCGTGCAGTCGAGATAAGCGACGCCTTCAACCTCATTGCTCAGCGCTCCTCCAGAATAGAATCTCAGGATATCCTGCGCCGTCGGCGCGCGCTTGGCCCAGACGGGCGTGATGATCATGTCCGTGGGTTCCAGCCGAACCCGGACGCTTGCGCGCGCGTCGGCAGCCGCCACACACGCGCTCGCAACCAGCGCGCAAATTCCAATCAGTCCACGACGCATACCGGGCGTCCCTCTCCACAAGCGCCCCTTGATAGCCCGATCCGCGGGAAACGAAAGCGCTTGCGCGATCAGTTGGCTATGCGAGCGCGAACCGGATCGCCCGCTCAACCGGCGACGCGCCATGCTCAAGGTCTGGCTCCTCGCACCAGCCAAGCGCAGGCTGCGCCAGAAACCGCGCTTCCCTTCCGCGATTCGCCTGCGCCGCATGTACGGCGAACGGATGCAACAGCCACACAGTTCCTGCCTCGCCGGTAGCGAGCGCGACCTCGCAGTCTGCGCTGCTCTCGAACCCTTCGCGCGCAAGCTGCGCAAGCGAGACCCCCGCTTCGCCATGCGCCACGAGCTGCCGAGCTGTCGGCACGTGCGAGCCCACCCTCGCGCGCGTCGGCGCATCGTCGGCTCCGCAATCCGACAGCAGGAACAGCATCAACATCGACCGGCTGCGCGAGGCGAAGTTCACCCGCCACTGGAAGTAGTCCTGCGATGAAGGATTGTCCGGCGGCGGAAAACTTGCATCGATGTGCCAGCCATCGTCCCACGGCTTGTCCTTCGCCGGAAGGCGCACGACCATCGCGCCAAGCGCCGCGGTCATCACCCACCGGCCCTCGCCCGCCAACTGGTCCAGCGCGCCGCGCAGTCGCGGCGAACTCAGCGCCTCACGGAAGGGTGGATGCCCATGCATGCCCAGCCGGATCACCGGCTGCTTCCATTCTCCGGGGGTGTCCGGAGACAGACCCAGATCGCGCCACACTATTTCACGGCAAGCCGCCGCCGTCCCGAAAGTGAACGCGTGACTCACCTTCACGAAACCCTCGGAGATGAATTGCTCGATCTGGTCGGGTCCCAGGATCATCTGCGCCCATCAGAACCCCTGGAACTCCACCACCTCATCCTGAGGCGCGCGGTCGGCATACAGATCGTTCACCGGATCGTTCGGGTCGGGCACGCCGATGGCCATGCCGGCATAGACCATGTGGTTTTCGTCCAGCCCGAAATGCGCGTGCAGTTCGACGCGCAGGCGCGCCCAGCATTCCTGCATGCAGGTGCCCCAGCCGCGCTCTTCCGCGAGCAGCGCGATCGTCTGCATGTACATGCCCATGTGCGCCCACTGACCGTGGCCCATCCGACGGTCGATGATCATGAAGAGGCCGACAGGCGCGCCGAAGAAGCGATAGTTATTCGCGAACCACAGCATGCGTCCCGCGCGGTCCTCCTTGGGAATGCCGATCTTGTCGTACATCATCTCGCCCACGCGCTTGCGCCGCTCGTTGTAGATCTGATCAATCGCCGTGAGATCGGGATAGACTGGCCTGTCGCCCGGCACCGGACCCATCGGGTCGGCCGCAAGCACGCGCTGGGCGATGGCGATGATCTCATCCTTCGCCGCGCCCGTCACCGCGATCACCTTCCACGGCTGCAGGTTGCCGCCCGAAGGCGAGCGTTGCGCCGTCTCCAGGAGGTCCGCGAGCGAATCTTTCGGAATCGGATCGTCGAGAAACGCGCGGGTCGAAATGCGCTGGCGAACGGCTTCGGTGACTGACATGCGTAGACCCCGTTTGTGCAGGCGCGGATGACGGCGCAATCATGGCTGGCAACATGACCATTTGTTCGCTTGACCCGCCTCATGGCAAGCGGCGAGTCTTCAGTATCAGATAGCGGAATCGAGAGGGCCAACGAATGACCCAGGAGATGGTGGCGGCGCTGATCGCCGTCGGTGTCGTTACGTTAGCCTCGATGGCGGTTCTGCGTCTGATGCGACCTCGCGCCGTCACCCTGCCGGACCTTCCCGAATTGCCAGCTCCGCCAAGCTCGGCCTCACTCCAGGAAGAGTCGTTGCCGCCGCGCAAAGGCTGATCTCACTGCCCGGAGGCGCAATGAAACGCAGTTGGACAACGCTCTGTTGTGCTGTGTTCAGGTTGCACAGGCAGAATGACATTCATGAAAATGCGCTTTGCCCTCGTCGCTCTTCCCCTTGCTTTCGCAGGCCTCGGTGCTTGTTCGACCTACGGGTACGGCTACAGCGACTACGGCTATAGCGACTACGGGTACAACACCGGCTACGGGGACGGCTACGGGTACGACGACTATGGCCAGGGCGGCTCGTACGGCGGCGGCTCGTACGGCGGCGGCTCGTACGGCGGCGGCTCGTACGGCAGCGTCTGGAACGATGCGTACTACGACAACCATTACGGCGCTGTGCACGGCGGTTACTGGGATCTGGACGGGTTCTTCTGGTATCAGTCGCTCCTGAACGGCCCCTACCTCCGCGACCACAACCGCCATTTCCGTCGCGATTACTGGAACGGCGGCAAGCACTACCGCTACGTCGATCGCCGCAATGATCGCGGTCGCGACTGGAACGACCGCGACCGCAACAACACTTACCCGCCGCTCTTCGCGGGCCAGCAAGGCGGCAATCGCGACTGGAACCAGAATCGCAACAATGACCGCAATGGCGGACGTAGCGGCAATGACGGTCGCGATCGAAGCGACGACCGCGCGCGCAACGAAGGCGGCAACCGGTACAATCCACCGCCGCTCTTCAGCGGACAGCAGCCGCGTGCCGCCCCGACACCAGCGCCGCAACTCGATGGCCCGCCGCGGGGCGGGAACAATGACCCCAGCCGCGATCGCGGCAATGACGACGACCGCGGCCGCGGTGATGGCGACCGTCGAAACGATGGTCGCGCCCGTAACGACGATCGCGGCCAGGGCGGCGCCCCGCCGCCGCTGTTCCGCGGCCAGCAGCAACAACGCGCCGCGCCTGCGCCCGCTCCTGCGCAGCAGGTGCCGCGCATACAATCGCAACAAGGCAGCAATGAGGACGATGATCGCCCGCAGCGCGGCCAACGCAGCGGACAGCGCAACAATGATGATGCCAATGGCGAGCGCGGCCGTGGTCGCAGCAACGACCGTCGCGGACAGCAGCAGGACGCGGACTGACAAGTAATCTGTTTGTCCGAGCGGCCGTCGCCGATCGCGGAACGTACAGGGTTGTCATCCCAATCCTGCGTCGGGTTCGCCGCGCTTCATCAAACCGAAAAACTGGTCCCGCATCCGCAGCCGGATGTCGCGTTCGGATTGTGGATCCGGAACGACGCGCCGATGATCTCGTCGACGAAGTCGATCTCCGATCCGGCAAGGAAGGGCAGGCTGGCTTCGTCCACAACCGCCTTCACGCCATCCCGTTCGATGACCTGATCATCCGCATTCACCGCTTCTGCGAACCCGAACCGGTAGGAAAACCCCGAACACCCGCCGCCGATCACCTCGACGCGCAACATCGTCCCCTCCGGCTGCCCGGCGACGATCCTGGCGATCCGCCGCGCGGCAGAGGCGGAGAGGGTGACCTCCGGCGATGTTGTCGCAGTATCCGGCATGGCTGCCCTTGTTAGGTATTCAAAGCGATTCAGATATGAAGTCGGGAGTGTATATGGAAGGTGCCAGTATGGCCAAACCATTCTCTCCGCCGCCTCGGGCGATCTTCGCCAGCGATCCGTACCGGTCGCTTGGACGCCTCCACGCCGAGGTGCCGAGCGCCACGAGGACGGATTTCCAGCGCGATCGCGACCGGATCATCCACGCCGACGCCTTCCGCCGCCTGAAGCAGAAGACGCAGGTATTCGTCGCTCACGAGGGCGATCACTACCGTACGCGGCTCACGCACTCCCTTGAAGTCGCCCAGATCGCCCGAACGGCTGCCCGCGTGCTCGGCCTCGACGAGGATCTGGCCGAGACCCTATCGCTCGCCCACGACATCGGCCATCCGCCCTTCGGTCACGCCGGCGAGACGGCCCTCAACACCGCGATGGCACCCTATGGCGGCTTCGACCACAATGCGCAGGCGCTCCGTGTGCTGACGAAGCTGGAACGGCGCTATCCGCAGTTCGACGGCCTCAACCTCACTTGGGAAACCCTTGAAGGCGTCATCAAGCACAATGGCCCGCTGGTGACGCCTGAAAGGGGCCTCGACGAGTTGCCAACCGCCTTCCGCGACTATGACGCGCTCCAGTCCCTCGGGCTCCACACCTTCGCTGGACCGGAGGCGCAGGTGGCCGCGCTCGCCGACGACATCGCCTACAACAATCACGATGTGCAGGACGGCCTCCGCGCCGGCCTGTTCACCATCGACGACCTGATGGACGTGCCGCTTGCAGGAGATGTCTTTCGGGATGTGATGAAGCAGTACCCCGACATCGAGCGCGACCGGCTGATTTCCGAAGCCGTGCGCCGCCTCATCGGCGTCTGGCTCGGCGACCTCATCGCCGAGTTCCGCCGCCGCGCAGCCGCCGAAAACCCGCGCTCGGTGGAGGAGTTGAGGGCGCTGTCCCGCCCGCTTGCGGCCTTCTCTGACGACATCGCCGAACGCCAGAAGCCGCTGCGCAGCTTCTTGTTCCAGCGCATGTACCGCCACCACAAGGTCAACCGCATGATGAGCCAGGCGCGGCGCATCGTCGGTGAACTGTTCACGCTTTTTCTCGCAGAGCCCGACACGCTGCCGCCGCCCTGGAGCACACGCGCCGCCGCCCCCGGCACCGACATGACGCGCCGCGCCCGCGTCGTGTGCGACTACATCGCCGGCATGACCGACACCTATGCTATCGACGAACACCGCCGCCTGTTCAATCTCGAACGCTGGGTGTGAGACCTCACGTCCCGAAGATCAGCTCCACGATCCGCGGCGGCAGGCGCTGTGACCGCACGATCTCATCCTGACGCGCCCGCGCATCGGGGAAGGTCGCATAGATCGACTCCAGCGCCTGATCCGCCATGATCTCGTCGCCGTTGAGGTGCAGCGCAGCGGCCAGCGTGAACCCTGCGATCGGCGAGCCGTCGGGCGCTCCTGCGCGGGCAGCGTCAAGCGCTTGCCGCTTGTTGCCTTTCTGCAGGTGGTAATACGCCAGCGGGCCATGATCCCATGGAGGATGGCCGACGTCCGGGGCGCTAAGCCCTGGAGCTCCGAAAATGCCGGCCACTGCCGCGACGGGCGATCGCTTCGCTCTCGTTGTAGACCACATATTCGCGTCGCCGAATTGACGGCTTCGAGGCCACCCTGCGCTTCCGCGCCCGGTCGTATGGCGCGCTCCTGCTGGACGATGAGCTGCGCGGCATGGACGGCGTCGCGTTGCTGACCTGGGTCCGGCGCAATGTTGTGGCAAGCCCAGAAATCCTTTTTGTTTCAAGCGAAAGCCCGGATTTCCTGCAGAACCGCTTCAGTGGCATGGGCGTTCGCGCCCTCCTGTCGAAACCGCTCAAGGCGTTTGACCTGATTGGCGCGCTGCTGTCCTGAACCGCGTCGAATCGGCCTGGAATTTTGCTGTTCGTTAAGGCTCATTTGAGAGCATTCCATCCTTGGCGGTTTGCTCGTCCGCCGGTTGAAGAACCCGGTACCAGCCATGACACGCTATTCCCGATCGGTGATCCCCGGCCGCCCGGCCGACGCCCCGCAACAGGATCCCAACCTCGACCGCATGATCTTCGGCGCCAGGCGCATGCCGCCGGCCGCTGCAAATGACCGCGCCGAGCCCGACTTTCTCCCGCCCGTGGACGAAGCCGAAGCCGCCAGTCTCGCAAGCCGCGCCGATTCCGATCGCCGCAAGTCCACCGACCGGCGCGGGCAGTCCGCTGGCCGCCGTGCATCGGAGTATGCGTCTCTGCATGATGGCTCCCGGCCGCACCGCACCGATGACAACCGGCGTGGCCCGCTGCTTCTTGGCGGCGCGCTCCTTATCGTCGCCGTCTTCGCCGTCGTGGTGTGGACCGCCTACAGCGACGGCCTCGCCTCGGACGAGATGGAGGTGACGCCCGAACTGAGCACGGCCGGCGCGTTCAAGACGTCGCCGCGCGTGGTCGAAGCCGCGCCCGTCGTCAGCGAGCCGGTGGAGACGGTCGCCCAATCCAGCGACCCGCTGAGCCTCGACGGCGGGGCGAGCGACTCGCTTGCCGAGGAACGGCCCGAAACGCCTTCGCCCGCCGAAGCCATTGTCGCACCGCCGCCTTCCAAGGTCATGGCCCCGCCGCCCGCACCGCTGAAATCGCCGCCCCCAGTTGCCGCCGCCCTCACACCGCCGCCTGCCAAGGTTGAGCCGCCCCAGGCCCAGGCGGCGAAGCCCGCGCCGGCCAAGCCCGTGCCCGCAGCCCCCGCGCCCCCTGCTACCACTCCCTCCGCTTACCGTCCGGCTTTCGCGGCCTATGGCGACCATGTCGTACAGATCGCCGCCACCTCCAGTACTGCCTCCGCCGACGCCGAATTTTCGCGCATGTCGAAGGCGTGGCCTGACCTGCTTTCGGGCGCGGAAAGGTTCGTCCAGCAGGCAGACGTCAACGGCAGAACCGTCTACCGTCTGCGCGTCGGATCGTTCGCATCGAAAGCCGACGCCGCTGCCTTCTGCACGGCGTTCAAGGCCAAGGGCGGAAACTGCTATCCGGCTGTAAAATAGTCCGGACCTTTCGATGACTGCTCCCCGCGCGTGTATCCTGTCCGTCTCCGGCCACGCGCTGTCGGACGGGGAGAGAAAGCTTCTGGCCAGCGCGAACCCGTGGGGCATCATCCTCATGGGCCGCAGTTGCGGAAACCCGGCGCAGGTAACAGCCCTCACCGACGACATCCGCCAGACTACGGCCCGCAACACGCTGATCTTCATCGACCAGGAAGGCGGCCGCGTGCGCCGCCTGCGCCCGCCCGCGTGGCCCGACATCCCCGCGCCGCTCACCTGGCTTCCACTTTACAATCGGGACAACGAACTCGGCCGCGAAGCCGTCTGGCTGCACCATCGCCTGATGGCCGCCGAACTCGAGCCCATGGGCATCCGCGCCGACTGTGCGCCGGTGGTCGATCTCCTCCACCCCCACATGCACAAGATCGTCGGCGACCGCGCGCTCGGCGAGACAGCAGAGCAGGTGGCCGACCTCGCGCAAGCCGCTCTCAAGGGCCTCGCGGACGGCGGCGTCGCCGGCGTCATCAAGCACATGCCCGGCCATGGCCGCGCCGAAGTCGACAGCCACGAGACCTTGCCCGTCGTCCGCGCCTCCCGCGCCGACGTCGAACAGGACATCGCACCCTTCCGGGCCGTGCGCCGCGCCACAATGGGCATGACTGCGCACCTGGCCTACGCCGCCCTCGACGACGAGACGACCCCCGCCACGCACTCGCCGAAGATCATCGGCAAGATCATCCGTGGCGAGATCGGCTTCAACGGCCTCCTGATGACCGACGACCTCGGCATGAAGGCCCTCGGTGGAACACTCGCCAACCGCGCCACACGCGCCCTCGGCGCAGGCTGCGACGTCATCCTCCACTGCTCGGGCCTCGACGCCTGGGGCAAGGTCCTCCGCGACCCGGAGACGGTCCTGAGAGAGATGAACGAGATCGTCGACGCCTGCCCGGAGCTGTCAGGCGAAAGCCTCCGCCGCGCCAAATCCGCCGACGCTGCCATCCGAGGTCCCAAGCCCTTCAACAAGGCCGAGGGCAGGGCGCGGATGGAAGCGCTGCTTGCGATGCTGCCGTCCAGCGCGGTGGCGTGATCCGTCCGCTTTGCGGCGGTCCTTTCCGTCACGCTTGGCGTGCAACCTTGCACAGTCTTCGACCGGGGCAGGACTTCAAGCCACACGGGGAAGTCCTCCCTCTACGAAAAACGGCGGGGAAGGTGCCCCATTGCCGTTCCCGTCGACGAGCCGCCACAGGACAAACTGCTCGAACGTCATCGCCTGAGCCCTTCGCGATGCGTCCGGGGCTTTCCGAGCGGACATAGGCATCGTGCGACACCAGCTGGTCTCAAGGATAGCGGACAAGCCCGAACCTGAACCGGCGTCGCCACCGCGCCAGACCCAGCTAGTCGCCGATGCTGCGCGCAGGCAGATGTGTGGCGGCGAGCCTGTGCAGCCGAGGCGGGCAGAACTTCGCGAGATCAGGGCAGAGCGCGAGTACCGGGCGAATTTCGACAGCGAACCGGCATCTTGGCTTGCCCGGGAGTGTGCGCGCGATACCGAACGATTCTGCTGGCAGTTCTGACCCGGGGCCGCCTCCCTCGCAGGCGCCCGCCCGCCCCACACACCACTCGCCCCCTGCGAGAGCGCTTGCCGCCATCGCCCGTTGTGCGCCGCCCCCGCCTCGTCTAGTCCCATCCCATGAGCGTCATTCCCGTTGAAAACGAGGACATGCTGGCCCAGGCCGCCGCGGAGGCTGCCGATGCCAGCGACGCATTCACCGTCGACCTCGATGGCTATGAAGGCCCGCTCCACCTGTTGCTGGACCTCGCGCGCCGCCACAAGATCGACCTTGTGAAGGTCTCGATCCGCGCGCTCGCCGACCAGTATCTGAAATGGATACACGAGGCCCGCGAGAAACGCATCGACCTCGCTGCCGACTATCTCCTGATGGCCGCATGGCTCGCCTTCCTGAAGTCGAAACTTCTGCTCCCGTCGGAGCGCAAGGCGGACGACGAGACCGACCCCGACGAACTCGCTGGCCGACTCGCTTTCCGCCTGCGCCGCCTTGACGCCATGCGCCGCGCCGTCAACGATCTCTACGCAGGCAATCTCGACGGTCGCGATGTCTTCGCGCGCGGCGATCCGCAGCTGGCGAAGATCATCCGCAAGCCGCTGTGGAACAGCACGCTGCACGACATCCTGAAGGCCTTCGGCGACATCAATACGCGCAAGGTGAAACTCCGCGCCCACGTCATCGTTCGCCAGCCCGTCGTCCCGCTCGACTCGGCTCGCCGCAAGCTCGAGCAACTCGTGCCTGATCTCATCGACTGGGCGTCGATCCAGCTGATGCACGCCGAGGACGAAGCCTCGAAGGACGCGCCCCGCCGCTCCGAAGTCGCCAGCTTCTTCTCCGCCGCCCTCGAACTCACCAAGAACCGTGCCGTCGACATCCGCCAGGACCAGCTCTTCTCCGACGTCTACGTCCGCAAGGCCCGTCAGGACCTGAAGGCGGCCGAATGAGCAGTGAGGAGAAGCCAGATCTGCAATCCATGCGCGACGCCGTCGCCAAGCTGGCGAGGCAGCGCAGGCAGAGGCCGTCGCAACCGCCCGATAGTAGCCCTCATCCTGAGCAGGCTGAAGGCCGTCCGTCGAAGGAGTTCGCGGCGGTCTCCGAAGGAGACGAACTGGTCCGGGGTACCAATCCGAGCAGCGGACGCGTGGCCTCCACTGGACCGGCAAAGCACGACCCCGACCCCGAACGCCTCGCTGACGCGCTCCGCCGTGCCGAAGCCATCCTCTTCGCCTCCAACGAACCCATCGACGCCACCACGCTCACCGAAGCCCTCCCCCAGGGCGTCGAGGCCGGCGACGTGCTGCTCAAGCTGAAAGCCGCCTACGCGACCAAGGGCGTCCAACTCGTCGAACTCGCCGGCAAGTGGCGCTTCCAGACCGCGCCCGATCTCGCCTTCCTGTTCGAGGAGACGCGCGAACAGCCCCGCGCCCTGTCCCGCGCCGCCCTCGAAACCCTCGCCATCGTCGCCTACTGCCAGCCCGTCACCCGCCCCGAGATCGAGGATGTGCGCGGCGTCGCTGTCTCCTCCGGCACGCTCGACATCCTGATGGAGGCCGGCTGGATCCGTCCACGTGGCCGACGCCGCACGCCAGGCCGGCCTGTGACATTTGGAACCACCGACGCATTCCTCTTCCACTTCGGCCTCGACGCGATCGACAGCCTGCCGGGCAGGGACGACCTCAAGGCCGCCGGCCTCCTCAGCGCCGATATTCCCCGGGACTTCGAGTTTGCAGGCACCCCGCGCGATCCGGAGACCGGCGAACTTCTTGGCGAGGACCCGCTCGAAGACGCCGATTTCCAGCCTGACTTCCTGGAAGGCGCCGAGGACCGCCCCTGAGCACGGAATGCGCGTTGCTGTGAACGCTTGCTCACCGGGTTTGCGCAAAGGCGCCGCAGGGGTTACTTTACCGTGAGACAGCGGAATGAGGCTTGCGGGATCAGCGGTCCGGCATCGAGGTAAACGGATGCAGGAAGTACAGCCGGATCTGCGGCTCGGCCTCTTGGGATCAGCCTTGCTGGTCCTTATTGCGCCGGGACCCTTCAAGGTTCTCGGCCTGATGGCCCTGCTGGGCGTGGGATAAAGCTGGGCATCACGCCCGACGAACAAGCCGCCCTGGCGGCCAACGGAGTGGACACTATGGGACGCATCGGTCCTGTCGAGATTATCATCTTCCTGGTTGTCGTCCTGCTGATCTTCGGCGGCCGCGGCAAGATCTCGGGAATCATGGGCGACTTCGCGAAAGGCATCAAAAGCTTTCGCAAGGGCATGAAGGACCCGGACGTCGACACGAGCCAGACGACGTCCGGCGCGCTGGTCAACGAGCCGATCAACGTCACCCCGGACAAAGACAAGTCGAAGGTCTGATCATTCAGGCCCGAGGCGCCGTGATGGCCGCCTCTGACTTTTCCTCTCCGGAAGGAGCGACATTGCCATGATGCCGGGCGTCGGCTTCGAGGAAATGATCCTGCTGGTTCTCGTGGCGATCATCGTGATCGGCCCGAAGGACCTGCCGCTCATGATGCGCAAGTTCGGG
>Ga0163144_10017962_pt1 | contig 14358 bp, 14 predicted proteins | sample OliLak19BULKMAT1_FD_123175 | JGI IMG/M metagenome (GOLD analysis project Ga0163144, IMG submission 123175) | Freshwater microbial mat bacterial communities from Lake Vanda, McMurdo Dry Valleys, Antarctica - Oligotrophic Lake LV.19.BULKMAT1 | ecosystem: Environmental > Aquatic > Freshwater >... | reverse complement strand
CGAGCGCAGCCAGCAACCGGGCGGCGGTGGACTTGGCGAGACCGGCTCGATCGGCCACGTCGGTCACCCCGAGCGGACCGTCGGCCAGCGCCGACAGCACCGCGAAGGCGCGCTCGATGGACTGGACTCTGGACATGGACCTCGTCGTCCGCTAGATTCGGTGCCTTGGCGGTTCCATCATACGGCACGGTTCCACATCGTGGAACATCACATGTGGCACGATCCGCCGCCACACGACCGCGACCAGACCGCCGACCTGCACCCGACCCCCTCACGGAGCACACCGACGTGACCGACGACCTCCAGGACATCGACCTCGACGCACTGTCCGACGACGAGCTCGTCGAGCAGATGCACAACGACCTGTACGACGGCATGCGCGAGGAGATCATCCAGGGCACGAACATCCTGCTCGGTCGTGGCTTCGCGGCCACCAGGGTCCTCGACGATGCCCTCGTTGCCGGCATGAAGATCGTCGGCATCGACTTCCGCGACGGCATCCTGTTCGTGCCCGAGGTCCTGCTCGCGGCCAATGCGATGAAGGCCGGCATGGCGATCCTTCGCCCGCTGCTCGCGGAGACCGGCGCGGAGCCTGTCGGCAAGGTCGTGATCGGCACGGTCAAGGGTGACATCCACGACATCGGCAAGAACCTCGTCGGGATGATGCTGGAGGGCGCCGGCTTCGAGGTCGTGGACCTCGGCATCAACACCGACGCCGAGAAGTTCATCGCCGCCCTGGAGCAGCACAAGCCGGACATCCTGGGCATGAGCGCGCTGCTCACCACGACGATGCCGTACATGAAGGTCGTGGTCCAGACGCTCAAGGATCGGGGCATCCGCGACGACTACATCGTGCTCGTCGGCGGGGCGCCGCTCAACGAGGAGTTCGGCATGGCCGTCGGCGCGGACGCGTATTGCCGCGATGCCGGCGTGGCCGCGGAGACGGCACGCCGCCTCATCGACGAGCGCCGTGCCCGCGTCGCCTGAGGCGGCACCCGCGAGCCTCCCGCCCCGCGTCGTCGTCATCGGCTGCGGCGCCCTCGCCCGCGAGCTGCTGGCCCTGACCCGCGACCTGCCCGCGGTCAAGGTCGAGGCCGTCGATGCCCGCCTGCACATGCGCCCGGCGCTCATCGCCGACGCGGTGATGGCCAAGGTGGCCAAGGTCCGCGCTCGCTATGGCGCCGATGTCCGGATCTTCGTCGCCTACGCCGACTGCGGCACCAATGGCGCGCTCGACGCGGTCCTGGAGGGCGAAGGCATCGAGCGCATCCCGGGCGCCCACTGCTACGAGTTCTACGCGGGCTCGGCGGCCTACGCCGCCCTCCAGGAGGAGGAGCTCGGCACGTTCTACCTGACCGACTTCCTGGCCCGCCAGTTCGAGAGCCTGGTCCTCGTCGGGCTCGGCCTGGATCGCCACCCCGAGCTGCTGCCCGACTACTTCGGGAGCTACCGGCGCCTCGTGTACCTCGCCCAGACCGATGACCCAGCGCTGGAGGCCAAGGCGCGCGCCGCCGCCGATCGCCTGGGCCTGTCATTCGAACGTCGCGACACCGGCTACGGCGAGCTCGCCCCGGTGGTCGCCCAAGCCGTCGCAGGAGGAGCTTGACCATGGCCACGCTGACCGTCATCTGGTGGCGCGACATCCCGGCCCAGGTCACCGCGAGGGAAGGCCGCCGCTCCAGCAAGATCGTCCTGCATCCGCGCTTCCAGGTGGCCATCGACAAGGCCGCCAGCCGGGCCGGCCTGCGCTCCTACGACACCTATATCGAGGAGTGGCGCAAGGTCGCCTCCGAGTGCGGCGAGGACATCGACGCGGTCGTCGCGGCCGAGGTCGAGCGTATCGAGACCGAGTACGACAAGCACCGCCTGGCGCAGCTCATCCAGTCCGGCGGGCTGGAGGGTGGCCCGGCCCTGCCGCCCGCCCACGACGAGACGCCCGGCAAGTCCGTGCGCGAGGAGACCACGCCCGCATGACCCGCACCGTCATCAGCTCGGCGACCCGCGAGGTCGTCATCGGCGACGACCAGCCGTTCGTGGTCATCGGCGAGCGCATCAACCCGACCGGCCGCAAGCTCCTGGCCGAGGAGATGAAGGCTGGCGACTTCTCACGGGTCGAGCGCGACACGATCGCCCAGATCGAAGCCGGCGCGCACATGCTCGACGTCAACGCCGGCATCCCGCTGGCCGACGAGCCGGCGATCCTCGCGAGGACGATCCAGCTCGTCCAGTCGCTGACCGACGTCCCACTGTCCATCGACTCGTCGATCGTGGAGGCGCTGGAGGCCGGGCTCGCCGTATATCAGGGCAAGGCCCTGCTCAACAGCGTGACCGGCGAGGAGGAGCGCCTGGAGCGTGTCCTGCCCCTGGTCAGGAAGTACGGCTGCGCGGTCGTGGCCATCAGCAACGACGAGACCGGTATCTCCATGGACCCGGACGTGCGCTTCGCGGTCGCCAAGCGCATCGTCGAGCGCGCCGCCGATCACGGCATCCCGCGCGAGGATATCGTGGTCGACCCGCTGCTCATGCCCATCGGGGCACTGCCCGGGGCGGGTCGCCAGGTGTTCCGCATCCTCGGCCGCCTGCGCGACGAGCTCGGCGTGAACTCGACCTGCGGCGCGTCGAACGTGTCCTTCGGGCTGCCCAACCGCGAGGGCATCAACGGCGCGTTCCTGTCGATGGCCATCGCGTCGGGGCTGACCTCGGCCATCACCAACCCGATCGCCGAGGGCGTCCGCAACAGCGTCATGGCCGCCGACGTGCTGATGGGCAATGACCAGGACGCGTCGCGCTGGATCCGCCAGTTCCGGGTCGGGCCGCCCGAGGGCGAGGCTGGCGGGCGCCGGGTGAACCGCCGTCGCGGTGGCGTCGGGTCCGGCGGGACCGGTGGTGACGGTGGTGACGGTGGTGACGGTTCCGGCCCAGCGCTCAGCGCCGACGTGCCCGGCGTCGACGTCCCAGGCTTGGACGTCCCGAACCTGGACGTGCCCGCCCTCGACGTCCCGGCCCGGGCGTAGGTCGACCGGCGTGACCCAGGGCGGCCCGGCCGGGTCCGACCCACAGATCATCTTCACCCCGTCCGGGCGACGCGGTCGCGTGCCCGCCGGGACGACGGTCCTGGACGCCGCGCGCACCCTGGGCGTGGACATCGATTCGGTCTGTGGCGCGCGCGGCATCTGCGGCCGTTGTGCGGTCGTGCCCGCCTTCGGCGAGTTCGCCAAGCACGGCATCATTTCGGCCCCGTCCCACCTCAGCGACGCCGGCGAGATCGAGGCGGCGTACCGGGCCGAGCACGGGCTGGCGAAGGACCGCCGACTGTCGTGCACCGCCCGACTGCTGGGCGATGCCGTTGTCGACGTCCCGCCCGAGTCCCAGGTCCACCGCCAGGTCGTGCGCAAGGACCTTGCCGCACGGGCCTTTCAGATGGATCCCGTCATCCGCCTCCATACCGTCGATGTCGTGCCGCCCGACCTGGCCACACCGACCGGCGACCTCGGGCGCTTGTTCGATGCGCTGGGCACGGAATGGGGTCTGGCCGATCTGCGGGCGGACCTGGCGGTCATCAAGGCCCTCCAGCCGGCTCTGGTCAAGGGCGACTACCGGGTCACCGTCGCAGTCCACGGCGGACACGACGTCATCGCGGTCTGGCCGGGCTTCCACGACCGGGCCTTCGGCGTCGCCATCGACGTCGGCTCGACGACCATCGCCGGTCACCTGGCCGACCTGACCAGCGGCGCGATCCTGGCCAGCGCCGGCGTGATGAACCCGCAGATCCGCTTCGGCGAGGACCTCATGAGCCGGGTCAGTTACGTGATGATGCATCCCGGCGGCGAGGTCGAGCTGACCGACGCGGTGCGCAAGGCGCTTGACGGGCTGCTTGCGTCGCTGGGCAACAAGGCGGGCATCAAGCGTGCCGAGATCCTGGAGCTGGCCATCGTCGGCAACCCGATCATGCATCACCTCCTGCTGGGCATCGATCCGACGCCGCTGGGCTCGGCGCCGTTCGCGCTGGCCGTGGACACCGCCCTTACCCTGCCAGCCAGTGAGCTCGGGCTGCGCACCCATCCGGGGGCCCGGGTCTACATCCTCCCCTGTATCGCCGGGCACGTCGGGGCGGACACGGCCGGCGTCATCCTCGCCGAAGAACCGCAGAACGCCACCGACCTGACCCTCATCGTCGACGTCGGCACGAACGCCGAGATCGTGCTCGGCAACCGCGACCGATTGCTGGCCGCCTCGTCGCCGACCGGCCCCGCCTTCGAGGGCGCCCAGATCAGCGCCGGCCAGCGCGCCGCACCCGGCGCCATCGAGCGCGTGCGAGTGGATCGCGAGACCTTGGAGCCGCGCTTCCGGGTCATCGGTGTGGACGCCTGGTCGGACGCCCCGGACTTCGCCGACGCCCTGACCAGCGCCGGCACCGGGGTGACCGGCATCTGCGGCTCGGGCATCATCGAGGTCATCGCCGAGCTGTACCTGGCCGGCGTCATCACTGCGGACGGGGTCATGGACGGCGAGTCGGCTGGACGCTCGCTGCGGGTGGTCGCCGATGGCCGCACCTTCAGCTACGTCCTGCACGAGAGCGTCGATGGCGGGCCGCGCATCCTCGTCACCCAGAACGACGTGCGCGCCATCCAGCTGGCCAAGGCCGCGCTGTACGCTGGCGTCCGGCTGCTCATGGATAAGCTCGGCCGCGACACGGTCGACGAGATCCGCCTGGCGGGCGCCTTCGGCAGCCAGATCGACCCGCTCCATGCGCTCGTCCTGGGGCTCGTCCCGGATTGCGACCTGTCGCGCGTGAAGGCCGCCGGTAATGCCGCTGGCACGGGCGCCCTCATCGCCCTGCTGAGCGGTGCCGCCCGGCGCGAGATCGAGGCGGTCGTGCGCCGTGTCGAGAAGATCGAGACCGCGGTGGAGCCGCGCTTCCAGGAGCACTTCATCGAGGCCATGGCCATCCCGCACCGGACCGCTGCCAACCCCCACCTGGAGCGGGTCGTGACCCTGCCCGCTCGTCCCCAGACCGCCGACCGCGGGGCGGATCCGCGAGCCGAACGACGACGCCGACGAGCGGCGCTGGCCGGGGCCGAGACCGCCACCGCCCTGGCCACCGCCGAGACCGCCGCCGCGGCTGCCACGGCCACCGTGGCCCCAGCCACAGGAGAGGACGCATGACTGAGATCATGGGCAATCGACGGACCGGCGGTCGCGAGGGCCGGCGGGCCGTGCGCCTCAGCCACGCCGTCGAGCGGTTGCCGTTCCTGACCCGGGCTCTGGCGCCCTTCGAGGTCCTCGGCGACGAGGGCCTGAGCATCATCGAGGACAACGCCGACACGCTCCTCCAGGAGGTCGGCATCGATTTCCGCGGCGACGCCGAAGCGCTCCGCCTGCTGGCCTCGGCCGGTGCCGATGTCGACGGGGAGCGCGTCCGATTCCCGCGCGGGATGTGCCGGTCCATCGTCCAGGCCAGCGCGCCGCGCCAGTTCACCCAGTACGCCCGGAACGAGGCCAACCACGTCGAGATCGGCGGGCCGCATACGGTCTTCGCGCCGAACTACGGCTCGCCCTTCGTGCGCGACCTGGACGGTGGCCGGCGCTACGGCACGATCGAGGACTTCCGGAACTTCGTGAAGCTGGCCTATGCCTCGCCGCACCTGCACCACAGTGGCGGCACGGTCTGCGAGCCGGTGGATGTGCCGGTCAACAAGCGCCACCTGGACATGGTCTACAGCCACATCCGCTACAGCGACAAGCCGTTCATGGGCTCCGTGACCGCGCCGGAACGGGCGCGCGACACGGTCGAGATGTGCCGGCTGGCGTTCGGTGCGGACTACCTGGAGACGCACCCGGTCACCCTCTCGCTGATCAACGCCAACTCGCCGCTGGTCTGGGACTCGGTGATGCTCGGTGCGGCCCGCGCGTACGCGGAGGCCAACCAGGCCACGCTCCTGACCCCGTTCATCCTGGCCGGTGCGATGGCCCCGGTGACCGCGGCCGGGGTGGCCGCCCAGACCCTGGCCGAGGCCCTGGCCGGGATGACCTTCGTGCAGCTGACCCGGCCCGGCGCGCCGGTCGTCATGGGCTCCTTCGCGTCGTCGATGTCGATGCAGTCGGGGGCGCCGACGTTCGGGACGCCGGAGCCAGCCCTCGTCCTGTACACGATGGCCTCGCTGGCGCGCCGCCTGGGCGTTCCGTTCCGCTCCGGCGGATCGCTGACGGCGTCCAAGGTCGCCGATGCGCAGGCCGCCTACGAGAGTGCCGCGACGCTCCAGCCCACGGTCCTCGCCGGGGTCAACTTCGTGCTCCACGCCGCGGGCTGGCTGGAAGGCGGCCTGGCCATCGGCTACGAGAAGTTCATCCTGGACGCCGACCAGTGCGGGATGATGGCCGTCTTCGTGAAGGGCGTGGACATGAGCGAGAACGGCCAGGCCGTTGAGGCCATCATCGCCAATGGCCCGGGCCAGCACTTCCTGGGCACCGCCCATACGCTGGCCAACTTCGAGACCGCGTTCTATCGCTCCGAGGTCGCCGACAACAACTCCTTCGAGCAGTGGGAGGAGGACGGCTCCCTGGACGCCGCCCAGCGAGCCAATGCGATCTGGAAGCGGATGCTCCGCGAGTACGAGGCGCCGCCGCTCGACCCTGCGATCGACGAGGCGCTCCTTGATTTCATCGCTCGGCGCAAAGCGTCGATGCCCGATTCGGAGATCTGATGACCGGTCTGCTGTCTCGTCGCCGCGGCCTGGACGAGGCGTCGGCCGCCGCCCTGCGCGCCGCGCTCGCCGACCCGATCTTCGAGCTATTGCCGCTCAAGAACCTGCCCGACCAGGTCCCGCACCTGCCGGCCGGCGCCCGCGTGTCCGTGACGGCCTCGCCGAACAAGGGCATCGACGCCACGCTCGACTGGGCGGCGCAGCTGCAGGCGGACGGGTTCCGGGCCATCCCGCACCTCTCGGCCCGGATGATCACCGATCGGGCGAAGCTGGAGGAGCTGCTGGGGCGGGCACGGTCCGCCGGCCTGACCCACGCGTTCGTGGTCGGCGGCGATGCCGACGAGCCCGGGGAGTACCTCGACGGGCTGTCGCTCATCAGCGCGATGCGCGAGGTCGGGCATCCCTTCGCGGTCATCGGCTGCCCGGGCTACCCGAACGGCCATGCCGACATCCCGGACGAGGTCCTGGAACAGGCGCTCCGCGACAAGGCCCCGTTCATGCAGCACGTCACGTCGCAGATGGACTTCGACACGAAGGTGATCGGCGCCTGGGTGCGGCGCCTGCGAGGTGAGGGGTTCGGGCCGGACATCGTCATCGGCGTGCCCGGTGTCGCGGATCCGCAGAAGCTGCTCAACGTGGCGGCCCGCATCGGGGTCAAGGACGCCAAGCGGTTCTTCACCAAGAACCTGCGCTTCGTCGCCGGCATGGCCAAGTCCGGCGGCTTCTACAAGCCGACCGGGTTCGTGCAGGACCTGGCCCCGTTGCTGGCCGATCCGGTGGCGCGCGTGACCGGGTTCCACCTGTACACGTTCAACGCCGTCGAGGCTACGGAGGCCTGGCGCCAGTCGATGCTGGAGGGGTGAGCGATGCGGGCGGGCGTGCTGCGGTCGTCGCAGCGCTCGAAGCATTCCCGGCCCGGCTGGTCGTGGCCGCGGCTGTCGCCGCCGTCGCGGCCGTCGCCGCGGCCGTCGCCGCCGTCGCGGATGGCCCGGTCCGCGCTGACGAGTGGACCCCCGAGCAGGTCGTCCGGCATCTGATCGCCTGCGAGATCGACGTGCATCAGGCCCGTTTGTCGAACATCGCGATGGTCGACTCGCCGACGTGGGGCTGGGCTGAGCCGGCACCCTGGCCGGGCGAACCGGACCTCCCACTGGATGGTCTCTTGGCCCGGTTCGCGTCGCTGCGCGCCACGACGCTGGCCACGATCGCCGACCTGGATGACGCCGGCTGGGCGCGAAGTGGCACCCACGCGACCCTCGGCGTGTTCGATGTGCGCGCACTGCTCGCCAACGCCGTGGAGCACGACGACAACCATCTGGTCGGGCTCGTTTCGGGCTGACGGGCGATCCGAACGTCTCGGCTGGTCGCCGCTTGCGGCACCTGGTTCTGCTCCCACCAGACGTTCGGGGGCATCGGGGCCGGTAACGGGGCCCGCCGAGCCTCGGTGGGACGTACGACAGATGGGATCGTGCAGGGATCGGGTCGTCCCGAATACGCGTCGGGTCACCCAGCCGTCCTTGTGGCCGCGCTACCCCCGAATCGTCTGCTCCCAGCAGAACTGGTCGGCCCTAGGGGGTGGGCGAGGCGCCGACACGCCACGGGCGCCGACACGCCCCGGGCGCCGACACGCCACGGGCGCCGACACGCCCCGGGCGCCGACACGCCCCGGGCGCCGACACGCCAGCCATCTAGTCCGAGAGCGCTGCTGCGGCGTACAGCGCCACGCCCGTCGCCATCGGCGCCTCTTCGAAGATGACGAGATTGGAGTGGTTCTGCGGTGCCGTCACCGGGTCCTCGTGGGCGGGTCGCGCGCCGAGGAACGCCATCATCCCTGGGACGCGCTCGAGGACGTAGGAGAAGTCCTCCGCGCCCATGATCGGCGCCGCCAGGTCGTCGACCAGCGCCTCGCCCGCGATGGCGACCGCCAGCGTGCGGATCCATGCCGTGGCGCCCGGGTCGTTCATGGTGACCGGGTAGCCGGGCACGATCTCCAGCTCGATCTCGGCGCCGTGGGCCGCGGCCACCCCCTCAGCGACCTGGCGGACCCATGCTCCGACCGAGGCGCGCACCGTCTCCGAGACGGTCCGGATCGTGCCCTCGATCTCCACCGAGGCCGGGATGATGTTGTTGGTCGTCCCGCCGGTCAGGCGGGTGATCGTCAGCACCGCCGGATCGAAGGCGTCCACTCGGCGGGTGATCATCGACTGCAGGGCCAGGATCAGCTCGGCCGTGACCGGCACCGGGTCGAGGGCCAGGTGCGGGGCAGAGGCATGGCCGCCGCGGCCGCGGACCGTGGCGATGATGCGGTCCGCCGACGCGAGCATCGCGCCGGGCCTGAGGGCCACCACTCCCGCTGGGTATCGCGTCGAGATGTGCAGCGCGAAGGCACGCGTCACGCCGCCGGCGCCGTGCGGCCCGTCGTCCAGCAGCCCTTCCCCAAGCATGAAGCGGGCACCGTGGAAGCCTTCCTCGCCGGGCTGGAACATCAGCAGGACACGACCGGCGAGCGATGCGCGCCGTTCCGCCAACACGCGCGCGGCACCGAGCAGCATCGCCACGTGCGTGTCGTGCCCGCAGGCGTGCATGACGCCATCGATCTCCGAGGCGAATTCGAGGCCGGTGTCCTCACCGACAGGCAGGGCGTCCATGTCGGCTCGCAGCAGCGTCGTCGGTCCGGGCAGGAGGCCATCGATGACGGCGACGACCGACGTGGTCGTGCCGCCCAGCTTCGGCTCCAGCCCGAGCGCCCGGAGCGCGTCGGCCACCACGGCCTGGGTCTCCGGGAGCTGCAGCCCGATCTCCGGGCGGCGGTGCAGACGCCGGCGAACGGCGATCACCTCGGGGAGTGCCGCCTCGGCAGCGGCCCGGAGCGTCGCCACATCGAAGGTCGTCATCGACCTCGATCCTCGCCGCGCCGGGCGCGGCGGATCTGGTCGGCGTGATCGTGACTGTGCTCCGCGTAGATGCGCAGCCAGTCGTCCACGGCATACGCCCCCGATTCGCTGTGCGTGCCGGCCCGCGACCATTCGGCCGGCGTGAGCGTTCGAAGCAGCTCGAGGCTTGCCGCCCGGACCGCGTGAACGGTGGCGACGGACGTCTCGATCCGTCGGTCATAGTGGAGGCGCCGCGCCCATTCGGGCTCGTCGTAGCCCGTGATGAGCGGCTCGTCCTCGGCGATGAGGCGGCGCAGGCGGATGTACGCCATCGTCTCGGAATCGGCCACGTGATGGGCGATCTGCCGGGCCGTCCATGCCCCCGACGGCGGGCGGCGGTCAAGGTCGGCGTCGGTCGCGCCCGCCAGCGCCTCGGTGACGTCATCGGCGCCGCTCTCGAAGCGGTCGAGCCGTGCGGCGCGGTCGATGTCGATCATGCGTTCCTCCTCAGGCGGGCGGCGCCGCGGGCCGGGCGCCGCCACCAAGCCTAGCGGCCTTGGACGATGCCCTCGAGGCGCTCGATCGCGACCTCCGGTCCGGGCATGGCCGCGATCTCAGCGGCGATCCCGGCAAGACGTGTCGCGACCTCGGCATCGACCCGGATGTCGTCGGTCGCTGCCCGGACGATATCGCTCGACAAGTCGTCGGGCGAGATCGAACGAGCGATCCCGACGGCCACTGCCCGTTCGGCGTTGTCCAGCTGATCGGCCGCCAGCGGCACGATGACCATGGGGCGGGCGGCGGCCAGGGCGGCGGTGAACGTGCCGGATCCGCCGTGGAAGACCACCGTGTCCGCGTCGGCGAGGAGGTCTGACATCGGCACGTAGCGGTGGACCGCCACGTTCGACGGGACGTCGCCGAACGCGGCAGGATCGCCGCCCAGCGCGACCGCGACCCGGGCGGTGCCGCCCGCGCTCGCGGCCGCGCCACGGACCATCGCGCGGAGCACGTCGTGCTGATCGGCATCGACGGTGCCGAGCGTGACCACGATCCGGGGCCCGTCGCCAGCCGGCCACGGGTCGGCGGCTGACCCGGGGCCCGCCCCGGTGCGCTCCGGATGCGTGGGGGCTCCATCGCGATCGTCGGCGATCGGCCGGAGTTCGGCGGCCAGCTCGGGGAGTGGCGCGTCGGGATCCAGCATCGAGGCCGGCCGCGTGGAGAAGAAGACCTTCCCGAGCATCCGGTCCGCGGCATCGGCGTCGAGGTCGTAGGCCGCGATGAGCGGGGCGGAGGCGGTGGCCATCAGTTCACGCACACGCGGCCGCCAGGCGGTGACCTGGATCGTCGCGTGCGGGATACCCAGGCGCTCGGCCACGATCCAGCTGCCGAGCTCCATGTCCTCGTGGACCATGACGTCGGGTCGCCACGCAACGCCGGGGGCCGTCGAGTCGGCTACGGTCGCGAGGAGGTCGTCGGCGATGCCCCGCGCGATCGTGCCCGCAAAGGCTTCGCGAACCATCACCACCGCGCGACGACGTCCGGTCAGCCCGGCGAGGGCCGGGATCGCGCGGGCGACGTCGCTGAGGCTCGACGGCCCCGCCGGCACGTGGTGGAAGCCGGCCCGCGCCACGATCGGGAGGAGGCTGGACCCGGCCGCGATGCGCACGTCGTGGCCGCGCGCGCGAGCGGCCCGGGCCAGCGGCAGCAACGGGAGCAGGTGGCCGAGACCGGGCGAGTGGCGAAGAGGATGCGCATCGGCGAAGTGTGGTCGGTCGCAGCGCGCCCGTGGAAGTCGTCCCGTCGGTACCGGTCACGCGGACCCTCCCCGCTGCTCGTTGACGTCGGTGCGGCCCGGCCATAGACTCATATCCGACGAAATCACTCGGATATGCGAGGCATCACCCTGTCGAACACGACGGCCGTCCCCCGGCCGAGCTTCCACGGCACCGGCGCGTTGTCCTTCTCCACGAAGGGCGAGTACGGCGTGCGCCTCATGGTCCAGCTTGCCCGGCACTACGGGACGGGTCCGGCCAGCCTGGCCGGCATCGCCGCCGAGGAGGACCTGCCCCGGGCCTACCTGGAGCAACTCGTCGTGAGCCTGCGTGAGGCCGGCCTGGTGATCAGCACCCGTGGCGCGCACGGCGGCTACGAGCTCGCGCGTGCCCCGGAGACCATCGCGATGAGCGAAGTCCTGCGCGCTCTGGAGGGCCCCATCGCTCCGATGATCTGCGCCAGCGACGACCCGGAGCACGCCACGACGTGCGACCGGTCCAGCTACTGCACCGTCAGCGTGCTGTGGGTCCGCGTCCGGGACGCGATCACCGGCGCGCTTGATTCGATGACCCTCGCCGACCTGGCGCCGCAGCGCCTTGTCGCCCTCGACCGACCGACCCCCGACATCGAAGGAGCCCTCAGCTCGTGACCGACACCGCCACCGATCAGCACCTCGTCATCCGCGGCCTGCGCGTCGCGCCGGTCGCAGCCCCCGAGCGGGAGATCCTGCAGGGCATCGACCTGACCGTCGGCAAGGGCGAGGTCCACGCGATCATGGGCCCCAACGGCTCGGGCAAGACGACCCTCGCCTACGCCCTCATGGGCCATCCCGCCTACACGATCAAGGGCGGCGAGGTCCTCTGGAAGGGCCGTGACATCCTCGCCCTGTCGCCCGACAAGCGCTCGCGCCTTGGGATGTTCCTGGCCTTCCAGTACCCGACCGCGATCCCCGGCCTGTCCGTCGCGAGCTTCATCCGGAGCGCCCTCAACGCCAAGCTCCAGGGCATCGACAAGGACCCGGATATCGATCCGACCGATGCCGTCAAGGGCGGCATCAACATGCGTGACTTCCGGAACCTGATGCGCGAGAAGATGGCGCTGTTGCGGATGGACCCGGGCTTCGCCAGCCGGTACGTCAACGACGGCTTCTCCGGCGGCGAGAAGAAGCGCCTGGAGATGCTCCAGATGGCCGTCCTCCAGCCGGAGATGGCCATCCTGGACGAGACCGATTCGGGGCTCGATATCGACGCGCTGCGCATCGTCGCCGAGGGTGTCAACGCGATGCTCAACCCGGACCTCGGCGTGCTCCTCATCACCCACTACCAGCGCCTGCTCAACTACATCCAGCCGGACTTCGTGCACGTGCTGGCCGAGGGCCGCATCGTCAAGAGCGGTGGCAAGGATCTGGCTGTGCGCCTGGAGGACGAGGGCTACGGCCCGATCCTGCGCGAGGCCGGGATGTCGCCCGACCTGCCCGACGAGGCGCTGCTCGTGCCCAAGGGCCCGGACCTGGAGCTCGAGCCGGTGGAGGCCGCCCGCTGAGCGCGGGCACTGCCATGGCCATCGAGACGACCGGTCGAGCCGCTCTGGACGCCGCGGCGCTGCGTGCCGACTTCCCGATCCTGCGCCGCGATATCAACGGGCACCGGCTCATCTACCTCGACTCCGCGTCGAGCAGCCAGAAGCCGCAGGTCGTCATCGATGCGATGACCGAGTACTACGAGCAGCACAACGCCAACGTGCATCGCGGCATCTACACCATCGCCGAGGAGGCGACCGCGGCCTACGAGGGCGCGCGGGTCACGGTCGCCCGGTTCATCAACGCTCCGGACAGTCATGAACTGGTCTGGACGCGCAATGCGACCGAGGCCATCAACCTGGTCGCGTACTCGTGGGGCCGCAGGAACGTCGGGCGCGGGGACCAGATCATCCTGACCGAGATGGAGCACCACGCGAATCTGGTGCCCTGGCAGCTCCTCGTCCAGGAGGTCGATGGCGACCTGGAGTTCATCCCGATCACCGACGACGGCATCCTCCGGCTCGACGTGTTCGAGGTGCTCCTGCGCCTCAAGCCCAAGCTCGTCGCCTTCACCCACGTCAGCAACACGCTGGGCACCATCAACCCGGTCCGCGAGATGGTCGACATGGCCCATGCGGCAGGAGCCCTCGTGCTCATCGATGGCGCCCAGGCCGTGCCCCACGTGCCGGTCGATGTGCAGGCGCTCGGCTGCGACTTCTACGCGTTCAGCGGCCACAAGATGCTCGGGCCGATGGGCTCCGGGGCGCTCTGGGCGCGGCGCGAGTTGCTGGAGGCGATGCCGCCGTTCATGTCCGGCGGCGACATGATCCGCGAGGTCCACCTGCGCCGCAGCGAGTTCAACGAGATCCCCTACAAATTCGAGGCGGGCACGCCGGCCGTCGGTGACGCCATCGGCCTGGGCGTCGCCGCCGAGTACCTGACAGCGATCGGCATGGATGCCGTGCGCGAGCACGAGCGAGCGCTTCTGGCGTATGCGTTGGACGTGCTGCCGCGAGCGGTCCCCGGCATCGAGCTGTACGGGCCGATGGATCCCGATATCCGCGGCGGCGTCGTGCCCTTCAACCTGCCGGGCATCCATCCGCACGACGTCGCCCAGGTGCTGGACCGCTCCGGCATCGCCGTCCGTGCCGGCCACCACTGCACGATGCCGCTCCACGAGCGCCTGGACCTGGCGGCCACCGCGCGCGCCTCGTTCAGCGTATACACCACGACCGCCGATATCGATGCCCTGGCGGCCGGTCTCGTCGAGGTCCAGCGCGTCTTCAACGGCTAGCCTGGGCGATCGCGACGCCGTCCCGCCCGGCACGCGGGCCGCCGCGTGCGCCCGGTGCGGGCCGCCGCGTGCGTCCCGCGCTGACCGGCCCGCGCGCCGAGCGACGTGACCCCGCTCCGATCGTGCAGGTGGCGGACGGCGGAGAGATTCGCTTGGCGTCCGCCGTGTGGAGATTCGGAGCGGGGTGCTGCCGCT
>Ga0163144_10017961_pt1 | contig 14358 bp, 9 predicted proteins | sample OliLak19BULKMAT1_FD_123175 | JGI IMG/M metagenome (GOLD analysis project Ga0163144, IMG submission 123175) | Freshwater microbial mat bacterial communities from Lake Vanda, McMurdo Dry Valleys, Antarctica - Oligotrophic Lake LV.19.BULKMAT1 | ecosystem: Environmental > Aquatic > Freshwater > Lake... | reverse complement strand
TGGCGACCTCGTCGCCGTCGGCCAGGAACGCCCGCGTCGACCCGTCGGCCAGGCCGATCGGCTCGCGGCCGCCCTGGCTGAGCTCGATGAGCGAGCCCCACTGCGAGCGCTCGGGCCCGCTGACAGTCCCGGAGGCGAAGAGGTCACCTGGGCGCGTGGAGGCCCCGTTGGCGGTCATGTGGGTGAGCATCTGGGCCGGAGTCCAGTACATCGCCGACAGCGGCGGCCGGCAGATCACCTCGCCGTTGAGCCGCGCGGTGAAGCTGATGTCGAGCGCGTCGCGGCGGCCCGCGTCCTCGAGGTAGGGCAGCAGCGGCACGTCCCGCGGCGGAGGCGCCACCCAGGCGGCGTCGAGAGCGGCGAGCGGAGTGATCCAGGGCGAGATCGACGTGGCGAAGGACTTGCCCAGGAAGGGACCCAGCGGCACGTACTCCCATGCCTGGATGTCACGGGCGGACCAGTCGTTGACCAGGCACACGCCGAAGATGTGGTCGACCGCGTCGGCAAGGTCGACCGGTATGCCCAGCGGGCTGCCGGTGCCGACGACGAAGCCGCACTCCACCTCGATGTCGAGCCTGGCCGCGGCCCCGGCGGTGACCGCACCGTCTGGTGAACGCAGTTGTCCCCGCGGACGGCGGATCGGGGTGCCCGAGACGACGACGGTGCCGGAGCGGCCGTGGTACCCGATCGGCATGTGCTTCCAGTTGGGTGTCAGCGGATCCGTGCCTGGCCGGAACAACCGACCCAGGTTGGCGGCGTGATGCTCGCTGGCGTAGAAGTCCACGTAGTCGCCGACGGTGAAGGGCAGCTGCATGGTGGCGGTGGACGCCTCGACGAGGTGCTGCTCAGGCGGGGCTTGGGAGATGTCGAGCAGGGCGTCCCGGACTTCTCGCCACACATCGGGGGTGGCGGCGAGGAGGGGGTCCAGGGTGCCGGACACGAACAGTTCCCGATGCGTGGGCAGCAGCACAGCTGCCGCTGCCGTCAGGTCCAGCACCTGGCCGGCGGATGGCCCGTCCAGGCGGACCCCGACCCTGGGCCGGCCGGGCTGTGCCGCGGTGGTGAAGCTGCCGTAGGGCAGCGGCGCCCAGGTCACGGTACGTGCTCGCCGACCTGCAGCCCGGCATCCGCCAGCGCGGTCAGGGACTCCTCGACGCTGCAGGTTCCCACTGAACGGAAGGCGGTCCGGATGGCCGTCACGCGCTGTGGCGGCAGCCCGAGCACGGCGTCGGCGAGCGCCCGCTCGTCGTGCTCGCCCAGCACGCCGGCCACCTCGTCGTCGGACGCGCCCCGCTGGGCAGCGTCCACTGCCAGCACGACGTTGAGCAGCCCGTGATGCTCGAAGCCGGTGACGGCGTCACGATGCCGGGCCGCGCCGTGCAGGCCCGCGGTCAACTTGAAGGGCAGCGAGTGGACGGCGCAGGCCCGCAGGGCGACCGCCAGCTCGGCTTCGGTCGGGAAGGCGCTGGCGGTGACGCCGCCGGCGCGGAACTTCACGGCCACCCCGGCGGCTGAGGCGTCGAGAACGTCGTCGAGGACGTCGGCGGTGCGACGTCGCAGGTCGATCTCGGCGTAGCCGGGGCGGTCCCGCAGCAGATCGAGCACCTCGGGCAGCGCACCCGACGCCTCGATCCAGGCCACTCGGGCCGACGGTGCCCCCTGCAGGGCGGTGGCGAGGGCGCCGACCTGCCCGGTGACGGCCACGTCGGTCGCCGCCGGTACCCGTGGCAGGTGGTCGACACCGACGACCAGCGGACCGACCGCGGCGGCGTGCCCGGCGGCGCGATGGATGAGGTGACCCGCGACCGCCTGGTCCAACGGCAGCTTCGCAGGCGGGAACAGCGAGGCGTCGTCGAACAGCCGATCCAGCAGGATGTCCAAGTCGGTCACTCGCTGCGCCGCCCGCCCGGCGGCGCCGATGGGTCAGGCCTCCGGCCCGCCCACGTCCAGGCGTAGGCGCCGTCGTCGACCGCCCTGCCGCCCTCGCCCAGCTCCAGGGGACGGAAGGTGTCGACCATCACCGCGAGCTCGTCGAAGAACTCCAGTCCCAGGCTCCGCTCGACCGCACCGGGCTGCGGGCCGTGGGAGTGCCCGCCCGGGTGCAGGCTGATCGAGCCCTGACCGATGCCCGAGCCACGGCGCGCCTCGTAGTTCCCGCCGCAGTAGAACATCACCTCGTCGCTGTCGACATTGGAGTGGTAGTAGGGCACCGGCACCGCCAGCGGGTGGTAGTCGACCTTGCGGGGCACGAAGTTGCACACCACGAAGTTGCCGCCCTCGAAGACCTGGTGTACCGGCGGCGGCTGGTGGACCCGACCGGTGATCGGCTCGTAGTCGGCGATGTTGAAGACGTAGGGGTACAGGCAGCCGTCCCAGCCGACCACGTCGAAGGGGTGCCGGGGCACGACGTGGATCGAGCCGGACAACCCGTTCGGGCCACCGCCGCGGTGCTTGATGTAGACCTCGACCTCACCCTCGTCGGTGACGACCAGCGGTTCGGCGGGGGTGCGCAGGTCGCGCTCGCAGTAGGGCGCGTGCTCTAGGAACTGCCCGTACGCCGAGAGGTACCGCCGCGGTGGCGCGATATGGCTGTTGGCCTCGACGATGTAGCAGCGCAGTGGGTCGACCCCGTGGTCGACACCGCCCGAATCGACATGGCCGGCGGGCAGCCATCGGTGGGTCGTCGAGCGCGGCAGCAGGACGTAGTCGCCCTGGCTGACACTGAGGGACCCGAAGACGGTCTCGACGGCGCCCGCGCCGGACTCGATGTAGACCAGCTCGTCGCCGGTGGCGTTGCGGTACAGCGGTGACGTCCGGGAAGCCGCGACATAGGAGATCCGGACGTCTGCGTTACCGAGCACCAGGCGCCGGCCGGTCACGGGGTCCGCGGCCCGCCACGCCTCGTCGGTGAACAGCTCGGTCAGCTTGAGGTGGCGCGGTAGCAGCGGCTCGTTGGGGGTGGTCGACAGGTCGGGCAGCTGCCAGGGCCGGGCGTCGAGGACGGCGGACGGAATCCCCGCGTGATACAGCAGCGAGGAGTCGGAGGAGAAGCCCTCCTCCCCCATCAGCTCCTCGTAGTACAACGATCCGGTGGGCGTGCGGTGCTGCGTGTGGCGCTTGGGCGGGATGCTGCCCACCCGCTGGTAGTAGGCCATGCCTCATCCCTCCCGCGACGGTGACCGAGTCATCATGCTGCGCCCGTGCCGAGGGCCGCCGTCAGCGCGACGTCCCGATCAACGGCACCAAGACAGCGCCTGGCCGCTGCCCGGCACTCCTGCGGCGAGCGGCTGACAGCGGCGACGTAGGCATCGGGGCGCAGCAGCCAGATCTCCTCGCCCGCCATGCCCAGCATCGCCGCGAGCCGGCCCGAGGGGTCCAGGACAGCTGCGGAGTGCACCTCGAACGGGGCCGGTAGGCCGACCAGGGCGGCCGCCACCTCCTGCGCGTCGACCGCGGCGCCGGTCAGTGCCAACAGCCCCCGCCTCGCGATCTCGCGCAGCTGCGTGATCTCCGGCCGGCCCGGCACGGACACCGGGGCGTCAGGTACGAGAATCCCTGGGCCGGGTGGCGGTGCCTGTCCCTTGGCAGGGCGGCCGGCGAACGGCCGACGGGGATCGGTTGTGGTCAGCGGGCTGTCGACGTACCAGAAGGGCTCGGCGAACCGGCCGGAGTCGATGCGGCGGGCAGCGTCCGGATCGGTGGCGGCCGCTTGCAGCAGGGCGCGGCGGCGTTCGCGGCCTACCTCGTTCTGCGGCACCAGGAAGTCCATGGTGGCCGTGGTGACTTCGATATTCTCCACGGTCGCAGCCAGCCGCTCGGCGTCGTAGCTGTCCAGCAGCGACTCCGGCGCCCAGCCACGCGCCACGAACGCGATCTTCCAGGCGGCGTTCTCGGCGTCCAGGACGCCGGTGTTCAGACCCCGGGCCCCGAACGGTGAGACGAGATGAGCGATGTCGCCGGCCAGTAGCACCCGTCCCAGCCGCATCCGCTCGGTGCGACGGGAATGGAACCGGTACAGCGACTTCCACACCACCTCGTACGGCCGGTCGCCGATGATCTGCCGGATCCGGTGATCGAGGCCGCCGCTCGCCTCGTCGGCGTCGAGGTCGTACTCGTCCGGCACCTGCCAGTCGATGCGGTACACGCTGTCGGGGCAGGGATGGATGAGGACCTGGCGGCCGGGGTTCCACGGCGGGTCGAAGTAGAACCGCCGCTCGTGCTCCCACCCGGGCAGCTCCGTTCGGATGTCGCAGATCAGGAAGCGGTCATCGAAGGTGCTGCCGGCGAAGCCCAGCCCCAGCAACGCCCGGAGCTCGTCGCTGCGTGCCCCGGTCGCGAGCAGGACGAACGGCGCCCGCAGCATCGAGCCGTCGTGCAGGTGCAGGGTCACCCCGGCCCCGTCCTGCTCCAGGCCCGCCACGCCGACCCCCCAGCGGACGTCGATGCTCCCTGGTTGGTCGGCGTTCGCCGCGGCCACCCGCAGGTCCAGCACGGCCTCGCTGCGATTCTGCCCGATGTTGACGTACGGCGGCAGCGGCGACGCGCCGGAGTCGACGAACGACCACGAGCTGATCTCGGCGTCGCGGTAGTACGTCCGAGCCGTCGTCCAGGTCACACCCTCGGCCGCGAGCGCCGCGCCCGCCCCGACGCTGCGCCACACGTCGAGCACGTCACGAGCCTGGCACAGCGCCTTGGAGCCGATCGGCTCGCGCTCGGCACGGGCGTCGAGCACGACGACGTCGAGGCCCCATCGGGCCATCAGCAGTGCGGTGGTCGTTCCCACCGGCCCGGCTCCGACCACCACCACGGGTGGGCCCGGCACCCGGTCGGCGACCCGACGAAACGGTGTGGTCGCCGGGTCCTCGGCGGGGATTGTCATGTCGCCCATCAGTCCTGCATCGCCGCCCAGACCTCGCGGTCCCGCTCGGCCGTCCAGATCCGTGGCCAGTCGATGCCGTCGAACTCGTCCCACAACCGCTGCACGTCGAAGGGCATGCAGTGCTCGAAGATCGGCCAGTGGCCGTAACGCCCGACGAGGGCGGTATGCGCGCCCTCGAACGCCTGCCGCAGCGTTCCGCCGGCCGCATGCACCGCGCCCACCTCGCGCTGCATGATGAGCAGGAAGTCCCTGGTCTGTTCGATGGCAGCCGTCACCTCGGCACTGCCCCGGGCGATGGCGCCGCGGCCGCCGACCAGCGCCTGCGCCCCGAACGCGGCTACCCGGTCCAGTGTTTCCGAGGCCCAGTCCAGATGGAAGGCGTCGCCGGTGTAGAGCGCGGCCTGCGACTCCACCAGATCCCCTGCCAGCAGCACCTTGGGCACCGGCAGCCAGGCGACGATGTCGCCCGCGGTGTGTCCACGGCCGCAGTAGTGAAGCTCGAGGTCGCCGCGCTCACCGCCCAGCGGGATCGTCAGGGAGTCGGTGAACGTGACGTCCGGCCACGTCAGGCCCGGGATCGAGGCCGGGGTGTCGAACAGCCGGGGCATCCGGCCGAACTCGCTGTCCCAGTCCGCGCGGCCCCGCTCGGCGATGAGCCGCCGCGTCTGCTCGTGCGCGATGATCACGTCCGCGCCGAAGGCGGCGGCGCCGAGCACCCGAACCGCGTGGTAGTGCGACAGCACGAGATACTTCACGGGCTTGGTGGTGAGCTCGCGGAGCACGGCCAGCCACTTCTGCGCCGCGACCGGTGTGGCCAGCGCCTCGAACGCGACGACGAAGTCCTCGCCCTCGATCGCCGCCAGGTTGGGGTCGCCGTCGGCCGTCAGGACGAACACGCCGTCGGCGAGGACCTCCAGCTTCCGGACCTTCTCGCCCAGATCGGCGGAAGAGGCGAAGGGGCGTGCCATGACGACTCCGTTCCGTATCGAGGAACACGGTACCTGCTCTGTTCGTGACGATCGTCATTCAGACGGCATGCTTTGTCAACGGCGACCACGGGCGCGGCGGTCGGGCGGACCTGCGACCATGGCGGCCTGGATGGAGGGACACCATGGCGACATACGTCTACGACTTCACCTACGGCGATCGGACCCAGCGCGAACTGCTGGGCGGCAAAGGCGCCAACCTCGCCGAGATGACCCGGCTCGGGCTGCCGGTGCCGCCGGGCTTCACGATCACCACCGAGGCGTGCCGCTACTACCTGCGGCACGGCAGCGCGCCACAGGAGATGCGGGTGCAGCTGACCACCGCACTGCGCCACCTGGAGGACGATCTGGGCCGCCAGCTGGGCGACACCTACGACCCGCTGCTCGTCTCGGTTCGCTCCGGCGCCCAGGTGTCCATGCCCGGGATGATGGAGACGGTGCTCAACGTGGGGCTCAACGACGCATCGGTGCGGGCCCTGGCCGAGGCGTCCGGCAACGAGCGGTTCGCCTGGGACTCCTACCGGCGGCTGGTGCAGATGTTCGGCACCACAGTGCTGGGCGTCGAGCGCGAGCACTTCACCCGTGCCATGGAGGCGGCCCAGCGCGAGATGGGGGCCGACGACGAGTTCGGGCTGGATGCGCCACGGCTGCAACTGCTCGTCGAGGAGTACAAGGCGCTGATCCGCAGCCGTTCCGGCCGCGACTTCCCGCAGCACCCTCGTGAGCAGCTGGACCTGGCGATCCGAGCGGTCTTCGAGTCCTGGAACACCGAGCGGGCACGGCTGTACCGCCGCCGCGAGCGGATCCCGCACGATCTGGGCACTGCGGTCAACATCTGCACGATGGTCTTCGGCAACCTGGGCGAGGACTCCGGCACCGGGGTCTGCTTCACCCGTGACCCGGCGACCGGCATCACCGGTGCCTACGGCGACTACCTGGTCAACGCCCAGGGCGAGGACGTGGTGGCCGGGATCCGGACCCCGCTGTCGCTGGCAGAGATGGCGACCCTGCACCCGCAGCCCTACCGCGAGCTGCGCCAGGTGATGCGCCGGCTGGAGACGCACTACCGAGACCTGTGCGATATCGAGTTCACCGTCGAGCGCGGCAAGCTGTGGATGCTGCAGACCCGGGTCGGCAAGCGCACCGCCGCAGCGGCGTTCAGGGTCGCCACGCAGCTCGTCGAGGAGAACCTCATCACGACCGACGAGGCGCTGACCCGAGTGACCGGTGAGCAGCTGGCGCAGCTGATGTTCCCGCAGTTCGAGTCGAACGCGACCCGCCGGATGCTGACCCGCGGCATGGCGGCCTCCCCCGGAGCGGCTTCGGGGACCGTCGTCTTCGACAGCGAGGCGGCGCTGGCTCGGGCGGCGGCCGGCGAGCAGGTGATCCTGGTCCGTAGGGAGACCAACCCCGACGATCTGGCCGGGATGATCGCCGCGGTCGGCATCCTCACCGCGCGCGGCGGCAAGACGTCACACGCGGCGGTGGTGGCGCGCGGCATGGGGCGCACGTGCGTCTGCGGTGCCGAGGAGATCGACGTCGACGCCGCTGCCCGGGTGCTGCGCATCGGTGATGTGGTGCTGGGCGAGGGCGACATGATCAGTATCGACGGGTCCACCGGCGAGGTGTTCGCGGGCGCCGTGCCCGTGGTCGCCAGCCCGGTGATGCGCTACCTGACCGAGAGTCTGGACGCGGCGCTGGAGAGTGCCGACGCCGAGACCGCGGACCTGTTGCGCAGCGTCGACACGTTGCTGTCGCACGCCGACGCCGCCCGCCGGTTGCGGGTGCGAGGCAACGCCGACACCGCCGAGGACGCCACCATTGCACGACACCTGGGCGCGGAGGGGATCGGGCTGTGCCGCACCGAGCACATGTTCCTCGGCGAGCGCCGTCCGCTGATCGAGCGCGTCATCCTGGCCGAGGACCCCGACGAGCGTGCCGCCGCGCTGGCCGAGCTGATGCCACTGCAGAAGGCGGACTTCATCGAGCTGCTGAGCGCCATGGACGGTCTTCCGGTCACGATCCGGCTGCTGGACCCCCCGCTTCACGAGTTCCTTACCGACCGCACGGAGCTGGCGGTCAAGGTGGCGCTGGCGCAGGCCCGGGGCGAGGTCGACGAGCACGATGTGACGTTGCTGGCCGCGGTCGAGCGGCTGCACGAGTCCAACCCGATGCTGGGCCTGCGGGGGGTCCGGCTGGGGCTGGTGGTGCCCGGGCTGTTCGCGATGCAGGTCCGGGCGATCGCCGAGGCCGTGGCCGAGCGACGGGCGGTCGGCGGGCACCCACACGCGGAGATCATGGTTCCGCTGGTCGGGTCGGTCATGGAACTGCACCTGGTCCGTGACGAGGCCGATCGGATCCTCGCCGAGGTCGCCGAGCAGTACGGCATCGACGTCGCCACCCCGATCGGCACGATGATCGAGCTGCCCCGGGCCGCCCTGACATCCAAGCGGATCGCCGGAGTCGCCGAGTTCTTCTCCTACGGCACCAACGACCTCACCCAGACCACGTGGGGCTTCAGTCGCGACGACGTGGAGGCGGCGTTCTTCGCGCAGTACCTCGACAAGGGGGTCTTCATGGTCTCGCCGTTCGAGAGCCTCGACGTCGACGGCGTCGGTTACCTCATCGCCAACTCCGTCGAGCGGGCCCGGCTGTCCCGGCCCGACATCACACTCGGGGTCTGCGGCGAGCACGGCGGCGACCCCAAGAGCATCGAGTTCTTCCACGCCGTCGGGCTGGACTACGTATCATGCTCGGCGTTCCGGGTGCCGGTGGCACGACTGGAGGCCGGCCGAGTCGCCGTGCTGGATCGGTCGGCCGAGCCGCAGCCCGTCGATCGGCGCGATTCGTAGCCAGCCGCCTCGTTGGGGAGCGAGCCAAGGCACCCTCACTGGGCCTGTCGTCCATTACCGGCCAAAGCGACCTCGAGGTGCTCGGCGAAAGAGAATCACCTCGGCCACCCCGTATTCATGCGGGTCGGACAGGGCCCTGCGGCTGGTCCGAGCCAAGCATTCGCGCCGCCGCGCTGATGCTGCCGGCTTGGTCGATCGCCACCAGTAGTTCGAGATGCCGCCCGTGCAGCCGCACCTCTTGATGGTAACGGCCAGCTCTTCGCCTCGGTCCGTGGTTTGCCCGGGAATGTCACGCCCCGTCGACTTAGGATCACGGCATGCGACTGGACGTCAGGCACCTGGAGGTGTTGGTGGCCATCGAGGAGGCGCGCAGCATCAGTGGTGCGGCCCGAGTCCTGGGCATCGACCAGCCGCATGTCACCCGGCAGCTGCGGCGCATCGAGCAGCGACTGGACGCGCAGGTATTCCAGCGGTCCAGCAAGGGAGTCGAGCCGACCGCGGCTGGCCTTCAGATCCTCGTCCTGGCCCGGCGTGCACTGGCAATGATCGACGAGGTCAGCGCGTCGCGGCAGGGCCGGGTCGAGACCACCACCGACCTCCTGCACGTCCTGTACTACGGCCTGCCCGCCATCGCCATCCTCGACGATCTCACCACCACCGAGCCCCACCTGCGAGTGAGGTTCTCCACCACCACCCCCCGTGACGCCTACGAGCAGCTACTCAACAGCCAGGCAGACGTCTTCCTCGGCGTCAGGCTGCCTCACGTCGCCTGGCCCGCTCCCGGGCCACTGGCCACCACCGAGGTCCTCGCCGACCCCACGTTCGTGTACCTGGCCGCCGATCACCCACTAGCCAGCCGCGAAGATCTGCAACTATCAGACCTCGCCCACGAAGGATGGATCGCCGGGCTAGATCCCGACAGCTGGACCATGGTCAGCCAGGAGTGCCGCCTCGTCGGGGGATTCGAGCCGGTGATCAGCCACACCGTGGGCGAAGAGGAGGCCATAGCCACCTTGCTCCGGCGGGGTCACGGCATCATCCTCGGCTCATCAGTTGCCGCACCTCGATCCGGAGTGACAGGTCGCGCCTACCGCGGATCCTCCGCCGCCCGCTGGATGCAGGTCCACCGGCCGGGCCGAGTAGATCGCATGCTCATCACGACCATCACAGAACTCCTGCGGCGACGCTTCACCGAATGGTCCTCCACGTCGAGAACCTGACCGCCACCCCTCACCCCAGAGCCGGCGACGGCTCCGGCCCGGCGAACGGAGCAGCAGGCCAGAGATAACCCCCCACGGCACTCTGCGCCGAAATCTCCTCCTGAACAGCCTGACCAGGACCAATCCACACCTCAGAAACCGACCGCCCGGAACTCACCGACCCATCCACCACAGGCACCACCACCACGAGAACACCCACGGCAGCAACCCCCACACCCGCGAGAGTGACGCCACTGACTGCTGAGCCACGAGGGACATCGAGGTACGGGTTGAGCAGACGGGTCGGAGCCGCATCATCCTCAGCCATTTCGACACCTCCTCACGTGGTGACCACGCCATGCCAAGCTCGGTCATCCGCTACGGCGACACTACCCGCCGGGGTACCAGACTGCCGTCGTCCGGGCCGACACCTCATGCCGCCTGGTTCGGCCGCCATGCCGGGGTGTGCATATGGCGACCTCAGGACGCCAGCCGCGGTGAGGTGCGCTTCTCCGTGTCGATGGGAGCGACGTCGACATCCGCTGCGATGTCCTCGACGAGGCCCGGCAGCTGGCGCAGCAGCGGCAGCCGCGCCATCCAGGCGTAGTGCCTCGTCACCAGCCCGTAGCCGCTGGCGACCCATTCCGAGGCGCGCGCTCGTGCGACCACGGTGTCGCCCGTACGCACGGCGTCGAGGAAGACCTGCCAGTCCGTCGTCACCGACGCAGCGAGCAGCACCCGCTCGCCCTCGACCTGCAACAGCGGTTCGCCGGCCCTGCCCGTCCCGACGGCGGCCCCCGCCCTGCGCAGCGCTTCGACCACGTCCGCCGGGCTGGTGCCGCACGGCCAGATGGCGGAGGCGAGGTGCTCGAGGGTTGTGGCGCCGGTGAGGGCGAGGAAGGCAAGGATCTCGATGACCTCGTTGGTGGCGGCGAGGTTCGTCCCGTTCCGCTCCAGTCGCGGGGCGCCGACCAGTCGAACGAGAACCTCGGTCTCCTCCGGTCCAGGCCGCTCCCGCGCCGCCACGGGCACGCTCGACGAGGCCGATCCCGGCCAGGCCAACGATGCCTCGATGTGCAGCAGGCGAGCCACCGCACTCGCGGTTCTGGGCCGGATGGCCTGGGCGCCAACGGTCGCACGCATCTCCGGCCAGGTGAGGACGCCGTTCGGAGCGAGGTGCAACCGCCATCGGGCTCGAGCATCCACTCCGAGGACGACGACCGCGGGGGCACCGGCACGATCAGAAGAAGCGCCGGCGCGCAGTGCCGCCAGGGCCTCGGCGCTCGGGGTACAGGCGGTGAAGACGACATGTCCTCTGGACCGCCGCCTGAGAATCGCCTCGAGGTCTTCGACGAGCCGCACCCGCGGGCCTAGGCCGCAGAGCTCCTGTCCGAACCCCACAAGGGTCAGGACTGGCACCTGCGACCAGCCCTTCAGGGCGAGCTCGACGGCCATGGCCAGTGCGACCATTCGACAGGCGTCCGGCTCGCCCTCAAGCGTGACGATCTCGCCGGCGGGGAGGTTGATGAGCAACCGACCGAAGGCGTCCGAGCCGAGGGAGACCATGCGAGGGAAGTGAGTCGGAGCCTCAGGCACTTCCACGAGCGCCCCACGGTCGAGAAGCCAGCGCCGCCCGCTCTCGCTCACCTCGAAGGGGGCGGGCGGGTCCCGGTCGACGTCTCCGAGGCGGAGTTCGAGTAGGTCACTGCCCAGGTGCACGGCCACGACATCCGGTGCCGCCTCGGCTCGCCCGGCGAGACTATGGGAGAGCAGTCGCAGACCCACGTCCAGGAAGGCTGCTCCGCGCCGGTAGCGCAGATCACCCCCGTCAGGGTCGAGCTCGGCGAGAAGGGCGCGACGTGGCCACGTGGCAGCGAGGCTGAGCGCTGTGGTGGTGGTGCCCGGCGCGCCCTTGACCGAGGCGACTGCGATGAGCGACATCACACCTCACGGCACGCGTCTAGGACCTCGATCGGGTCTACGTCGTAGAGAACTGTAGCCGTGAGGGCGCCCGCCGCGCTGGCCCCCGTCACCGCCAGCGCTTCGGCGTCGCCCCCGGGCTCACCGGAGCGGATCAGCACCGACATCGACAGCGTGCCATCCTGCCTGGCCACCGACCGTAGGAGGTGCGCCTGCGGCACGATCATGACGGCCGTGCCGTCCGGGTCAGCACGCTAGAGTCGGACCACAGAGGCCTCAGGGACGCCCTCGGCGGGGTAGGCCTCAGGGCGCAGCGTGACACCCACGCTGGAGCACGTGGCCGCCGTTGGCACAGCCACCTGCGGCGGGGGCGTGGAACGCGGCCCGGCGGCCCCGGATGGCGTTCCCTCACCCGACGCGGTCGTCCCAATGTATGCACCGAGGGCGAGGCTGGCCGTCCCGAGCCCGGCAAGCAGGATGCGGCGAGTACGTCCTGGTCGCCATCCGAGGGAGTCCACCGCCTCCGCGCGCCCCCAGACCGTTCCGTTCGGTCTATGGCGTGGCATCAGTGTCCTCGACACCTCGGAGGGCGTCCCGATACGCGTCGAGGACACTCGCGGTCGACGATGGCAATGGCACGTCGACAAGGGTGGCACGCACCACATCGAGCGGGTTGGGCCCGACCGTCGACGTCGGCAGCTCGCCGTCAACCTCAAGGGACGTACGCAGCTCGATGGGAGTGGCGCCGCCGTCGCCTGACACCGCGGGGTCCGGAAGCAGAGGTGATTGCCCGTATGCGACGACGCCGCCGTCGGCACCGCACTCGTGTCGTCGGACGCCGGCAGCAGACCGGTTCCCTGCGGCCGCGACGCCGCCGCCCGCAGGGACAGCACGCGCTCGGATGCCACGTCGATGAGGGATGTCGTCGCTGGCGAGATGAGTGGTGTGGACATGGAAGACAGCAGGCCTGGGCCGAGGGCGGGCGCCATCGCTTCATCAACTGGACCGGAGACGCCCAAGGGGGCGGCGCCGAAGGCGAAGCGCCAAGGTACGGCCCGGGGCGGGAGCGGATCGACCGCCTGGCGTGCTGCCGGCGCCGGCGGCTCTGCTGGGGGTCGGAAGGTGGGAGACGCAGCATCTGTGTGTAGCGCCGGGGCGTCAGCAACGCTGGAACCCGCGAAATCGAAGGCCGGGGAGGCGAGTGGGGGGGCGGAGACGAGGACGCTCCGGTACTTCGCGAGCAAGGACGTGGGCACAGCGATCACCCGGGTCCGCTGCGCAGACACCGGCCCGGCCGCCGGACGAGGCACGCTGGCGCCAATTGGAGGCATGGCTGGATGTGGCACGGTGACGTAGCGGACCGAGGGAAATGCTGGTGATGCGGGCGTCGCAACGGACGGGACCCGTCGTCCGATTGGCGCGGGCGCCGGCGACGCCACTGGGTCGACAGTTGGGGCGACTGGCGCGGGAACCGGAGCGGGGCCCAGCGGGGGCTCGGTGTTGGTCACCGTCGGTCGGGGGGGCTGGACGGCGCCGCGGATGCCTCGACGGGGACTTGCACGGGCGGGGCCGAGGCGGCGACTGGTGGCTCCTGGGACGGTTGAGACGCTGCAGAGGATCGGATGGCGGGCGGTTGGGGGACCGGCCTGCGCTCTGGCGGCAAGGCCGGCCGACGAGCGGGCGCCACCGGCGTCGGTGCGGGGGTGGCTGACGGAGGAGCCTGTACCGCGACGGGGCTGGACCGTGCGACGCGGCTCGCGACGGGGGGCCGCACGGCGACCGGGAGGGGCTGGGAGGACCTGGCGGCGCCTGGCACGACCGAGGGAGCCGTCCCCGAGACCGCTGAGGTGCGTGTGGGTGCAGTGACGGGAGCCGACGAAGCCAAGCCAGTACCACCTGGCGTTGCGGTGCCCGATGGCGTCGGAGTTGGCGAGGGTGTAGAGGTCGGAGTCGGGGTCGCAGCCGAGAACGGGCTGACCGGGGTCCGGGCGGCCGTGAGTGTCCGGATGGCCGTCGGGGTCCGGGTGGCCGCCGGAATCCGGGTGGCGGCCGGAATCCGGGTGGCGGTGGGCGCCGACGCCGCCGTCGAGTTCGGGGGGACCCCGAGCACGGGGGCCGACGTCGAGGACCCGGTCGCGGCGGTGTTGTCAACGAGAACCCGGTGGCAGCCTGCGTCGCCGTCGAGCTCCGGGTTACCGCCGGTCTCACCACGGCCGTGGCGGTGGGGGGCGGAGTCGGGGTCACCGCCGGTGACCGGGTCGCCTCCGAGGCCGTGGGAGCTGTGCTGGCCGAGGTCGACGGGGTCCGAATGGCCGTGGCCATCGGGGTCACCGCCGATGACCGGGTCGCCTGTGCGCGCGCTGGGGTCCGGGGGCTCGTGGGGGACGGAGTGGAGATCAAGGCCGAGGACCGGGTCACCGCCGAAACGGCAGGAGCTGTGGGCGACGGAGTGGAGGTCCCCGCCGATGACCGGGTCGCCTGTGCGCGCGCTGGGGTCCGGGGGCTCGTGAGGGACGGAGTGG
>Ga0163144_10017960_pt1 | contig 14359 bp, 13 predicted proteins | sample OliLak19BULKMAT1_FD_123175 | JGI IMG/M metagenome (GOLD analysis project Ga0163144, IMG submission 123175) | Freshwater microbial mat bacterial communities from Lake Vanda, McMurdo Dry Valleys, Antarctica - Oligotrophic Lake LV.19.BULKMAT1 | ecosystem: Environmental > Aquatic > Freshwater >... | reverse complement strand
GGCTCAAGCTTCTTCTGCAGCAGGAGCGGCTGCGCCATTAACGCAGGTGTCTCGCGATCCCATCCCCATTTTGGATACCCCCCTTGAGCCGCTCGATACTGGGCAGAACAATCAAGCCCTCCAGCCGCAATCGCTGGCATCCACTGTGCAAAAAAAAAATCAATCCCTTAGCGTGATTCTAGCCGATATCTATAGAGATAATGGTGAGGTTGCCCCGCAGCGAGTGCCTTACATCCTACGGGGGGAAAGCATGTCAATTACTGATGATCCCTCATCAGAAAGTGAGGATCGCAAAAAGAATAAGCAGACCTATCTCAGCTATAGTGATAAAAAGCAGGCGCAGGATGACATGCTCAAACGTGAAGCCGCATCTGGCAATGCGAACGTTCGTCGCCTTCGTGCTATGCAGTTACGTGAATACCTTAATCTCTAAGCGTTTAGCCTACCTGAGATTCCATGTCTTGATCAGGCATGTAAACCTTCTTCGGGCGCGGCCCTTTGCCTTGACGAAAATCACGAGGTACATTCGCATACGGCCCTTCCATCAGTTTCTGAACCGATGAAATAACGGATTGCTTATTGACGCTCTCGTCTACTTGCGCAATGTGGTTATAAATATCCATCGCTGAAAATTCATTCTGGACAGTGATGTAGGTTTCTATACGCGCCTTTATTTGTTCCGTTAATGGGGGTCCATCTGCAAGTTTACGACGACGCTTGAACTTGGCATCCTGCTGTTGCTGATGACTCAATGTTCCGTTGACCTTAAAGGCATTTGAACTGACAAAATCTTCAAAAGAAATATTTTCATTCGCTTTCACAGTGCCTGCATCTCTGCCCATTAACTGCTTGGCCCAATCCAGTTCGCCAATGTCTGGGTTGGCTTTACACAGCACTAAAAAATCGACAAGTTCTTTAGGTGTTGAAAAAGTAAGGGATGTGAAGGTAATGGGCATGTCAGGGGGTATTTCTATGGTTGGGCAGCAGGAGTTCCGCTGGGTGCTGAAAAAACAAAGTCTATATTATATTAACCTTTATTGATAAATATGAATATATGATAAATATCATTTAACAGGAGGCTGTCTAGTTTAAAGAGAGAACCCATTCTATTAGGTTGCAAAGAATCAATAGGTGCTAAGGCTTTATGACCACGCACATTGATTTTCTCGTGTATTTATAGAAATATTCATTTACACTTATACCCATTCCATCAATACGCCCTTACTTCCTAGAAATAGTATTACATCTCATTCTACACATGGAGCCTAATCATTATATGTTCAGCATCAAGTATCCGATTATTTTCTGGTTGATTGTGTTGATTCCCCACGTCTTTTTTCTAGTGCCTGTCATGAATTTCTGCAAAAAACGTCAGCTCCCTGTCGCGCCTTGGGTGGGGGGAAGCTTTATCCTGCCGTTTCTCGCGGTTCCTTCCTTGTGGGCGCGGGAACAGCGTGAAGAAAACCAGCAAAAAACCTTTTGGAAATTCTTCACCATGTCTGTTATTTTTGAAGCAATGTTTATTGTTACCGCGTATTACACGGTCATGGCGTAATGAGCCTGCGGTTAGAAAAAATCGATGTTCTTAAAAAAGACCTTGATTCCTATCGCCCGTTAAAGAGTGATGATGCAGAACAGTTACGTCGCTTTTTTTGTGTCGGGCTTATCTATTCGAGCAACGGGCTTTAAGGCAGTACCCTCACCGAAGGGAAAGGGTATTAGACGTGTGTAAGATTTTTACCACCTGACAACATCCACAAGAACCGCGTCATCACGAGTGGAGGCTTTGCGAAACGTCGTGATCTTGCTTAGACCGTCGCATCTCAGTGGCCCCATTACGACGCTACGCCACACGATCGTGCGCTTACCGCCGCTACGCGAGAGAATGCACCCATTCCTCGTAATGACGCACTCGTTTTTATTGTGTCAGGTGCTAAGGTATAAGATCAGCGACGTGTAGATTATCGCCTGCATCTAGGGTACACTTATGAATGGCTACGTAATCCGTAGTCCTCATAGTGTTTGGGTGAGATATGGGTGTGCCTGTGCCTTCTTTTATTGCGCGACCTGTGACGATTCAAGATTTAGTGTCGGGACACATCACGTTGTCTGAATCGACGCTGTATTTTTTGCATGATGACCATGTAACCCTTTTTTCACGTCGAATTGAACACCATACGCCTATTCTGTGGAGCCTGCCTCATGGCCAAATCGATGGTTATGCGACGCTTCACCCTGATAATGTGGATACAGTGTGGATGTCTCAGCGGTTTGGGTTTGGTCCTGCACTTTTGGTGCATGGCACGCTATTGCGAACAGCACTGGCGGATTGTCTTGCGCTGCAGGACTATAACGCGCCCTCTTCCTTTTTACATCACCTGAGTCTTTATTTAAATACCCATGCGATTCATCACCGTGTTCACGCCCCAACCGCGTTGATGTATACGTGTGATGCTGCCTGCGAAGACCGTTATACAGAACACTGCGGCAATGTGGATATCCTGCCTTTTACGGAGGCGCTTCCACTGGTCAGCATTTTACTTCCCTTTCGTGATGCGCCCGAACTGTTGAAGCAGTGCATCAATCAAGTGCTTCTTTACGCGAGTGTGTATCCGCACTTTGAAATCATTGGAATCAATAATCAGAGTGCCTTAACTGAAACGCAGGCACTGATGGATGAGTTGACTGCGCTGGATTCCCGAATACGCTTTATTGATTTCGATGCGCCATTTAACTATGCCGCCATGATGAACCGTGGAGCGATTGAGGCGCAAGGCAAGGTGTTGATTCAACTTAACAACGATGTGGACATTCAGTCCCCCCGCTGGATAGCGCAACTGGTGAAGTGGGCCATGCGAGACGATGCAGGCGCAGTCGGGATGCGGCTTCATTACCCCGATGGAACGCTTCAGCATTTAGGGTGTCATCTTGGGTTATCGGGTCATATTGGCCACCTGTTTCGCGGACGTGATTACAAAGATGTTCCGTTGGCTTGGCGGGATACGGTTCGTCCTGTTGCTGGCGTAACAGGGGCAGTGTTGGCTGTGAAAAAGCAAAAGTACATGGATGTTGGCGGTATGGATGAAGACCGTTTTAAAATCGGGTTTAATGATATGGACCTGTGCCTCAAGTTGCAAGAAGCAGGCTACACCAATCGTATTGTGCCTTACCTTTACGCCACGCATCATGAGAGCGTGACGCGGAAGAAAACAATCTCCCCCGCCATCATCAAACAGGAGCGCAAAGAGCGAAAAGCTTTTTGTGATCAGTACCACAATCGTCTTCAATACTTCGATCAAACCCTCTCTCGGGGCTTTGATTTACGCGTAGATTCAGGCCGTGTGAGTTCCTTTCTGTGGAGCAGTTCTCTCTCGCGTCGTCTTTTTAAAACGAGTATTCCCTTTACGAAAAAACGCCTCAGCATTTTCCAAACAGGCAATGGTACACTGCGGATGTTTATAGATGACCGCCATGCGTCAGCTCAGGGAGAACCCTCATGAAATTACTGATTACGGGCGCCTCTGGATTCATTGGTCAATACGTTGTTCAGGCGGCTGTTGAAGCAGGCCATTCAGTAGCGACGATTGGTCGTCGTGCAGTGGGGGATCATCCTTTTTACACTTATAGAAAGGATTATGCATCCGTGCGGGAGGCGTTTATTGACGTTCAACCCGATGCCGTACTTCATTTAGCCACGCATTTTGTGGGAGTCCACACTCCCGACGATCTTGATTCTTTGGTTGAGGCAAACATTCAGTTTGGCTTATATCTATTGGAAGCCATGAAACAAACAGGCTGTACGGTGCTGATAAACGCCGCGAGTGCATGGCAGTACATGGAAAATACACCGTATACCCCTAACGGGCTTTACGCCGCAAGCAAGTGCGCCTTTGATGCGCTCATCGCAAGCTATCTTCAGGAAGCGGGTCTACGCGCCACAAATCTCATCATTTACGAGAGCTTTGGCAAGGGCGATACACGCGCCAAACTTATTCCAGCCCTCCTTGAAAAAATTCAGTCTGGCGTGACCAACTTACCGTTGATCGGGCCTGAAAAAGGATTCTACGTAACCCATGCCTCGGATATTGCCAACGCCTTTCTGATTGCGGCGCAGGATGCGCAAGCGGCTCCTGCTGGACATACTCATTTTGCATTGAGGGCTTCTACGGCTCCCCTAACGATTGTGGATATAATTGACGCGATGTCCACCGCATGGAATGTGGCCCTTCAGCCACAATACGGAGCGTTCCCCATGCGCCCAAATGAAGTTCTGCATCCGCCTGATAGAATTCCCATCTTGCCAAACTGGTCGCCCGCCGTATCATTAGAAGAGGGCTTTCGTGCCATGTGGCCCGCTGACTGCTAAACAGTCGAAATGTATTAGGTTAAATAATAAGCTGGTTGGTTTCCCCCAGCCCAGCATAGCCCGCCATCGGCGAGGCGTGCCCCCTAAGGGATAGGGAAGTAAAGAATGAAAACACTCTCCATGCAATATGATTTACTGGACTGTCGAGAGCGTGGTCAACTGCCTCAAGGCGTTGAGCTTCTGGATATGCGCCGTTTTGATGACGAACGTGGCTTCTTTGCTGAACTATTTAATGCATCTCGTTACGCTGATGACTGTTCTGGTTCGCTGCCTGATTTTGTTCAGGATAATGTGTCGTTATCTGTGAAAAAAGGGGTGTTGCGCGGGCTTCATTTTCAACATGCTCCCTGCGGACAAGCCAAGTTTATTAGTATCTTGCAAGGGTCCGTTTACGATGTGATTGTCGATCTGCGGGCGAGTTCTCAAACACGAGGCCAAGCGTTTGGGGTTGAATTGTCGGATAAAAACAAGCGCCAACTCTTTGTGCCTGTGGGGTTTGCTCATGGGTTTATGACGCTTGAAGAAAATACGCTCGTTCACTATAAAACGTCGTCTCCCTACAGTGCAACGCATGATGCCGGGATTCTTTATAACGATTCCCAACTCGGGATTCAGTGGCCCCTGAACGAGGCGTTGACGCTATCCGATAAAGACATCGCGTTACCCAAGTATGATGCGAAGACTCATTATTTTGATTGACTATAACAGGGGATGCCTTTTGACCGCTACTTTCTTTAGTGTTGGGTTTCCAGAGACTTTTTTTGCACGAAAAAAGTCTCTGGACTCTAAAACGTGTACAAGGCTCTGCCGTGTAAATCCGCAAAATGAGACCGCTGGGATCGCCACTGATACACAGTGTTACACCTCATCAGTTTTCTATGACTCTGGCGACACCCAAAGGCTCATTTTGAAAGAGTTAAAAACTGAAGGAGTCATAAAAAGAAGATGGCAATGAAACAACGTAAGGGGATTATTTTAGCGGGGGGGTCAGGGAGCCGTTTGCATCCGTGTACGCTCGCCATTTCCAAGCAGCTCTTGCCTGTTTGGGATAAGCCAATGATCTACTACCCTATCTCGATTCTGATGTTTGCCGATGTCCGCGAGATTTTGATTATTTCCACCCCGCATGACTTACCGCTGTTTAAAAAGCTCTTAGGCGATGGCTCTCAATTTGGTTTGCACTTTAGCTATGCGGAACAGCCTGAACCTAAGGGACTCGCGCAGGCATTAACCATTGGCGAAGAGTTTTTGGATGGGCATCCCTCTGTTTTGATTTTAGGGGATAACCTGTTTTACGGTGGCGCATTGCCGTCTCGATTAGCGGAAGCCTCCAAGCAGACCAAAGGTGCGACGGTCTTTGCATCCCATGTCGAAGACCCGCAGCGGTATGGGATTGTCAGCCTTGATGCGAATCATAAACCTATCGCGATTGTCGAAAAACCCGAGAATCCACCAAGCAGTTGGGCAGTGACAGGCTTGTATTTCTTTGATGAAACAGGCCCCGCTAAAGCAAAGGCTATTCAGCCGTCTGAACGCGGCGAGCTTGAAATCACGGATGTGAACCGCCTCTACCTTGAAGAAGGCACGCTCGACGTGGAGCGTTTGGGGCGAGGGTACGCATGGTTTGATACAGGTACGCACGCCTCCTTATTGCAGGCATCGCAGTTCTTGCAAGCCTTAGAAGACCGTCAGGGAGTGAAGGTGGCGTGTCTCGAAGAAATCGGTTATGAAAACGGATGGCTCACCCTTGAAGGGCTTAAGCAGTGCGCGACCTCAATGGGCAAAAGCCCTTACGGCAACTACCTGCGTCGCGTCATTAAAGAAGAGCAAGAAGGCTAGGAACTACTTACTATGGCTCGTTCACGTAAGCGTATTTGTTTTGTTGCTGGCTATGATAAAGACGGCACAATACAACCCTATGTGATTCACTACCTTAATGCTCTTTCCGAGCTGGCGGATGTGTATTACATGGCCGATTGCTACATGGAACCCATGGAGCTAAAAAAAATCGCGCCTTACGTGAAATACGCAAAAGCGGAGCGACATGGCGAATACGATTTTGGGTCGTGGAAAAAATTATTGCAACACGTTCACCCTGACATAGTCGAACAATACGATGAATTGATTATCACCAACGATTCCATCTTTGCGCCAATTCAACCGCTCGCCCCTATTTTTAAGAGCTTTGATAACGCGCGCGTCGATTTCTGGGGCATGACGCTTAATGATTTGCCACAGCCTCACATCCAAAGTTATTTTGTTGTGTTTAAGCGAACCGTCTTGCGTGAAGGGACGCTGTTTCGCTTTCTGGAATCCGTCAAAAAGCAGGACAACGTGGATGCGGTTGTCGCCACCTACGAAATCCCGCTGACTCAGGTGTTGGCCAAGCAACGCTTTAAATTTGGTGCACTCTGCGAAGGCCTGCCTACGACAACATCTAAACATTCTAATCCGACTGTCCACTGGAAAACGCTTTTACTTGCGGGGAATCCGATTTTGAAAATAAAAGTGTTTACCGAAACTTTCTTTAGCAAAGAACGCATTGATGACTGGGAGCAGGTGTTGACCACAGTATCCAATTACCCGCCGACCTTGGTGCAAACGCATTTAAATCACCTAGGCGTGGATGTCTCATCGAATGGGTTGATGAAGCGGCAATTTTACATTATTGGCTTCATCATTCAGCGCGAAATCCGCCGCACGTTTCGTCGTCTCTTTAATATTAAGACATCAGATCAAAAGTAAACCTGCTTTGCATTTGATAATGCTTCAAACACAGAAAGGTCTATATTATGACTTCTGAAAAGAGCGAATTATCTCTAGGAAATTCATTAAAGCAGTATCGAAAAAAACAACAAAAGACTGTCAAAGATGTTGCAAACCATTTGGGTGTAAGTATCTATAAAGTAAGCCGTTGCGAAAAAGACGAGGTTTTGATCTCTCTGGATAAAGCCCGAGCACTTTCTCAATTTTTAAAAATAGATCCTCTTTATTTAACAACTCGCATTGTTCAAAAATTTGTCGAAAATGAAAAGGTTGATGACTTAGTCATTGTTCATTTCATTCGTTAGTCATGTTTAAAAACCTTTACAAAACTCAGAACCCAGCCATTATTACGACTTTACCTAAGTGAAATGGTATACCCTATGTTTTGTCAGATTGTTCTCCTTAAAGAAACGCGCGCCTTGGCGGATCGTCAATTTACCTACGCAATCCCCCAAGGCCTAAAGCTTGAGATCGGCCAGCTGGTTCGGGTTCCCTTTGCGAGACAGGGCAACCTACCCGCGCTCGTGATGGCCTTTCATAGCAATCACCCTGTGGGCTACATCGCAAAACCTGTGGCAGGGCTGATTTCTCCTGCGGCGTTTTTCACCCCTGAGCAATTGAATCAATTGCATTACATCGCAAAAGATACGATGACGCCCTTTGCGCAAGTCGTGTTAGCCGCGTTGCCCTCCAGCTTTTTGAAATTAGGCCCTGCGCAATTTGCCCCTCCGCAAACCACCGTGTGTCGATTGTTGGAAGAAGATTACCGAAAGGGCGGGCTCGCCTCGCCATGGCGAGATCAGTGTGCCCGACTGTCATCTAAGCTCACCACGCGGCAACGAGAGGTGCTCGATGCACTCATTCAATTGCGCGATGACACAGGCGAAGTCGAATGGCCGTTGCGATTCCTTCAAGCCGAAACGCAGGCAAGCAAGGGAGTCTTTCAAAAACTCGCCGATGCGGAAGCCATTGAGCTTCGACACGAAACCGCCTATCGGTGTCCGCTCAACATGTATGAATCACAACGCAAAAAAATATCGCCGTTGAATGACGAACAACAAGGCGTATACAATCAGGTGTTGGAGAGTTTAAAGCATCCCTTCAAAAAAGAGTCTCACACCTTCGTTTTGCATGGTATTACAGGCTCTGGCAAGACCGAAGTATACATGGCGCTGGCGGATGAAGTGATGTCGCAAGGCAAAACGGTGCTAATGCTCGTGCCTGAGATTGCGTTGACGGGTGCGTTAGCCGAGCGATTCATGAATCGCTTTGGACGTGATCGTATGGCGTTGTGGCACAGTCAACTTTCGATGGGAGAAAAGCTCGATACGTGGCAACGTATCGCGAGTGGGGAGATTCGTCTGGTGATTGGTGCGCGATCTGCCCTATTCACGCCGATTCAGGAATTGGGGCTGATTATCATGGATGAATTCCACGACAACAGCTTTAAGCAGGATTCCCCCGCACCGCGTTATGATGCGCGTCGGGTATGTCGCTGGATGAGTGAGACGCAGCAGGTGCCGCTTTTGCTTGGTAGCGCGACGCCTGAACTCGGAGCGTATCATCTCGCGGTTGATGGGGAAAACGCGCAGTTGCTCACCCTTACAAAGCGTCACGGCAACGCCAAGATTCCCCATGTGCATGTCGTCGATATGAAAGTAGAACGCGCTCAGGGGCATCTTTCCGCGATGAGTCGGGAATTGCAGGCCGCGCTTAAGGAGACTGTCTCTCGTGGAGAGCAAGCGATCATCCTGTTGAATCGTCGCGGCTTTCACACGTTTGTGAATTGTGGCGGCTGTGGCCATGTCTTTGAATGCCCCGATTGTTCCGTATCGCTGACGTATCATAAGAACGCGCAAGTGGTGAAGTGTCACCATTGCGGCCATGTCGCCGAGCGTCCGACGTTTTGCCCGAAGTGTGCGAGCATCAATGTTCAGTTTGTCGGCAGCGGCACCCAAAAAATCGAAAAAGAACTGGAAGACCTTCTGGCCGATGTCGAATGGCCCTTAACTGAACATCACTGTCATCCTGAGCGAAACGTAGTGAAGCCGAAGGATCTCACGACTGTAGAGAATCCTACACTAGGTGTTACTAGCTTAGGAGACCCTTTGACTACGCTCAGGATGACCACTAAGATTCTCCGACTCGATGGAGATGTGATGTCTCGAAAGGGCGCGTTTAAAGAAGTGCTCGATGATTTTAAAAATGGAATCGCCCCTGTGCTGGTGGGAACTCAGATGGTGGCGAAGGGATTGGATGTCGCGAACGTGACCTTAGTTGGCGTGCTCGGCGCGGATAGTTCCTTCTTTATGCCTGACTATCTCGCGCATGAAAGGGGCTTTCAATTGCTCACCCAAGTCGCGGGGCGAGCAGGGCGGGGCGAAAAACCTGGCAATGTCTATCTCCAAAGTTGGCAACCCGATCATCCCGTCTTGAACATGGCGGTTGCACAAAACTTTCCGAGCTTTTACGCTGTTGAAATTCAGGAGCGTAAACAGCATAAGTATCCACCCTTTTCGCAGTTAATGCGATTGATCGTGAGCGGGGAAGATTTGGAGCGCGTCCGCTTCTTTGCCAAAGGCATTAAAAAAACACTGGCAGAGTCTTTCGAGAAACAGGGGTTTCTCCCCGCACAGGATTTCCAACTACTCGGGCCGTCTCCCTGTTTGATTGAACGTATCCAAGCCAAGTGGCGCTATCACATCCTGATTAAAAACTACATCGGTGCACCGATTCATGAATCGGTGGCGGAGCAACTTGGCGCGCTGACGGTTCCCGATGGCTTGCATTGCCTGATCGATACAAACGCGCAGGCGGTGATGTAACGCGCTGTAACCGATTATCAAGATCACGCCTAAACACCCGATACATCCCCTAATGATGTGAAGGGTTTTGAGTATGATGGCTTTGCCTAGAAATTTAACCGTTCATCTCGGCCCATTGGTCGGGATTGATAACGATTTCAACCAAATTGTCGGTAAGATCAATCAAAACACCACCCCTAAATGGCAAGTCCAGCAACAGGTGCTTGAAGCAGTTTCGTTTGATATCGATAACAGTACCTTAAGCTCAAGCTCGTTCTACGACCCCAAACGCTACAGAGCCATCATGGGACGTGCGGTTGAATCGATTGATAACACCTTTTCGACAGGCCTTAAATCAAACGATCAATATGGGTTGAGCCGTCTTTTTGATCCTGCTAATCAGAATGGACTGGATTACCTTTCTGTTCCAATGAATGCCTTCAATGCTGTTATGAATGATCCCAATTTTGGCCAGAATTTCAAAGGCGAGATTCAGCTTCAGGTCGATCCGACAGGGGGCTTGGCCTACCCTGTTTTGTCAGAAGTGGGCACGAATGATTTTGAAATCATGTCTTTGACGCGCATGGCGAATTTTTACACCGCGCCTCCTCCTGAAGCATACGCCCAACAGTTACAGGCGCAAAGTGTGGGAAATCAAATGTTCATCCAAAACCCACAGACCTTTGCGGGTTTTGGAGTGACTCCGTTTCAACAGGCGGTTGGGGTTCAGCAGTCTGCCAACCAGCAAAACACTCCCTTTGCGATGGTACAACAGCAGCAGCGATTTCAGCCCCCCGCAACAGGGCCTTATCCCAATCAACTTTTGTATAACCCAGCAGCGGCGCAAGTGGCTGTAGGGTTAAACCGTGGCATTTCGCCGAACTCGCAGCTCGATACCACGGCCTATTTTTTTTATAACATGCGCCATCAACAGGCCTTGAGAAACGGAACGCCTGTTCAGCAAATCGGGCAGGTAGCACTTCCGCCTCAACGTCAACAGCCGATACACCCGATCAATCGGAACAACCTGCAACTGAATCTTTTCGGGGATTTCCCCACCTCTCAGTTTGCCATTCCCAATGCGACGCAAGCAGGATCACCCCTGATTCCAAACCCCGACTCCATCGGAGGCTTGCCGCCCTTTACCCCAGGCACGATTACGGTAGCCACTAATCGTTATGAGGTCATCAATGGACGTACCGCGCAAGGCGTGCCGTTCACCACCTTAAAAAGCCCTATCATCGGCGCCGATTTTAGCCCCAGCGCGATGAATAAGAAGCGGGTGTAGAGCCACCAAAGCTAGGCTAAACAAGAAACGTCATCCCGATGAAAAACAGGATTTGGCACCCTATAGACAACAAGGGACAGGTGACATTAAACGCTTCTAAATGAAATAGATCCCGTTATTCATCGGGATGACGTGTTGGAGGTGTCTTGGCATCCACGATGGGAGGAGATAAACCCCTCCCCCTTAAAAATCAATCCATTAACACCATTAACGGAGGCTCCCCCAAGAGAGGGGGGCGAAAAGCCTGTTTTTTGAGAATCTTTACAAAGAGTGATACAATAGGGGGTATACGTTGTATTTAATGAGGAAACCACTCTATGATGATGGCCACCGCAACTAGCGAATCCATATCCATGCCCTATTTATCCGACCCCGCCACGGTGACACGCTTTGATAACGGACACACGTTCGTCTATGTGCGTCGGCCTGGTGCGGTGTTTAATGTGAGTTCATGGGTCAAAACAGGCTCTATGAACGAAGATGAAATGAATAACGGGGTGTCTCACTTTCTTGAGCACTTAATGTTTAAAGGAACACCACGCTTTGGAGCGGGTATTTTTGATAAGAAAATGGAAAGCATGGGCGCGATGATTAACGCCGCCACATGGAAAGATTTCACATTCTACTACGTCACTGGCCCCAACACCGAATACAACGAATTCGATACCGTGGTGGATATGCACGCCGATATGGTCTTGCACCCGACGCTGCCTGATTCTGAAATTGGGACAGCCTATGATCCTGATAAAGGTGAAGCGCCTGAAGTCAAGCGCGAACGTGGCGTGGTTATTGAAGAAATTAGCCTCTACGAAGATCGTCCGTGGTCTCGTGTGTATAACATGGTCAACGAGCTGATGTATGCGGAAGAGCATCCGTATCGCCGTGATGTGATTGGATCGCGTCACATTGTCGGCACCATTCCTCGCGAGCAGATCAACGCCTACTACAAGCGCTGGTACACTCCTGAAAACATTACCACCATTGTTGTGGGAGATTTTGAGCCTGAAGAACTTACGGCCAAAGTGCGTAAGGCCTTCAATTTTGAAGACCGTCCCCATGTGGGCGATGAATTGGCGAACTACAAAGAACCTGCGCATCCTGAAACGTTTATCGGCAAGATCGGTAAAGCTGGGGAAACCGCTAAAAAAGACTCAGAATTTGGGACGCGCTTTGCAACCTTGGGGTTCCACGGGCCTGTAGCAAGTGATTTGAAAACCACGTTAGCCCTTGATGTCGCGAGCAACATCCTAGGCGAAAGCCGTGCGAGCCGATTTACGCAAAAGCTGGTGGATAAGCAGACGCCTTCTGCGTTTAACGCTGTGAATTCGATGCAGTACAGTTTTACGTTAGGCAATGCGTTTTATATTATGGCCAATTACAATGGCGATGATACGGATGTCGCCTTGAAAGAAATCAACGATGAACTCACCGCGTTTGTCGGAGACAGCCCCGTCACTGAAGAAGAGTTCGCTCGGACGGTGAAAAAAATGAAGGTCGATGTCGCGCGTGGGTTTGAAACCTGTGCAGGCATTGCCGATATGATTGGCGAAAGCATTACGGTGACAGGCGGCTTCGATGCTGTTTCCAAGCCGCTTGAACTGCTTGATGCTTTAACGCGCGATGATGTTATTGCTGCGGCCAAAAAGTACCTTGCCCCTTCGTTAGCCTATACTGCTGTAATGGAACCTCAACATGCTTAAATCACTTGAAACCCTCGACGTTATTCCGTTACTTTCGGGGCCTACCTTGCTTTTTAATCCTGATCCCAGCGCATCACGTTTGGCGATGAACATTTACACGCGTGGCGGCAACTGTATTGATGCCTTGCCTGGTGAAATGGAAATGATTAACCGCCTTCTTTTAAAAGGCACCTATGCCCTTAATTCCGAAGACATTGCCGTAAAGCTGGATGACCTGTGTCTTGATCTTGATACCGATACATCTCGAGATTATAGCATCATGGGCACCTCGATGCAGCCTGAAGATTTAGAAACGAATCTTGAGTTTATTCGTGAAATCCTGTTCTATTCCACCCTTGAAACGCTTAAGGATGAGAAAGAAAAGCTCAAGGGCGAAATTGATATGTCCCTCGATAGCCCTACGGCTGTTGCGCGGGATATTTTGACACGCAAGATGTGGAACGGATTGCCTTATGGTACATCGGCCAATTCTGTTAAAACGAGCCTTGGTAAGTTATGGCGCGGAGTCAATGTGTTTCTGCACTATCAGCAAGCTTTCCGCCCGAACCGCATGGTTATTTCAGTGGCAGGTAATGTGGACCGTGAACGTTTGATTACCGCACTGGATAAAGCGTTTGATATTCCCCGCCCTAAAGGCACGGATGGCGAAATGGAACTGGGCAAACTGTTTAAACAGCACACCCTCAAAGAATCCAAGACCTATACGGCGCCGTGGGAAACCGCCGCGCAAGCCCAGATTTTCCAAAGCTGGCTGATGCCGTCTGCAACGACTAAAGACAAATTTACCCTCAGCCTGATGGATAACATCCTCGGGTCAGCAGGCTTAAGCAGTCGCCTGTTTACAGAACTGCGGGATAAGCAGGGACTGGCCTACAGTGTCCGCTCAAGTCTTGCGTTGCTTAAGCATCGTGGAACATTTACGCTTTACATTGGGACAGAACCCACCAATGTTCAGAAATGCCTCGATGGGTTTAAAGAAGAAATCCGTAAGTTGCAGGAAGAGCTTGTGGGTGATGAAGAACTCGAAGCCGCTAAGCGCAACATGATCGGTAAGCGGAATGTTTACCTTGAAACCGTTGGGCAATTGGCAAGTTATGCAGGAACAGCGTACCTGATGGGCCATGATGTCAAAAAGCTGAATAGCGTGGATGAGAAAATCCAAGCCGTAACGGCGGACGACATTCAAAGAGCAGCGAAGAAGTACCTGTCTCAACCGTCGATTACCGTCGTGGTCGGCCCGAAAGATTGTCTACCCAAGTAGATCCATTCCTTACAGGTTTTAAAAGAGACGAGCGTACACCGCTCGTCTCTTTTGTATAGCCAACGTTATAATCTTTGATACGCTTTCGGTTTGGGATGGCTGGTTTCCCCCACCCCAGCATAGCCCGCCAACGGCGAGGCGTGCCCCCTAAGGGAGAGGGAGTAAGAAGTAAAG
>Ga0163144_10017959_pt1 | contig 14361 bp, 6 predicted proteins | sample OliLak19BULKMAT1_FD_123175 | JGI IMG/M metagenome (GOLD analysis project Ga0163144, IMG submission 123175) | Freshwater microbial mat bacterial communities from Lake Vanda, McMurdo Dry Valleys, Antarctica - Oligotrophic Lake LV.19.BULKMAT1 | ecosystem: Environmental > Aquatic > Freshwater > Lake... | reverse complement strand
GGCGGAAACCGCGATGATGACGGTGGCGACGGCACGTGAACGCACGGAGACCTCCCTCTCCTTCCGGCGCAGGCAGGCGCGGACAACGGAGGAGCAATGGGTGATTGAAGGTCGGTCAAGACTGGCAGCAGCGGTGCTGTCCCGCCAGGAGCCAGTGCAGAGTACCGATGACCTTGTTTAGTATGGTTGCGCGGGCCGGCCGAACATTCGCGGCTGCGTGAGATTGGGCTCTACGCGGTGTATTGGAGACGTGCGATGCTGCGGGCGCGGGCACGCAGGATGGCGCCGACGATGAGGCAGATGAGGCCGGCGGCGGAGAACAGGGCTGCTGCGGTGAACGAGAAGAGGCCGGCGAGGACGAAGTCGTCATTGCGGGCGCTCACGAGCACGCCGCCCAGGACGCCGGAAAAGACCCCGATGCCGAACAGAATGGCCCCCACCTTGAGCACCGTTCTGCCGCTGTTCGGGTCGTGGCCGCCGGGCGGCGGCGGCGGCTGCAGCGCGGCGGGCGGGGCGTAGGCTTCGTCGGCGGAGAAGCCGGAGGACTCAGGGGCTGACCCGAAAGGCGCGCCGGACGCAAGGCGGGAGTTTTGCTCGGCGAGGATCGTGTGCCACTCCTGGCTGACGGCGAGCTGCCATGTCCGCTCTTGCTCGAACGCCGCCTCGCCCATTTGCGCGGCGAGGTGACGCTCGGCCTCTGGCAGGTTCTGCGGGCGCGATTTGCGCACCTTGCCTGTGTACTCGTCGATGAATCCCGAGGTCGACTGGCGCAGTCGGAAGCATGCCTGTTTGCCCAACTGGTGCAGGTGCTCGCGCCGCTCGGTGGAGACACCGGCCTTCGCGGCCTCGGCGTCGAGCAGGTGGAGCACCTGATTGCCCAGCTCGGGCTCGGCGCGGAGGGCCTGGCCCACCTCGGCGCGCTCGGCCGCTGTCATGGAAGAGAGGGTGTCCGAGAGGCCGCGCACGCCGCTGTCCATCTCGTCCATGGCGGACCACATGCGGGCTTGCACGGCGGGGTGAACGCGGGCCTCGTCGGGGAGATCGCGGAACGAGCTGGCGACGAGGAAGCCGCGCAGGGTGGTGCGGAAGAGGGCGTCGGCGCCGGCGAAGCGCGGGTCCTGGTAGAGGTCGTGCGCGGCGTCGGGCGGCACGAGCGCGGCGAGCGAGCTCCTGGAGATGGCGGAGACGTTGCGATCGAGGCGCTCGACGAAGGGGTCGATGTCGAGGGCGGCGAGCTGCTCGCGGGTCGGGAGCGGGCGCTCCGCCGCGAGAGGCCCACGGGTGGACGAGCGAGCACGGGACGGCGGAGGGCGCACGCGGTGGAGCATACAGCGGCGCGGGCGGCGGCGTTCGTCGGGATTGTGTCGACGCGGACCCTTGCCGAGGGCAGACGTTCGCTTCGGGGCCCGACGAAGACGGCGAGCACGGCGAGCACGGCGAGCACGGCGCGGAGGAGCCATTGAGTGGCAGCGCCCGGGCTCAGGCGGCCAGTCCAGCGGGCAAAGCCGAAGTTGTCGCCGCCGCCTTGCAAGAACGGGTTGAGCATGGCGAAGACGGCCAATCCGAGAGCGGCAGTCGGGGTGAGGCGACGGCCGCGGCGCGAGGCTTCGGCGCGGGGCTGTACCGGCGCGCTTCCTGCCCACATGTTGCAGATCGAAGCACCAGCGTCGGAGGGGAGGTCCCGGAAAAGTGACGGCAGGGTAACCCGGCGCCGCGCCGGGACCCAAGCGCTGATATCCTGCGGGCCCGGTCGGGCCTTCCGGCCGCGCGAAACCCTCCATGGCAGGCCCGATGACGCGCGAAATCGCCACGACTTTCCCGCTGCCCGACACCGAGATCGCGCGCTCGATCGCCGCCTCGCCGGAGCGGTATTCGCTATGGGACGACGCGGAGCGCATCGCCGCGGACGAGCAGCGGCCCGACGACGTGACGGCGCTCTACGAGCACGTGCTCGCCAAGCCGCTGCCCCGCGAGGTGGCGCTGGCCTTGTGCGAGCGCGCGGCGGCGTTTCTGGCGGAGTGGTCGGAGGACGGCGCGGCGGTGATCGCGGTGCTGGTGCGCGCGCTTGCGATCGATCCGAGCGCGGAGTGGGCGTTCCGGCGGCTGACCATGCTGCTGACGATCGAGCGGCGCTGGGAAGAGCTGCTGGAGCAGTACGATCGGGTGCTCGCGGCGACCTCGGATCCGGCGCAGAAGATCGTGCTGCTGACCGAGGCGGCGCAGGTCGCGAGGGACCTGGCCGGGCGCGCCGAGCGGGCGATCGTGTACCTCGATGCGCTGGCGAAGCTGCGGCCGGGCGACGCGCAGATCGTGGCGTCGCTGGAGCGGCTGCTGGAGCGCGAGGGGCGCTACCGGGAGCTGGTGTCGCTGCAGCGGGCGCGGCTCGACAGCCTGAGCGCGGCCGAGGGGCGCGGGCTTCGGGCGCAGATCGCGGCGTGCCTGCTCGACAAGCTCGACAGCCCGGCCGAGGCGCTCGACGCGAGCGCGGGTCTGCTCGCCGATCCGGCGACGGCGCCGGCGACGATTCAGCTCCTGGAGCGGGCGTTCGCCTCGGCGAAATCGCCGCCGGAGGTGCGCGGGCGGGCGCTCGGGGAGCTGCGGCGGCACTACGCGGAGAGCGGCAGCGCGGGGGAGATCATCCGGGTGCTGACGGCGGCGATCGCGGTCGCGGATCAGGCGCACGCCGCGGACGATGGGGCAGAGGACGGCGTCCTCGATCGGAAGAGCCTGCACCGCGACGTGGCGGAGCTGCTCGTCGGACAGGGGCGCGACGCGGAGGCGGTGGAGCACTACGCCGCGCTGCTGGTGCTCGATCCGGGGTCGGAAGAGGCGCGCACGCATCTGCACGAGCTGGCGGAAAAGACCGGCCGGCTCGATCGGTACGCGGGGGCGCTGGCGAGCGCGGCGGATGCGCTCGGGGCGCCGGACGGGCGGCTGCCGGCGCGGGCGGTGACGCTGCTCTTCGATGCGGGCACGGTGCGGAGCGACGTGCTCGGCGACGCTCCGGGCGCGGCCGAGCTGTACGTGCGGATCTTCCGCTCGGGCGGCGCGGACCAGGCGATCTTGCTCGACGTGTGCCGGCGCCTCGACGGGCTGTTCCGCGGCGAGGCGCAGCGCGCGGAGCGGCTCGCCGTGCTGGAGAAGCGGGCGGCGCTCGAGCCCGAGGCGCTGATGCGACGCGATCTCTGGGCCGAGGCGGCGGGCCTGGCGGACGACCTGGGAGATCCGGATCGGGCGCTCGCGGCGTACAGCCTGGTCCTGGCGGAGAACCCGGCGGACCAGGCGGCGCACGACGCGTCGATCGCGCTGCTCGAACGCGGCGAGCGCTGGGCGGAGATGGTGACGGCGCTGCGGCGCGCGGCCGGCGTGAAGGGCGATCGCGGGCGCGCGCTGCTGGTGCGGGCGGCGCGCGTGCTCGAGGAGCGGTTGCAGGATCCGGGCGCGGCGATCGACGAGTGGATCGAGATCGAGGAGTACTTCGGCGCGGACGAGGAGACGATCGACGCGCTGGTGGCGCTGCTGTCGGCGGCGGGGCGATGGATCGATCTGGTGAGCGTGCTGGAGCGGGGGCTCGAGGAGACGCTCGACGCGACACGGCGCATCGAATTTCTGGAGCGGCTGGGAGACGTGTACCGCGAGCGGGCGAACGCGCCGGAGCGGGCGCTCGCGTGTTACAGCGCGGTGCTCGCCGAGGTGCCGGAGCACGCGGGGGCGCGGGCGGGCCTGACGGCGCTGCTCGAGAACGACGCGTGCCGGCCGGCGGCGGTGAAGCTGCTGCTGGAGGCGTTCCAGACGACGGGCGACTGGGCGGGGCGGCTGTCGTTGCTGGAGCACCGGCTGGAGCAGGCGGCGGATGACGGCGCGCGCACCGACCTGCTGCGCGAGGCGGCGGATCTGTACGAGGGAAAGAAGGGCGATCCCGAGGCGGCGCTTTTGGCGCTCGCAAGGGCGCTGCCGCTGTCGCCGAACGACGTGGACATCGAGCGGCGCATCCTCGATCTGGCGGAGGCGACGGACGGGCACGCGATCGCGGCGCGCGCCCTGGGCGATGCGGTGGCGGCGGGGCCGGACGCGCCGCGCGCGGCGGATCTGCACGGGCGGCGCGGGGCGATCCTGGAGAACCCGCTGGGCGATGCGGCCGGCGCGCTCGACGCGTACCTGGCGGCCTTTGCGCTGGCCCCGGAGCGGCCGGCGAGCGCCAGCGCGGTCGTGCGCGTGGCGACGCACACGGCCCGCTGGGACGTCGCGGCGACGACGATCGTGACGTCGGCGCGGGCCCGCAACGCCGTCGACGCGACGCTGCTCGCGGCGCTGGAGCGGGCGGCCGCGGCGGCGGCGGCGTGGGATGCCGTGACCCTGGCGCTCGCCCCGGCGGTCGCGGCGGACACCGCGTTGCCACCGGCGATCGCCGGCGATCTGGAGCGGCGCGTGGCGGTGTGGCACCGCGATCACCGGAGCGATCCGGCGGCCGCGGAGCTGGCGCTGGGGCGCGCCCTGACCCGGGCCGGCGACGAGATCGACACGCTCCGTTTATTGGCAGACGTGCAGCGCCGGGCGCCGGGCGCGTCGCTCGTGGCGACGTTGCTGCGGCTCGCGAACGCGGGCGACGACGTGCTGGCGGCGCTGCGCGAGGCGGCGGTGACCTCGCGCAACGTGCTGCGCGACGAGGCGCAGAGCGCGGCCATCTTCGATCGGCTGCTGCACGAGATCGCGGTGCAGCTGGAGAGCGGCGCGGAGTCGCTCGACCTCTTCGCCGAGTCGGTCGTGACGGGCCCCGAAGAGGAAGACCTGGCGGCGCAGGGCGCCTTCGCGATCGACAGCCTCGTCGAGCTGGCGAAGGCCCGCGGCGACCACGCCGGTGCCGTGGACATCCTCTACCGGGCGGCGCGGCTGCCGCTCGGCGAGCGCGCGGCGATCACGAGGCTGCACCAGGCGGCGGTCATCGCCGAGGAGCAGATGGGCGACGCGGCGCGCGCCATCGGGGTGCTGCGGACCATCGTGGAGCAGGCCCCGGCCGACGCGCCCGCGCTGGCTCAGCTCGCGGCGCTGTTCGCGAAGACCGATCGCACGGCCGACCTGCTCGCCCTGCGCAAGCACGAGCTGTCGCTGGCGAAGCTGACCGAGGATCACATCCGCTTGCGGCTCGACATCGCCGAGCTGCTCGGCCGCCTCGGGGACGGCGCAGGCCGGCTCGAAGCGCTGCGCGAGAACCTCGCGGAAGAGCCGGCGCACCGGCGCTCGCTCGAAGAGATCGCGCGCCTGCTCACCGAGGCGGGCGAGCACGCGGACCTCGCCGACGTCCTCGAACGGCAGGCCGAAGAGCTCGCCACCCGCGGCGAGCCCGAGCGCGCCGCCGCGCTGTTCACCCGCGCCTCCGAGCTGTCCGAGGCGCACCTCGGCGACACCGCGCGGGCCCTCGCGGCTCGCACCCGCGCCGGCGAGCTGGTCCCCACCGCGGAGACCTTCGACGCGCTCGCGCGGCTGTCCACCTTGCGCGGCGATCACGCGGCCGCCGTCGCGTGGATCGAGCGTCGCCTCGACGCCCTTCCGACCGACGCGGCGGACGAGCGCATCGCCACGGTGGCGCGACTCGCCGCCGCCCACATCGCGGCCGGCCGCACCGACGCGGCGCGCGCCGCGCTCGAACGTGGCCTCGCGGCGCACCCTGGCTCGGAAGCCCTGCGCGAGCCGCTGCGCGCCCTCTACCGCAGCGCCGGCGCCTGGGAGAACCTGGTCACCCTCCTCACCGAGACCGGCGGCGAGCCGACCAAGGTCGAGCACCTGCGCGAGGCGGCCGACGTCTGCCTCAAGAAGCTCGGCTCGCGCGAGCGCGCCATCCCCATCCTCGAAGCCCTCACCGCGCAGGCCCCGACCGATCGCGCGGCGCGCATGGCCCTGGCCGACGCGCTGCGGGCGACCGGCGCGCTCGAGCCGGCGCGCGAGATCCTGGCCCGCCTGCTCGACGAATACGGCCGGCGCAAGCCGCCGGAGCGCGCCGAGGTGCACACGCAGCTCGCGCGCATCGCCTCGGCTGCCGGCGACGCGGCCGAGGCTCGCCGCCAGCTCGAGACCGCCAGCGCGATGAACCCCGAGCACCCCGGCGCGCTGCGCATGCTGGGCGCGGTCTACCGCGACGCGGGCGAGCTGGAGCGCGCCGAGCGCATGTTCGGGGCGCTGCTGCTGATCGCGCTGCGCCGGCCGCAGGGCGCCGAGGCCCCCGACGGACCGGCCCGCAGCGAGGCGATGATCCACCTCCACGGCGTGCTCGGACGGCTCGGCCAGAAGGCCCGCGCCGAGGAGATGCTGGCCTCGGCGTTCGAGGCGGCGAAGACCAGCGATCACGAGGCGCGGCAGCTCGAACAGGCGCTCCGCGGCGCGGGCGATCCGGCCCTGCTGCTGAGCGCGCTGGAGCTGCGCCTCGATCGCGGCGATCTCGACGGCGCGGCGCGCGCCGGTGTGCTCGCCGAGATGGCCGAGGTGCTCGCCGGCCCGCTCGCCCGCCCCGACGACGCCCTCGTCGCGCTGCTCGGCGCCCTCGAGCACGACCCGGCGTCCCCTGCCCTGCTGCAACGCTCGGTGGCGGCGGCGCGCGCCTCCGGTCGGGAGGCGATCGTGCGCTGCGCCGCTGCGATCGACCGCTTCGCGCAACGCGCCGACGTGGAAAGTCGCGGCCCGATCGCTGCGGCTCTGTACTTCGCGCTCGGCGATCTCTGCGAGCGCGATCTGGCGAGCCCCGAGCGTGCCCTCGCCGCCTACACGCGGGCCGAGAGCCTCGGCAGCGAGCCCGTCCCGGTGTGGCGCGCGATCGATCGCACGGCGGCCGCCGCCGGCGATCCGGCCGCGCAGATCCGCGTGCTGCGCCACCTGGCGTTCGCGGGCGACGGCGGCGATCCCTGGGCGCTGACCGAGGACATCTACCGCCTCGCCGACCTCGAGCTGTCGTCGCCCGCCGACGTCGCCGCCGGCCTCGGCACGCTCGACTGGGCGATGGGCCGCGAGATCCGCCACGATCGCGCCGCCGCCATGTTGCGCCGCGCCGCCGAGACCTCGCCGCGCGACACCGCGGTGCTCGCCGCCTACGAGCGCGTCGCGCGCGCCGCCGAGAGCCCCGCCATCCTGCTCGACGCGCTCGACCGCGCGGCGGCCGGCCCCGCCGCGACGATGGACCTGATCCGCGAGGCCATGGAGCTCGCCGCCGCTGCCAAAGAGATCGACCGCGTCGAGACCCTCCTCGGACGCGCCGTGACGCTCGGCGAGACAAGCCCGAGCGGCCTCGGCGAGGCAGTGTGGGCGCTCGTCGCGCTGGCCGATCGGCGCGAGGCGGCGGGCGACATCCCCGCCGCCGTCGCGCACCTGACGCGCGCCATCGAGGCCGCGGAGCACGACGACGCGCTCCGTTTCGCGGCGCGCGCCGCCGACCTGGCGAGCACGCGGCTCGTAGACGCGGGGCTCGCCGCCTCGGTGTACGAGCGCCTCCTCGAGCGCGATCGCCACGACCGCGAGGTCTGGCTCCCGCTGCTCGAAATCCACCGGCGCACGGCCAACCCCGACGCCGTGGAGCAGAAGCTGCGCGAGGCCATCGAGTGCGCCTACGACGTCACCTGGCGCATCCAGCTCCGCCGCGAGCGCGCCGCGCTGCTCCTCGACACGCGCTGGGAAGACGCCGCGGGCGAGCTCGCCGAGCTGCTGCAAGAAGACGAGGACGACACCGCCGCCGCGCTCCAGCTCACCCAGCTCTACGAGCGCCACGGCCGCCACGACTCGCTCTCCGAGCTGCTCGAACGCCGCATCGTAGGCGCCCGCATGCGCAACGACGCCGCGGCCGTCCTCGCGCTGTCGCTCCAGCTCGGCGCGCTGCTCGCGTCGTCGCGCCCCGAGCAGGCGATCGACACCTACCGCGCCGCGCTCGAGAGCTCGCCCGAGAGCCCGCCGCTGCTGACGCGCCTCCTCGCCCTCTACACCCCGGCCGAGCACCCCGACGAGCGCGCCGAGATCCTGGAGCGCCTGCTCGCCCTCTCGAGCGGCGCCGAGGCCGACGAGCGCGCCCTGTCGCTCGCCGCGATCCGCGAGCAGATGGGCGACGACGAGGGCGTCGCGCGCGCCCTCCGCCTGGGCTTCGCGGCGTCGCCCGGCAACGCCGTGATCCGCGACAAGCTGGCCGACTTCTACAACAGCCGCGAGCGCTGGTCCGACCTCGCCGGAATGCTCGCGGCCGAGGGCACCGCCGCCCAGGGCGGCACCTCCGTCGCGCGCCTGCGCGAGGCCGCCGCGCTCTACCTCGACAAGCTCGATCGCCCCGCCCAGGCCACCGAGGTGCTCGCCCTCGCGTCGTCGCGCGCCCCCGCCGACCTCTCCCTGCTCGTCGAGCTCGCCCGCTGCCTCGCCCGCGCCGGCCACCCCGACGACGCCCGCGAGCGCATCGGCAAGGCGCTCGAACGCGACGACGTTCGCGACCCCGAGCGCGTCGCGCTGCTGCGCCTGCGGGCCGAAATCTCGACCGAGCCCGATCAGCTCGCCGACGCCATCGTCGACCTCGAAGCCGCCTACACGCTGTCCCCCGCCGTCGCGACGGACCTTGCCCTCGGCCTCGAACGCATGCGCGCGACGCCGGCCGGCTCCGGCGATCGCGAGCTGCTCCTGCGCCTCTTCGACGTCTCGCTCGACATGAGCCGCTTCGACGACGCGCGCAACCTCCTCGGCGAGTGGCTCACCCAGGAGCCCGGCGACATCGAGGTGCTGCGCAAGTGCGCCTACATGGACGCGCTCGCCGGTCGCTGGGATCAGGCGGTCGAGCTGTGCGATCGCGTCGTCGGCCTCGAAGAGGGCCCCGCCCGCATCGAAGCCGCGCTGCTCGTGTCCGACGCGTGTACCCGCGCCGGCTACCCCGCCGAGGCCCGCACGGTGCTCGAGACGGTGCTCCGCGACAACCCGGCCGACGCCCGCATCCGCGAGCTGCTGCGCCGCATCTACGAGGAGGCCGGGGCGCACCGCGAGCTGGCCGAGCTGGCGCTGACCGAGGCTGATCTCGCGAGCGATCAAGGCGACCGCTTCGCCGCCCTCCGTCGCGCCGGCTCGCTCCTCCTCGAGTCGGTCGGCGACCCGACCGCCGCGGTGATTCCCCTCCTGACCGCCACCGAGCTGCGCCCGCGCGACGGCGAGGTGGCCGTGTTGCTGGCCGACGCGTACATCGGCTCGGGGCGCCTCCAGGAGGCCGCCAACTTCCTCGACACGGCGCTCAACGCGCAGAAGGGCCGCCGCTCCCGCGAGGTCTCGATGATGCAGCAGCGCATGGCCGCCATCGCCGGCGCGGTCGGCGATCGCGGCAACGAGGCCGGCTGGCTCAACGCCGCGCTCGACAGCGACGCGCAGAACTCCGAGGCCGCCGCCCGCCTCGCCGACGTGGCGACCGAGCTGGGCCAGCTCGACGTGGCGATCAAGGCCCTCAAGGCGATTGCCATGATGAAGTCGCCCAAGCCCATCACCCGCGCCATGGCCTACGTCCGCCAGGCCCTCATCGCCCAGCACCAGGGCGACGTCCGAAAAGCCGTCCTGCTGGCCCGCAAGGCCCAGACCGAAGACCCCAGCCTGGAAGAGGCCAACTCGCTCCTCGCCGAGCTCGCCGGCTGACACTGACTCTGACGCTCCCCCTCCACGCCCGCGCGCCCTGACCGGGATCAGCGCGGCCGTTCGGGCACGATGGTCTCGCCGCGCGCCAGCATCGCCACCAGCGCCGCGATCTTCTTCGCGCGCCCGGCGGGCGTCTTCATGTTGCTCGTACGAAACGCCAGCGCGAAGAGATTCTGCCGCCCGAGGGTCCGGAGCGTCTCGTGCGCCCGTGGGCTCGCCTCGATGGCCGCACTAAGATCGTCGGGAAGGGTGGCTGCGGTCGCGCTGCGGATTGGGGCATAGGCGGCCTCCCAGCGACCATCCGCCTTCGCGGAGTCGACCTGCCGCTGCCCGTGCGGGGTCATGCGCCCCGCCGCCGTCAACCGGGCGATGTGCTCCCTGTTGATCTGGCTCCAGACGCTCCTCGCTTTGCGAGGGGTGTACCGCTGCAGAAACGAGCGTTCGTCGAACGCCTTCCGGATGCCGTCAATCCACCCCCAACACAGCACCACGTCCAGCGCCTGCGCGTAGGTCACCGTCGGCATGCCCGAGTCCTTCTTGTGGACCTTCAGCCACAGCTCGGTCTCGCGGTCGTGGTTCGCGGCCAGCCAGGCTTCGAACGCCGCCTCCGTAGGGAAGCTCTTTATCTTTTTTGGATCGGGAATGATCGGCGCCATGAAAACCGTCCTGATGGAAGCCTATCGAACAATGAGCCAGGGGAGCCGGCACACCGGCTCCACGACACGTACCCCGTTCATCTCCAGAGGATGCGACTGCCAGTGCGCCTATCACGTTTCTCGAAATGAATGGCCATCTGCGCTCCTCGTGCTGTCATTGGCGCTCACCGGGGGACGGGCATGGGTTGTGGTCGCAGCGGAAGTACCAGCGCCGGCTTTTTCTTTCATGGCGTTGGGCCGGCGCCGATCATGGGAGCAGCGCGCTCGCTCGAACACGCTGCTACCACGCCCCTCGCACGACGATGCCGCCCCCGTCGGCCGCGACGCTCGGTAGCCGCCCTCCTTGGTCATTCCGGGGAGCGTAGTGGCTCCGAAGGGTACCTCTCAGCGCCTTCTTGTCGGCCCGCAAGCCCGTTCCGGCCGGACCCTTCGCGTTCTCGTCAGCTCACCGGCCCACGATCCGCCTGCCTTCCCGCCCCGGCGTCTCGACAAGAAGGCGATCCCGAGTGCTTTCGAGCTCTTGTCAGCTAACAAGGACGCGATCCCGGGTCCCTGGGCGCACTTGTGAGCCGACAAGTGCTCGATCCCACGTCCCCGCGCGCCCTTGTCAGCTCACAAGCGCCCTTTCCGTCGCCCTGAGCGTTCTTGTCAGCCAACAAGGAGGCGATCGCGGGCCGCTGCGCCCACTTGAAAACCCACAAACGCTCGAAACCACTAGAATTCTAGGCTCACCTGGCGCGGGGGCCCGCCGCCGAGCCTGGCCTGGGACGGGCAACGCGACAGGAGCGGGGGCGGCGCGGCCGGGATGGCGACGGGGCGGCGCGCCGAGCCTAGCCTGGCACTGGCACTGGCACTGGCACTGGCACTGGCAACGCGACTGGGACGGGGAGCGGCGCGGGGGGCGGCTCGGCGGGCTCGCCCTCCGGCGCTTGCCCCGCGTCCTTCCGGAAATCGAAGAAGATGAAGCGGGCGAGGCCACGGCCCGACCGTCCGAGCGCGCTCTCGATGTTCTTCCGCTCTTCCCACAGGGCGTCGACGATCAGCTTGCGCCCGGCGAGCTCCGTCTGGAAAAGCGCATTGACCTGCTTCTCCCCGTCCCGCACCGCCGTGGCGGCGGGCCCGACGACGGGCGTGAGCTGCGCGAGCACGGCGAGGACATTCCCCTTCACTGCCAGCGTGGACTTCTCGACAGCCGCCTGGAGCTCCTCGGCGAGCCCGTCGTCCTCTTTCACCGTCGGCGACGTGAATGCGTCCGCCCCATTGGGGAAGACGGCCAGATAGTCGGGATTGCGCGTGCTCCGATCGGGCAGCGACGTACGGATGGTCTCCGAGACGACGGAGACGGTCGCATCGAACCCCCGGTCCACCCCGCGGCCCTTGCCGACCGCGGCGCGATAATCGATGGCTTCGAAGACGAACCGCGCCGTGTAGGCGCTCGCGGCCTGTTGCACGACCGCCGCGATGTGATTGGCAGACACCTCGATCGCAGCGCGGCGCTCGGGGTCCGGCACGAGGTTCACCATGAGCGCGACGCCGCGCGCCCGGCCTGCGACCTCGGCGGCATAAGGGATGATCTTGACTGTATCGGAGCCCACCGTCGGTAACATCGACTCTCCTTTGCCCGGACGAATGCCCGCGCGAAACGGCGACGATAAAAGGCTTGGTCCTGGAGTGTCAAGACCCGCGGAGAGCCTGCGCCTTCCCGCCCCGTGCGCGCATCATGGCTGCGAGACCGGCTCCTCGGGGATCTCGGGCGAGCCGGGCCACGTGATGCCCACCTTCCGCAGGCGCTGTTGGGCGGAGAGCAGCGCCGGCGGGTTGGGCGGGGTGGGAAGGAGCGTCGCAACCTCGCGGGGCGTCAGCTCCGTCGGGCCCACCAGGGCGCGGGCGGTCACCGCACCCATGATCGCCTCGATGGGTGCGGCCCCCCTTTTGGCGAGCTCCGCCGCGATCTCGGCGACGCTCTCTCCATCAAAACACTGCGGCAGCCGACCGTCTTGGAGTGCCCCCAAGCGGCCAGCCGGCGCCCGCTGGCCGTCGGGTCGTCGAACAGCGTGCCTCCCAGACGATCGCCGTTGAGCCAGAAGCCGGCGCCCGCACTCCTCTCCCCGTGCGCGTCATGTCAGCTGCAACCCGGCAGATCGCCCCTCGCTTCGCAGATCCCGGTAAGGCGGGATTCATCTGCGAGCAAGCGAGCAACGCAAGCCTGCTCGCTGGATGCAATGGCTGGTTGGGTAGAAGGGGCGTGCGAAGCCGGCCATGGTTCTTTCCACGGCTGTCGTCAGGTCCGTTTAGCCCTCTGCGTCTTGGGGTTCCGCGCGCTCCGGTCCCAGCCAATAGAACTCCTGGGCCTCCCGGCGTTTCAACCCCCGCGCCATCGCCTCCATGTCGTCCGGCTCGGGGTACTTCCATACGGCCTCGGCGCGCAGCCACTCGACCACGTGCAGCCACTCGCGCCGGTACACGGCAATGAACGCGACGTTCTTGCCGGGATTGTGCTCGGGCTGCCACAACTGATCGAAGGACTCCGGCTCGGGCGGGCGGTGCTCTTCCTCGGTGCTATCCCAGGTGATCTTCCAGGCGCGGTGCTCCTTCCAGAGCTGGGCAGCCACCGGATCGTCGGCGACGAAGACGTTCTCCGCCCGCGCGTGGATCAGGCCGAGCATCGTCGAGCAGATGGCCCCTGCCAGGCACGCCGGATCGTCCTTGTAGCGGTACGCGAAGAGGAGACGGCAGAAGGTGGCCTGGTACGTCAAGTCGGCCGCATCGATGTCGTCCGGTTCGTCCGGCGTGGCTTCTCCTTCCGCACGGAACCAGGCGTCCACGTCCCCGAGGATCTGCCGGGGCCAGGGGATGCCCGGCCACTTCTTCTCGTGAATGGGCAGGTAGCGCTCGAACATATGCAGGGCCGCCCGGAGCTGCAGCTCCGAGGGCACCCCGTACAGGATCTGGAAAGAGAGCGACAAGAAGTCCTCCGGCACGCGCGGCGTCTTGTGGGCAGCCGCTTCCAGTCGATTCAAGAGGTCTTTTCTCCGGTCTTCCATGATGCTTCGCTCCTCGGCGGATGGGGCCGCTTGCCGTTCTCCATAGTTTGTAGCGGATGCTGGCCCGCTCCTTGTTCACGGCCTTGCCGCTCGAGTCGTCGCAGCAGTCGCAACCGACGATGCTCGCTACCGAGCCCCCTGCGCGCAGCACGTTGGTGTGGAACCCGCCGCGATCGATGCAGGGCCCTCCTTCGGCGGCGTCGCCCTTCTTGGCCTTTCTCACGCCTTTGCCCAGCTTCTTGACGATCTCGTTGAACGCCGCGTTCTCGCTCCAAAGCTCGTAGCGGATCTTGGGGTCGTCACAGCGCATGATGTCCGGTCGCTTCTCGCGGCAGGTCTCCTTCTCTTCCTTCGGTGGGGGAGGTGGTTTGGGCGGGACCGGAGGCGTGGGACCCGTGGTCTTGGGGTCGCCCGCGGTCTGAGGCTCGGGCCTGGGAGGCTCGGGCCTGGGAGGCTCTTCGACATGCGGCTGCGGTGGGGGTGGCCGGTGCGTCTGGGTGGTGCGGACCACCTGATAGTACACGACCACGGTCACCATCAAGAAGCCAACCACGAGGACGGCCTGGGCGGTGCCCGCGCCGAGCACCATGGGGTTCGCGAACAGTCCGCGCGTCTCCGAGAGGAGGGACGCCGGGGAGGCAGGCATGCGACGTCGCAATGACGCATCCATGGGACGGTCCGTCAACGCGCGGAGCGCGCTCCCCATGCACGCCTCGACCTCATCGATGTGGAACGTCGAGTGCCTGAGCGCCACGTTCTCGACCTGACCATCGCTGTCCATGAACACGTCGAATGAGACGGTGTAGCCCACGGGCTGGAGGGCAGTCGGGCCCCGTCGCTGGGTACAATCCGTGAGCTTGTCCACGACGTGCTCGGGAAGCCGCCCATCCGCGGGTGGGGCAAAACCCACTTGGGTGCAAATCCCAGTTTGCATCAGAGTCGTTCCCGTTCCCGTTCCCGTTCCCGTTCCCGTTCCCGTTCTTCATTCCGGAGGCGCCTGCAGGCTCTTCGCCAGCTTGATCAACATCGACGCG
>Ga0163144_10017958_pt1 | contig 14362 bp, 11 predicted proteins | sample OliLak19BULKMAT1_FD_123175 | JGI IMG/M metagenome (GOLD analysis project Ga0163144, IMG submission 123175) | Freshwater microbial mat bacterial communities from Lake Vanda, McMurdo Dry Valleys, Antarctica - Oligotrophic Lake LV.19.BULKMAT1 | ecosystem: Environmental > Aquatic > Freshwater >... | reverse complement strand
CGGAGTCCCCCGATGCGTGCAATACAGCTGGCGATGCGGATGCTGGGCCGGGAATGGAAATCCGGCGAGCTCGGCGTGCTGCTGCTCGCCCTGACGGTGGCCGTCGCGGCGCTGACTGGCGTCGGTTTCCTCGTCAACCGTATCAGCCAGTCGGTGGAACTGCAGGCCACCGAAGTGCTTGCGGCAGACCTGCGGCTCGAATCGCCGAGCCCGCTGCCGGAGGACTTCGCGGCATCGGCCGAGCGCCAGGGCCTGAGCGTCGCGCGCACGACGGCGGTGCTCAGCGTCGTGTTCCGCGGCGATCTCAGCCAGCTCTCGAGCGTCCGTGCGGTCAGTGACGGCTACCCGCTGCGCGGGCGGGTCATGGTCGCGGCGGAGGCCTTCGGCACCGGGCAACCGATCATCGGCGGGCCGGCGCGGGGCGATGCCTGGCCGGATTCCAAGCTGCTGGCCGCGATCGGCGCCAGCGTCGGTGCCGAGATCTCGATCGGCGCGGCGACGTTCCGCGTCGCGCGGGTGATGATCACGCGGCCCGACCAGGGCGGCACGTTCGCCGATCTCGCACCGAGCATCCTGATCAATGCCGCCGATCTCGCGGGCACGAAGCTGCTGCAGCCGGGCAGTCGTGCCAGCTACGCGCTGCTGTTCGCCGGCGAGCGCGAGCGCGTCGCGGCCTTCAAGGCGACGCTCGAGGCGCGCAAGCAGCGTGGCCAGCGGCTGCTCGACGTCTCCGAGGCGAGCCCGCAGATCCGCAATGCCCTGGATCGCGCGGGTCGCTTCCTGAGCCTCGCGAGCCTGGTCGCGGTGCTGCTGTGCGCGATCGCGGTGGCGATGGCGGCGCGCCGCTACGTGCAGCGTCATCTCGACTCCGTGGCGCTGATGAAGACCCTCGGCGCGAGCAGCAACCTGACGCTGGCGGTGAGCCTGCTGCAGCTGCTCGCGGTGGCGATCGGTGCGGCCCTGCTCGGGTCTGCGATCGGCTACGGCGCGCACGAATGGCTGTTGCGCGCGCTGAAGGGCCTGGTGCAGGCGCAGCTGCCGCCGCCGGACCTGACGCCGGTCGGTGTCGGCTTCATGACGGCGATCGCGGTGCTCGGCGGCTTTGCGCTGCCGCCGCTGCTGCAGCTCTCGCGCGTGCCGGCGATCCGGGTGCTGCGCCGCGACGTCGGGCCGCCACCGCCGCTGGTCTGGCTGGCCTTCGGCCCGGCGGTCGCGGCCGTGGTGTTCCTGATCTGGTGGGTCACGCGCGATGCGAAGATTTTTTTCGGCTTCGTCGCCGGCCTGTCGGTGTTCGTCGCGCTGCTGACGGCCGCGGGTTTCCTGCTGGTGCGCGCGGCCTCGAGCCTGCGCGGCACGGTCGGGGTGTCGTGGCGCTACGGCATCGCGAACCTCAGCCGCCGGCGCGGCGAGAGCGTCGTCCAGATCGTCGCTTTCGGTCTCGGCATCATGGTGCTGCTGCTGCTCGCCGTGGTGCGCAACGACCTGCTCGCGGACTGGCGCAAGAGCCTGCCCGAGGACATGCCGAATTTCTTCTTCATCAACATCCCGCCGGCCGACCGTGAGCCGTTCGTCGAGTTCCTGAAGCAGAGCGGCGCGCGCACCTCGCGGGCGCTGCCGATGATCCGGGCGCGCCTCACCGAGATCAACGGGCTGGGGGTCGACACGATGGAGTTCGCCTCACCGACTGGCGAGGGCTTTTCGCGCCGCGAGCAGAACATCACCTGGCAGGACGAGCTCGGTGAAGACAACCGCATCGTCGCGGGTCGCTGGTGGACGCCGCAGGATGCGGGCAAGGCGCTGGTGTCGGTGTCGACGGAGGTGCAGGAAAGCCTCGGGCTCGTGATCGGCGACCGGCTTACGTTCGACGTTGCCGGCGAGGGCTACGAGGCGACGGTGGCCAGCGTCCGCAAGGTCAAGTGGGACAGCTTCCAGCCGAACTTCTTCCTGGTGTTCGCGCCCGGGCTGCTCGACGACACTGTCGGCACCTGGATGACCAGCGCCTATTTCAAGCCGCAGCAGGGCAGCACGATCGCCGATCTGGTGCGGCGTTTCCCCAGCGTCTCGGTGTTCGATCTCGACGACCTGCTGATGCAGGTGCGCTCGGTGATCGAGAAGGCGGTCCTCGCGGTGCAGAGCGTGTTCGTGTTCACGCTGTGCGCGGGCCTCGTCGTGCTGCTCGCTGCGGTGCAGGCGACGCGCGACGAGCGCCGCTACGAGAGCGCGATGCTGCGCACGCTCGGCGCGAGCCGCAGCGTCGTGGCGCGCGGCGTGCTCGCCGAGTTCGCGATGCTCGGGCTGCTCTCGGGCCTGCTGGCCGCGGCGGGCGCTTCGGCGGCCGGCTACCTGCTGGCGCGCTTCGTGCTCGAGATCGAATACGGCTTCGATCCGCTCGTCTGGGTGGTCGGCCTGGTCGGCGGCGCGCTGCTGGTGGCCGTCAGCGGCTGGATCGCGACGCGTTCGGTGGTGAGTCAACCGCCGATCATCACGCTGCGGGCGAATTGATGGCGGACGAGGCGGCCGAAGCCGCCAAGGCCGGGCGGCACGCAGGCCGCAAGCTGTTCGAGAATCTGCTGCCTTCGCGGCGCGCGCGCATGGTGGGCTGGTACGACCCCGGGGTGCTCGCCCAGTCCGCCTGGCTGATGACGCTCGCCAACATCTTCGGGCGGCACTCCGATTCGCGGCTGATCGAGGCGCTGGCGGGCCAGCCGCAGAAGGAGTTCGCGTTCGCCGCGGATCCGGAATCGGGTGAATTCTGGCTCGACTACGTCAGCGACATCGCCGACGGCTGGAACCCCACCTATGCGATCGCGAACGCGGTCGCCGAGTCCTGGCTCGACGTGCAGGCGGCCAATGGCGAGGCGATCCGCACGCGCGGCGGCGACGTGCTGGTCTTCGGTGGCGACGCGGTCTATCCCTACCCGTCGAAGGAAGCGTACGCGACCCGCAGCGAGGCGCCCTACGGCACGGCATTCGTCGGCGCGGACCGCCGGCCGCACCTGTTCGCGGTGCCGGGCAACCACGACTGGTACGACAGCCTGGTGGCGTTCTCGCGCACGTTCTGCCGCCCGGAGCGCGGGTTCGCGGGCTGCCCGACCCACCAGACGCGCAGCTACTTTGCGCTGCAGCTGCCGCACGACTGGTGGCTGCTGGCGATCGACCTGCAGCTCGGCGCGGATCTCGACGAGCCGCAGGTGCGCTATTTCCAGGACGCGATCTCGCGGATGCCGCCGGCGGCGCACGTGATCCTGTGCGTGCCGGACCCGCAGTGGATCTACGAGGCGGGCTATCCGGAGCATGCAAGCTATTCCGACGGCGCGTTGCGCTATTTCGAGACGCAGCTGCTGCGCCGCAAGGTGGCGGTGTTCCTGACCGGCGACCTGCATTTCTACAAGCGCCACGAGCGCGAGGACGGCGTGCAGAAGATCGTCTCCGGCGGCGGCGGCGCGTTCCTGCATCCGACGCACGCACCGGCTACCGGCCACCTGCGTGGCGGGTTTCGCGAGCGTGCCTGCTATCCCGACGTCCAGACCTCGCGGCGGCTGACCTGGTGGAACCTCGTGTTCCCGTTCCTGAACCCGAAATACCTGCCGATCCCGGCCGTGCTCTACATGCTGTCGGCCTGGTTCGCGTCCGCGACCTTCACGCCCGCGGACGTCGGCAGCCTGGCGGCGGCCTTCCATGCGGCCACCACCGGCGCGGTGCGCAACCCGCTCAACGGGCTGTGGCTGATGCTGTTCATCGCGGCGTTCGTGTTCTTCACCGACACCCACGTGCGCTGGTATCGCGTGCTCGGCGGCATCCTCCATGCGCTGGCCCACCTCTCGGCCGCGTTCCTGCTCGGCTGGCTCGCGCTGGTGGTCACCACGCGGTGGCTCGGCCTCGACTTTGGCGGCGTCACGCAGATGCTCGCCTCGGGGCTGATCACTTTCCTGGGCGGCGGCATCGCCGGCTCCGTAGTGCTGGGGCTCTATCTTTTCGTCTCGCTGCGCGTGTTCGGGAGGCATTCGAACGAGGCGTTCTCCTCGCTGCGGATCCAGGACTACAAGCAGTGGGTGCGGCTGAAGATCGATGCGGGCGGCGCGCTGACGATCCATTCGATCGGCATCGATCGCGTGCCGCGGCGCTGGGCGGTGCGGCACGGCGAGCAGGCCGGGCGCATCGATCCCGCGGATCCGGCGGCGACGCCGCCAAGGCTGATCGAGCAGCTGACGCTGCGGCCGCGCGGCGACGACAGTTACGCCGTCAGCGGGCTCGACCAGCGCGGCCGTGCCTATTCGCGGCAGCACCCTGCGACCTGAGGCGGCATGGTCGCCCCCGTGGGTGGGCCGCGCTGCGTGCATCGCAATTCACGCTTCAAGGGAGACGACGATGACGATCAAGGACCCGGCCGTGACACGGCGATCGATGCTGGCCGGCTCCGCGGCCGCGGGACTCGTGAGCGCCGCTGTCGCGGTGACTGCGCAGGCGGCTGCGGCGTCTGCGGCCTCCACGACCGGCGCCGCCGGCGTGCTCGGCACGGTGCCGCGCGGCAAGACCTCGGTGTGGCAGATCGGCGTGCAGAAGAGCTTCGACACGCTGACCCGGGTCGAGCGGCCCGTGCCGATTCCGGGTCCGGGGCAGGCGCTGATCCGCGTGCACTACGCGGGCATCGCCGCGCGCGACCAGGGCATCGCGATCCAGATGTTCCCGGTGCCGCCGGGGCCGCGTCCCGAGACGCGCATTCCGCTCAGCGAAGGCTCGGGCGAGGTGCTCGCGGTGGGCGCAGGCGAGGCGCGCATCAAGCCGGGCGATCGGGTCACCTGCTGCCACTGGGCGAACTGGGTCAGCGGGCCCTGGACGCCGTCGAACTACGTCGCCGACGTCGGCAACACGATCGACGGCTGGCTCGGCGAGCTGATCCTGCTGCCGACCTCCTGTCTCGCGACGCTTCCCGACGCGGTGTCGTGGGAGGACGCGGCGACCGTCACCGGCTCGGGCCTGACGGTCTGGCACGCGCTGCACGAAGTGGCGCACGTGCGCTCCGACGACACCGTGCTGACCCTTGGCACGGGCGGCGTCTCGACCTTCGGCCTGCTGCTCGCGAAGGCGGCGGGCGCGCAGGTGATCGTCACCTCGTCGTCCGACGAGAAGCTCGCGGAGATGAAGAAGCTCGGCGCCGACATGACCGTGAACTACCGCAGCAATCCGCAGTGGGGCAAGGAGGTGTTCGAGCGCACCGGCGGCCGCGGTGCGAGCGTGGTGCTCGAGAACGTCGGCCCCGCCACGCTCGACCAGTCGATGGCCGCGAGCGCGGTGAATGCGCGCGTCGTGATGATCGGCACGGGCCGTCCGCCGGCGGTCCCGCCGAACATGAACGGCATGTACATCAAGAACCTGATGCTGAAGGCGATCAGCGCGGGCAGCCGCACGATGCTCGAGAGCCTGCTGGCGGCAATGGCGCAGAACCGGATCAAGCCGGTGGTCTCGAAGGTGATCCCGTATGCGCAAGCGCCGCAGGCCTACACCGAGATCCGCGACGGGGACCACATCGGCAAGATCATCGTGAAGATGATCTGAGCGCCGGGGCGAGCGGGCTCAGCGCCCGTTGCGCGCCACTTCGAACGACTCCCAGGCGGCGGGCTGCGCCTGGCCGCGCCAGTCGAGCGCGTCGATCGCGATGTTGTAGTCGCCGGGGCCGAGCGCGGAGCTGTTCAGCGCCAGGCGCAGGTGGCCGTTCGAATCCTTCTGCACGTTGTGCAGCACGGCGACGATGCCCTGGTCCGCGCGCTCGATCTGGATGCGGAACGCGCGCGCGCTGGACCACGACAGGTCGGTCTTCATCTCGACGAGTTCGGCGCCTCTGCCGCCGATCGTGAACATCGCGTTCTTCGGCGCGCCGGTGCGGCTCGGAATCACGGTCAGCGTACGGCGGCTGCCGGCCGGATCGATCGGCCGCTCGATCACGTCGCGCTGCAGCTGGGCCACCCTCGAACGGGTATCGGACAGCTGGCTGGCGAGCACGGCGGCGGCGATCACGGCCACCAGCAGCGCAGCACCGGTAGCTGCGATGAAAGGCGGCTTTTCCCACAGCTTCTTGGGCTTCTCCTGCCAGAGCTCGGGCTGGCCGCTCGCCTCGATCAGCTTGACGGCCTGCTGCACCCGCTCGGCGAGGCCGATCTCTTCGACCAGGGCCGGGTTCTCGCGGCACACGCGTTCGAAGTCGCTGACGCCCTTGGGCGGCAGCTTGCCGAGCAGGTAGCGTTCGACGATCTGGTTCTTCTCGATGAAATCCCGATCCATCGGTTCGCGCGCCACCGGCGTCAGCGTGGAAGCCACGGCGTTCATGCGGTCGGCACCCGATGCAGCATAGCGGCGATCGAGCGTGGCAACGAGTGGCTGGCGGAGCGGCGTGCGACGGACTCGTCGCGGTGGCGCGATGGCTGCGCGCCGGTCGGGCGCAGCGTGCGCGCGGCCCGCAAGCGCTCCAGGTACGCGGCGCGCCATTCGGGTCGTGCAGGACGATCACTCATGCCCGGGTTCAGCCAGAGTTCAGGACAACGCCTTATCGTGCATCGCGATGCGCCATTGCGGTGCGCCGTGGCTCACAATTCCGCCAGCAGCCGGCTAACCCCGCCCGCGCTCGCGGCGCGTTGAACCCCCATCGGCAATGATCCCAGCAGGTGTTCCATGACGAAGTCGAACCGCAGTTCCTCTCGCTCCCGTCCGGCCCAGGCGCTCGGCGCGGCCGTTGCCGTGGGGGCAGGGGTCGTGTCTGGCGGCCTGGCCGCGGAACGCGCCGTCGAGCGCGAGGCCGTGCGTGACGATACGGCGATCACGATCTACAGCACGGCGCAGCCCGGGGCGATCCCGCCGGAGCTCTACCGGCCGGTGCCGGGCGCCGGCAGCCCGAACGGCATGGCGGTCCCGGGCTACGCGATGGTGCGGCACGACCGGCCGATCCGCCTCGAAGCGGGCCGCTCGACGCTGCGCTTCAGCGACGTCGCAGGCCTCATCGATCCGACCACGGTCACGTTCAGCTCGCTGACGGACCCGGCCACGCGCGTGCTGGAGCAGAACTTCCAGTTCGATCTCGTCAGCTCGGAGAAGCTGCTGCAGAAGTTCATCGACCGCCCGGTGACGGTCGAGCGGGCCGTCGGCAACCAGGCATCGAACGCCTCGGGCACGCTGCTCTCGTCGACCGACGGGCTGGTGCTGCGCGGCAGCGATGGTTCGATCACCGCGCTGCGCGACTACGCGTCGGTGAAGTTCCCGGAGCTGCCGGGCGGCCTGATCACCAAGCCCACGCTGGAGTGGCTGCTGTCCGCGCCGCGCGGCGGCGAGCAGAAGGCGCGCGTCACCTACCAGACCGGTGGCATCACCTGGTGGGCGGACTACAACCTGGTCTTCAATCCCGGCAAGGATGCCAACAGTGGTCTGCTCGACCTCTCGGCCTGGGTCAGCATCATCAACCAGTCGGGCGTCGGCTATCCGGAGGCGAAGCTGAAGCTGATCGCGGGCGACGTGCATCGCGCACCCGCCGCGCAGCCGGCGCCGCGCGGCCGCGAGATGGCGATGGCGTCGAAAGCGATGGAAGACGATGCGGCCGGCTTCGAGCAGAAGGCCTTCTTCGAGTTCCACCTCTATACGCTCGGGCGCCGCGCCACGCTGCCGAACAATTCGACCAAGCAGATCGAGCTGTTCGACCAGGCGAAGCAGGTGCCGGCGAAGAAGGTGCTGGTGTACTACGGCCTCGGCCAGTCGTTCGGCTGGGCCACGCCGATGACCGACCGCGACCTCGGCCTGCCGATGAACCGCAAGGTCGACGTCTATCTCGAGTTCCGCAACGACCGGCAGTTCGGCCTCGGGGTACCGCTGCCTTCAGGGCGCATCCGCGTCTCGCAGCTCGATGCGGCGGACGACAGCCTCGAGTTCATCGGCGAGGACCGGATCGACCACACGCCGAAGGATGAGACGGTGCGCGTCAAGCTCGGTTCGGCGTTTGACGTGGTCGGCGAGCGCCGCCAGGTCGACTTCGCGGTCGACACGAAGGCGCGCTGGATGGAGGAGGAGATCGAGGTGAAGCTGCGCAACCACAAGGACCAGCCGGTCGACGTGATCGTGAAGGAAAATCTCTATCGCTGGACGAACTGGAAGGTTATGACAAAAAGCCATGACTTCACCCGGGAGGACGCGCGTACGATCCACTTTCCGGTGCGCGTCGCGAAGGACGGCGAAGTCGTCGTGCGTTATCGGGTGCGCTACAGCTGGTAGAGGTTCGCGTTGGCCGTGCTCCACTCCCCGGACCCCGAACGCCTGGTGCGGTCTCCACCATCGGTCTACGAGTCCGAGCTGGAGCGCGGCCGAGTCACGCTGCGCTTTCCGCCCTCGCTCGAGCGCGAATTCCACAAGGTCCATCTCGATCGCGTCGCCTCACGGGTGCGCGCCTGGCAGGTGGCGCTGCTGCTGATCGTCGCGCTCTCGACGGCCTACCGGCTCGGCGTGCTCGGTGGCTTCGGCCCGAACCTCGAGACGGCGTTGCGTCTCGCCGTGCTGCTGCCAGCCTGTTTCTCGATGCTGGCGGCGGCCTGGAGCCCCAGGTTCGCGTCGCGCTACCTGCGCACGGCATTGTTCGGCTCGATGGTGGTCTCGGCGGCTGCTTCGGCGCTGATCGCCCAGGTGGTCGCCGAAGGCAGCGAATCCGCGCTCGCGTTCCTCACCACCAATGTCTTCGCGACCTTCTTCCTCGCGGGACTGCTGTTCTACGACGCGCTGCTGGTCGCGGCGCTCGGCGTCGTCACGTTCGTGGCCGCGGGTTCCTTCCACGGGCTGCCGTTCGACCAGCTGATGTATGACGGCCTGTTGCTGGCGCTGGTCTCGGCCGTCGGCACCTTCATCGCCTATGGGGTCGAGGAGAGCAATCGGCGGTTCTTCCTCGAGCGCGGCAAGCTCGGCGAGATCGCCGAGCGCGACGGGCTCACGGGGCTGCGCAATCGCCGCGCCTTCGACGAGCACCTGCTGCGAGTCTGGCAGCAGAGCCTGCGCGATCGCTCCTCGGTGGCGGTGCTGCTGATCGATCTCGATCACTTCAAGCGCTACAACGACACCTACGGCCACCAGGCCGGCGACGCCTGCCTGCGCCACGTCGCGCAGATCGTGCAGGGGTTCTCGCGCCGGCCGCTCGACGTCGCCGCGCGCTATGGCGGCGAGGAACTGGCGATCGTGCTCTACCAGGTGACCAGCGAACACGCAGCGGCGGTCGCCGAGCAGCTGCGCGCCAGCGTCGAGGCGGCGCGGCTCGAACACCGTGAGGCGCCGACCCGCGGGCAGGTGACGGTCAGCGTGGGCGTCGCCTGGCTCGAGGCGACGCTCGATCGCGCGCCCGAAGAGGCGGTGAAGCTCGCCGACCAGGCGCTCTACGCGGCCAAGCTCGGCGGGCGCAACCTGGTGCGGCTGGTGGGGCGGGACGAGCCGGCGGTGTTCACCGGCATGCTGCGGGTCGTGCCGCTGGCGCGGCCGGCCGCCAAGCCCTGAGAGCTCAGCCGGCGTTGCGGTAGGCCCGGACGAACACCTTCACGTGTTCGTCGATCAGCGCGGGAATCGCCAGCGGGCGGCAGCGCGTGCCGCCGAGGTCGTGCTGGTGCAGCAGCGCCAGCAGCAACGGCGAGAGCAGCATCAGCGCCGCATGGCGCGTATCGCAATCGAGGATCACGCCCTGCTCGGCGTAGTTCTGCAGGCGCTGCTCCAGCGCCTGCAGCGTCGGCTCGAGCACGTCGTTGAGGTAGTCGAGGGCGGTGCGCGGGTTGCGCAGCCCTTCCGACAGGCCGATGCGATGCAGGTCGCCGACGAAGCCCTGGGTCCAGCCCACGACCACCCGTGACAGGAAGACCTGCAGCGAGGCCTGCAGGTCGACATTGGCCGACTCGGGGGCCCTGGCGCGGTCGAGGTGCTTCTGGCCGGTCTGCAGGTAGTAGGAGAACACCGCCTTGATCAGTGCTTCGCGCGAGCCGAAATAGTGGCGCAAGGTCGTCACGCTGACGCCGGCGGCGAGGGCCAGCTCGCGGAAACTCGGGGGTTCGCCGGTCTGGAGGGACAACCGTTCCCTGGCCTTGGCGATCAAGGCGCTCCGTCGTTCATCGAACTGCGCATTCCGTGCGCCGACAGTCCTCGTCATGGCAGACCCCTCCAGAACCGGCTTGATAAATTAGACCATATGGTCTAGGATATTGCAACTCGCGCTTGCTGCCACACGGAACGGGCATTCAGATGGCTTTCGACACCGACGCAAACACCGGCTTCTTCGCCAGGTACAAGCTGTATTTCGTCGCCGCTGCGGTCCTCGCCGCCGGCGGGTTCTACTGGCAGCGCAGCAACCAGCCGATGCCGGTCGGGGTCGTGCAGGCCAAGGCCGGCCCCGCCGAGCGCGTGCTCGCGATCACGGGCCGCACCCGACCCCAGGTCACCGTGACGATCGTTCCGAAGGTCGCCGGCCAGATCGTCCGGCTGTCCAAGGAAGAGGGCCAGACCGTGCGCGCCGGCGAAGTGCTGGTGCAGTTCGATGCCGACGCCCCCCGCGCCGCGGTCGACGAGGTGGAATCGAAGGTCGTTTCCGCCCGGCGTGCCGTCGCCGAAGCCCAGCGCAACTTCGACCGCGCCGCCCAGCTGAAAGAGCGCGGTCTCGCCACCGTCAAGGAATACGACCAGGCCAGGTTCGACCTCGACCAGTCGCAGGGCGAGCTGCAGCGCATCTCGGCCAACCGCCGCGAAGTCGCCTCCCGGCTGCGTGACAACACGCTGGTGGCGCCGGTCGCCGGTGTGGTGCTGGCGCGCCCGGTCGACGTCGGCCAGGTGGTGGGCACCAGCACCGTGATCTACGAGATCGCGCCGCTGGCCGACGTCGAGGTCGAAGCCGATGTCGACGAGCAGTTCCTGGTCGAGGTGCGCGAAGGTCTCAAGGCCGACGTGATCGTCGCCGGCCGCGCCAAGCCGATCCCGGCGACGCTGTACTACGTGTCCCCGAAGGTCGACCCGCGCACCGGTGGCGCCAAGGTGCGCCTGCGCCTCGACGAGAAGATCGACGGGCTGCGCTCCGGCCTCACCGCCGACGTGAACCTGATCATCGAGCGCCGCGCCGAGGCCATCACCATTGCGCGCAGCGCGATCCTCGGTCGCGACAAGACGGCGCGGGTGCAGCTGGTCAACAACGGCATCGTCGAGGAGAAGACCGTGCAGTTCCTCGAATGGCCGAGCGAGCGCGTGATCGTGCTCGCCGGGCTGGATGCCGGCCAGACGCTGGTGTCCCAGCCGCGACCCGATCTCGTCGGCCGCCGTGTCGCCCCGACCACCGATTTGTCGAAGCTGCCGCGTGGCACCGGCCCGCGCGGCTCCGACGCCCGCAAGGCGATGTAACGGAACCCTCCCGATGCGTTTCGACCTCAAAGTCGCTTTGCGCTACCTGCTGTCGAACCGGCTGCAGTCCGCGTTGCTGATCGGCGGCGTCGCGATCGCGGTCATGGTCTACACCTTCAATGCGGCGCTGATCAACGGCCTCGCCGAGTTCCAGATCCAGCGCGTCGTGGGCAGCTCCTCGCACGTGACGATCGAGCCGGCGAAGATCGCGCCCGTGCTCGCGCCCGCCGCCGACGGCGCCGAGCGCCTGGTGGTCTCGCAGCGCGCACTCGAGCGGCGCGAGCAGATCAAGCAGTGGCGCACGGTCGAACAGGTGATCGACACGATCCCCGGAGTCACCGGCGTGTCCCTGAACATCATCGGTACCGGTCTCGTTTCGCGCGGCCAGCAGACGCTGCCGGTCATGCTGAAGGGCGTCGAGCCGGCGCGCCTCTCGGCGATCGCGCCGATCGACGACACGATCGTCGAGGGTGAGCCGCGTCTCGGCCTCAACGACGTGCTGATCGGCCGCAAGCTCGCCGCGGATCTCGGGATTCGCGTCGGCCAGCCGATCTTCATCACCAGCGAGCAGGGCCGCGAGCGCACGCTGACCGTGCGCGGCCTCTATTCCACCGGCGTCGAGAGTCTCGACGGGCGCCTCGCCTACGTGAACCTCGATACCGCGCGCGTGATGTTCGACCTGCCCGAGGGCATCTCGGAGATCGAGATCAAGCTCGCCGACATCTACGGCGCGCGCGAGATTGCCAAGCAGCTCGCCGACACCACTGGCCTCGAGGCCAGCGCCTGGATGGACAAGAACCAGCGGCTGCGCGAGGCGCTCGAAGGGCAGGGCAGCTCGGGCAGCATCATCAAGTTCTTCACGCTGATCACGATCATCGTCGGCGTGGCCAGCGCGCTGCTGCTGACGACGTACCGTCGCCGTCCCGAGATCGGGATCATGCGCAGCTTCGGCATCTCGCAGAACTTCGTGCTGTCGGTGTTCATCATCCAGGGCGCGCTGATCGGCGTGATCGGCTCGCTCGTCGGCTGCGCGCTCGGCTGGGGCTTCAGCACCCTGCTCGCGAACATCACCGGCGCCAGCGGCCGCGCGCTGCCGGTCGACCCGGCACTCGGCCAGTACCAGCTCGCGCTTTTGCTGGCCGCGACCGCCAGCATCGGAGCGGCGCTCTGGCCCGCGCGCGCGGCGTCGCGCATCGATCCCGTCGAAGCCATCTCGCAGTAAGGATTGCAGCAGTGAGAACCGGTACGGCTCACGACGACTCATGGAATCAGGTCAAGAACATGTCAACTCCCGTCCTCGAAGTGAGCGACGTCCGCAAGGTTTTCGTCGACAAGGATTTCCAGACCTCCGTCCTGAAGGGCGTCACCTTCTCGCTTGGCCGTGGCGAGATGGTCGCGATGCTCGGGCCCTCCGGCAGCGGCAAGAGCACGCTGCTGTCGATCCTCGGCACGCTGATGCGGCCCACCTCGGGGAGCTTCCGCATGCTCGGCCGCGAGCTGACGGACATGAACGAGAAGGCGCTCTCGGAGTTCCGCAACCAGCAGATCGGCTTCATCTTCCAGTACCACCACCTGCTGCCGGATTTCACCGCGCTCGAGAACGTGCTGTTCCCGCACGCGGGGCGCGTCGGGCGCGAGACTCAGGCCGGCCGGGAGCGCGCGGCGATGCTGCTCGAGCGCGTCGGCATGAAAGACCGGATGCACTACCGCGCGACGCGCCTCTCGGGCGGCCAGAAGCAGCGCGTCGCGATCGCCCGAGCACTGATGAACCAGCCCGCACTGGTGCTCGCCGACGAGCCCACCGGCAACCTCGATCGCGAGACCGCCGACCAGGCTTTCGCGCTGATGCAGGAGATCCAGCGCGAGACCGGCACGACCTTCCTGCTCTCGACCCACGACCGCGAGCTTGCCGAGCGCTGCCAGCGCCGCATCTACCTGCGCGCCGGCGTGGTCGTCGACCAGCCGCCCGAGGCCGCCGCCCCGGCGCCCGCAGCGCCCTCGCTCGCGGCGGCCGCCGCCGCGAGCGCCGGGTGGCGGGTCATCGACGGCGACCGCGTGGCCGTGGTCGACCACACGGTGGCGTTTGACCGGAACGCGCCTGCCGAGGACCGGCGCCGAACCTACTAGCCTGCACTATTCATCAACTGGCCGGAGTGGACGTCCGACGCCAGTGCATGCGTGCGCATGCCGATCGGCTCGCCGCAGGCGTCTGCCCAGCCGCATTTCTACTCGGCTGCCGAGAGCGCGTGGCTGAGCGGCGATGCCGCGCAGCGCCGGGTGGGCGATCGCCCTCCTCGCCGCCGTGGCGATCCATTCGACCTGCAATCACTTCTTCCTTTCACCGGTGTTCTCGACGGCCTTCATCCTCGTCGTGCTCGAGCGAAGCGAAAAGGCTCTTGAGGAATGGCTCAACGTCGGCTTCGACGCCGACACGGAAGTCTTGGAGATGATCCTGTCCGGGACGCTGTCGGCCTCGTCCGTCGAGACCTACCTGCGCACGCTGAAAGAGCGCTTCTGCGGCGAGGTCGTCGTCGAGATGCCCTGTTGCCTCCGGCTGCACTTGGAGCGCAGCATCGGCGCGACGGGCAAGCCCGCCATGGCGCCGTTCCTACGGACCAGCTCGCGCGACCTCTGGCAGATCTACATGATGCGGGACGAGACCTCGCGCTCCGGGAACTAGAAGTTCTCGATCACGAAAGCTGCGGTGAACTTCGTGACGGGGTTGATGCCCTCTCCCGGTGTCACGGACAAAAACGCACGGATCAAGAGGCGGAATCGCCGATTACAGCAGCCTGATGCTCAGGCCGTTGGCCGTCATCGACGAAACCGTGAGGCTGAACTTGGCCTTGTCCTTCCCGGTGATCTTGATCTTGTCGGGGTCGTACTTGTCCACCTTGTAGCCGGCGCCCAACGCCACCGAAAGCTCCGTCGCCGCAGACTTGGCGACGTCCTTGCGGTCCATCTTGGCCGCGATGGT
>Ga0163144_10017957_pt1 | contig 14363 bp, 33 predicted proteins | sample OliLak19BULKMAT1_FD_123175 | JGI IMG/M metagenome (GOLD analysis project Ga0163144, IMG submission 123175) | Freshwater microbial mat bacterial communities from Lake Vanda, McMurdo Dry Valleys, Antarctica - Oligotrophic Lake LV.19.BULKMAT1 | ecosystem: Environmental > Aquatic > Freshwater >... | reverse complement strand
TTTTTATTGCTTCGTCGATCAGCGGACCCCATGGCGTCAACAAACAGCCGTAGAGCGAAACTGGTACCCTTATTTCGATAACCGTTGTTGTTATCGTGTCGTCATCGCCGTCATAGTTGATGGCGATACCATCGGTCACGTTATTCATTTCAACTTGATGTTGAACAACTGCCAGAAGGCAGGGTGCATTCGTCGGTCACCAGCCTCCCACTGTTGCCACACGCGGCATGTGGTGTGTAGAAGCGCGGCGGCTTCGGTCTGAGTGAGCCCCGCCAATTCGCGGGCCGCGCGAATGTCATCCGGTGGCGGGTTCCGGCTGGGCGATGTGCCGGAGCGGTTATTGTGGGTCATCCCTGTTGGGCCTTCTTGATTATGGCAAGAACTTCGTAATGCTCTTGCACTTCTTGATGATCGCGGCCGGTAGCGGAACAGATGGCGTCGCGCATATCGCAAAGCGCTCTTTGATTGCGGACTCGGTGTAGGTCGTGTTGTGTACCGAGAGCGAAGATGTATGCGGTTTCGAGCGCCGCTAGTAGGTTGGCTGCGCTTGTTGCGGGTTCAGTTTTCATTTTGATCTCCTTGAGTCCGGCTGGGCGATGTGCCGGATCGGTTATTGTGGGTCATGCTTTCGCTTGGTTTGCTTTATTGCGGGCGATGGCTGCCTTTTCCCTCCCGGCGTCGTATTCTTCCCGAGCAATGATATAGGTCTCATGTGCCGCCAAAACTGCATAATCATCATCGCTAAAGGGGTCGAACTCGTCTTTGGCTTTTATGTACGCCTCCCGAGCTGCGTCACGGGCGATACATAGTTGGTCTAGTGTCGCATTGTTCATTTTGATCTCCTGTAACCCCAGATCCCGAGGTGCGGTTATGCGATTGCATAAAACAGATGCTACGCGCAACGAACGTATAGAGCAAGCTTTATTTTCAGTAATTCTCCAGCATTTTTGCGACCGCGCGCTGCTTGTACCGTTCTGCCAGCACGATCATCGCATGTAGCTCGTCCATCGCCTTCGACCAATGCTGGTGGTACAGCTTACCAAACTGATCAGTCTTGCACCCCCGCATGCCGGCGCGCAGCGTTGCGCGGCGCTCGGTGTGACCATAGGTGCGCTGGCCGGTCCCCTGGCATGTTGCGCACTCAGCGACCACTTGGCCTTTGTCATTCTTCATTCTTCCGGTGCCGTTGCACTCCGGGCAGCGGTCGTGCAGCCATTCGGTCACTGCCATGCCGGAAAGATACATGCGCTGGTCTTGCCGGATCTGACGCAAGGTTCGCCGGGTCACGTCACAAAGACCTTTAATTGCGGCTGTCTGCGTGGCTTTATACAGGTCGTTGCCGGGAATGTAGAAGATCGACTTCGACCGAGCCGATGTTTTCAGCACAATCAAATTCCCTCCCAGCGCCAGCACTTCGCTGCGGCTGTCTGTCATTCCCATGGCTGTGAGAATGTCGACGTCTTTTTCTCGTCGGTCATCCCAGCCTAAATCCGTTGAGTTGACTGCTCGATGTAGCCGTTCTCTTGATAGCGACATTACCCCCTCCTTGCGCGCGTTTCGTTGCGGATCATCTTGAGCTTGGTTCTTGTGCTGGTTTGCGGGGCCGGTTTCTTTGGTGAGCTTTCTTCCAAAAACTTAATTTGTCCCTCCCAATAGCCTTCGGTAAATTGTTTGTGCGCTTCCCCTTTTAGGAGTGTTGCAAGAGAGTATCCAAGCCCTAGTTGGCCGTGCAAATATCCAACCCTTTTGAGTGGGTTGTTTCTGCCGACTGTCGCCCACCACGCAATACCTTCAAAGGGGTCCGCGCGCCCCTTGTCCAAAAGATCCTCAATTTCCCGTGGCGTTAGCGTCATTTAGTGGGTTGCGATCTGGATTGAAGGGCCAGCGCGGTACTTTGCGATAACAGCAGCGACATATTGCTCAAGTGACGACAGCGCCAATTCGATGACCTCAACTTCCGGCTTCGGCGCTGCTGGATTTAGCCAGTGGGGTGGCGGTGTCGACGCAAACTCGAGCGACATTGCGAGCATTAGCGTCATGTGGATCGAAATAATTTCACTCGGGTCGAGCGCAATCACGCCCGGCGTTCGCAAGAACGTCGCTACCTGCACCATCAATTGGTCAATCACCATCTGCCGATCCGGCGCTTCTGGATTTGTGCTTACGTTTTCTGAATTCAACTTCTTTCTCCTTATGTGGATTGCCAACATGCCATTTTTTACAGTGCGGGCAGTGGTATGCCCGTAACGCGTTTCCGCCCGCCCGCTTGCGAAGCGCCGCTCGGTCCGCTAATTCAAACGAATCCAGCGTTACCTTGCCGAAGCATGCCGACAAGATCAAATTGAATTTGCTCATGCAAAATCAAGAAGCTCATTCACTACCCGGTCCACATCTTCCCGTGTGTAGTTCGTCATCACCTTTTCAATCAACACCGTCAGCACATCGGCGTACAGTTTTTCAAACTCGTCGGAGCCCATGCTTCCAAACGCGATCGATTTGGATTCCGTTCGCATCCGGCCGCGCAGATCGAAATACTGGTCGTAGTACCCTGCCAGAATCTGCACATCCGCCCGGAACCGCTCGAAATTCTTGGCCACCGGCATGCCGCGGTGCGTTTTGTGTGATCGGCCGGGGTTCCAGTTGTCGAAAGCGAGATTAAGCAGCGCGAAATATTTGCGGTGAAACTGCACGTTGCGCGGCGATATGTACTCGATCCGCAGCATTTCACCCTGTTCGAGCGCGCGCAGGCGTTCGCGGAACTTGAGCCACGCCGTTTGGTCGCCGGCAGATAGCCCGACCATCTTGCCGGCCGAGGTTTTGACGATGGTTAGGCTAGGCATGGGGTTGCCTCGGCGCGCCAAAACTACCTAGTACGCCCGTCAGTCTGCGGTTTTTGTGCTCTTGCCGCTCAATGCAATGCGGGGAGCTCATTAACGATGCGGCCCATAGGTCGCTCCCGCGCAGATAGGGCTCGACAGGTGGATCCGGCATAGCATTGAGTTTTGCCGCTCCTTGCCATAACTCAGAATCACTCCACATTACTTCTACATCTGCCTGTGCTGCCGCTTCGTCGTTAAATCGTCGCAGCGCATCACCGGCGATAACACTGCTCCCATACTCCAACAAGGCGTACCTATAAGCGCGTGACAGCCAACGCCTATTTAGGCATCGCCAAATGAAGTCAGAGCGTGCCAAACAATCCCGCCTGACCTTGCGAAACTTCTGCCCGATCGACCGGTGCAGATACTCCGTCGTTGCCGCGCACATTGCCTCCAGCGTCTCGTCGTTCATAGTGTTTTCCTCTGCACACGGGTCCCGCGGCGTTGCTTAGGCTGACGAGTTGCTGCTTGCCGCGATCGCGGCTGATTGGCAAGCAAAACGCCAAGCCGCGCTCGTCGAGCCAGTTGTTCGTTTTCTCGGTTTTTGATCTGCGCGCGTTTGAGCATGTTTGGCAGTCCATTCACGCCGCCACCCTCAGTTCTGCGCTGCGCCCATACAGTAGTTCGATCGTTTCAGCCAATACCTCGAGCTCGTTCTTTCGGTAAATCATCCACAATGTCCGGTCGCCGTGAATTCCGCCCTTACCGCTGTGGCACAAGTCACAAAGCGGAATCGTCAAAAAGTGCGGCGCCCGCCTCCCCGGCACACGGCCCGCCAGAATGTGGTGCGCATGGCTCGGGCCTGACTTCCCGCAGACACAGCAATTCAGCTCTTTCACAAATCCAACATGCAGCTTCTCGCTCGCCGTGTAGCTTCGTGAGTCTTTCTTGGCCTTACGGCGCAGGACCGGCTGGCCCTTTTGAATGATTGGGCGCATGTTGGGGACTTGGCTCATGCGGCCCCCCGGCAAACCAGCGACACAATCGAAATTGTGTCCGTCGCATGGCGGTACGGGTCCGGCTTGAAGTTTCGGCCGCGCGCAATGATCTTGTTCCGGTACGCCTTTTGATACACCGCACCCCACGCTCTTGTCGCGGCCGGTCGCACGTAACCTTTTTTCTCGAATTCCTCGCGCAGTTCCCACGGCCAGAATTCGTGGTGCGCCATCGCGTACTGCGTGACAAACGCATAGGCGAGATCACTCCAGCCGGCGTGGTGACGCTCGGCTTTGTCTGCCACCAGGTGCATGCCGTGGTCGCGCTCTGTGATGGCGTCGAAGATGGTTGTTTGCATCATGCGACCTCGGCAAATAATGGTGCGTCGTTAGTAATTCGCTTCCTTGCCAGATCCGCGTAAGTTGGATTTAGCTCAATCAAAATTGCGTCGCGGTGCAACCGGTCGCAGACAAGGCCGGTGGTTCCCGCGCCGCCGAACGGATCGAGTACAACGCCACCCTCAGGGCACCCGGCTTTTATGCAGGGTTCGATCAGGTCAGGTGGAAATGTGGCGAAGTGAGCGCCGGAAAATGGCTTTGTGGATACTGTCCAGACGCTGCGCTTGTTCCGCGTGCCGATTTCGTATTCGCTTTCATCACGGTCAGGCCGATGCGTGCCGACTGATTGGCCGGGGATAACTTGGGCGCGCTTGCTGTCCTCGCGTTTGAAGCTGTCGCGCTTGCCGCGTTGACGTTGTGCATAAGCCACAAGACCTACCTTGGTGCGATGATGCTCGCCATCCTCAGTCTCGTAGGCCGTGGCGCCTTTGTGAGAGTTGTTACCCGGCGCGTGGTCAGCGACGGACGGCTCCTTGATCGCCTCGTAGTCGTAGTAATACCGCGCCGACTTCGACAACAAGAAAATGTACTCATGCGATTTTGTGCAGCGGTCGGTTACGCTTTCAGGCATTGGATTCGGTTTTGCCCAAATAATGTCTTGGCGCAGATACCAGCCATCAGCACGGAGTGCGAAGGCGAGCATCCACGGGATGCCGATTAGGTCTTTGGGTTTTAATCCATCGGGCACCTTTGACCCCTTGTTGTTGCCTACATCGCCAACTTTTCCATCTGGCACTTGATAGCCTCGATTTGCAGCATACGAGTCCCCAATGTTGATAAAGCAGGTGCCATCGTCACGCAGCACGCGCCTGACTTCCCTGAAAACCTCAACCAGCTTTTCCACGTATTCCTGCGGTGTGGCTTCTTTCCCAATCTCTGCGCTGCCGCCAAAATAGTCGCGCAAGCCAAAATAAGGCGGGCTAGTCACGCAGCAATTCACCGATTGCGCTTCGAGCGTTTTCAGCACTTCCCGGCAGTCGCCTTGCAACACTTGTACGCTCATGCGCGAGTTCTCCCCAAAATCCAGTCCCGCACAGTCCACTGGCTAACGCCGATCGCTTTACCGACCTTCTTGTAGCTTCCAAGACGCGGGTACAAGACTTTGGCGCGCGCCACAGTCGCATCGGGCGTTGTCACCCTGCTGTGGCTCTCGCCACGGCGAACCCGTTCCTTGCTGCGCGGCGTGGTGGACTTTTGACGGGGGCGTCGAAAAGACTTCTCGGTATGGCTTGTGTATACGTTTCCCGTGAAACCTTCGATCAGATTTGCGAGTGTCATGCGCGCCCCAATTTGATTGCCCATGTCGCGCCCATCTTCCGTGCGTTCTCAAAAAACAATTCGCGCGCGGCAACAATCTCGGGATCGTTCGGGTCGATCTTTTCGGTCAATTTCAACGCTGAGTCCAGGCTTCGGCTCATGTCGCGCACCGCTTGGCAGATTTCCAAGAATTTCGGCAGCGAAGGCGGGAAGTCGCCAGCGGGCAGCATGTCCGACGCTCGGACGATTTCGGCACGATGGTATCGAGCGAGTTGTTTGGCCCATGTCGCTTTGATCTGGCCGGCGTCGATACCTTCCCACTTTGCACCGAAGGCCGCGCCGTACATAGCCGCGAACTTGGAAAACAGTTGCTCAATTAACTGCTCGTTCGGTTGGTGGTCGGTATCCGGTAAGTGCCGCGATAGTTGCTGTCCGTGAATTTGCATTTGTCGGTCCTTTTGCCTTCGGTTCAAACAGTCCAGCCCAACCGTTGAGCATGCTGGTTTCGAGAATTGCTACGGGATCGTGGCCGTGAAGCGCCCACGCGGTCAGCGCGTCGAACTGCTTGCGCGCCGTCGCTTCGGTGGTTGCGACCTTTTTCTTTCGCCGGTATGTAATCCACTCCACCCATTTCGCTGTCAACGAGGAGTTGTGAGAAAACTCAAGCGAGGCCGGATCAAACCGCGCCGGTTTATCGGCGCTGGGTTTATCAGGAATCAATGAAGAGGGAATCAATGAAGAGGGAATCAGCACGGCTGCAACGTGTACACTTCCGTTAGATAACGGTGTTATAACCGTTGTCGATTCAACATCTTGTTTCTGAACAACTTTTTCATCTAAGCCGGGCAGGTCGCTCGGCTTTTCCGTTGGGTGCGGGTTTTGATGTTTTTCAAAATTCAGGATGTGTATAAGTCGGGTTCCACGGGCCTCAAATCTATACACGAACCCTAACCGTTCCAGTTCCGTTATGTAACCGGCAATATCCGTTCCGTCACGGTAGGGCAACACTTCCGCCTTTATCCGTAACGGCCGATCCTCAAGAATTCCGCGACGATCCGCCAGCGTCCATAGGCCAATAAACAGCACCGTCAACAGCGGGTCAGCCTGGCCTAGCAGCTCATTCTTAAACAGCGCAGGTTTGATGTTTCTAGCTCTTGCCATGATTTCCCTGAAGCGCGCCCAAGCCAAACGCAAATGTGTCGATTAAAAGGACCGCAGCGTGGACAGGTGGAGGTAATTCAACTGTCCGGTATGCCTACCTGCTGCGGGTTTGAAACTCTTTTGCTATCGTCGGCAACTAGCCCCTGATTTCGATGCGCGTAGGCTCTGCATTCAGCGCGTCGGCGTCGCGGAGTTCCGTCGCGCCAGATAATGTTCCATCCCATTGCATCGCATCAATCATGTCGACTATTCTGGGCTTTGGCTTGTATTTCATAGCCGTCTATCTCCTAACGTAGACAATTTCCGCGAGCATTTCCGGCTTGCTCATCCAGCCGCCAGCTCTGCGAAGGCAACTAATGCGCCGGCAATCAGGATGCAATACGCCCTTCTCGTCGGCAATCTTTGGTGTGTTTGCAATCGCGTCTCGAATTGGTCGCAGCACAATCGGATTTGTAGGGTGTTTGTCGTCGTAACTTTTGCTGTTGTTGCCGACGATCTGGCTATTTCGCTGGTTCTTCATATCTTTCCTTTTCTGTGGTTCAGCGCACGGTCAAACAGACGGGGTGCGGGTAATCTGTAATTGTCGAACGCTGTTTTGCCTAAGCTGTCTCGACTTAAATAACGCTGTTATTTTTCCAGAACCAATCAGAGTCGAGCCAAGCGTTAAGGCCGCTAGATTTGGGCACCATCGGGGCAACCCTTACCAGTCGCCCACTCTGGTCAGTCACGATATGCTTGGTTGATCGATCCGAATAAGTTGTCACTACGGAATCGCCAACCTTCCATCTCTTCTGAATTTTGCCCATGATCATCCTTTCGTTTAGCAGCACCTTACGGGTGCAATTCGCGCGCCTGTGTTAGGCGCTTGTATCCTGTTGCGCCGCTGTGGCGGGAAAATGCGCTAGCGCGTGAACCACACCGCGGAAAATGAAGTCTTTGGCCTGCTGTGACTCTGGCAGCTGCTCAAAAGGCACAATGCAGTTGTGCTGCTTCAAGTCTGGCTTCTTTTCAGGCCCGTATGTCCAACCGTCGGCCACCTTGTGCAGCATCCAACTTGCATGGCTGGCGGAGGCGCTGGCGTTTGGGTTCTCGGTGTGCAGCTTCACGCCCAGCATGGTAGAGTCTCGCTGCCACTGTGGGGCATCTTCCCATGTCGCCTGACTTTCATCGCCAAGAGCTTGGCAATAGGCGCGGTTTACTTCGTGTGCAACTCGTGCGACCTGCTCTTGTGTCATGTGCTGGTTTTCCATAACTTTCCTTTCGTGGTTTAACTACTGTGCTACCCAATGCTGTTGGTGATGCGTTGATCCTCTTGGTCGGTGTTACATTCGCATTTGCGATCCGTTGTTACATTCGCGCCTGCGACGCCGGTGAGGGACTTCGATCAAGTACCCCCAACCGCCGCCTTACAGCGGCAATTTTTTTGCTTTGAACTACACCGGCTGTTTCCGACCCTCGCGCCGCATCACAAACAACACTACGAAGCCTCTTGTTCAATAACCGTCAACCGCACGACCACGCCGTGCCCCAACTGCTCCATCACCACGCACGACGCGCGGAACCTGTTGTCATCAATGTGCAGCGCGTCGGCAATCCCGTCGCGGTATGCTTTGCACGACGCCAGCAGGTTGTCGTCGTCTTGTCGGTGTTTTGTGCGCCGATAGCCGAACACTTCAAACCGAACCAATGTGTCAGGTGGCACCATGTTCCAACCAGCCGCGCGGGCAGCAAAGAAAGCATCTTTGCGCGCTTTATCGACCGCATCGGCCACAGCAAACCACACGCCTCGGCCATTGGGGGATAACTCCCTGCTGGGCCAAGGCAACAAAATATCGCGCGCGAGCAATGGGATAGCAGGCTGCGGCGCCCATGAGTGCGCACGCTTAGTTTTGATGACAGGCGCAGGCTTGGCGGCTGCCGGCGCGGCGATCGAAGCAATGCCAGCACCAGCCACCATCGCTTGCCTCTTTGCCAGCCACGCCTCATCAAAGCGAGGGGCTTTCATGCGGCCGCCCGTGTAGAGACGGCAAGCCTGCGGTAAATCTCAATCCTAATTGTGTCCACGCGCCATTGGCTCTTTCCGTGCGAACACCAATCGGCCGCCGGGAAAGAGCCCGCGTGAGCTAATCTAGCCGCGGATCCGCCGTCAGCAAACCCAAACAACACCGCAATATCACGACCATTCAAGGCCGAGTTTGAAGGCAAATTCCTAAGCCAGCTGGGCATAGCGGGCGCGTGAGTTCGGTGGTTGCGGCCTTTCATAGCGCGCTGCTTCCGTGGCCCAACGGCGATGAGATCATTTGTTTAAGGACGCAATCAAAACCGCGACCCGCTGCTTACTAATCGGCGGCTGGTGTCTTTCTGCGATTTCCCGCATAGTCACGCCCGAGTGCCACAACTTCGACATGGCTTTGGCGCGGCTAATCCTGATTTGCTTTTGGGTGTCTTGATATTTCATGGCCGGATTATAGGCACACTAAAAAAAATATGTCAATATGTTGCCTAGGGGTTGACAGACGGGATGGCTTGGAGTCTAATCAATTTGTCAGCAAACACAACAAACCAAGGAGATCCAGATGAACAAAGTTCGGAAATTCTCAGTTGAGGTGAGGCGAACTGGGGTGATCGGAGTCATGCGGTACAGCGAGCTCGCGGCGGACTCAATCGCTTGCGTGGTCAACGCGCAATCACGCTGGGGGATGAACAGCGTTGTTGTTGTGAAGTTGGAAGGCGGTGCGGCATGAACAAGAGAGAAATTATTGCAGCAGTAGAAGCCCACGCGAAGAAGAACTACAACAAAGGTTGGGACTTCGTTGTCGAGTGCTATGGCGCCGACGAGATCGCCGCGAAAATCGGCCACGCCAGCAGCGTAAAGCAGGCCATCAAAATCATGCAAGAGCATGTTGATTTGCGGGAAGCTCTCCGCTCCGATTGCGTCGGGCAGTCAGGCGAACCAAGCTGGAAGCTGGTCGGTATAGAAGTCGTGCCGATCGTGCGGTCAGCGTTGCCGGGTGACGACCAAGAAGCGGGCGACAACGGCGCTGACAATTGGGGAGCGGAAGCCGTCTACATGAATGATGACGGGCACGAAGAAAATTACATGGCGAGGCCAAGATGGTAATGAACCAAATCGAAGTGATCGTTAAAAGCGTGTACGGCAAGCCGCTGATTTACCCGGCTTGCAAGAAAGCCCAAGCCCTCGCAGACATTGCCGGCACCAAGACCTTGAGCGAGCAGAACCTAAAGCAAGCGGGTGCGCTTGGGTTCTCTGTGGTCCAAATCGAAGTTGCCGACAGTCGTGTGATGCGTTTGAACGCTCAAGCATGACGCTGCCTACTCAACCGTGGAAGCCGCTGAATGTAACCTGGTCACTTCTCCGCGAGCGCGCGGCCGAACGTAATGATGGCCGCACAAAAAAGCGGCGTCTTAACGAAATCGAGTGCTACAAAGAAGAAGGATATTCTGCCGCCCGTTGCGGGCTTGAAACGGGGCTTGTCGGCTACGAAGAATTGAACGACGAAGAAGCCTATGAGCGCGAAATGCGCACAAAGGATAAGGCGTGATCCTCAAACTCCGGGCGTGGGCAACCGCGGACAGCATCAAGTGTCTGCGCCAGTCGTATCTCGATACCGACCTAGCCCTGCGCTACTTAGTCCAGCGCCTGACTGCGCGCTGCACCAATTGCCCGCGCTGGCTCCCGTTTCGCTCAATGCTGGTCCGCTATTGGTCGCGGGGTATTGCGCGGGCCGAGGCGCTGCACCGGAAGTTATTGCCGCAGTTTTTGGAAATGAATGGACAACTCGAAAGGGAACTTGAATGCTTGAAGAAAAAAATTCACCACCGCCAGATGAGAAAACTTGCCGCACCGATGACGACCTGATGGCCCGAGCGTTTGCCGCGCTGGACGCAGGGACCAAACCCGCCATTAGTTTGGATGAACTGATTAACTTAGCGAAAGGTTTGCAATGAATGAACTATCCGAAGGGGCCTTTGTTGAAACGACCGCCACAGACAACGGCACTCTAGCCGTTCTTAACCGCACCGAGATTGACCAGCAAATTACCACAGCGAAACGCTACCCGCGTGACGTGTCGCGCTTCATTAAGCGAGCCACTGAATTGGTAACGCTTAACGAATCAATCGCGCAGCAATGTATTTATGCGCTGCCCCGTGATGGCAAAACGATTGAAGGCCCAAGCGCGCGCATGGCCGAGGTTATCGTCAACGCTTGGGGTAACGCCCGCGCCGGTGCCCGCGTGGTAAGCGATACCGGCGACTTCATCACCGCGCAGGGTGTGTTCCATGACCTTGAGCAAAACGTCGCCATCACATACGAGGTCCAGCGGCGCATCACGAACAAGCGGGGCGAACGCTTCGGCAGCGATATGATCGGGGTGACGGGCAATGCAGCATGTTCGATTGCGCTGCGCAACGCCATCTTAAAAGGTGTGCCTAAAGCCTATTGGGACGGCATTTACAAAAAGGCACGGGCCGTTGTTGCGGGCACGATTGAGACACTAGCCAACAAACGCGCGAACGCCATCAAAGAGTTCGTTATTTTCGGCATCAACGAAGCGCAAATTCTTGGGAAGTTGGGCAAGTTAGGTGTAGCGGACATTAACACCGACGACCTTGTGCTGCTATTCGGAATGCTGACGGCGATCAAGGATGGCGACATGACGTCGGAAGATGCTTTCCCGCAAATTGAAGGCAGCACCACGCGGCCGGGCGTGGAAATGCCGACCGGCAAAAGTCTAGCGGGGCAAGTTGTGGACGCTGAATTCGTTGAACCAGTCAGCAAGCGGGCCGACGCGCTGCCCGCCGACGACAAACCTATGACAGACGGCCAGAAGAAGATCCTACGGGCCAAACGCGACAACGGCGCGCTTTCAGACATGGACATTAAGACCAAGTTCGGCAAAGGCTTGGACGACACCGAGGCCACTTGGTCGTTCTCCGAGTTCGCCGCCGTTCAAGCTTTCATTGCGAACCCCAAGGGCGAGTAGATGCTGACGTTCGACGAAGCTGCGCACCGCTACTTTTGGAACGGCCAGCCTGTTCCAAACGTAACCACCATCCTCAAGCCTCTCACCGATTTTTCGATGATTCAGCCTGACGTGTTGGAGCGGGCGCGGCAGGAAGGCGTTGCCGTGCACAAGATGGTTGAGCTTGAAGTAAAAGGTGAACTCACCGATTTGCCAGAGTGGTTAAACCCGTACTACGACGCATGGATGGCGTTTCAAGTGCAGACCGGGTTCGAGCCGATCGCCACCGAGCACCAGATGTATCACGCTGGGCTTGGGTACGCCGGCACCACCGATCTGATAGGCCGGTTCAAGAAGTTCAGGAAGCCGGGCGAAATAGCCATTGTCGACATTAAGCGAAGCCTCTACGGCGGTCCGGTCATTGGCTTGCAGCTGGAAGCCTACCGGCAGTCCTACAACTCCACGCAGACCAAAGACCAGCGCGCCATATCGCGGTTCGCATTGCAACTCAAGAAAGACGGCAAGTACCGCTTGCCCGAGTTCACAGATCCAAACGACAACTCCGCGTTCGTTGCCTGCTTGGCAATGCAACGCTGGAAGATCAAGCACAACATCAACCTATAAGGAACACCATGGACACCCCAATCCCGCAAAACCTATCCGTCACACTGACCATGACGGCCGAGCTTCTAAAAACCTTGCAGACCGAGCAGGGCGCAAAAGATGTTGCGCTTGCCTACGAAATCGACTCGTCGGATATGGCCGTCGCCGCTAATGAGGAATTGAAGTCGATCAAGCGTCGAATCAAGATTGTCACCGAATGGCGGGCAAAGTTTATCGAGCCCGCCAATACCATGGTGGAAAATGCAAATGCACTATTCAACCCAGCCCTTGAATCATTGGCTGCTGGCGAGAGCCTATTGAAGGTGGGCCTGCAGTCCTTCCAAGCAAAGGAAGCCGCGCGCATCGAGCAGGAGCGCCGTGCCGCCGAGGAAGTCGCCCGCAAGGCGCGGCAGGAAGCTGAACAGAAAGCCGCCGCCGAACGCGCGCGAGCCGCCCAGCAGGCCGAGGAAGCAAACCGGCAGGCAGCAGAAGCTGAACAGGCAAGACTGAAAGCTGTGGCCGAAGGTAACAGCCGAGCCGCCGCCGCCGCCGCCGCAGAATCCGCCCGCTTGCAAGAAAAAGCGCAGTCGATTGTCGAAACCGGCGAGGCCAAGGCCGAAGCCGTACAGATCGCCGCGGCAACTATGGAGGCAGCGCCCGTCGCTACCGTAACCAAGATTGCCGGGTTCACCACCCGCAAGAACTGGATAGCTGAACTGGCGACCGACGAGCAGACCGCCAAGAAACTGATTTGCGAAGGTATCGCGGCCGGTCGCACGGAGCTGTATTCAATGATTGATATAAACATGCCGGCCGCGAACAAGATGGCCAAAGCACTTGAAGGCAATTTCAATGTGCCCGGCCTGAAAGCCTACAACAACCCCGTGGCCGCGAGCCGCGCATCACGCTAGGAGCCTCACATGACCATCATTCCAGTCTCATCCAGCCAGATCCACGGTATCGGCCACGATCCGCTAACCAACACGCTGGCTATTCAGTTTCCACGGCGCGAAAAAGGCGAAGTGTTGCCCGGCTGGATTTACCACTACTCAAACTTCGACGCCGCGAAGTTTGCCGAGTTTCAAGCAGCAGAATCGAAAGGTATTTTTTTCGGCAAGCACATCAAGGGCAACGAAGCGCACCCGTTTCAAAAGTTGCCGGCAAAAGAAAAGGCAGCGGAGTAATACATGACCCACGCCGAAATACTAGAAGCCGCAAGACGATCAATCGCGCACCCCGACGAACTTGTGTCACCCCGCGGTTTCCGCGAAATCGTTGCTGGGCTGCTGATAATTTACGACGACCAGAAGCGCATTATCCGCGACCTTAACGCGATGGTGCCGAAATGATTGACCGCACAACAGCATATGACGCGCTACTCCCAATACTGGAGAAACAGTATTCCGGCTGCGATCAAATGGACGACATGATCGGCAGAATGAACGCCGTGATTGATTACTTTGCTGCACCAGCAAACCAACATCAGAGAAGGTCGTTTCAGCAGAGAGTCAATCCGTGGATGACCGCCTGTTTTGGGGTTGAGATTGCGACCAACACCGCCGAGCGCAATCACCGCTTTTTGGAGGAGGCGCTGGAGCTGGTGCAAGCCTGCGGATGCACGACGCTTGAAGCGCACCAGTTGGTTGAATATGTGTTTGGCCGACCGTTGGGCGAGAAAAATCAAGAGGTCGGCGGTGTCATGGTCACGCTCGCAGCCCTTTGTCTCGCGCAAGAATTGGATATGCACTCAGCGGGAGAAACAGAGCTTGCTCGCATCTGGACTAAGGTAGATCAAATCCGCGCCAAGCAGGCCGCCAAGCCACCACACTCACCACTGCCGGAAGTCGCTGCACCAGCAAGCCCGTGGGTTCGGGTGTCTGAAAGATTGCCAGCATTTGGTGAGGTCGTGTTTTGCTTTGTCAGGCCAGCCGACACATATCATGTGGTCACTTTTCTTGGCGGCGAGGGCGAGGCGGGCGCTAAATTCAGGGTGTCGGCAGGCCTTTGCGTCGGCGAAGTTGAGTATTGGATGCAAATCCCGCCAACAAACACGCTGACCGGACAGACTAAGGGAGAGCAACATGTTTGAAGCCGATCGACTGCCAGAGCGCGATGCAAACGGATACGTGTGGCACCCCGACATC
>Ga0163144_10017955_pt1 | contig 14365 bp, 15 predicted proteins | sample OliLak19BULKMAT1_FD_123175 | JGI IMG/M metagenome (GOLD analysis project Ga0163144, IMG submission 123175) | Freshwater microbial mat bacterial communities from Lake Vanda, McMurdo Dry Valleys, Antarctica - Oligotrophic Lake LV.19.BULKMAT1 | ecosystem: Environmental > Aquatic > Freshwater >... | reverse complement strand
TTTCCACCGCCCCGCACTTGAACTCCGGGCTGAATCTTCGTCTTGTTTGCTTGGACATCGTCTATTCCTATCGCACCCTTGGGTGCTCTGTCGAGATGTCCACTTTTTCGGGGCAGGGTCAGGCTGGTACGTAGCCAGATAACGGTTACCGCGGTGGACTATATGGAAGGCATGATTCCGCATCACTCGATCGCTATCCTCACCAGCGATCGCGCGAGGATTGATGACACGCGTGTCCGTAAGCTTGCGGACGAGATCCTTAAGGCGCAGCGCAGAGAAGTTAAGGAGATGGAGTGGCTGATCGCGGATATCAGAGCCAATGGGGTGGCTACCAACCAGGCGGAGGCGGACGCGAGGCCGGCACCGGCATTCTCCGGCACGCAGGAATAGTACGTGGACGCACTACATCTTCGGTCACATCTCCAAGTTGAATGTAATGAGTTTGACTTCGGCTTCAATCTACCTCGTTAAGCTGGCCACTGACAGAGCCTGTACCTGACCGCCTGCCGAGCGATCCGAAAAGCCCCCCCCCAGAGGTGGAGGGCAGGAACGCCTTGGTGATTCCCAGGGCCTTGTCGGTCTTCGCGATGGACCGGCTCCCGTCCGGCACGAGGCCCGTGAGCGCCCGGATGCAGTCGACCGCTTCAGGGATCGCGATGGCCTCGGTGTGCACCTGATAGGTCAGGTAGATCTCCCGATCGTCGACCGCGAGCGCATCCTCCCAGACCGCGACTTCCCACATGTCTCCCCGGGACCGGCCGAGATCGCGCATGAGCTCGATCACCGAATTCAGGGCGACGAGCCCACCGGAAGCCCGCGCGAAGGCGGCCGCGCGATAGCGCTCGCGGTTTCGAGCGCCAACGCTTTTCGGTGTGCAGTCCACGATGATCTCGGCTTGCTGGAGCAGGTCGTCGAGTGTTCCCGCGAGAGGAATGCCGGCAATCTCCATCTCCCCGCGTCGCTCCCGATCCGCCGCGAACACAGGATAGTCGCGCTCGACGGCGACGCGGATGCGATAGTCGTGGACCACGTCCGCGATTCACACGAGGTCCATGTCGTCCTGGAGCCTGACCGCGTCGGCCACGCGCTTGCCGATGACGCCGTAACCGTTGATGGCTACTCGTGCTCTTCGGGTCATCGCAGCCTCCTGGCCCCGCTGCCCGATTGGCAGTGCGGCGGTCCGGCGACGCAGTCGTCGCAACCGTCGCGCCATCGCCAGGGCCTCTTCACAGCAAGCCTCCGGGCGTGCGTTCTGGTTTGGGCCCCGATGGCGTGGTGAGAAACTCCTTCTGGCAGTGGTCGCTGCAAAAGTAGAAGTCCTCTCCATCGCGTCCGGTATGAAGAGCGGTTTTGGGGTCCACGGTCATTCCGCAGATCGGGTCCGTGGTCGCGGATGTCGAGTCATTCATGGTGTACGTCCTTTCCAGGTGGTTGTGGTGCTTGGCTTCGGGGGTCGGGCTCCGGCCAGAGCGGTCGAGGATTCTCGTTGCCCTGCTTCAGTGTCTGGCGAGGTCTTGAGCCGCAGCTACTTTGCCAGCGGACCGGTCTCGACCGCCGAGGCAACGTAGGGAAAGACAAACGTTCGATCGGCCTCGATCAGTCGATCATCCTTGTGCGCGTAGTGAAGGCGCCCAAGGATGTCCCTGATGACATTGAGCCGCGCGAGGCGTTTGTCGTCGGCGCGCACGATTGTCCACGGCGCTACGGCGTTGTGCGCGCGTGCCAGCATCTCGTCGCGGGCCGCGCTGTAGGCCTTCCAGTATTTCACCGCCTGGTCGTCGATCGGACTGATCTTCCATTGCTTGAGTGGGTCCGATTTGCGGTCATCCAGGCGTTGCTTCTGCTCGGCTTTGCTGATGTCGAGGTAGTACTTGAGAAGCTTGATGCCCGAGCCAACCAGCATGGTCTCGAAGTCCGATACCGAGCCCATGAATTCCTCATACTCGGCCTCCGTACAGAAGCCCATGACCCGCTCGACACCGGCGCGGTTGTACCAACTGCGGTTGAAGAGCACGAGTTCCTGGGCTGCGGGCAGGTACGGCACGTAACGCTGCAGGTACCACGACGTGCGGTCACGGTCGCTTGGCTTGCCGAGGGCGACCACGCGGGTTTCGCGCGGGCTCAAATACTGGACAATGCGCTTGATCGTCCCGTCCTTGCCTGCGGCGTCCCGGCCCTCCAGGATGATCAGGATCTTGTCATCGCATTTGATGAAGTGCCGCTGCAGCTTGACGAGCTCGACTTGAAGCCTGCGCAGTGCTTCCTTGTAGGCCTTCTTCGAGATGGAGGTCTCGCGCCCGGCGGGATCACGTTCGCGAGGCTTCTTGCTCATGCGTGCGTCTACTCCTTGATCATCGGGCCTTGGTGAGATCTGCCGGTCCCGACGACGCGCCAGCGCCCGCCGGTCGCGGGAACCAGGTTGCGATCTTCGCCTTCGCGCGGTCCGAGGCGCCGTTCGCTACCGCACAGACCCCCGCGCTCTTTCGGTGTGGCCTATCCTGAAATGCGGAGGCCGGGTCTTTGGAGTTCGCTCGGCTTTGGCGCCCGGCCCGACGCCCGGGCACGGCCTCGCCGGGGTCTGGGGGCTACACTCGTTTCTTCCCCCCGCCCCGGACGCGGGACTTTCCAACAGGAGGCGTCGTATTCATGAAGGCAGTCTGGAATGGCGAGGTCATCGCCGAGACGAACGGTACCGTGGTGGTTGAAGGCAATCACTATTTTCCCGCGGACTCACTGCGCAAGGATTTCTTTTCGCCCTCAGACCACAAGACGACCTGTCACTGGAAGGGCGAAGCCTCCTACTACCACGTCAACGTGAAGGGACAACAAAACAAGGATGCGGCCTGGTACTACCAGAACCCTTCTCCCGCGGCGGCCGAGATCAGGGATCGCGTCGCTTTCTGGCGGGGCGTCAAAGTAACCGAATAGCCGCGGCGGGCTGCGCCGGGCCGTCGTTCAGTCGAGGGGCTTCAGGTCCTGCAGCAGGGTGGGGATGAGCTCGCTGATGGTCGGGTGGATGTGGACGGCCCGGGAGATCACGGTGTACGGGACCTTCGCGTACGCGATGTCGATCAGGGAATGCACGATCTCGTCTCCGCCCGCTCCGAAGATGGCGGCCCCGAGGATGAACTTCGTCTCGGCATCGACCAGCACCCGCATGAAACCGTTGGTTTCGCTCATCTCGCGGGCCCGGCTCACCGTGGCCATGGCCCGGTAGCCCACGAGAACCCGCTTGCCAGACGCGCGCGCCTCCTGATTGGTCATGCCCACGCGGCCTACCGCGGGGTCGGTGTAGAGGGCGTAGCAGGGAATCCGGTCGGAGAGGCCGCGCTTCTCGTTGTCCAGAAGGGTCGCGGCCACGATCTCGAAGTCGTTGTAGGCGGTGTGGGTAAACGCACCGTGCCCATTGCACTCGCCCACCGCCCACACGCCGGGCACGTTGGTCCGACACTGATCGTCGACGGTGATGAAACCCCGGGCATCGGTCGCGACGCCGGCCGTGGCGAGGCCGAGGTCGTCAGTGTTGGGCCTTCGGCCGGTGGCGATGAGAACATGGGAGCCTTCGATCTCGGACGCCCCGTTCTTGCAGTCGACGCCCACTGAGACGCCTGACGGTGTGCGCTTCACGCCCATGCAGGAGGCCTTGAGCCGGAAGCTGATGCCCTCGCCTTCCAGAATCTTCTGAAGGGTGGTCGAGATGTCCTCGTCCTCGCGGGCGATCAGACGATCGGCCATCTCGATCACGGTCACCCGGGAGCCGAAGCGGCGATACATCTGGGCGAACTCGAGGCCGATGTAACTGCCGCCCACCACCACCAGATGCTCGGGCAGGTTGTCGATCTCCATCATGCCGACGTTGGTGACGTAGGGCACGTCGGCGAGCCCGGGGATGGGAGGCGTCGAGGCGCGTGCGCCCACGTTGATGAAGATCTGCTCGGCCTCCAGCACATCGTCGTTCACCCGCACGGTGTGGGCCGACTCGAACCGGCCGTGGCCGTCGTAGACGGTCAGGTTCTTGGTGTTCCGGAGCCACTTCTCGACTCCCTCGCTGGACTGGCGGACCACCGCGTCCTTGCGGGCCTTGACCCGCTTCATATCGACCTTGACCGGGCCAAACGTGGTGAAGCCGAACTCGTCGCCGCGCCGGGCCATGTGGATGGCGCGGGCGCTCGCCACCAGGGTCTTCGTGGGAATGCAACCCACGTTGACGCAGGTTCCGCCGAAGAGCCTGCGTTCGAGCACCGCGGTCTTGCGGCCGGAATTCGCGAGACGGACCGCGAGGGAGGGGCCGGCCTGACCGGTGCCGATGACGATGGCGTCGTAGGGGGTGGACATGGAGTTACTCGACTTCCGCGACGGTGAGGGCGAAGCGCGCGTCGTTGTCTACCCACTGCGACCTTGTAGTGAAGCCGCAGCGTTGCAGCAGGCGCGTGATTTCAATGGGTTCGTATTTGTAGGAGCTTTCGGTCCAGATGCGTTCGCCTTCCTTGAGGGTCACGTCCACCCCGGCCCGGGGGATGAGGACGCGCTGGTCTTTCGTGCTCACCAGGTGCATTTCCACCCGCGACTCCTCCTCGTTCCACAAGGCGAGGTGAGAGAAGAAGTCGAGGTCGAAGTTCGCGCCGAGCTCGCGGTTGAGACGCACCAACAGGTTGCGGTTGAAGGCCGCGGTGACGCCGAGCGGGTCGTCATAGGCGAGCAGGATGGTCTTCTCCGGCTTGCGCAGATCCGCGCCGATCAAGAGGCCGTCCCCCGCCCGCAGGGTGGCCCGCACCGAGCGAAGGAAGACGAGCGACGCGTCGGGATCGAAGTTTCCAATGTTGGAGCCGAGGAAGAGCACCAGGGTCCGGCCCGAAGTGCCCGCCTCCGCCTTGACCTGCTGGAGGCCCGCCTCGTACTCGGCCTCATGAGTGACAATGCGGACCGATTCGAATCCGCTGAGGCCTCGGGCCGCAGTGGCGAGGGCGGCGCCGGAGACGTCCACCAGATGGAGTTCCACCGGGACCCTGGCCGGAAGGCCCGCGGCCACCAGGGTGGCGAGCTTCTCGCCGTTGCCCGGCCCGAGTTCCACCAATCGGTCGCCGGCGCTGGACCCGCCGAGGATGGTGGGCGCGTGCTTCGCTAGCAGGGCCAGCTCGGACCGGGTCACCCGATACCAGGGCAGGCGGCAGATGGTGTCGAAAAGAGCCGACCCCAGCGCGTCGTAGAAGTAGCGCGAGGGCAATTGCCTCGGCTTCTGCGACAGGTAGTACCGGACGTCCTCCGCGAACTCCGCGGTGGCGGCCTCGGGGTCGGTGGAACGCACGGAGACGCGCGCGGGGGCTGTTCTCATCGGGATTTCCTTTCGGCCGGTTCCTTCTCCACGCAGCGGAACGTCGCGTACACGTATGGGTAGCGGGCCCGGAACCAGTTGCGGAACGAGGGCCGCAGCAGCTCGCGTGCGGTGGCGGGCGAGGCGCCCTTCATCACGAAGTGCTCCCCGTCGAAGAAGTCGGCGGAATATTCGGGGTAGGAGGGCAGGGCCTCAAAGCCCGGGAATGGTTCGAAAACCGTGCTCGTCCACTCCCACCCGTTCCCCATGAGGTCTTCGATGCCCCACTCACTCGCCCCGTCACCGTGGGACCCGATGGGCTCGGGATCCCAAGAGGTGAAGTCGAACACGCCATGACCAGGAGTGGGCTCGGCGTTGCCCCACGGATAGCGGCGGGCGCCCCCCGAAGGAGAGCCATACGCGGCGCGCTGATACTCGGCCTCCGTGGGCAGCCGGTGGCCGCGCCAGCGCGCGAAGGCCGAGGCCTCGGCCTGGCTGACATAAACCGGCCACGAGAGGGGCAACTCGACCAGGTCGAACATCCCGCGCCAGAACCAAATTCCGTCCCGACGGATCCAGAAGGGAGGATGCTCGATCCCCTCCGAGTTCACCCAGGCCCAGTCCTCCGGCCGCCACCAGCGCGGATCGCGGTAGCCGCCTGCCTCCACGAACTCCATGAAGCGCTGGTTGGTCACGTTGTGCCGTTCCATTCGGAAGGAATCCACCGCGAGAGAGTGGGCCGGGCGCTCGTTGTCCCAGGTGAAGTCCTGCTGGGTCGCCTCGACGCCCAGGGTGGCCGGACCGGCGGGAACCTCGATCCAGGAGTGAGCAGGGGATTCTCCGTCCGTTCGGGGTCGATACCCCGCGGGCTTGCGCTTCATCTCGTAGGGCAGCTGCTGCCACATGTAGAGCATGGTCTCGTGATGCATGGCCTCGTGCTCGAGAATGCAGAAGGCGGCTTCCGCCCGCTCGAGGAGAGCATGGCCGGGCTGCTCGATATTCGCGTGCTCCAGAGCGTCGAGCACCTGAAGGTCCGCTTCGACGGCGAGCGCCCGAACCTCCGCGCGCGACGGCCAGCGAGGCTCGCGAGAGGCGTCGCGGTCGGCCGCACCCGAGAGCGACTCATGAGGATCGATGCCGCGGGCGAAGAGGATCTCGAGACGCGCGTCGAGGCTCGGGCGCCCGAGCCCCTTCCTGACCAGGGTATTGAAGCTGAACATCGGAAGGTGCCCCTCGTAGAACACGAGGGGCAGGCGAAGGGCGATGGGCCGGGCATAGTAGGCCTCGTCCTCGACCAGATCGAATAGGGCGTTGGACCGGGCCCGGTTGCGCCGATACCAGTCGATCAGGCGCGGGCGGTCGAGCGCACCTCCGCGCCCCTCAGCGCGGCCGGCAAACACGGCACCTGTCTCCATCATCACAGCAAGGGTGACGATATTGCATGGCACGCAAATCAGTTGCGCGGCCGGGTTCAAATCGCGCGCGACGTCGCTTCGAAGCCCATCTCTGCGCCGAAGGCGCGCGGACCTAGCAAACTGTCAATCGGCCGGGGGATCACCGAAGCGCCAGGTCGACGCCGAGGTACCGAGCCGGATCGCCGCCCCCCTGTTCCAAAACCCGCGGGTAGTGACCGACCCGCGGAGGGGCGCACTCTCCTGGAGGGTGCCGGGCGGCGATGGCGAAAAGTGGCGTCGTCTGGTGGGGGAGGGAAGTCCGCCGAATGAGTCGCCGTCCCTTCGTATGCCAGCGCACGGACTATCTGCGCGCCGGTCGGTACCGTGAATAGCGGGTGCTGAAAGCAAATAGCAGCCAGTGGATCCCGGCTTTCGCCGGGATAGGCAGGGTGCTGACCTTTTTCAGCACCTTGCCAGATCGCACAACACACGGGGCGCACCCCGCCGTCACGTGACAACCGTAGAGGAAACCACCATGAATCACCGCACTGAACTTCGCCAGAGCAAGAAAGAGAAGCCCGAACCGCCCAAGAAGGTTGCGCCCGCGAAACCGGCGTCGCCGGACCCGCACGCCGGGCACGACATGAGCAATCCGATGAAACCGGGAATTCCGCAGAAAAGGACCGCGGGGAAGTGAGCGCCGGGCGAGGCGGCCTGGTCGCATCGACTTAAGGAGACGCGATGAAAACGAGCGTTATTGAAGTACACGACATGCTGTCGGTATTGAGTGTGGACGAAGTAGAAAAGCGTATTGGCGAGGTGCCCGGGGTCGAGAGCGTTACGGTAAATTACGCAGCGAAAAACGCCACGGTGCGCTTCGATGAAACCCGGCTGGAGATCGCAGATATCAAGTCGGCGGTGCGCCAGCGCGGGTATGCGTCCGAAGCGCCCGGCGCCTCTCCCGCAGCCGGTGGTCACGAAGGCCATACCCCGCAGGGCGTGCCGCCTGCGCCCCCCGCCGCCCCCGCTGAGCCGGCAAGCGCCCCGCCCCCGGCTCCCACCGCAGCCGCGCCGATGCCCATGCCCGATACGCCAGAACCAGCGCCGGACACCGCGCCGACCGCTCCTGCAGGCGACGAGAAACAAGACCAGACGACGCCGGAAAAAGGTTAGGGCGACTCGCTTTGGGCGGAACCGCAAACCGTATTTGCGTGGCGACGAAGCCGGCGAGGAGACCCGATGAAGACGAGCGTTATTGACGTACACGCCATGCTGTCGGTATGGAGCGTGGACGAAGTGGAAAAGCGGATTGGCGAAGTTCCGGGGGTTGAAAGCGCTACGGTGAATCACGCTGCGGGAACCGCCACCGTGCGTTTCGATGAAACCCGACTCGAGATCGCCGATATCAAGTGGGCCGTGCGTCAACGTGGGTATGAGTCTGAAGCTCCCGCGGCTGCCTCGGCGGGCGAGAGCCACGAAGCCAACACAGCACCGGGCATGCCGCCCGCAACTCCTTCGCCTGCGTCGAAGACTGCCCCGGTCGCGCCGGTGGCCGCCCAAGCACCCACGCCCGTGGCACCACCACCTGCCCCGGGCGCTACGCCCGCGGCTCCCCCTGGCAAGGGTCACCAGGGTCACGGAGCGCCGGGCAAGCCCCAAGCCATGTCGGCAGACATGGCGAAGGAGATGGGTCATGGTGGAAACATGGATCTGCCGGGCATGGTCCGCGACATGCGTAGCCGATTCTGGATCTGCCTGGTGTTCACGATTCCAGTTTTTATCTACTCGCCGATGGGAAACCTCTTCCCCCCACCCGACCCGCCGTTTGGTCTGTCCCTCAACCTTTGGCTGTTCTTCCTCGCGAGCGCCGCCATCCTGTACCCGAGCTGGCCGTTCTTCGTGGCCGCGGGGCGCGCGCTCAGGAACCGCACCCTGAACATGGCGGTGCTGATCGTCTTGAGCGTTGGCACCGGGTATCTGTTCAGCGTCGGCGCCACCTTCTTCTTCAAGAGCGAGCAGTTCTTCGAAGCGGTTGCCGTCCTGCTGGTGTTCATCCTGCTCGGCCACTGGCTGGAAATGCGCGCGCGGGCCGGCGCATCGTCCGCCATCAAGTCGCTGATGAACCTGACGCCCGCGAAAGCGTCGGTGCTCCGCAGTGGCGCCGAGGTCGAAGTGGCCACGGCCGAGGTGATCGTGGGTGACATCGTCGTGATCAGGCCGGGCAACAAGATTCCGGTCGATGGAATCATCCAGTCGGGCGACTCGCTAGTCGACGAGTCGATGCTGACCGGCGAGTCGATGCCGGTCCAGAAGGGTCCTGGCGCCACCGTTGCCGGCGCAACCATCAACACGAATGGCAGCTTTCGCTACAAGGCCACCAAGGTCGGCGCCGACACCGCGCTGGCGCAGATCGTCAAGCTGGTTCAGGAGGCGCAGAACTCGAAAGCGCCCGCGCAACTTCTGGCCGACAAGGCCGCCCAGTGGCTGGTGCTCGCCGCGATCGGCGTCGGAGTTCTGACGTTCTCGGTGTGGTTCTGGTGGATCGGAGAGCCGCTGCTCTTCGCCGTGACCCTGACCATCACCGTCTTTGTCATCGCCTGCCCCGACGCGCTGGGGCTGGCCACACCGATGGCGGTGATGGTGGGCACCGGTCTCGGCGCCAAGAACGGCATCCTGTTCAAGAACGCCTCGGCGCTGGAGGACGCCACGAAACTGAACGTGATCATTTTCGACAAGACGGGCACGCTCACCCTCGGCAAACCGGAAGTGGTGGAAATGGTGACGGCCGAAGGAATCGCGGAAGACGTACTGCTGATCGCCGCCGCCGCCGTGGAACAGGGGTCGGCCCACCCGCTCGCGCAAGCCATCCTGCGCCGGGCGTCGAAACTGACCGTTGTGGCGCCCACGGGTTTCAAGAGTATCGATGGCATGGGCGCGCAAGCGGAAACCACCGCCGGCACGGTATTTCTCGGCAACCGTCTTCTGATGGATACCCAAAAGCTCTCGCTCGGGCCACTGGAGGCCGAAGCCGTCCGACTGCAAGGCGAGGGTCGAACCGTGGTTCACGTGGCCCAGAGCGGTCGGGTGATTGGGCTCATCGCCATCGCCGACACGGTGCGGCCCACCGCGAAGGCGGCGGTGGCGAAGCTACGCGAGCGCGGCATCGATGTGGTGATGCTGACCGGTGACAACGCCGGCACCGCCAAGCGTATTGCCAAAGACCTCGGCATCGACAGCGTGCTCGCTGATGTGCTGCCCGGCCAGAAGGCTGACAAAGTGAAGGAGCTGCAGGCCACGGGCAAGAGAGTGGGGATGGTGGGCGATGGCGTCAACGATGCCCCGGCCCTGACCCAGGCGAATGTCGGCTTTGCCATTGGCGCCGGTACTGACGTGGCGATGGAAAGCGCCGACGTGGTGCTGATGAAGAGCGATCCCTATGACATCGTTGCCGCGGTCGAGCTGTCGCGCGCCACCTTGCGGAAGATGCACCAGAACCTGGGCTGGGCGGTGGGTTACAACGTGATCGCATTCCCGCTGGCGGCGGGCGTGTTGTACCCCTTCACACTATCGCCCGAGATCGCCGCGATGTCGATGTCGGGTAGCTCGGCGGTGGTGGCGATCAACGCACTGATGCTCAAGCGCGCCAGGCTCGCAGGCATCCACCCTGCTGGGAAGGGTGCGGCTCCCGCAGGCGCGGTAGTCCTGCCGGCCGGCAAGGATAAGAATCTTCCGAGCCGGCGTTGAGGATGCGCCGCCGGCAGAGGTCTTCGCGCGCCTCGAGGTCCATCCCCGTCTGGCTGCCCACATGACGAAGCCCTCCTGGATGGCGGCTGCATCTCATACGACCGCCGGCACGACGCGTTCATGACGCTCCGTTCTCTGATCGAAGGTCCGTCACACCCGAAACCACCGGCTTTCGGCGAGTCGAGGCTGGACGCGCTCCAGCATCACGCCTTCGCGTATTTTCTGAATGAAACGAATCCCGCAAATGGTTTCGTCGCCGACCGGTCGGAGCCGGGCGCTCCCGCAAGTATCGCGGCGGTGGGCTTCGCGCTGGCCGTGTACCCGGTTGGCGTTGAGCGCGGCTGGATGACACGCGCGGATGCAATCGCTCGCACGCTGGCGTTGATGCGTTTTTTTAAGACGAGTGCGCAGGGCACGGCTCCTGACGCCACCGGTCACAAAGGTTTCTACTACCACTTTCTCGACATGACCACTGGCCGGCGTGCCGGCCTCTGCGAATTGTCGACCGTCGATAGTGGCTTCCTGATCGCGGGCATGCTCGCCGCCGCGGCGTATTTCGATCGAGAGGATGAAGACGAGGAGGAAATCCGGACTCTGGCCGAGGCGCTCTACCGGCGAGTGGAGTGGCTATGGGCGTGCAACGGCGCCGCGACGCTCACCCACGGCTGGACGCCCGAGAGCGGATTCCTGCGCTACCGGTGGGAAGGCTACGACGAGGCGGTTCTCCTGTATGTGCTTGGGCTGGGCTCGCCGACGTACCCTCTGCCAGTGGAGAGCTACGCGGCGTGGGTCTCGACCTACCAGTGGAAGAAGATCTACGGTTACGAATTCGTATATGCCGGTTCGCTCTTCATCCACCAGTACTCACACGTCTGGGTCGACTTCCGCGGGATCCAGGATGCTTTCGCACGAGATAAGGGTATCGACTACTGTGAGAACAGCCGCCGCGCGACCTATGTCCAGCGTGAGTATGCGATTCGAAACCCGCTCGACTTTGCCGGCTACGGCGAAAACTTCTGGGGCTTGACCGCGAGCGACGGGCCCGGATGGACGTCGCGCAAGATCCAGAGCATCGAGCGTTCCTTCTTCGGTTATGTCGCTCGCGGGGCGCCGTACGGCCCCGACGACGGGACGGTCGCGCCGTGGGCGGTGGTGGCTTCGTTGCCATTTGCCCCCGAGATTGTTTTGCCGACTATCGAGCACTTTCAGGACGTGTATCCACAGATCACCGGCGAGTATTGTTTGCGGTGCAGCTTCAATCTGACCTTTCCGAAGGAGGACGACGGTGTGGCTGGCTGGACATCGCCGTATCACTTCGGCATTAACCTCGGCCCGGTCGTGCTGATGTGCGAGAACCATCGCTCGGGTTTGCTCTGGCGACTGACGCGTGGATGCCCCCACGTGGTCACGGGACTGCGGCGCGCGGGCTTCACGAAAGGATGGTTATGACCGATCATCCCGCGGCGACGAGGTACATCCTGGCCGTGAACGTCGGCTCGTCAAGCATCAGGCTCTCCGCCTATCAGGCGGGCGACCCACCGAAGAGCCAACTGAACGGGAAGATCGACCGCGTCGGCTCGACCGGTACCACACTCACGTTCGATGATCCCGTTTCAAAGCGGAAGGATAAACGCGGTATCGGGGATCTCGATCATGGTGCGGCCGCCGAATTCCTGATCGACTGGCTCGAAAAGCAGATCGGTCTCGATTCGATCAGCGCGGTGGGCCACCGCATGGTGACCGGTGGAGCCCAATATCGCGAGCCGGAGCGTGTCACTCCACAAATGCTGGACAACCTGCGCGGTATCAGCGCTTACGCGCCGGAGCACCTGCCCTTCGAGATTGCAATGGTCGAACTGATTCGTAAGCGGGTTCCGGCCCTCCCGCAGGTGGTCTGTTTCGACACGACCTTTCATCGCGACATGCCTCAAGTCGCGAAGATCCTGCCTATCCCGCGGCGTTTCACCGCGAAAGGCGTGGAGCGCTACGGTTTTCACGGCCTCTCGTATTCGTTCCTGATGGAAGAGTTGGCGCGCCTCGCCGGCCCCGCGAGGGCGCAGGGACGAGTGATCCTGGCCCACCTCGGAAATGGTTCGAGCCTCGCCGCGGTGCGCGGCGGCAAAAGCATCGACACCAGCATGGGCTTCACCCCGGCGGCCGGTGTGCCCATGAGCACTCGTTCGGGCGACCTCGATCCCGGGCTGGTTGGGTATCTCGCGCAGACCGAGCACATGAGCGCCGAGCAGTTTCATCGCATGGTCAACCACGAGTCAGGACTGCTCGGGGTGTCGGAAACGAGTTCCGATCTGCGGGACCTTCTGGCTCGGGAGGGCGACGATGTCCGAGCCGCGGAGGCTATTGCGCTCTTCTGCTATCAGATCAAGAAATGGATCGGATCGTATGCCGCAGCACTTGGCGGTCTCGACACTCTCGTGTTCGCCGGGGGAATCGGCGAGAACGCGCCGGCGATTCGAACGCGCATCTGCGAGGGCCTTGGTTTCCTCGGCATCGAATTGGATTCAGCCCGGAACGAAGGCAGTGAAGCCGTGATCTCGGGCGGGGCGGGCCGCGTCGATGTGCGGGTGATTCCGACCGACGAAGAGGTGATGATCGCGAAAACCGTGAGCCGGGTTCTGGCGCAGGGGTCTGATCAGGGGACTGGCTAGAACCGTTCATCGCCCGTCTCGCAGAACGCCATCTGCGCCTCCGAAGCGAACGTCTGCTTGGGAATCGCGGTGGTCGCCACCTTGATGAACGGCGCTCACTGGCGTCGACCCGCTTGCCGGGGGACTCAATCCGCCAGGATGTGACTCAAGCGGCGCTGTCGAGCGCCACGGAGACGCGCATCCCGAGTGGTTTCAGGATCTCCTGAAGCGTCTCCAATGTCGGATTGCCCTTCTTTGAGAGGATCTTGTAGAGGCTGGGTCGCTTGATGCTTACGCGACCGGCGAGACCGCCCACGCCTCCAGCGGCCTCCACCACGTCTTTGAGGGCAATCAGGAAGGCGGCGTTGTCCTTCTCGGCCAGCACTTGCGCGAGGTATTCGGCGGCGTAGGTGGGGTCAGCGAGTCGCTTGAGGAGGCCCGCCTTGTAGTTTTTCAAACGCATGATGCCTTGAACTCCTTCCACAATTGTTGCGCGCGCCCGATGTCCTGGGACTGGCTGCGTTTATTGCCGCCGCCGAGCAGAATGACGATTTGCCGACCGTGCAGTCCGTAGTAGACACGCAAGCCGGGACCAACGGTGATTCGCAACTCAAAAACCGAACCGCCGACGGACTTACAGTCTCCGAAACTTCCGGCCCGCACACGAGCCAGGCGGGCATCGACCGCGACTTGCATCTTTCGATCGCGAAGAGCATCGAACCACTCATCGAATGGGACGAGGCCGCTCCGAAGCTTCAGCTTCTTGACCTCCTTCTCAATCACCGAGCGACTGTAAGCTATAGGTGACACAAGGGTCAAGAGAAGGCAGCGTGCCGTGATTTCAGGCGGTGCGATCCGCGTCGATGTGCGGGCGATCCCGACGGACGAAGAGGTGATGGTCGCGAAGGCCGTGAGCCGGGTTCTGGCGCAGGGGTCTGATCAGGGGACTGGCTAAAACCGTTCGTCGCCCAAAGGCTCCTTGCGCGGGGCCTGATTCAGGTCATGACGCTTTTTGCTGACGCTCTCGTAGACCGTGCGTCGCACCCGATTGACAACGCCCAAGGGCCGGTGCTCGGGCAGGGAGTGCCAGGGCGTGAAGGAGAGGTTCTCGCAGAACGCCCTCTGCGCGTCCGAATCGAAGGTCTGCTTGGGAATCGTGATGGTCGCCACCTTGATGAACGGCGTTTCGGATTCCTTCCACTCTGTTTTGGAGTCCTCGACTTTCATCGAAGGCGAGAGCCGTGTCTGGATCAGGAAGTCGAAGCAAGCGT
>Ga0163144_10017954_pt1 | contig 14365 bp, 13 predicted proteins | sample OliLak19BULKMAT1_FD_123175 | JGI IMG/M metagenome (GOLD analysis project Ga0163144, IMG submission 123175) | Freshwater microbial mat bacterial communities from Lake Vanda, McMurdo Dry Valleys, Antarctica - Oligotrophic Lake LV.19.BULKMAT1 | ecosystem: Environmental > Aquatic > Freshwater >... | reverse complement strand
GGCTTGCTTGGCGTTGTCGGCGTTCTGCTTGACGGTCGAGCTCAGCTCTTCCATCGAAGCCGCGGTCTCTTCCAACGCCGAGGCCTGCTCTTCGGTGCGGGCCGACAGGTCGTTGTTGCCTTGGGCCACCTCGTTGCTCGCCGTCGAAATGTTATCGGCCGATTGCCGTACTGCACCGACGATCCGACTCAGTTGCGCCTGCATCGATGCCAGGGCCTTCAACAGGTCACCGACTTCGTCATCGCGACGAACGTCGATGGCCTGACTCAAATGGCCGTCTGCGACTTCGGCGGCCAGGCGGCCTGCGCGTTCGATGTCGGCCACCAGGCGTCGCTGCATCGCGAAGGCCAGGCCCACTGCGGTGCAGGCCGCGAGCAGGCCGACCAGTGACAGCACCAGCGCCGTTCGACGCGAGCCGCTTGCCGCGGCCTCGGCCACCGCCTTGCCGTTGTCATCGATCCGGGCCACCACCTGGCCGACCGTCTTGGCCATTCCGGCGTAGGCGGTGTCGGCGGCCTGCATCATGGCGATGCCGGTGTTGGCGTCGACGGTCGCCATGTCGATCGCAGCGTCGCCCGTCTTGACGTAACTGTCGATCAACCGGGTGGCTTCGGCAACGATCGCGGCCAGTTGGGCGTCGGCGCCCGCCGCTGACCCCAGCGAAGAGAGTCTGGTCTTCACTTCGCCCATCCGCGCTGCCAACGTCGCGCGTGCCGCCTTGACCTGTGCTTCGTCGAGCGAGGCCACCAAGGCGACGGTGCGGTACACGTCGGCATGCACCTGGGCCAACTGTTCCTGGCTGGCAGCGATCGTCTTGAAGATGCCGATCCGCTCGGTGGACTGCTTCTGCGCCGCCTCGGCCTGCCGACTGCCGAGATGGGTGGTGAGCTGGGACGTGCCGAGCAGCACGCCCGCGGTCAGCAGGGGCGCGAGCAGCAGCTTGTGGCCGAGTTTCATCGAGTGTCCGTTCGCAGGCTTACTTGTAGATGCCGCCGCAGACCACGGTCTGTTCCAGACGTTCGCAGTACATCGACTTGGGTTCGATCTTCTTCGACTCGGGGTTGGTGAACTTGTAGTCCTGCCAGAAGGTCGCTTTGGCCTTGCCCATCTCGACGCGTTCCTTGACGAACGCCTTGCCGTCGATGTCCTTCAACTCGATCAGGTTGCGTCCGACCATCTTTTCGTTGGCACCGTGGGCGTGCACCGCGCCGTCGAGGCCGTAGACCACCAGGTACAGGTCATCGAGCCGGAACTGTCCGGTCTTGCTGGTGATCTCGGCGTAGCCCTTTTCGGCGCCTTGGGCCTTGATGAAGACCACGCCCTTCTTGACCATCGCGGTGGCCTGCTCGGCGGTGGCGCCTCCCTCGGCGGCCTGGGTCAGGGTGCAGGTGGCGAGCAAGAGGGCAGTGAGTATTGAGGTGCGTGTCATGGGAGCTTCCTTCGATGTCAAGAGGTGGATGAAAGGCAAGGTTGACTGACACTCGGCACTTCATCGGCGAGTGTCGAGGCGCGAGCGGCGGCGTTGAACACCGGCCGGCTCACGTTCTGGGCGCGGTTGGGGCCCCGGCGCTCGGTGCGCTGCGCAGGGCGCGCGTTGGGCGGGGTCGACGCTGGGGCTTGCACAGCCGGCAACGATGCATCCTGCGCGAGCTTGAACACCGCGACCGCATCGACCAGCTGGCGGGCTTGCGCCTTCAGGCTTTCCGCAGCCGCTGCCGACTCTTCGACCAAGGCCGCGTTCTGCTGGGTGGCCCGGTCCATCTCGGCAACGGCCTGTCCAACCTGGGCCACGCCGGCGCTCTGCTGCTGACTGGCGGCGCTGATCTCCGCCATGATGTCCGTCACACGGCGAATGCTGGCGACGATCTCCTTCATCGTGGCGCCGGCGCGGTCGACCAAGGCCGTGCCCTGCGCGACGCGCTCGACGCTGGTGCCGATCAAGGCCTTGATCTGCTTGGCCGCATCGGCGCTGCGTCCGGCCAGGCTGCGCACCTCGGTGGCGACGACCGCGAAGCCGCGGCCCTGTTCGCCGGCACGGGCGGCTTCGACCGCGGCGTTCAAGGCCAGGATGTTGGTCTGGAAGGCGATGCCGTCGATCACGCCGATGATGTCGGCGATCTTCTTGGAACTGTCGACGATACCCTTCATTGTCGTCACGACCTCACCGATCACCTGGCCGCCCTGGACGGCCACACTCGAAGCGCCGAGCGCGAGCTGATTGGCCTGCTGGGCGTTGTCGGCGTTCTGGCGGACGGTGACGCCCAGTTCATCCATGGAAGCTGCCGTGCGCTGCAATGCGGCGGCCTGCTCTTCGGTGCGCTGGCTCAAGTCGTTGTTGCCGGCGGCGATCTGCTGGCTGCCGATGGCCACGCTCTGGGCGTTCTGTCGCACGCTGTGGACGACTTCCGCCAACGACCGCTGCATGTCGAAGATGCGTCCGAGCAGGCTGTTCGCACCTGCACTCGCCACGACCTTTGCCTGCAGATCGCCGGACGCGACAGCGTCGACCGCGGCCGTCGCGTCGCGCGGGTCTCCGCCGAGCTGCCGCGCGACCGAGCTGCGGATGAGCAAGGCCAGGCCCAGTCCGATGACGAGCGACCCGCCGAACAGCGCGAAGACCACGAGCCGCGTTCGGCTGTAGACCGCGGCCGCGTGGGCGCCGGCCGCGCGCGCGGCACCGTACGCCTGGGCGGTGAGGACGTCGATGGCGCCCACGGTGGCATCGAAGGATGTGGCGCCGAGACCGTCCGACACGTCGGCGGCATCACTGTGTTGCTTGCCGCGGCCGAATGCGATGACCTTCTTCTGGGCCCCGCGGTACGCCGCCCACGACTTGGCCACCGTCTCGAGGCCCTTGCGCGCGTCGTCACCGAGGGTGTGCTGGCCCAAGGCCTGCAAAGCTTCGTCGATCAACTTGCCCTGCTCGACGATCTTCTCCTCGTACTCGCCGTGGTAGCTGCTGTCGGTCGAGCGTGCATGCTTGGACTCGAATTCGCGCGCCGTCGTCACGGCCATGCGCGCGCGGGCCAGCTCGCCGGTCGCGGGCAACCAGGTCAAGGCAAGGTCATCGGCGGCATCGTGCACGCGTGCCATGCCGAGCACCGCGGCCGCACCGCTGAGGCCGGCGAGCACCAGCAGGGTCGCGAAGGCGCCGAGGAGCTGGTGCGAGAGCTTGAGGCTGGTCATCGCTGAAGCGGTGCGGGAGAGGAAGTTCATGCGAGTCTCGTCAGTTGCGCACGGGAGCGGTGCGGGTGGACTTCGGGCCTGCCCGGCTCACTTCTTGTGGCCGATGTAGCTGGCGCCGAGCGTCTTGCCTGCTGCATCCTTGATCGGGTTGTAGCAAGCGTCGAACTGGGTGCCCAGCACGTCGATCTCGCCGCAGTACGACTGGCCCTTGCTGACCGCTTCATAGGCCTTGTTGCGTGCGAGCTGGGTGCCCACGCCACGTTTGCCCTCGGGCGTCAGCACATTCGTGCTGACACGGACGAACTCGTCGCCGTCCTTGACGAAGATCGTCGCGGTGGCGTTGTGTTGCTTGCGGATGCCGTCGACGACGTCGAAGTTGTTGTTGATCTTGCGTTCTCCGAAGTAAAGCGCGGGCACGGGCTTGCCGGCCACGGTGTCGCTGCCTTCGATGCGCGCGGCGCCGATCTTGGCCAAGCGGGTGTCGAGGTCGGCGATCGTCGACTTCGGTTCGTAAGCTTGCGCCGGCACGGCCAGGGCCAGGGCCAGAAGGCTGGCCAGCAGGTGGAATTTTCTTGACATCTCAGCTCCTATTGCAGCGGTTGACGGCTTGTGCAGGATGCACAGGCTCGAGGCTTTATCGACCGAATAAGTCGGCAACTGAACCGAAAGTCGAACGTCATCTGCTACCCGGCGTGAACAGGCGCTGGCGCTTCTGGGTCTGGTCGATGTAGCGCTGCAGCGTGCGCTCGGCCGCTCCTTCGAGCTTGACGAAGGCACAGCCGAGCCGCACGCCGTTGCCTTGCGTTCCCATGCCGCTGCTCACGTGCTGCAGGCTGAGTGTTGCCTCGAAGCGCGCGTCGGCGTCGAGCTCGATGCGCACGCCCGAAATCACAGCCCCGGCAGGCAGCAACGGCACCTGCGCGGGCAGCGCCAGCGCGCAACCGCCGATGCTGACGTCGAGCACGCGCAAGGCGAGTTGCACGTCGGGCAGCGTCGGATGTCGCAAGCGCGCCACCGGCGCTCCGCTGCCGGACGTGCGCACCCGAAAGTAGTCACGACGCTGGAAACGGTAGAGCTGGCTGGGCAGGCTGCACTGCAGTGCACTCGCGCCGTGGCCGTGCACCAGCACCAGGTGTTCGAGGGCGAACTGCAACTTGACGTTGTCCAGGTAGGTCACGGCGCACACCGTTGCTGCGCCGGCGAGTTCCTGCACCATCGGCTGCGACGCATCGGCCGAGAACGACAGCCGGCGCTGCGCGGCGTCGAGCGCCCACAGCGTGGTGATGTAGGTGGCGCCATCGGGCGCCGAGAGGTTCACGCGCACGCTATCGTCGAGCAGCTTGCGCAGCAGCGCCACCAGCTCGACCGGATGCCGCACCGCGAACTCGTCGGCAGCATGGCCCGTCAGCTGTTGCAACGACGCGGGCTGGGTGTGCTGAAAATCCGGTTGCATGACCACGGGTCAGTGCAAGGTGCGCGGCGTGCCGGTGAGCAGGCGGTCGAGGTCTTCGAGCCAAGGCTCGGCCAGGTTGCGGATCTCGGCGTCGTTGAGCAGGATGCGCTGCATCAGGCGGCCCTTGGTCTGCACGTCGGCCGGCGCGAGCGCGGCGCCGTTGGCCGCCTGCTTGAGCTGGGCGATCAACAGCACGCAGGCGCCTTCGAGCTTGACGACCTGGTCCCAGTTGGCTTCGCGCGCGGCGCTCAGCATGTCGGCGCTGGCTTTCTCCAGCGCTTGGTAGTAGCCCAGGAGTTGTGGCTTCATCGAGTGTCTCCCTGTGCTCGCCGCGTCAGGCGCGACGGGCTGCGACCGTCGGTCCGATCGCGGCCCAGGCCTCGCGCAGCGGCTGCATCAGGGCCAGGCACTCGTCCAGGCGTGCCGGGTCATTGCCCAGGTTGGCTTGCGTCAGTCGCATCACCACGTAGGCGTACAGCTCGTCGAGGTCGCGGGCGAGCGCGCCGCCGGCCGGGTCCAGGCTGGCCTTCAGGCCTTCGTCGACGATGCGCACCGCGCGGTTGATGGCCGTGCACTTGACCTGCACGTCGCCGGCCGCAAGCGCGCTCCGGGCGTTGGCCACGGCCACAGCGAAGCCGTCGAACAGCATGCCGACGAGCTGGTGCGGCGAGGCCGAGCCGACGCCGGTCTCGATGCCGACCCGGGCATACAGGGCGGCTTGCGGATGTTGGGGCGGGCTGGAAGAGGGCACCGAAGACGACAGGGGACTTGCTGCGTACATGGCTTGGCTCACAAGGGTGGCATCGATACTTTTGTTATCGGTTGCCGCCGGGTGCGCCTTGAGCGTCAGTTGCGGTCCCTGTTCCAGTTGGTGATCTGTTGCTTGACGTAGCTGTCCAGACCGTTCAAGCGGTTGATGCTGGTGTCCAACGCCGCGTACTGCCGGGTCAGGCGCTCCTGCACGCGGGCCACGCGCTCCTGCAGTCGCTGCTGGTCCTTGTCGTTGCGGGCGATCGAATCGCGAAGCCCGTTGCTGCGCGTGGTCAGCAGTCCGTCGTTGCCGAGCACGCTGTCGGCCAGCAGCTTGAAGCGCTGTCCGAAACCGGTTTGCAGGGTCGTGAAGGCGCGCGACATTTCCGCCGGGTCGGCCAGGGCCGCGTCGAGCTTGGCGTTGTCGACCTTCAGTGTGCCGTCGCGCTGCAGGTCCAGGCCGATGTCGCCCAGACGGTCCAGCTGCGTCGAAGCGGACGACGTCTGTTGCACCAGCGAGCGCAGCCGGTTCTGCAGGCCGAGCGCGCTGCGGTCGCCCTGCAGCGGACCGACGGCCTTGGTCGCATCGTCGTATTTGGTCTGGGTCGCGAGGTACTTGGCGATCTCGTTGAAGGCGCTGACGAAGTCGGTCACGCCCTTTCGCATCGACGTGATGTCGTTGCCGATGCTCACCTGCACGGGCGCGGTCGTCACCTTCGAGAGTGTCAGGGTCATGCCTTCGACCACGCCGCTCAGCTTGTTGCTGGCCGAGCCGATCTGAAGGCCGTTGATCTTCAACACGGCGTCGGCCGCTGCGCGGTCCTGGGCCATGCTGCCCGGGTAGGCCAGGGCGGCGAGCTGGCCGCTCGCACCGCTGACGGCAATGCCGATCGTGTTGGCTGCACCGGTGTCGATGCCGGTGACCACCAGGCGCGGGCTGCCCGCGTCCATCACGATCGAGGCGGTCATGCCGGCCTTGGCCGCATTGATCTGGTCGCGCACGCCGGCCAGGCTGGTGCCGGTAGCGATGGTGATCGGCACGCTGGTGCTGCCGCGGGTCAGCGTCAGCGTGCCCGAGCCGACGTCAGTGGCGTCGGTGATGGCGCCGGGCGCTGTCGACAACGAGGGCGATGCGGCCAGGCTCAGCACCTCGATGCTGTGACTGGCGGGCAGGGCACCGGCCAGGGCCGACGCAGAGACGGCTGTGGGCTCGCTGCTGCTGACCACGTTCTTCGTCCACCAGTCGCTCTTGCCAAGCTGGCCGGCGGCCGACTGCAAGTTGGCCATGTAGCTTTGCAACAAGCCGATCGACGACAACTGCGTCGTGAACTTGGTCTTGCGCTCCTGCAGCTGAACGATCGGACGGCGTTCGAGTTCGACCAGCTGGCTGACGATGCTGCTGACATCGAGGCCGCTGCCGATTCCGGGCGATGAGATGGGCATGGCAAAGCGCTTTCGTTGCCTTGGCTTGTCGGCAGGACCGGCTCGCCCTGAAGGCCCGCAGCGGCACGGTGGAGCGTGCTGACGGGCCGGGCGTGACTTACCTCAGCAGTTGGAGCACCTGCTGCGGCAGCTGGTTGGCCTGCGCCACCATCGCGGTGCCGGCCTGCTGCAGGATCTGCGCCCGCGACAGGTTGGCGGTTTCCATGGCGAAGTCGGCATCCATGATGCGGCCGCGCGCGGCCGACAGGTTCTCGGCCTGGATCTGGATGTTGGACACCGCATTCTCGAAGCGGCTCTGCAAGGCGCCGAGCGTGCCGCGCGAGTTGTTCACCTGGTCGAGCGCGCTGTCGAGCTTCTTCAGCGCGATCCAGGCCTTCTTGTCGCTGGTCACGTCGACGGTGCCGATGCCGGCCAGGTCGGTGGCGGTGGCCGCCGCCGCGGTGAGCGCGCTGCCCGCAATGAAGCCGGTGTCGGCAACGGTGAAGCCGGCCGAGAACGTGGCTGCGTAACCGGCGCCGGTAGTGGGGTTGGTCTTCGAGCCGACCACGTCGAGGCTGAAGGTGCCGTCGCCCTTGTCGGTCAGGAAGGCCGAGACGCCGGTGTCGGCGGTCTTGCGGTTGATCGCTTCGATGACCTGGCCGACGCGTTCCTTGCCCGACGTCGCCGCGGGAATGGCACCGAGGTCGGTGACCACGCTGTTGACGCTGATGGTCAGGCCACTGGCGATGGCGGTGGCGAAGCCGGTGACGGTGGCATCGGCCGGGTCAACCACGGCGGTCGTGTTTTCGCTGAAACCGATCTTGCTGAGCGCGGTGGCCCGGGTGTCGGTCAGCGAGCCCACGGTGATGCTGTCGCCCGAGTTGGCGCCGATCTGGAAGGTGGCAGCGGTGAAAGAGCCGTCGAGAAGCTTCTTGCCGTTGAACGAAGCGCCCTTGGCGACGCGGTCGATCTCGTCGCGCAGTTGTTGCACCTCGGACTGCAGCGCCTTGCGGTCGTCGGCGCTGTTGCTCGCATTGGCCGCCTGCACGGCGAGTTCGCGCATGCGCTGCAGCATGTCGCCGACCTTGCCCAGCGCGCCTTCGGCGGTCTGCGCCAGCGAGATGCCGTCATTGGCATTGCGGGCTGCGACGTTCAAGCCGCGCACCTGCGTGTTCATCCGTTCGGCAATCGCCAGACCAGCCGCATCGTCCTTGGCGCTGTTCACGCGCAGGCCCGAAGAAAGCCGCTGCATCGAGGTGGCCAGCGAAGACTGGCTCTGGTTCAGGTTGCGTTGCGCATTGAGCGAAACGATATTGGTGTTGATCGTCTGGGGCATCGCGGCACTCCTTGCGCAAAGTCAGGCATGTTCCGGCGGGCTGCCGGGGCTATTCAGTGGCCTGATTCTGGAGGGTGCGTCGCAGCCGCGATGCGTGGATAAGTCGGTTGTTTGCGGCGCAAATCGAAGGCCCCGCACCGTTGCCGGCGCGGGGCCTGGATCGCCGAAGCGTCGATCAGCGCAGCAGCGACAGCACTTGCTGCGGCAACTGGTTGGCCTGTGCCACCATCGCGGTGCCGGCCTGCTGCAGGATCTGAGCCCGCGACAGGTTGGCGGTTTCGGTGGCGAAGTCGGCGTCCATGATCCGGCCGCGTGCGGCCGAGGTGTTTTCGGCCTGGATCTGGATGTTGGCCACCGCATTCTCGAAGCGGCTCTGCACCGCGCCGAGCGTGCCGCGCGAGCTGTTGACCTGGTCCAGCGCGCTGTCCAGCTTCTTGATCGCGATCCAGGCGTTCTTGTCGCTGGTGACGTCGATCGTGTCGATGCCCTTGCCGGCGGCGGCGCTGGCAGCCACCAGCGTCGGCGGCGCGAAGCCGGTGTCGATGGCGGTGAAGCCGGCCGAGAAGGTCGGCACCAGGGCCGCGCCCACGGCGTCGGTCTTGGACGACAGCAGCTCGACCGTGAAGGCGCCACCACCGCCATCGACCACGTAGGCCGACACGCCGGTGTCGCTGGTCTTGCGGTTGATGGCTTCGACCACCTGGCCCAGGCGTTCGGTGCCCGACGCAGCTGCGGCGATGGCGCCCAGCTCGGTGGTCACGCCGCCGATCGTGATGTCGAGCGTGCCGTCGGCGATGGCCGTCCCCGCGGCGGTGACCACGGTATTGGCGTTGAACGACGCCACGGTGACCGCCGCATACGCGACCTTGGCCAAGCCGGAGGCGCGGGTGTCGGCGAGCGAGCCGACGGTGATGTTCTCGCCCGAGCCGGAGCCAACCTGGAAGGCGGCCGCGGTGAACGAGCCGTCGAGCAGCTTCTTGCCGTTGAACGAGGCGCCCTTGGCGACGCGGTCGATTTCATCGCGCAGTTGCGTGACTTCGGACTGCAGGGCCTTGCGGTCGTCGGCGCTGTTGGTGGCATTGGCCGACTGCACGGCCAGTTCACGCATGCGTTGCAGCATGTCGCCGACCTTGCCCAGCGCGCCTTCAGCGGTCTGGGCCAGCGAGATGCCGTCGTTGGCGTTGCGCGCCGCGACGTTCAGGCCGCGCACCGAGGCGTTCATGCGCTCGGCGATGGCCAGGCCGGCAGCGTCGTCCTTGGCGCTGTTGACACGCAGTCCCGAGGACAGGCGCTGCATCGAAGTGGCCAGCGAGGATTGAGAAGTTCCCAGGTTGCGCTGGGCGTTGAGGGACACCACGTTGGTGTTGACGGACATGGCCATGTTGGCTCTCCTAAAAGGTTGATGACGACCGGTCGATGCCGGCAAATCGCTTTTTCGCGGAACCCGGGAAGCGATTCGCTCGTCCCGTGGCAGGGTTATCGGAGCCCGGTTTGAAAAACTTGAGGGCGCCCGCGGCGTGGCGTAAGTCGCGCCCGGAGCGCCCGCGGTCGCAGCGCGGGCGTGCCCGCCTGCGCCCCTCCAGTAAGCTTGCGCGATGTCCCAGGCTGCATCGCCCATGGTCTCAGCCGAAGCGCTGCATTCGCTGCCGGTGGGCACGCGCGTGGCCGAGTTCGAAGTGCGCCGCACGCTCGGCAGCGGCGGCTTCGGCATCGTCTACCTGGCCTGGGACCATGCACTCGAGCGCGAGGTGGCGCTCAAGGAGTACATGCCCGGCACGCTGGCCGGCCGCGGCGCCGGCTTGCAGGTGTCGGTGCGCTCGGCCGCGCAGGCCGACACCTATGCACTGGGCCTGCGCTCGTTCATCAACGAGGCGCGCATGCTGGCGCGCTTCGACCATCCCTCGCTCGTGAAGGTGTACCGGTTCTGGGAAGACAACGGCACCGCCTACATGGTGATGCCGTACTACCTGGGCCGCACGTTGCGCCAGGCGCGCCATGCCATGGTGGTGCCGCCGGCCGACGCCGCCTGCCGGCGCGTGCTCGACGCGCTGCTCTCGGCGCTGGAGGTGCTGCACCGCGAAGGCGTGTACCACCGCGACATCGCACCCGACAACATCCTGATCGGCGACGACGGGCTGCCGGTGTTGCTGGACTTCGGCGCGGCGCGGCGCGTGCTGGGCGACGGCACCCAGGCGCTGACGTCGATCATGAAGCCGCATTACGCGCCGCTGGAACAGTACGCCGACAGCACCGCGATGCGCCAGGGTCCGTGGACCGACCTGTACGCGCTGGGCGGCACCATGTACTACCTGGTGACCGGTGAGGTGCCGCTGGCAGCGGCCTCGCGCGCTCTGCACGACGACCAGCCGCGGCTGGCCCAGCAAGGCGCGCGCGCCTGCTCGCACGGCCTGCTCTCGGCGATCGACTGGATGCTGGCCTTGCGCCCGCCCGAGCGTCCGCAGAGCGTGCACATGCTGCGCGACGTGCTCGAAGGCCGCATCACCTTGCCCGGGCGCAGCGCCAGGGACAAGACGGTGCCGGGCGTGGCCGCACGCGAAGTGCGGACCCACCCGCCTGCAGCTCGCACCGACATCGCGGTAGACGCCGAGGCCGCGACGACGCACGAGGCCACTGTGCTGCACACCACGGGCGCAGCACGCCACACGGCGCCGCCCACCGCCCCGCCGACCGCCACGGTGCACCCTTCGATCCACCCGCCCTGGCATCCATCGGCAGAGCCGGCCATGGCCGCGCCAAGTTCGCAACCTGCGCCGGCAACGCTGCCACCGCCCCCGCAGGTGCCGCTGCGACAGCGCAATCGCAATCTGGCCTTGGCCGGTCTGCTGGGTGGATTGTTGATGTTGAACGGCGTGGCCTGGTGGTGGTTCGGCGCGCCGAACGCCGCGTCATCGCAGAGCGCATCGCCGAGCGCAACCCCACCCGCAACCGCAGTCCCGGCGACGGCGCCGATGGCGGTTCCGCTGGCCAACGCCACGCCGGCAGCAGCGTCAGCGCCACCCGCGACCCAACGAATCGGCGATGCCGGCGGCGAGGAAACGGTTCTGTCGGTGCTGCCTGCACGCCCTCAGACGGCGCGAACGGGTGGGGCGGCGGCGATGCCGACGCCACCCGGCGCCGCCCCGGTGGCGACTGCCGCTGCGCCCCTCAGCGCGAAGCCCGTGGACATGACTCCGCCGCCGCGTCCGCGACCGGCGACGGAGCCGGCCACAGCGGTCGTCACGGCGGCTGCAGCGTCGATCGGGCCGCGCGAGCGTTGTGGCGATCGCAACTTCCTCACGATGCTGATCTGCATGAAGCGCGAGTGCGAGCAGCCGGCCCTCAGGGGCCATGCCGAGTGCGTGACGATGCGCCAGCAGGAAGAGGCGCACCGCGACCGTTCGCAGTCGCGCTGAGGCCCCCTGGCTCGGCGGCCGCGTCTTCCTCGTCGAGCCGCCGCCACAGCCCGCGCACCATTTCCATCAGCAGTTTTGCTTCCTGCCAGCGGTCCGACAGTTCGTACCCGTCGGGCCCTGTCATCGCGTATTCGCGCGGGCCCAGTTCGCACAGGAAGCTGAGCACCGCGTCTTGCGGAGCGCGTCGACGCCAGCTTCGAAAGCCGTACTCCCACCAGCCCATGAAGAGATCGAGCCAATCGCGCTGGTGTGCGAAGCTCAGCTGCACCTGGATCTGCTCGCGGCTCGCCACGCGGCCATGGAAGCCCCAGCACTGGTCGATGATGCGGTGCATCAGGCGGTGGTTCTCTTCGGACACGGGCCAGGCGAATTCACGGCCGACGACGTAGTGCGAAAGATCGCCCGTCAGTCGCAGGTCGCGGAATCGATCGAGCAGCCGCAGCGTGAAGTGCAGGTCGGTCGTCATGCGGTCGCGGTGCGTCTCGAAGTGCAGCGCGACACCGGCGTCTTCTGCCAGGCGCCGCCAGCCTTCGATCAGCGGCACACACTCCTCGATCGTGTGCGGGCGCACGTCGGCCTGCAGGTTCAGGTGATCGGCGCCCAACTCGGCGACGTGATCGAGGATCGGCCGCAGATCTTCGACCGTGCGTGGGTAACACTGGGCCTGCCAGGTGAGCCCCCAACCGCGCAGCCGTTGCGTCACCGCCTGCGCGTACTCGCGGTCGAAGAAGCGCACGCCCGCGCCGTCGAATCCGGCGTCACGGATCATCTGAAGCTTCTGGTCGAGCGTCCACTCGAAACCGTCGGGGCGGCGCTGCTCCATCGCCCACAGGGACTGATAGACAACGAGCTTTTGCACGCCTATCCCGGCTTGCCGAAAAACCGCGGCACCGCGAGCACGAAGTCGGCCCAGTAGGTGATGACCATCAAGGTCAGGAACAGTGGAATGTAGAACGGCAACACGGCACGCGACATCTGCGCCAGGCTGATCTTGGCAATGTCCATCATGATGAACAGGATCACGCCGAACGGTGGCGTCAGCGCGCCGATCAGCAGGTTGACGACCAGGATGATGCCGAAGTGCACCGGATCGATGCCCAGGGCGACGATCGTCGGGAACAGGGTGGGCGTGGCGATGAGCAGGATCGCGGTGGTCTCCATGAAGCAGCCGATGACCAGCAACGCGACGTTGATGAGGGCCAGGATCACATACTTGTTTTCCGAGATCGACATCATCAGCGCCGCCAGCTTCATCGGCGCCTGAGAGGTGGCGACGATCCAGCCGAACGGCACTGCGCACGCGATGATGAAGACCAGCACGCCGCAGGTTACGAGCGTCTCCCGCGCAGCACCGATCACGTCGGCGATGGTCAGCTCACGCTGCAGGAAACCGAGCGCAGCGGCGTACACCACGGTCAGGGCGCCCAACTCGGTCGGCGTTGCCACGCCGGCGAGCAGACCCACCGTCAGCAGGATCGGCGCGGCCAGTGCCGGCACCGCACGAATGAAGCTGCGACCCAGGCGGGGTATCGACATCGGCTGTGTCGGCGGTGCCCGCACGCGGCCGGTCACGACCAGCCAGTAGATCATCGCCATCAGCGCGCTGCCCATCAGCAGGCCGGGCAGGAAGCCCGCGAGGAACAGGTCGGCCACCGACACCTGCACCAGTACCGCGTAGACGACCATGATCACCGAGGGCGGAATGATCGGCCCGATGATGGCCGAGGCAGCGCTGACGGCCGCGGCGAACGCCGGATCGAAACCCTCCTTGCGCATCGCGTTGACCTCGACCACGCCGAGCCCGGCGGCGTCGGCCTGGGCCACCCCGCTCATGCCCGCGAAGATCATGCTGGCCACGACGTTGACGTGGGCCAGACCGCCGCGGATGTGGCCGACCAGTGCGCCGGCAAACTCGAAGATGCGGTTGGCGATGCCGGCGCGGTTGAGCAGGTGCCCGGCCAGCACGAAGAGCGGGATCGCGATCAGCACGAAGCTGTCCAGCCCGGTGCCCATGCGCTGGACCACGATGGACACGGGGATCGGCTGCGTGAAGACGATCGCCACGATCGAGGCCAGGCCCATCGCGAAGGCGACCGGCACCTCGATGACCACCAGCAGTGCGAAGAGGCCGAACAGGACGAGCAACGTCACAGGGGGATAGCCTCTTTGCCTGCCGGGGCCGCAACCGTTTCGGGCCCCCTCGACCGTCCCGCCACCACCGGCCCTTCGATCAACAGCAGGTAGAGCGAAGTCAGGATCATCGAGGCGGCCGACAGCGTGAGCGGCAGCGAGTAGAACCAGCTGCGCGGCAACTCGATCGGCAGCGAGATGGTGGAGGAACGTCCCTCCACGCCCATTACCTTCCAGCCCTGCACCACGAGCACCGCGAGCGTCACCAGCACCAGCGCCCACACCAGCATGCGCATCAAAGCCGCCATGCGCAACGGCAGGTGGGCGCCAAAGGTGGCGATCAAAATGTGACGGCCCTGCTTCAAGCCGACGCTGGCGCCGACGAACGACATCCAGATGAAGGCGTAGGTGGCGGATTCCTCGACCCAGGCGATTGGCCGGCCGAGGACGTACCGCGTGAACACCTGCACCGTGATGGCGGTCACCATCAGCAGGATCAGCCCAATGCCCAGCCCCCGCTCGAATGCGCCGATGCGGTCGAGCAGGCGCTTGTAGGCCGCGAGCATCGGTTCAGAGCTTCTGGATCTGGTCCCACAGGCCGGGGGCCCAGGCGCCGTCCTTCTCCATCTTGGCCACGCCTTCCTTGGCGCGCTGCTGGATCGGCGCCTTGTCGAT
>Ga0163144_10017953_pt1 | contig 14365 bp, 14 predicted proteins | sample OliLak19BULKMAT1_FD_123175 | JGI IMG/M metagenome (GOLD analysis project Ga0163144, IMG submission 123175) | Freshwater microbial mat bacterial communities from Lake Vanda, McMurdo Dry Valleys, Antarctica - Oligotrophic Lake LV.19.BULKMAT1 | ecosystem: Environmental > Aquatic > Freshwater >... | reverse complement strand
GTTTCAGAGATTACAGCCTCACAAGTTATAGCGGGAGGTAGAATTTGATTCCATTGTTTGACAGACCAAGCATGGTTGAAATCGCTTTTATTAAAGCAACTAAAACGCTAGTATCTAAAATTATATTCTGGTAAATCATGTCCCGTAGCCTTCCATATACTTCTTGTTGGTTGAGAGATCATCAGACAGATCATTCGCAATGCCAATCCATTCTTTCGATAAGTCATAGCAAGATATATCAGGCTGATCACTTAGGAATGAAGCTTTACGAATTTCTTCCACTTGTTGATCGCTTGAATTAAAAGCCAAATATTCAATAAAGTTTAATGCTTGTTGCTGTTGCTCAAGTGAAAGTTCCTGTATCGCGTTCAATGCTTTTTCGAGAATTGTCATGTTTTTATTTCTCCTATTCATTAAATAATCTTGATATTTCTAAATTCTAGATCAATAATTTAGATCTAAGTAGGAAGATCCACTCAAGCCACTTCTTTAAAGTCAAAATTTCTACGATCCAAACCTGAAAGTGCTTTTTGAATTAGATCAACTTGATTAGATTCAAATAATATTTTGCCGCATTAACTACAAACCTAAGCAGGAATCGCATCCTAGTAAACGTAATATCCCCGTTTTTAAATGCTAAATAGTGCAATTTTCTTTTCCATTTTACCTTTACCGTAAATACATTCCATTGTTATAGCCTCTGTTTAACATTATTCTTGCCAATCCCAATGGGTAGAACCATCTTTTAGATCTACTAGATTCACACCCATTTCCGTGATTTGTTTACGAATACGATCGGCTTCGACATAGTTTTTATTTTGTTTGGCTATTTTTCGCATCTCGATTAATTCTTCTATTTTTTTTCCCTCGTTCATAACTTCTTCAAGTATTAGATCTTGAACGGGTTGAATATCCTGAACTTTTAAGCCTAGAGTTTCACACATATATTGCAAATCTTGCCATTCGCTATAGAGAAGTTCTAGCGATCGCTTAATCTGTTGTCCATGCGCCAGGTTATTTCTCTCAGCGCGGAAAACTTTGGCAATTTGGAAGATTACCGATAAAGCAATCGGTGTATTAAAATCATCTTCCATTCCTTGCTCAAATTCGCCAATGGCACAACTAGCTTGAAGTTCGGATTTGGTTTTTGGAATAAAATCTTGCCAACCTAAGCGATCGCTAAAATCTCGATTAAATAAAAGTGCATCCTGAATTGTTTCCCAACCTTTGGTAGTTGAAGCGATCGCCTCTTCACTAAAACTAATTGGTTGACGATAGTGGGATTGTAAAATAAATAGTCTGATCACCATCGGCGGATAAACTTCCAACAGCGCGCGAATAGTTTTGAAGTTATTTAAAGACTTGGACATCTTTTCCACTTCGCCTGATTCATTTTCAATATTTACAAAGCCATTGTGCATCCAATAATTTGCTAGAGGTTGTCCTGTAACCACTTCCGATTGGGCAATTTCATTTTCATGATGTGGAAACTGTAAATCTGCTCCACCTGCGTGAATATCAAGGCGATCGCCCAAAACTGCTCGAACCATCGCCGAACATTCAATATGCCAACCTGGTCTACCATTTCCCCAGGGAGATGACCAATAGGGTTCGTCTGGTTTAGCCGCTTTCCATAACGCAAAATCAAAAGGGCAAATCTTTGCTGATTCAGCCGTATCTATTCTTCCGCTCGCTCCTGCTTGAAGATCCGCCAGTTTTTTACCTGAAAGTTTGCCGTATTCTAAAAATTTCTCTACTGCATAATAAACATCGCCTTGGGCAAAATAAGCGTAGCCTCTTTCTTGAATTGCCTCAGTCATTTGAATAATTTCAGGAATATATGCAGTGGCACGCGGGGAAATGTCAGCAGGCAGAATATTTAACTTTTCCATATCGATTTGATACTCATAAATGTAGCGATCGCTAATTTCAAACATAGTTGAATGTTGTTCTTTTGCCCGCTTCAGAATTTTGTCATCAATATCCGTAATATTCTGTACATATTTGACTTCATACTTGGTACTTAAATATCGGCGCACCATATCCCAAACTACATAGGCACGAGCGTGACCCAAATGGCAAAGATCGTAAACGGTCACACCGCATACATACATTTTGACTTGATTAGGTGTTAGCGGAATAAATTCTTCTTTTTTGCGGCTGAGAGAATTATAAATGCGTAAACTCATAATTAGGCTTGGCTGATTTATTGTAAATGGAATTTATTTGGGCTAAAAATAATTATTGGGATTTAACTTATATGTAATTAGACGAAAATTTATTTATAAGGTCTAATCTAGCTTTTATTTGAATTGGCTTTAATTTATTAAATTAAAATAAGATTTAAGCCAAATAATCTACTGCTAGTTTTTATAACTTTGAAATTAATTAATTCTAACTTTACCAAATCGAGAAAGTTTAGCGCGACAACTGCGAAGTGCTTCTTTCATTGTAGTAATGATTCCCTCTTGACCAATTGCGCCAGAATTACCATAAAATCCACCTACCCATGGTAAATGCCCTTTTGGAGCTTCGATTGAATAATCTACTTTGGTCGCGTCTACCCAAATTGCTCGCTCGCCTCGTTTAGTTCGATAGCCAATCCGATCGCAAAAACTCTTATAATCTCCTTCTTCAGCGTCGTGCATATCACATTTCACACTAAAGCCAAATCTACCACCACTATATTTCAGCCACAAACGATCTAAATTAAGCAACTCATTACAGGGAATACTGGCAATATCTGATTCTCCTAAACGCGATCGCTTAGGTTTATTTAGTGCCAAACAGATTAAACTCCAGGTTTCCAGATCCGCCGCTTTATATTCTTGATTATTTAACGCCTGTTCCAAAATCGAAAAATCTAGCTTAGAGGGAATTACATACATATAGCCATCGTCAGCCTGAACCTGTTGCCTAATTAAGCCAAGCTCCAGATCGCGAATCGCATCGATCGCATTTTGATAGCGTAAATTAACCGCAGGTGCAATCAATTTATTGATCACATCGCCAACATAATCATCAATTTCCACATTATTAGTCAGATTTTCGCGCCAGCGCCACACATCATTGAAAGTATCACGCACTTGGGAAGGTTGTTTACCCGTAATTAAATTGATGCAGGTTACGCCCAAGCTATAGAGATCACTAGAAGTTCCTGCTCTGCCCATTTGCTGCTCTGGGGCTACATATTCCAAACTGCCAATCATTGTGCCAGTGTCTTCGTTGTCATTTTTTTGTTTTGCAGCGCCAAAATCGATTAGCACCAACTGTCGATCGGAACGGCGCAAAATATTCGCTGGCTTAATATCTCGGTGAATTACACCTTGGTCATGGATGAACTTCAGTACAGGCAACAGACCATTCAAAAGATCGAGCAGCTTTTCTTGATTGTATGCCCCTTCCGCTTTTAGTTCCTTAGACAAGTCCATCCCATCCACAAATTCTTGAACCAAATACATCAGCTTATCTGCTTGGAAATAGCCAAACAAAGTCGGAATCTGCATATGTCGCCCCAATCTTTCTAGCAGTAGCGCTTCCTGCTTAAATAGGCTAGTTGATTTTTCTAAACTCAACCCACTCTGCTCCCTGGGCAAGAATTGCTTAATTACACAGCGCAATTTGGAGGGCATATCCAAGTCTACCGCCAAAAAAGTACGTCCAAATCCACCTTTGCCTAGAGGCTTGAAAGCCAAATACCGATTTCGCAACAGTAACGGCGCATTACAGCAATGGCAATGAGTCACATTGTTTGGGTTAATCGGGTTTTCACAACTAGGATTGAAACAATAACTCATTAGCTTTCGGTGTCTCAAGTCACTCTGAGCAAAGCAGGTGAATAAATAGTCATCTTTTGAATACTAGCAAAATAATTAGATTTGATTTAATCATTGACTAAAAAAAGTTATTTCTTGGACGATAAGACACTAAAGCTTGATCGGCAAGGTGGATGTAATTCGGAAGCTAAACTGTATGGCAAGACCAAGAAAAATTCTAAAGGAGTGAAATATGAGCAAAAATTGGAAGTCTTTTTTTTTGAAAATAACCTTAGCATTACTTTTTCTGTATATTTTCTCTTACTTAATCAATTCTTACTTTGGCAAACGCGAAAGCTTCTCTTGGGATGGAAAGGTATGGTCATTTGGTGGAACTAGACAAATGTCTGAGTACTATTACCCTGTAAGTAAAAAATTTCAGCCTGAGTTATTAGAAAATGAGAGAAAGCTTTGCTCATTTTATCGACCGTTTATAGTTTTAGATGCTTTATTGTCAAAAGACCAACATATATACTCAGAGAATGCCCCAGAATGTGGAAAGTGAACAAGCCCAAATAATAATTCTCGACCATGCGCCAAAAACAATTAATTCAAATTGGCACTGATCGCGGCTGGCTGCGTCTGCGCTGGACATATCAGGCAAAACGCTACGCCCTCACCTTGGGTCTGCCCGATGGTAGAGCTAATCGGATCGCGGCGGTACAACGTGCCAGTCAAATTGAGTTAGATATTATTTCGGGACACTTTGATCCTAGTTTGAGCAAATATCGCTCTGAGTGGCAAAAAATAAATAAATATACCGAATCAAAAGTCGATCTAGCTGAGGTAATTTCTCAGTTTGTCGCTTATAAATGCGATCGCGTGGATCTGCGTACCCAAGAGCGCTATCATCTGCTGGAAAAACAACTTTTAGATTTTTTTGGTAATTTAGATTTACGGGAAATTAATCAAGCCGCTAGCGATCGCTATACCAAACATCTATTCCAAACCTTCTCCCATCGCACTGCTACCGAGAAAATCGCTTTAGCAAGATCCTGCTTTGACTGGGCGATTAAGCAGAATTTAGTCACAGTAAATCCCTTCCTCGATCTACCAATTCCGCGCCGTCCACCTCAAGCCCAGGCTCAACCCTTTTCTCAGCAAGAAGTGCAAACTATCCTCTCTACTTTTGCCCAAAGTGCTAGCTATGGTTACTACTATCCCTTTGTCAGTGTCCTATTTGGCACAGGAATGCGGCTGGGTGAAGCGGTGGGCTTAGAATGGTCAAAAATTAGTAGCGATCGCGGTCAAATTCAAGTCAGTCAATCCTATGGCGCAGGCAGAATGAAACCGACTAAAACTAATCGCGATCGGCAATTTAATCTATCTAGCAGCGTGACCAAAATTCTCAACTCCATCGATCCGAAAAACCAAAAAGAGACTGGCTTCGTATTTCAATCTGCCCAAGGACAGCCAATCGATCTTCACAACTTTCGCAATCGCGCCTGGATCAAAATACTTAATCAAACCGCGATCGAGTACCGCAAACCCTACAGCACTCGTAGCACCTTCATTTCTCACGCTCTTGCCTCTGGGATGCACCCCCTCATGGTTGCCCAAATTACGGGACACGATCCGCAAACCATGTTTGCCCATTATGCTGGTTTTATTTCCAGTCTACCTACTACCCCCGAACTTTTTTAAGATGACTTCGATTGCCCGCAAAAATTTACTCGAAGATATTCCTCGCTTTCTAGTAGCGCAGGTGGGGATTCTCTTTGCCGTCAGTCTGGTGACAATCCAAACAGGTTTGCAATCTGGTTTTACCCAATCTACTTCCAAACTAATTGAGCAGTCTAATGCCGATTTGTGGTTGGCAGATAAAACCGTTGAGCATATTGGCTTGAGTTTGCCTTTACGATATGAACTTTTAGCCAAAGTCCAGAAAGTCCAAGGAGTAGAAAAAGCTGAAGCAATTCTTTTACGCACTACTATTTGGCAATCAAAATCCCCTGTGAAAGTTGCCGCAGTCACTTTAGTAGCAGCAGAACCAAATGGATTACTTTTTTCGCCATTGCAAACCGTATCTGGCAGCTTTGCTAAGTTAGAAGAGAAGGGGAGTTTGGTAGTAGATCGGGCGAGCCTAGCTAATCTCAGCTTGGAGAATTTGGGAGATGCTGGCAAGTTAAATGAAGTTTCTGCCAAATTGGTGGGAATTGCAACTAAATCGCAAACAATTGTTTTTGACAATATGGTTTTCGCTTCTTTAAAGAACGCCAATATTTATCTCTCGCGAAATCAAGCCGCTACGCTCACTCCAGATCTGAATGTGAATTACATTTTGATCAAAGCCAAAGATGACCAGGATTTAGAAGTATTGCGATCGCGTCTGAATGCAATTTCCCCTAATCTGCGTGCCTTCAATCGAGCCGAATTGATTCAACTTACCCAAGCATATTGGCAAGAGCGATCGGGCATAGGCTTTATCTTGGGCTTAGGTGCAGCCGTAGGAGTTATTGTTGGAATTGTAGTGGTAGGGCAGATTCTCTATGCTTCGGTTGCCGATCATCTCAAAGAATTTGCTACGCTCAAAGCGATGGGAGCTTCAGACTGGTTTCTCTACCGCTTGATTTTGGAACAGGCTCTCTGGATGGCAATTTTGGGCTATGTACCTGGGATGTCTCTCTGTGTGGGGCTTTCGATTTGGACTGCGGCTAGCCAGGGTATTACGATTTTGATTACCCCAGGTTCAGCAGTTGTGGTTTTAGGAGTAACAGTACTGATGTGTAGCGGTTCGGCTCTGTTCGCAATTCAAAAAGTAATGCAAGTCGATCCAGCGATCGTATTTAAGTCTTAAGTTTTTCTTACCCTACCAAGTAGATAAGTTTTAGAAAATTGATAAAGATTAGGGTCATAGGGCGTAGCCCCGCAATCGGTTTTAGACATTTGGGTTTTGAAGTTTTAACTTTACTTTGTCACACCTGCTAAGTGAGATACTATAACCAAAGAGAATTTGTAAACATACATGGAGTGTGATTTTGACCGCTGACTTAGAAAAATCTGGAGAAAAATCTGGAGAAAACTTTGGGAATAAATCTGAGGGTAAATTAGTTGTAATTACTGGTCCAAGTGGGGTGGGGAAGGGGACATTATTAAAAGCTTTTTTGCAACGCGATCGCTTAGCCAAGCCTCAAATTTTACTTTCTACATCTGCTACTACTCGTAATCCTAGAGATGGAGAAGTAAATGGAAAGGAGTATTATTTTTTGAGCCGAACAGAGTTTGAACAAAAGATTGAATCTGGCGATTTTCTTGAATGGGCGGAATATGCAGGAAATCTTTATGGTACGCCCAAACCACCTGTAGAAGTAGCGATCGCTGAAGGTAAGATTGTCTTACTGGAAATCGAACTAGCAGGCGCAAGACAAGTTGCAAAGACCTATTCTCAAGCTCAAAGGATCTTTATTGCTCCACCTTCAGTTGAGGTATTGAAAGAGAGATTAAGTAAGAGAGGAACTGATAGTGAAGAAGCGATCGCTAAACGGTTGCAACAGGCAGAAATTGAACTTGCCGCCCAAAATGAATTTGACTTAGTAATTGTGAATGATAATTTGGAAATAGCCTTGCAAGAATTGGAAGTGGCTTTTTTTGGTAAAGATCCTGATCTTAATAAGGAAACACCTGCTTCTGATTCCAACCAAAATTTAGGAATCGCCATTACAGCCTTTATTACGGTTTTTTTGGCGGAAATTGGCGATAAAACTCAACTTGCTACCTTGATTTTGGCGGCAGAATCTCAAAGCGCTTTGACCGTCTTTTTGGGGGCAGCGATCGCTTTAATTACTACTAGCTTTTTGAGCGTGGTTGCGGGTAAATGGTTAGGTAAAAGATTCTCTCCTCAGTTATTAAATACTTTGGCGGGCTGCATTTTTCTCTTACTTTCGCTCAGTTTATTATGGGAAGCGATCATCTAATTTGGAAGACAAACTAAAATTTGGCGTAAGTATTCACAACTTGGCATAGAATCAAATCATGATTGAACACGATGTAATAATTATTGGCGGTGGATTGGCAGGTTCTCGTGCAGCCGTAGCGATCGCGCAGCAGTATCCAGATCTGAGTTTGGGCATGATCTCCAAGGTGCATCCGATTCGGTCGCATTCGGTAGCGGCTCAAGGTGGGATTGCGGCGGCTTTAGGGAATCTCGATCCCTCAGATAACTGGCTGGCTCATGCCTTCGATACAGTTAAAGGCTCTGACTATTTAGCCGATCAAAATGCGGTAGAGATTCTCACCAAGTCTGCACCAGAAGTAATTATCGATTTAGAACATTTGGGCGTACTCTTTTCTCGCTCAGAACATGGAAAAATTGCTCAACGTCCATTTGGCGGTCATTCCTATGATCGCGTCTGCTATGCGGCGGATAAAACTGGTCATGCAATCTTACATGAATTAATTAGCCTTATGCTGCACTATCGCACCAAAATATACCAGGAATGGTATGCGATGGAATTGATCTATGAAGCGGGAGAAGTCAAGGGAATTGTCGCGCTCCAGATCGAAACTGGCGAAATCGAAGTAATGCGAGCCAAAGCGATTCTGTTCGCCACAGGTGGTTACGGCAGAGTATTTAATACCACTTCTAATGACTTCGCTTCCACAGGTGATGGTTTGTGTTTGGCAGCGATCGCTGGCTTCCCGCTTCAAGACATGGAGTTTGTGCAGTTCCATCCCACAGGCTTATATCCAGTTGGAGTCTTGATTTCAGAGGCTGTGCGAGGTGAGGGAGCTTATTTGATTAATAATCATGGCGATCGCTTCATGGCAAATTATCCGATTAGCCAGAACAAAATGGAACTGTCTCCGCGCGATATTACCTCTCGCAACATTGCCCAAGAAATTCGGGAAGGTAGAGGGATAAATGGCGGCGCATTCGTGCATTTGGATGTACGTCATTTGGGTAGAGAGAAGATCATCGAAAAGATTCCCTTTGCTCGCGAGGAAGGAATGCGAATGTTGGGAATTGATTGCGTCGATCAACCTTTACCTGTGCGTCCCACCGTGCATTATTCTATGGGCGGCATTCCCACTAATACCGATTGCCAAGTAATCGATCAGCATAGTCAGCCGATTACAGGTTTTTTTGCGGCGGGAGAATGTGCCTGTGTTTCCGTGCATGGTGCAAATCGTCTGGGTGCAAATTCGCTGTTAGAATGTGTGGTATTTGGCAAAAGATCAGGAGAAAAGGTGGCAGAATATGTACAAACTCGTGCTCTTCCCAGTTTAGATGCTGAAAAATATACACAGCGTGCTAAGCAACGGATTCAATCTCTTTTTAATTCTCAAGGTAAAACGCGACTGGTTACCTTACGAACTGAGTTACAAGATTTAATGACTGACCATTGCAGTATTTTTCGCGATCGCCCTAGTTTAGAATCGGGTTTAGCCAAAGTCCAAATTCTCAAACAACGTTATCAGCAGGATTTACACCTGGACGATCATGGTTCCATTTACAATATGGAATTAATAAATGCTCTGGAATTAAGAAGCCTCCTCTTAGTGGGCGAGATTATTTTAGCTAGCGCTCTAGCCAGAGCAGAAAGTCGCGGTGCTCACTCTCGTTCAGATTTTCCTCAAAGAAATGATTCCGAATATCTTAAGCATTCTCTTGGTTTTTTAAGTCAGGATAATCAAGTAAAGACAGGTTTTCGGGCTGTGGATATGAGCTTAATTGAAGTTGATCGCGATCGCTTCACACCTCAAACTAGGGTCTATTAGATTTACTTTTCCGTTCCATAAATTGCTGGACAAAGTTAGTAAATACTTTTCCTTTCTTAAACTCTTCATCATCCAAAATACTTTGATGAAAGCCAATCGTAGTCGAGACTCCCGTAATCGCACATTCATTCAAGGCTCGTTTCATCCGTTGAATTGCAGCAGGGCGATCGCCTGCCCAGACAATTAACTTGCCAATTAGCGAATCATAGTAGGGCGGAATCTCATAATCTGTATAAATGTGGGAATCCATCCTCACACCAGGGCCACCTGGAGGTAAGTAAGCACTGATTTTGCCAGGACATGGACGAAAACCGTGGGCGGGATCTTCGGCATTAATTCGACATTCGATCGCATGACCACGCAAAACCACGTCTTTTTGACCAATTCGTAACTTCTCTCCCATGGCAACGCGCAACTGTTCTGCTACCAAGTCAATCCCAGTAATCATCTCAGTCACAGGATGCTCCACTTGAATGCGAGTATTCATTTCCATGAAGTAGAACTTGTCATACTTATCTAACAAAAATTCCACTGTACCCACACCAACATAGCTAATCGCCTGGGCTGCTTTAATTGCGGCATTTCCCATCCGCGATCGCAAACCTGGATTCAGGGCAATACTTGGCGCTTCTTCTAGTAGTTTTTGATGCCTTCGCTGAATAGAACAATCACGTTCACCTAAATGAATCACATTGCCATAGCTATCCGCCAAAATCTGAAACTCAATATGGCGCGGTTCCTCAATACATTTTTCCACATACACCCCACCATTACCAAAGGCGGCATCAGCTTCTCCCTTAGCAGCTTTCAGGAGTTTAGGTAATTCCTCACGGCTCAATACCAACCGCATTCCTCTCCCGCCACCGCCTGCTGTTGCTTTAATCATCACGGGATAGCCAATTTTATCGGCAATTTTCAGAGCTATTTCCTCTGAATCTACTAAGCCCTCGCTGCCTGGCACTGTCGGAACGCCCGCTTTCTGCATCGTTTTTTTGGCAGTAGATTTATCGCCCATACCCATAATTGCGGCTGGACTTGGCCCAACAAAAGTGAGGTTATGATCGGCGCAAATTTCTGCGAATCTAGCATTCTCCGATAAAAATCCATAGCCAGGATGAATCGCGGTAGCATGACGGGTGAGCGCTGCCGCAATAATATTCGGCACATTTAGATAGCTCTTACTACTTGGAGCATCGCCAATACAGACTGCCTCATTTGCCAGTTGCACATGCAGGGAATTACGATCCGCACTAGAGTACACCGCTACCGTGGCTATCCCCATTTCTTCACAGGTACGCAATATCCGCAGGGCAATTTCACCTCGATTGGCAATAAGTAGTTTAGCGATCGCAGCCATATTTAGGCAATAAAAAGGACGATCTTGAGTTTAGCATTAGCTTGTTACGCCAAATTGTCGGAAATCGCCCTAGCCCCAGACTTCAGCGATCCAATCACATCTAGCCTAGCGCCAAAATTGTTAAAAATTGAGCTATTCAGAAGCAGATTTACTTAGTTGAGAAATCCAGAAATAAACTTGGATCAACATAAAAGAAATCACCCAATGCCTTCGCTTGGCTTTTGCTAATTTGTCTCTTTCCATTCACAACTTCAGAGACAACTCCCCGCGAACCAATTATGCCCACTAGATCTGTTTGCCGCAAATTCCTGGCTTCCATTAGGTGCAATAAAATCGATTGAGCTGTGGTTTCTCCCAAGGAGTAATGTTCTTCCTCAAACTTCTCAATCAGTGCGACCAAGAGATTTAAGATTTTTTTTGTTCTAATGTTCGATTTTTAACTGCCAAGAGATCTTCGACAATAGCCAAAGCCCGATCATTTTCTGCTTCGGTGGTAATCAGTTGCGGCAGAGTCTCTGCTAACAGATTTTTATATACTTCTTTATCAACAGCGAGGGTCATTTTTCCAGGTTCCTAAATCATATTCATTGTGGGTAAGGATGTATTTGATATAAACAACCAAGCTTTTGATTACCTGCGGCGGAATTCTTTCTCAATATCCCGTTTCAAAACGCTCTTGTTTTAAGATATTTTCTAAATACTGCCCATAGCTGCTTTTTGCCAAGGGTGCAGCCAAGTTCAAAAGCTGGTGCTGGTTAATATAGCCTTGCCCGTAGGCAATCTCTTCCACACAGGCAAGCTTCAAGCCCTGACGTTGCTCCAAGGTTTGGATAAAGTTGGCAGCCTGATGCAAGGATTCGTGGGTTCCTGTATCTAGCCAAGCATAGCCTCGCCCCAAAATTTCTACCCGCATTTTCCCTTGTTGTAAATACACTAAATTTAAGTCAGTAATCTCCAATTCTCCCCTAGCTGAAGGCTTAAGCTGCTCTGCATACTCACTCACCAAGCGATCATAAAAATATAAACCTGGGACTGCATAATTTGATTTGGGCTGGAAGGGTTTCTCTTCCAAGCTAATCGCCATCCCTTCACTATCAAACTCAATCACGCCATACCGCTGGGGATCATTCACTCGATAGCCAAATACTAAGCCACCATTTTGCAGATTTGCCGATCGCTTCAAAATTTGCTGTAAGCCATGTCCATAGAAAATGTTGTCGCCCAGAATTAAACAGACAGGCTGACCATCAATAAATTCCTTGCCCAAAATAAATGCCTGTGCCAAACCTTCAGGGCGGGGCTGCTCACAGTAGCTAAATTCCATGCCCCATTGACTGCCGTCCTTGAGCAGAAGCTGAAACAAAGGTAAATCTTGCGGCGTAGAAATAATCAAAACTTGTCGAATCCCCGCCAACATCAATACCGAAAGCGGGTAGTAGATCATCGGCTTGTCATAGACTGGCATCAGTTGTTTGCTCACCACCTGGGTGATTGGATAGAGACGTGTACCAGAGCCTCCTGCCAGGATTATGCCTTTCATCTTTGATTTAACTCATTCTTTGCCAGTCGCAGTATAAAACGCAGTTGCACATTTATGGATTTTATGCCCCTAATCGGTCATTTCTGAGTCACAATATTATTTAATAAATAGATTTAGGGGAAAGATCAAGATGGTTGCTACTACCGATCGCGTTGTCAGTCAAATTATTACTAATGGACGTAAACGCAAAAATAACCATTACAGTCTACAAGATTTCTTTAAGCCAGATCCTGAACAAGGGGTGCTGACTGATTGGAACGGACTTCGCAATATCTTGACCACCGAGGACTTCATTATTGGCTTGCAAGAAGGGCTAGAAGAAGAGGTGGGCAGTGCTTCGGCAGCGGTAATGTATACGATTGGCACTGAGTGGGGTAAAAAAGATGCAGAATTCTTTAGCAAGTGGTTTGAGCAAGATTATGGCAGCAATATCCGTCAAACTAATCTGCCCTTTTTATTAGAGACCTGGTGGTGGCCGCTCGCAGCCCAAGGTTGGGGACGTTGGAGCATTGATATGAGCGATCGCAAGCAAGGATTCATGTTTATCAGTGTTTATGACTCTGCTGTAGCCAGAACCCTAGGAGATGTGGGTAAGCCAGTTTGCCATCTTTATGCAGGCTTGTTTTCAGGCTTCTTCACTCATTTGGTAAATAAAAAATTAGATTGCATTGAGATTCAGTGCTATTCAATGGGCGAAAATTACTGTAAATTCTTACTTGGCGGTAATAATCGGATTGATGCGGCTGCCTTTTGGATGAACGAGGGAGCAACTAGCCAAGATATTGAGAAGCGCCTACAGGGCGGGGAAATGTTGAAATAATGTCTAGCCAGCTCAAGAGTTCAAGTTTACAGCTAGGTAAAAAGTCTGTCCAGGTATTTTGGCAAAGTGTCAATTGGGATGACACAGAGATTGTAGAAAGTGTTCACCCTTGGGCGATCTCAGTACAACAGTATTTTGCTACTATTGCTTGGTCAAACACGGGGGCAAATGTAGCAGTCAATTTAGGCGAAAATATGCTTTCCTCAAAAAACTCTGCTTTACCCGAAAAAGCTACCCTAGAAAACTTTTTAGATGATATTTCTCAATTTTTTTAGTACTGCCATTTCAAAGATAAATTGGTTTTGGCTGAATCCATCCTCGTGCTAATTGTTTTGATTAGCAAAATCGCTTAGTCATGATTCAAACTTGTTCCTTAGGTTTAGTTTTTTAACTTACTTTAGGTTTCGCTACCAAAAAAGTGTAGCCTTAAAAGAAAGACGCATAAACTTCTGCCCATGAACGTCGAACTTAAAGCCATTATTGAGCAAGCCCAGGATCGTTACCTAAAAGCCGATGATTTATCAGCCCTAGAGTCATTCATTAATTCTTTGCCTGATCGCCTTAGTCTTTATCGAACCTTGCGCGATCGCGAGATCTCATTTTTGCAACTGGTAGCAAATCAGTTAGAGGCCGAAATGCCTGATACCGAAACTAAGCAGCTAGAAACTGCAATTAAGCAGCTATCCTTAGTTTGCCGTTATAGCGCGATGGCAATGCTAATGCAAGATCAAGCCCTAGTAGATCAACGTCTACTGAAATGGCTGGGTCAAGTGGCAACTCTACAAGAAACTCAATCCCTAAATCAAGCAATGTATGGTCTTTTCACCAAAGTGCTTAACAAAGAATTGAGCCGCTCTCAGCTAGAACTACTAAATCCCTTTCTCAATCAGGCAAAAACTACTCTTGTTGCTTGACTCTTTTTGCCTAACTCTTATTACTTAAAAGCAGCCTAAAAAATTATGATTTCAGTAGCTGAACTGCTTGACGAACCAAATCTGCCTGGTAATTATTTTGGCTATGACACCTATGTGCGGGGTGATCTAGAAATTGGACTACTAGAAAATCGGCGCGGCGATCGCTTAATTGCTATTCCTGACACCCTAATCTCTGCGCTC
>Ga0163144_10017952_pt1 | contig 14367 bp, 12 predicted proteins | sample OliLak19BULKMAT1_FD_123175 | JGI IMG/M metagenome (GOLD analysis project Ga0163144, IMG submission 123175) | Freshwater microbial mat bacterial communities from Lake Vanda, McMurdo Dry Valleys, Antarctica - Oligotrophic Lake LV.19.BULKMAT1 | ecosystem: Environmental > Aquatic > Freshwater >... | reverse complement strand
GTTAGAATGTTAGTGGTCGGTGATCGACGATCCAGGTCCTTCTCAGAGCCCCGACGAAGACTTGTCTGCAAGATGACCTGCCCCTTGTACAGATATGCGTAATCATCGTGCGCCTTCCCTGAGCGTACTTTGGCTGCTTCGAGCTTATCTATTATTTTCAGGGCAAGCTCTTTTGTGATTATCCTCATTGCTTTCCCCGAATGAATTCTCGGAGAACAGCAAGCCGCTTCTTTGGCCCCGGCCCCAGCTTATCGGTAGGGCTGTTGCTGAGGAAGTCATACCGGCTCAGCAGAAGTTCTTTCAAGCCCTCGATCGCTTCGACTTCATTGCAGCCTGACACGTTCACGTTGGCATCGATAAAGCTGGCACGGTAGTTGTCTTCCCCGTCCTGCTCGATGTGCACGTTGATTTCCTTGAGCATCTCAAAGGGCTCCGGAGCGAAAGTCTGGAGGCGAACATTTTTTGAGATGTCGAATTCCATTGCTCGCATTTGAACTCTTCCTCGATGTTTTGCACTGTATCAATCCTTCCCTCTCCTCCATTCTCCATTCTAACTCAGGGAAGGGGGATGGCAAGCAGTAAGGAAGCTTCTACCAGACAGAGGGCAGGGGAGCAACTTGTTTTCCGCGCGACTTCATCATATCAGTTGTAGGAGGCAGGAATACGGAGCATAATCTAAGCTGCTCATGTCATCGACTCAGTCAATCGATTGACAACGGACAACGGACAACTGGCAAATCGAACTGCCGCATTCTAAATTCTGAATTCTAAATTCGCACTTCCCCCATGGCCCTCTTCCTCGATCCTTTGTTCGCAGACGACGCCGGCCTGGTCGCGGTGGGGGGAGATCTTTCGCCGCGGACGTTGGTGCGGGCGTATTCTCGGGGCGTTTTTCCATGGTTCGATGAAGGGGATCCGATTTGCTGGTGGTCGCCCGACCCGCGCGCGATTTTCGATCTCGAAGCCTTTCATGTGCCCAAACGCCTCGCGCGCACCATCCGCTCGGGCACATTTCACTGCACGATCAATCGCGACTTCCACGCGGTCATCCGAGGGTGTGCCGACCGCGACCAGGGCACATGGATCACCGACGCGATGATCGACGCCTATACCCGCCTGCACGAACTCGGCGTGGTTCACAGCGTCGAGGCTTGGAATGACGACCAACTCGCCGGCGGCATCTACGGCGTCGCCCTGGGCGGCCTTTTTGCCGGGGAGTCGATGTTCACGTACATCCGCGACGGCTCGAAGATCGCGCTCGTGTTTCTGATCGAACACCTCCGCGCCCAGGGCTTCACGCTTTTTGACGTACAGATGTTGACGCCCCACACGCACAGACTTGGCGCCGTCGAGATTCCGCGTGCCGAATACCTTTCGCGCCTACAATATGCCCTGCGCCAAAAAGTAAAGTTCGTTGGGACACGATGAGCGCGGATCAGCGAGGTGAATCATGCCGTTCAAAGCCGCATTCGTATTTTGCATACTTGCATTCTCAAACGTGCTCGCAGGCGACGACGCCGCCAAAGATCTCAAGGCGATGCAGGGATCGTGGGTCATGGTGGAGTTGGAAGTCAACGGGCAGAAAGTGCCGATGGACAAACTCGAAGGGGCCGTGCTCACCGTCAAGGGCGGCATGTACTCGGTCAAAGTGAAAAAACGCGATCCACAGATTTGCACGATTACGCTCGACGCCAAGAAATCGCCGCGCCACATCGATATGGTCTTTCAAGAGGGCGAAAAGAAGGACAAACTGCACAAAGCGATCTACCGCTTCGACGGCGGCAAGTTGCATATCGCCCGCGGCCTCAACGCCGATCAAGAGCGCCCCGACCAGTTCGCGACCTGGCCCGACACCAATTATTTCGTCGTAACCTGGCAACGCCAACCAGCGCCGTAACCGTAGGACAGGCTTCCAACTGGAAAGCCCAGGGATGGCCATCCCTGGGCTTCCTCGGCACAATCGGTTTATGCCGTTTGCGTGGACCTTTTCATCTCGCCAAATTGGGCAGTTTCGAGAAGATAGTGAAACGTCCCGCGCGTCGGTTTGATACTATCATCAACGAAACGGGAATTTGTCCCCCATCGCCCTTGGAGGGCAGCTGGATAGGCTGTCCATCGCCATGCTGTCGATCAAGGATTATTATGTCGCCTCAACCGCCGTCGTCCGCGGCGACGTGGTGTTCCATCCCGGCGTCAATATCTGGTTCGGCTGCATTCTGCGCGGCGACCTGGCGACCATCACGCTCGGCCCGCGTACCAATCTCCAGGATGGGTGCATCGTCCACACCGATACCGACGCCCCGATGACCATCGAAGAAGGCGTGGCCGTGGGACATGCCGCCATCCTGCACGGCAAACGGATTGGCCGCGATACGCTGATTGGCATGGGCGCCATTTTGCTGGCCGGCTGCGAGATCGGCGAGGAATGTCTGATCGCGGCGGGCACACTCGTGACGGAGAATTGTCGCATTCCTCCGCGCAGCGTCGTCATGGGCACGCCGGGCAAAATCGTGCGTGAGATTCGTCCGGAGGAAATCGAACGCACCCGCGAAATCAACGCCCACTATTTGGAAATGGCGCAGCGCTACGTGCGCGGCGCGTTTCCGCCCCCCTGGACCAGGTAGAATCATGGAAAGCCCAGGGATGGCCATCCCTGGGCTTTCCCCCCCATCCCTCATGACGCAAGCGACGCCGATGAGTGCAGCCGGAGATAGCCGCGTTACCATGCCTTCGCCGCCGGAGATTAGTCTCACCGGTCCGGCGGATCGCCGCGCGGATGTCGAATACAAACAGCAACTGGTCGCTCAACTCTTAAGCGCCTCGGGAAGCGACGGTTTGTTGGTGCTCAGTCCCGAGAACTTCTCCTGGCTGACGGCGGGCGGCGTCGAGCGCGGTGGCGTGGACCGCTCGGCCTTTCCCGCGCTCTATTACACGCTCGAAGGCCGTTGGCTCCTCGCCGGCAATGTCGACTCGCAGCGCCTCTTCGATGAGGAACTCGACGGCCTCGGTTTTCAACTGAAGGAATGGCCCTGGCATTGGGGCCGCAACCAGCTTTTGTTGGATCTCTGCCAAGGCCGCAATGTCGCCTGCGACGTGGCGTTTTCGACCTGCAAGGTGATCGGCGCGGAAATCGCCGTGCATCGGCGCAGCCTAACCGAATACGAGCGCGCCTGCTATCGCGCGCTGGGACAGATTCTCAGCCATGCGCTGGAGGCCACCGGCCGCACCCTCGCCAAGGCGGACACCGAACGCGAGATCGCCGGACAGTTGAGCCATCGCTTGCTGCACCGAGGGGCCGCGCCGCTGGTGATCTCCGTCGCGGCGGACGGCCGATCCCGACAATATCGCCACACCGGATACACGGCGACGCCCGTGCAAAACTATTGCGTCATGACCGTGGCTGCCCGCAAATATGGACTATGCGCCCGTGCCAGCCGCTCCGTTTGCTTCGGCGCCCCGGACGCTCTGTTCCGCAAAGAGCACGATGCGGCCTGCAAGGTCAGCGCCACCTACGTCGCCAGTAGCTGGCCGGATTCCGTCCCCCGCCAGATCCTCGCCACCGGACAACGCATCTACCAGATGGTCGGCGCCGAACACGAATGGACCTTGGCTCCGCAAGGACACATCACGGGGCACGAACTCGTCGAACTCCCTTTGCTTCCCGGCGATGAAGGCCTTCTCCAAGCGGACTGGGCGATTACCTGGAACGCAAGCGTGGGCGCCGCGGTCAGCTGCGACACCTTTATCATCACCGAAGACGGTCCCCGCACCGTCACGTCCGTCGAAAACTGGCCCCTCAAACGCATCAAAGTTCAGGGCGCCGAGTTCGTCCGGCCTGACTTACTCGTGCGCTGATCTGCAAGGAAAACGACAACGGTCCTTTTCCGAATACATGTCCGCGTTTACAATCCACGGAATGAGCGAGAACGCGGAAGAGGGATTGAACCAAAAAATCGCCCGCCTTGTGGAAGAGAAAGGCTGGAATCAGGACGAATTCGCGCGTCTTACTCAGCTTCACCGGCTTACCGTACGCAATATCTTCCAGGGAGAATCGAAGCGGCTGCACAACGCGACGGTGAGCGCCTGCGCCCGGACGCTGGGATTTAGCGTGCATGACTTGCGCGCCGCGCCGTTGTCCTCGCTGTTGTCGCGCTTACAACGCCAACAATCCGCTCTGCCGACGCAGGAGCTACGAACGCGCTACGAACGCGCCACGCAGCCCGAGGTGCTCGACTGGATCGAACGCCATCCGGAACTCGCCGCCCGCCTGAAGCCCGACGAACTGGATGAACTGATGTCGTTACAAGGAACGGGCGGACCGCTTACCAGCTTCGGCGTGGGCAAATCGGTGGATCAGATTTTTCGCCGCCGCCGTCTGATCGAGAAAGTGCTCGACATCGCCGGCACGGAGTTAATCGATTTGCTGGAGCCGATGGTCGATCTCATGCACGAGAAGATTCAGCCGTATCAGCCGCCGCAAACGCCTGGTTAGGCAAGGGAATTCACTCGCTCGCGCGTCGTGCTAACTTGTCCCGGCAAATCTTCTCGCAATGCCGCATTGCCTGGGCGGGGGACAGCGTGCGCTTCTTTTCCAGCGGAAACTTGCGAAACCAGGCGCTCACAAAAAGCGTGTCGTCGTGATGTTCATAAGAGTCCGCGAGCCTGGGATGGTCGTTGCGCTGATAAATTCGTTCCAGGGTGTCGCGCATGCCTTGGGCTTCCGCTCGCTCCCTTGGCGCTTGCACGGCCAGCAGGGGGCGACCGGCATGCAGGACATACCACCAGGTGCGATTGTCCGGCCCCTCCACGGGATACACGACCGACAATTCGCCGCGGGCTTTTTCAAGGCGTTCCAGGCGGCCGACGAGCCATTCGAAGAGCGCGAGCTTGTCGCGCAGTCCCGCCGCGCGTTCGAAGCGTTGCGTCTGGGCCGCGTCGGCCATTTCCAGGCGTAGGGCGTCCATAACGGAAGCGTCCTTCCCTTCCAAAAAGTTTCGCGCTTTCTTTACTTGCCCTGCGTAGGCGCGTTGCGCACATGTCCCCGTACAGGGCGCGAGGCAAGTGCGCAGGTCCAACCGCAGGCAGCCGACTGGATGAACGACGGGAAACAACTCCTGTTGTTCGGGAAAGACCATGTCGGTCGGCTGCGGACAATCGCGCAATTGAAACGCATCGTTCAAGAGGCGGGCGGCCTCTTGCATTTTTCGCGACATCGGCATCGGCCCGAAGCTGGCCTTGGCGGTTTTGGGCACATTGCGCGTCACAAACAGATACGGAGCGGGCGCGCGTCCCAAGCAAAGAAACCCGTGGCGGAACGGCGCCGGCTGCCCGACCACGTTGAAGCGGGGACGCCAACGCCGAATCAACTCCAACTCGCGCAACAGGGCGGAGAACTCACGGGGCCAAACTTCCCACACGATGGTCCGCGTTTGCCGGATCATCCGCGTCGCCTTGGAGGGACGACTCGCGGGGCGGAAGTAACTCTGTAAACGAATGCGAAGGTTCTTCGCCTTGCCCACGTAATGCAAAACACCCTGTTCGTCCAGCATGCCGTACACGCCTGGCTTGCGCGGCGCGAGCAGCCCCACTTGTTTCCCCAGGGAGAGGGACTTGCCGACGGCGGCGACCAATGTGGGAGTCGGTTCTCCCGGCGACAGGGACAAAGGGCCAAAGTCCCGAAATGCTTCTTGCGAAAAAAATGATTTCATCGGTGGATCCGTCCACTTGCGGTGAAAATTCGACACACCGGGCAGAAATTGTACTAAAGTCAGCGCCGCGTGCAGCCGGGAGAAATGCTCAGAGGAGATTTCTTTGGACGCGCCAACTTCCGGATTTGCTTCAACTTAAGCATCCTGCACCATCGCCGGATGTTTGCGCGCGTGCGATTGGTATCGAAATTGCGAGCAAATTAGGAGCGTGGGACTGGAATAGGGCGTACTATTTTCCTTCTCCCCGCCGTTCGTAACGTACAATTGGGCAGCAGTACAAATTGACATCGCTCGATGGAGGGCAGCGAACATGCTAGTACTGAGCCGCAAGCTTGGTGAAAAGATTTACATCAACGACAACATCTGCATCACGGTCGTGGACATCGACCGGGGTAAGATTCGCCTAGGAATCGAAGCTCCGCGCGACGTTCCGATTTATCGGCAGGAGCTTCTTGCCGATGCGCCCGTTGTGGTGGATAAAGCGGTCGTCGCCGCCAAGGCGTAAGACCGTGTTGCCCGTTGTCCCCGTTTTGATCATACGAAAGCCCGCGGTTATTCCGCGGGCTTTTCGCATTCCGGATTTATTCGAAAAGCCGGCTGATGGACTCGTTGAAGTGAATCCGTTTGATCGCATCCGCCAGAAGCGGGGCCACGCTCAGCACCTTGATGTTCGGCAATTGCTTGTCAGGCGTGAGCGGAATGCTGTCGGTGATGACGATCTGCTTGATGGGCGAGTCGCGCAACCGCGCAACCGCTTCGCCGCACAAGACGCCGTGCGTGGCGCAGGCGTACACCTCGCGGGCGCCGTATTCCATGGCGATCTTCGCGGCGCCGACGAGCGTGCCGGCCGTCGAAATCATGTCGTCGAAGATCACGGCGCTTTTGCCCTGGAGCGACGAACCGATGATGTTGACCTGTTTGGTGTCGGTGGCGCTGCTGCGCCGCTTGTCGACGATGGCGATGGCGCCGCCTAGCTTCTTCTGATGCCGTAGCGACCGCTTTACGCTGCCTTCGTCCGCGCTCAGGACGACAAGCTCGTCATAAGGGATATTGAGGCAGCGCACGTATTCGTTGATCACCGGCCCGGCGTGCAGATGGTCGACAGGGATATCGAAGAAGCCCTGAATCTGCGCGGCGTGCAAATCCAACGCGAGCACCCGATTCGCTCCCGCGGACGTCAGAATGTCCGCGACAAGCTTCGCCGTGATGGGCACGCGGCCCACGTCCTTGCGGTCTTGGCGGGCGTAGCCGTAGTAGGGAATCACCGCCGTGACGCGTCCCGCGCTGGCGCGTTTGAGGCTGTCGAGGATGATCAACAGCTCCATGATGTTTTCGTTGACCGGCGGGCAGGTCGGCTGCACGACGAATACGTCTCGGCCGCGCACATCCTCGTCGATGCGCGCCAGGAACTCGCCGTCCGGGAAGTTTTGCAGGGTGATCTTGCCGAGGGAATCTCCCAGGCACTGCGCGAGTTTCTCGGCCAAGGGCACATTCGCCCGGCCGCTGAAAACCCGGAGCTTGTTGTTGTTCGTCATGATGGAATGATGCAATAACCCGTTCCCGGAAAACCACTGTTTAGGATAGGTGAAGAGAGGGCGAACTTCCACCCGAGTCAGCTTGCGGGGCGAGGCGCGCTAGCCCACCACCAGATTGACGAGCTTTCCGGGAACGACGATCACTTTCTTGATCTTCTTTCCCTCCAGCGCCGCTTGCACCTTCGGGTCGGCCAAGGCGACTTTTTCGAGGGCCGCCTGATCCAGATCGGGCGTCACCGTCACTTTCCCGCGCAGCTTGCCGTTCACCTGCACGGGCACTTCAATCGCGTCGACCTTGAGGAAGGCGGGATCATACGTCGGCCAGTCCTCATAAGCGAGCGTGCGCGATTCGCCCAAGGTGCTCCACAATTCCTCGGCCAGGTGCGGCGCGAAGGGCGCCAAAAGGAGCATGAATGTTTTCAGAACCGCACAGGGCCTTTTCTCCAGCTTCGTCAGGTAATTCGTGAACTCCATCATGGCCGCGATCGCGGTGTTGAACGACATATTTTCCAGATCGTCCGTGACGCGCTGGATCGTGCGGTGCAGCCAACGCAGCGTCTCGCGATCCGGTTCGTCGTCCACGACCTCCGCGAGCGTCTTGACCTCTTCGGCGCGGTCATCGATCGTCAGCCGCCAGACACGATTCAAGAAACGGAATACGCCTTCGACGCCGCGCATGCTCCAGGGCTTGGTCGCCTCCAAAGGCCCCATGAACATTTCATATAGGCGAAGACTGTCGGCGCCGTATTGGGCGACCACCTTGTCCGGACTGATGACGTTGCCGCGGCTTTTAGACATCTTGAATGCGCGGGCGTCGATGCGGATGCGCGGGTTCTCTTTGAGAACGAAGTGGTCTCCTTCCTTTTCGACGCGTTCCTCGGTGAGCGTGACGCACTGCAGTTCGTTGCCGCCGTCTTTGTATTTGGCGGCCTTGCCGTCGAACGCGACGTCCTCGGCCGAGATCCAGTTATTCTGCCAAGTGAAGCCCGTATACTCCGTTTCGCCAAGGATCATGCCCTGATTGACCAGACGCTGAAACGGTTCCGGCGTGCTGACGTGGCCTCGATCAAAAAGCGCCTTGTGCCAGAAGCGCGCGTAGAGCAAGTGCAAAACGGCATGCTCGGCGCCGCCGACGTAGAGATCGACGGGCATCCAATACTTTTCTTTGGCCGGATCGCAAAACGCCTTCTCATTCTTCGGATCCAGATAGCGCAGGTAATACCAACAGGAACCCGCCCACTGCGGCATGGTGTTGGTCTCGCGCAAATAGGATTTCCCATTGCGCGTCACCTGGAGCCATTCTTTCGCCTTGCTCAGAGGCGGCTCGGGACTTCCGGTCGGTCGATAATCGTCCACCTCCGGCAGGCAGAGCGGCAAGTCGTCTTGGCTCAGAGGTTCGACCACTCCCGTCGGTTTTCCTTCCACGTCGATTTCATGAAGGAGTGGAAACGGCTCGCCCCAGTAGCGTTGCCGGCTAAAGAGCCAATCGCGCAGCTTGTAGTTGATCTTCTGTTCGCCCTTGGCCTCTTTGGACAGCCAGTCCGTGATGTTTTTCTTGAATGCGGCGGTCGATTGCCCGTCGTAAGCGCCGGAGTGAATCGCGGTTCCCTCGTCGCTGAAACATTCGTCGAACAGTTCGATGTTGTTCAGATAGAGATACTCGACGACGCGAAGGGGATCCCGGTCGAGTTTTTGGCAAACTCGCGACGCCTTGCTTACCACCGCCACTTCCTGTTGCGAGAGCGTCTCCGCGCCCGTGATCGGCTTGGCAAGGTGCGACTCGCTGTAGCGTTGATCCTTGCCCGTGACCATGCTGTTGACGATCTGATAAATGCGTGTCTTCGTCAGCCATTCCTTGGGCGGAGTGACGACGGGGCGGATCGGCAGTTTGAAGGCCTTGGCGAATTCGAGATCGCGCTCGTCGTGCGCGGGAACCGCCATGATCGCGCCGGTGCCATAGCTGAGCAGCACGTAATCCGCGACCCAAATCGGGATTTCCTGTTTGTTCACCGGATTGATCGCGTACGCCCCGCTGAACACGCCGGTCTTTTTCTTGGTCAGTTCCGTGCGTTCCATGTCGCTCTTGCGCGCGGCCGCCGTCCGATATTCCTTCACCGCTTTCGCTTGCACCGGCGTCGTGATGCGTTCCAGCAGCGGATGCTCCGGCGACAACACCATATAGGTCGCGCCGAAGAGCGTGTCCGGTCGGGTGGTGAAGACGCGGATATTCGCCGACCCGTCCTTCAGCGCGAAATCAACCTCCGCCCCCTCGCTGCGGCCAATCCAATTGCGTTGCATCTGCTTGATCGATTCCGACCAGTCGACTTTTTCCAAATCCCCGATGAGCCGATCGGCGTAGGAGGTGATGCGCAGCAGCCATTGCCGCAGCGGCATGCGCACGACCGGATGCCCGCCGCGTTCGGATTGGCCATCGATGACCTCCTCGTTCGCCAGCACCGTGCCCAGCGCGGGGCACCAGTTCACGGGCACCTCCGCCTGATAGGCGAGCCGTCGGTTATCGCGATAACGGCGGATGGAATCCTCGCCCTGTTGCTCGACATGCTTGGGTATGGGCAACTCGCTGATCGGCCGACCCTTCTTCGCTTCGGCGTCGTACCAGGTATCGAACACCTCCAGGAAGATCCATTGTGTCCATTTGACATAGTCGGGATCGGTCGTGTCGACTTCGCGGTCCCAGTCGTAGGAAAATCCCAGCGACTTGATCTGTCGGCGAAAGTTATCGATGTTTTTTTGCGTGTTGAGCTTCGGATGCTCGCCGGTCTTGATGGCATGTTGCTCCGCCGGCAAACCGAACGCATCCCAACCCATGGGATGCAGCACGTTGAAGCCGCGCATTCGCTTGTACCGGGACAGAATGTCGGTCGCCGTGTACCCCTCCGGATGTCCGACGTGGAGCCCTTCCCCCGACGGATAAGGGAACATGTCCAGGATGTAGTACTTCGGCTTGTCGGAAAGATCCGGCGTGCGAAAGGTCTTGTTTTCTTCCCAGAAGCGTTGCCAGCGCGTCTCGATGGCTTGCGGATTGTAGGCGGGCATGATCGGCTGTTCCTAACGCGAGCCGAGGAACTCAGCCCCGGCGGGAGGTGGTGGCGCCGGCGCTTCACCGCGGATGGCTGTCGCCCCCGTGTACGCCCGCGCAAGTTACTGTCAACTTATCCTAACGAAAAACGCCGTCAACGGACGGACGCGGACCCAGCGCAGGCCGTCAGTCGCGCACCTTGCCGTGAAAATATTCCAGGGTCCGACGCATCCCCTCGCGGCGTTCCACGCACGGTTCCCAGCCCAAAATTTCCCGGGCGCGCGTGATGTCCGGGCGACGCACCTTGGGATCATCCTGAGGCAACGGCCTGTATTCGATCTCGCTTCGACTTCCAGAGAGTTCCAGAATCTCCTTGGCGAAGTCAAGAATGCTGACCTCGTTGGGATTGCCCAGGTTCACCGGATCATGAAAGTCGCGCGTCAAGAGGCGCACGATTCCCTCCACCAAATCCGAGACGTAGCAAAAACTGCGCGTCTGGCTGCCGTCGCCGTACACCGTGAGCGGTTGCCCGCGCAGCGCCTGGCCCATGAGATTGGGCACGACCCGGCCGTCGTCCAACCGCATGCGTTCGCCGTAGGTGTTGAAGATGCGCACGATGTGGGTGTCGACGCCGTGATAGCGGTGATAGGCCATCGTCATGGCTTCGGCGAAACGCTTGGCTTCGTCGTAGACGCCGCGCACGCCGATGGGATTGACGTTGCCCCAATAATCCTCCCGCTGCGGATGCACTTCGGGGTCGCCGTAGACTTCGCTGGTGCTGGCCAACAGATAGCGTGCGTTTTTCAGCTTCGCCAGGCCGAGCGTGTTGTGCGTACCGAGCGAGCCCACCTTCAAGGTCGCGATGGGATGAGCGAGATAATCCACAGGGCTGGCGGGCGAGGCGAAATGAAGGATGTTATCGATCGGACCTTCGATGGCGAGAGGGTTCGAGATATTGTGGTGGATAAAAGCGAAGCGCGGGTTTTGCTGGAGGTGTTGGATGTTGGCCGCCGCGCCGGTGATGAAATTATCGACGCAAAGGATTTCGTGCCCGTCCGCCAAGAGACGTTCGCACAAGTGCGAGCCCACGAACCCCGCTCCCCCGGTGATCAACGTTCGCATTCCCCGCGTCCTTTCGACCGAAACGTAGGACAAGCTGCCAGCTTGTCCGAACCTCTTGCCGCCCAACGCGCTACGCCGGGCGTGTTGTTCATTGTAATGAGGCGAGACGCGAACGGGTACGCGCGCTTTCCCTCATTCGCCCTTGACTGAATTCGCCAAACATCCCTCAATGGCAACCTGGAAGGGATTTGCTAAAACAAAAAGGATGGGCAACAGGAAGTTTTCTCGTCCAGGGATTTAAGGACCAACCTCGAGGTTTCACCCCCATGATCAATCGTCCGTTGCGTACCTTCACGGTACTTCCGCACCTACCCGCGCGCCTACAGGGGCTTCAACGCCTGGCGTACAATGTTTGGTGGTGCTGGAACCCCGACGCCATCTTTCTATTCCGACGCATCGACAACGAACTCTTCGCCCAGGTGGAACATAGCCCGGTCAAACTCCTCGCCTCCGTTCCACAAGAACGCTTCGAGGAATTGGAAAAAGACGACGGCTTCCTCGCGCATATGGATCGCGCCCTCGAGGCCCTCGACAATTACATGGCCGCTCCCACTTGGTTCGATGAGAACTACGGCCAACCCGGCGTCGCCAAGGACAAAGTGTGCGAGCAGTATCGCGTCGCGTATTTCTCCGCCGAATTCGGCATCCACGAGAGTATCCCGGTTTACTCCGGCGGCCTCGGCCTGCTCGCGGGGGACCACCTCAAGGCCGCCTCCGATCTCGGCGTGCCCCTGGTCGGCATCGGCCTCATGTATCGGGAAGGCTACTTTCGCCAGTACCTCAACGTCGACGGCTGGCAACAGGAACGCTATCCCGAAAACGACTTTCTCAATCTGCCCCTGATCCCGGAGGTCAACCCCGACGGCAGCCCGATTCTCGTCAACGTGCCCATGCCGGGACGCGACGTCTTCGCGCGCATTTGGCGCATTCAGGTAGGGCGGATTCCGCTCTATCTCCTCGATACCAATATCTCGCAAAACACACTCGAAGACCGGCAAATCACCGCGCGTCTCTACGGCGGCGATCAGGACATGCGCGTCCGCCAGGAGATGATTCTGGGCATCGGCGGCATCCGCGCTTTGAAGGCGATGAACAAGATGCCCGCGGTCTGCCACATGAACGAGGGCCACTCCGCCTTTTGCGTTCTGGAACGCATCCGCCTGCTCATGGAGGAAAAGCACCTCGACTTCTCGACCGCCCGCGAAGCGGTCACGGCCGGCACCTGTTTCACCACGCATACTCCCGTGCCCGCCGGCAACGACGTCTTCCCCATGCCGCTCATGCAGCACTATTTCTCCCAGTACATCGGCGCGCTCAAGATCACCTGGGACGATTTCATGGGCCTGGGCCGGCAAAGTCCGCGCGACGTCACCGAAGGCTTCTGCATGACCATCCTCGCCATCCGGCTTTCCAACAGCAGCAACGGCGTCAGCATGTTGCACGGCGAGGTGTCGCGCAAGATGTGGCGCGGCATTTGGCCCGAATTGCCTCTGGCGGAAATTCCGATCACTTCAATCACCAACGGCGTCCATACACGCAGCTGGATGGCGCCGGAGTTTTCCCAACTCTACGACCGTTACCTGGGCGTGCAGTGGGACAGTCGGCCGGCCGACCATTCCGTTTGGAAGAAGGTCGACAACATCCCCAATGCCGAATTGTGGCGCACGCATGAGCGCCGCCGCGAACGTCTCGTCGCCTTTTCTCGCCGCCGCCTGAAGGCCCAGATGACGCGCCGCGGCGCCCCGCCCGCGGAAATCGCCCGCGCCGAGGAAGTCCTCGATCCCGAAGCCCTGACCATCGGCTTCGCGCGCCGCTTCGCCACCTACAAACGCGGCACGCTCTTGTTCCGCAACCTCGAGCGCCTGACGTCCATCCTCAACAACAAAGATCGGCCGGTGCAGATCATCTTCGCCGGCAAGGCCCATCCTCGCGATCACGGCGGCAAGGAACTCATCGCCGAGATCACGCACGTCTGCCGCCGGCCCGAATTGCGCCGGCGCATGGTCTTCATCGAAGACTACGACGTGAACGTGGCCCGCTACATGGTTCAGGGCGTCGACGTTTGGCTCAACAATCCGCGCCGGCCCCTCGAAGCCTCCGGCACCAGCGGCATGAAGGTATGCGTCAACGGCGGCATCAACATGTCGATCCTCGACGGCTGGTGGGTCGAAGGCTACAGCGGCGACAACGGCTGGGCCATCGGCGCCGGCGAGGAATACACCGACCTCGCTTATCAAGACGACATCGAGAGCCGTTCCATCTACGACTTGATCGAACAAGAGATCGCGCCGCTGTTTTACAGCCGATCCAGCGACGGTCTGCCGCGCGGCTGGATCGCCCAAATGAAGCGTTCCATGTCCACATGTTGCCCGGTCTTCAACACGAGCCGGATGGTGCAGGAATACATGGAACGCTGTTACGCCGCGTCGGCCGATCGCTTCGGACGGCTCAGTGGGGAAGCCCTCGCCCGCGCCAAGGAACTCGCGCAATGGCGGCATCGGTTGCAAAGGGACTGGAGCCAGATCCGCATCCAGAATGTCGAACCCGTCGTTCATGATCCTATTCATGTCGGCGGCGAGATGGAGGTGCATGCCCGCGTCGATCTGGGGCTTTTGAACCCGGACGACGTCGAAGTGCAATTGTTCCATGGCATCGTGGACAATCACGGCGACATCCCCAAGCCCAGCGCCGCCGTCATGCTCCACAACGGCGCCCATCAGGGTTCCACCTGGCTCTTCAAGGGCGTCATCCCCTGCCGTTCCTCGGGCCAATTTGGTTATGCCGTCCGCGTCCTGCCCAAGAACGCCGATCTCGCGAATCAATTCGAGCCGGGGCTCATCACCTGGGGATAAAGGTTTGTCGTTAAGCAACGTTCGATAAAAAATCTCCCGATACTTCTGCCGCTTGCGGCTTAGCGTTCGCCTCGCCCGTTCAGAAATCGGGAAGTTATTTTCCGAGCGTC
>Ga0163144_10017951_pt1 | contig 14367 bp, 10 predicted proteins | sample OliLak19BULKMAT1_FD_123175 | JGI IMG/M metagenome (GOLD analysis project Ga0163144, IMG submission 123175) | Freshwater microbial mat bacterial communities from Lake Vanda, McMurdo Dry Valleys, Antarctica - Oligotrophic Lake LV.19.BULKMAT1 | ecosystem: Environmental > Aquatic > Freshwater >... | reverse complement strand
TCGACGACATTCGAGCGGTCCGTGAATCATATGGATTTGCCGCAAATTCCAGGGTTTCAAGTGAGCGCGCCAGTATTGCTCTCAATGACAGCTTGAAAGGGCTGGGGCAAGCCCTGACCTACGAACTGTGCCTGGCACGGCCAGTGGCTGATCGACAAGGTCCACGCGATCCTTGGGGGCACGCCACACGTCGCGACTCACTACATGCGCGCGTCCGCATCGGCGGACGAATGCACGCTCTTCAGAGATTGGGCAAGCGAGGTGCGGCAGCGTCGAGGCCCGAAATCTGTGCCCACCCATGATGGCCCCCACGGGGCTTCCACCAACCGCGGGACGAGGGTCAAGACAACCGGGAACACGCGACGCACTTTAATAACCGCAGTCTCATTTCGCGCGCTGGCGTTAGATGTATTGTACCGCGGGCGCTAGCTTGTTTTCAAAGGCCGTTTTTGGTCACAGTTTTGTACGTGCGCAAAGTCGAGCACATGGTCAAAAAGCGCGGTTGACAGCCGTAGGTCACCGCACTCCCGTGCGTGACAACACGCTGGATTTCGGTATAAAGTTGGCCTTGCGCCGGGTCAGTCACGCACGGGAGTGCGTGACCTACGGGGGAACTGGCTGTCGCCCCGGTGGGGCTGCCGACGAGGATGGCGCCAGCGCGTCCAGGGGCTGACGCCCACGGAACCACGTCATACCACATCGTCGTCAAGCCGCGTAACGGCAACGTCGTCGTGGAGGTTGAGCCGCCATCGCCGCTGCGCGGCTTACGACGTGCTCCTGCGATCGAGTCCGTGGACTCACGTCCACGGCTACATGTCGTTGCCCCTTCGGGGGCAGATGCTGTGTTCCACACCACAAATAGCTCGCGATGCTCCGCGGCGATGAGTACTTACCAATGGACTGGGCCAGTGTGAATTCGTCGGGAGCCGCAAGCACTGACGAAGCCAGTGGCGCCCCGGTGGACGACAAACAAGTATTCTTTAACAGCCTGCTATACGTTCGCCAGTACCGCCACTGCATGGATCAGCAGCGCTGGGCCGAACAGTTCGGGATGCAGCACGCTGGCCAGGATTTCCAGGCTGTCGACGATGCGCGGGCCCGAGCGGTTGAAGTAGGCGTTGTCGTCGACCGCCACGACGCGACCATTGCGAACCGCCGACATGCTAGCGACGCCGGGGAGCGAGCGTAGAACGTCCGCGTCTTGAATGGCCCGCGGCAGATCGAAACCGCAGGGCATGACGACAATCACCTGCGGATCGTAGTCGATGATCGTTTGCCAGTCGGTACACGTGCTGTGCTTGCCCGCGGCGTCGATCAAAGGCTGCTGGCCGCCGGCCCACTCGATCAATTGCGGCATCCAATTGGCCGCGAGCATGAGCGGATCGAGCCATTCGAGACAGGCCACGCGCGGACGTTGCTCTGGCGGCAGCGGATCGGTCTTCGCACGCACCGCCTGAATGCGCATTTGCAACTGGGCCACATAGGCGCGGGCTTCCGCGACTCGACCCGTCGCATCGCCGACGCGGTGGATATCGGCGAAGATGTCCGCGATCGTATTGGGATTGAGCGCCACGACCTGCGTGGCTTGCAACCGCGGCTCGCAATGGACCAGGTTGAGCACGTCGGCGTACTTGACGGCGCACACGTCGCACTGGGCTTGCGTGACGATCAGGTCGGGCGCGAGCGCCGCGAGCATCTCCGCGTCGATTCCGTACAGCGCGGCGCCCTCGGCCAGCCGTTCGCGGACCTGCTGGTCGATCTGGCCGCTCGTGACGTTGGCCGCGATATGGCTGACGGTAACCCGCGGTTTGTCGGCTGCTGCGGGTGGGTAGTCGCATTCGTGGCTGACGGCGACGACTTGCTCGCCAAGTCCTAGCGCGTAGAGAATCTCGGTTCCGCTAGCCAGTAACGACGCGATCCGTGGGGGTGGGGGCATGTCGCAGCTTAACCCGCGCGGCGTGGATGTGGCAAGGATAAGGTTTAACGAGCATGATTGTGTGCCTTTGCCGGTTGCGCATGATGCCGCCATAATGTTAGAAGGTCGATAGTACACAACGATACTAGCCCGACGCGCCAGCGAGGGAGCCGAACTGATAACTCGGTAGCCGACAACTCCCTCGCTGGCGCGTCGGGTTGGTATGGATCTCGCGATCATCTGAACGGGAGCCTTTCGATGCAAATGTTTGCTGGCGGTAAGTGGCGCGATGGGTCCGGACAAATCGAGGTCAAGAACCCGTTCGACGCGACAGTGATCGACACCGTACCGCGGGCCGGGGCTGACGACGTCGAAACCGCACTGGCCGGGGCCGTCACGGGCGCCAAGCTGATGCGGGCTACGAGCGGCTACGATCGCTACACTATTCTGCACAAAGCGGCCGAACTGATGCATGCGCGCACGGCCGAGCTGGGCCGGCTGATCAGCCAGGAGGAAGGCAAAACGCTGGCCGAGGGCCGCTTCGAGGCCTCGCGCGCGGCCGAAACGATGCAACTCTCGGCCGAAGAGGCCAAACGCATCAGCGGCGAAGTGTTGCCGCTCGATGGCGCACCCGGCGGCGCGGGCAAGCTGGGGTTCACGCTCCGCGTGCCGTGCGGCGTGGTCGTGGCGATTTCGCCCTTCAACTTTCCGCTCAACCTGGTCTGCCACAAAGTGGGGCCGGCGCTGGCCGGGGGCAATTCCGTGATCGTCAAGCCGGCGAGCGACACCCCGCTGTCCGCCCTGCGATTGGTTGAGATCCTGCTCGAAGCCGGGCTGCCTTCACTGGGGATCGCTTGCCTTACGGGCTCCGGTGCGACGGTGGGCGATGCGCTCGTTCGCGACGCGCGCGTGCGGAAAATCAGCTTCACCGGCAGTCGCGAGGTGGGCGAGCACCTCTGCCGCACGGCCGGGCTGAAACGCGTCACGATGGAACTGGGCTCCAATAGCCCGCTGATCGTCATGCCCGATGCGAACCTGAAGAAGGTCGTCGAGGCGACCGTGGCCACGGGCTACGGCAACGCGGGCCAGGTGTGCATCTCGACACAACGCGTGATCGCGCTGGATCGCATCTACGACGATCTGCTGACCCAACTGCAGCCCCGCGTGGCCGCGATCAAAGTCGGTAACCCGCAGGATGAGAGCGTGCAGATGGGACCCATGATTCGCGAGGCCGATGCCCAGCGCGTCGAGCAGTGGATTGGTGAAGCCGTGGCCGCGGGGGCGCGGGTGCTGGCCGGCGGGGGACGGCGGGGCACGCTGCACGAACCGACGCTGGTGGCCGACGTCGACCCCGGCATGCGGATCAGCTGCGACGAGCTATTCGGCCCCGCCGTGGCCGTGACGCGGGCCGCGACGATCGAGCAGGCCATTGAGCTAGCCAACGACACCAACTACGGGCTGAGCGCGGGAGTCTTCACGCAAGACCTGGATTGGGCCTTGCGGTTTGCCCGCGAAGTGGAGAGCGGCAACATCCACATCAATTGGGGCCCGGCCTGGCGGGCCGACCTGATGCCCTACGGCGGACTGAAGGACAGCGGACTGGGCAAAGAGGGGCCCAAGTACGCGGTGGCCGAGATGACCGAGACGAAAACCGTGGTGATCCACGGGGCCTAAGGAAAACGCGGAACTAGGAACGATGAATGATGAGCTAGCTATCGTGGCCGGCGATCGTCATTCAGCATTCATAATGCATCGTTCATCATTGAACCTCTAACTTTACTACCCGGACGTCATTCCCGCGCAGGCGGGAATCCAGGGACTCGATGAGTGGGTAGCAGCTGAGATTCGTGCGGGGCGGTTGTAATACTTCTGGTGTAGGACCGACACGTGATGCACTGGATTCCCGCCTGCGCGGGAATGACGTGATGTTGGGGAGGTTGAGTTAGCGGTTATTGGTTTTTGTGCCACTCAATGACGTCGTTCAGCACGAAGTCCTTGGGCAGAGTCAATTCCTGCTTATCCAAGACGACTTTATAACGGTTGATGACTTCCATTATTTCGTCGCCGAAGGCCGAGTCCTTGAAGACGATAGGAAACTGCTTCACGGCCGGTCCCCATTTGGCAAAGCCCTGCTCGTAGGACTGCTGGGCCCCGAGCAAATCTCCCTCTTGATAGGCGGCTTCGCCCTTGGCGATCAGGCGGCGGGCGTCGATCACGTTCGGCATGCCTTCCATCTCGCAGCGAGCCAACCAGAAGGCATAGTTGACGGTGCCGCGGGCGGAGTCGGTCAAACGGATTTGCTCCTCCAATAACTTCAACTCGTTGGCCAGATCTTGGGCCTCCTTGCGCTGGGCCGCGTCGACGCGCCCGGCCACCTCGTCGTGCGTGGTTTCGAGCTTCATCGCCGCGGCGCCCGCCAGTTGGTGCTCTTCGGCGGTGCGGGCTTCGACGGCGGTATCGAATGCGCGCCGTTCCTGCGGCGTAAGGCTACCGCGTTTTTCGGCCACGATCTTGGCGCGCATGTCGCCCGGAGGCATGGCGTCGAGCTTCTCTTTCATCTTCACGGCCTGAGGCTTGAGCACGTCGAGATCGGTCAGCCGGATCAGGCGGTCGATGTAGGTGGGCGTTTCGCGCTTGCCGAGCTCTGTCCAATCGAACAGAGCGTTTTGCCAGGCGACTTGCGCGCGCTCTTCGAAGATGCCGTCTTCTTCCATGGCTTCGGCAAAGCTAATGCGGCAACGGGGCGCATGCTCGTAGAACAGCAGCTCGCTCATGCCGCCTAACGCACCGCCGTTTTCCTTCACCTTTTGGGCTTGCAGGTGCCAATCGCGCCCGACCAGCCAATTATCGCGCAGCTCGACAGGCCGCGACGAAGGCAAGCCCAACATGTCGGCGTCGTGTTTTTGATAGTCGTCATCCGCCACAAACAGCTTGCGGAACTGCTTGTGCTCGTCCGCCCGGCCAATTTTGTGACCGAGAACCCAGCCGACGTCTTTGAGCAGCCGCGGCGAGGTCTCGTTGTACTTGGTGCCCTGCTGCAAGAAACGAGTGCCCTCGATGACCCAGAAGTAGCGTTTCTGGTAGTCGTCGAATTCGGCCGAGATGTTGTACGAGAGGTTCCAGCCCTGAAACTGCCAAGCGGGCACAAAGTTTGGCTGCAGCTTGGTGATCTGGTCGAGCGTAGCCCGCAATACGGTCCAGTCCTCTTTGAGTCGCGCATCGACCGCCTTGCCTTGCAGCACGTAGACGGCAATCGGCTGCATCCCCAAGGTCGCCAATTTTAGCGCGGCGCCGGTGGGATCGATCTCGCCCAGGTTCGCCTGGCTGAGCTTTTGCTCGTCGCGGAGCCGAGCAAGATAACCCCCGCCGGCCGATTCGCCGCCGTCGCGCTTGTGCGCAGGCATGCTCAACATCGACAACGGCACCAGCAGCACGGCCACCGCGGCCAGATACATCACCTTGCGAATGAACGGACGCCGATTCATTTGGCTACCTCGCGCAGCTTCAAGGAGAGAAATCCAAAGATGAACGCAGGCACTATGTATGCCGCCGCGGTGGTTACTTGCGTAAGCAGGACGTCGGCGGGAATGTTAAAACCGGCGGAAACGTAGTCGACATTGCTAAAGCTGGAAAAATCAGGCAGCACGCGCGAGAGCATGAACATGGGCGCCCGATTGATCGTGTCCAGCACGTGAATCACGGTCGTACCCGCCCCCTCGTCGAGATCGCCGACCATGCTTTGTTGATTGACGACGCGATAGAGCGATTCGATGCTGCCGCCGCCGAGCAGCTTGCCATCGGCCAGCTCCGACATGCGCTGGGTGAAGAACCCGCCTGCCAGCGTGGCAAATGTGGCCAGCATGGCCACGGCGCCATTGAGAAACGTGCTCCACATCACGCCGAACGTAGTGACCAACAACATCTGCAGCCAGATGCCCAGATAGCCTTTGGCAAAGTTGGCTTCGAACGAGGCTTCGCGCGGCAGGAGGTACACGTCGGGCTGGGCCATGCCGAAGTATTGGCCCGACTGCAAACACTGTAGCTCCAGCTCCAATTGTCCGTCCTCGACCAGATCTTCCCACAAGTCGAGGGGCTGCCCCTTGTCGTCGTGCAATTCGTTGAGCTTTACCTCATGTTGATCGATGACAAACTCGCGGGCGTAGAAATTGATAGGCTGGCTTTGGCGTTTCTTATTGGGATCATTTTGATTGGGATTGCGCAAGACGTAACTGCCCAAAATGCCCTGCTCGATATTTCCCTTGTGCGTGCGAAAAATTCGGATCGTCATCTCCAAGGGCAGCACGTCGTTAAAGTCCTGCTTGCGGACGTTGTTGAATTTCCAGATGGCCGCGGCCTGCGTGCCGCCGTCGATGTAGCTGCGGTAGGTCCACTCGTTGCCGACGTTGATGCCCTTATCCGTGTACTCGCCGGCACGGTTCTTGAAGCTAAGTTTTCCATAGACGGGCTCGCGCGCGTGGAACTGCCCCTCGGGCGGCCCGAGCACATAGCGCTGCGACGGTCCACTCCCTTCGGCCGTTATTTTATGCCAGTGCCCCTGCCGTACATCAGTCGCTCCGTTTCCCTCGGCATCGACCGTGACGCGATGAAAGTGGCCGCGGTCGGTGGTAGTCCGGCCCTCTTTGAGCGCGGACTCGGTTCCGGCGGGAGCTTCGATCAGCGTGAGGTCTGCTTCGACAAGCTCGTGCGAGTGATTTAAAGCGCGGACGACGAACAGATAGCTAAACAGCCCCATCACGACCAAGAGCGCGGTGCCGACCGCGGCGAAGCCGACAATCCGCCCCAGGACGATTTCGCTCGATCGCACAGGCTTCGTGACAATCGTGTAGATCGTGTGATTCTTGATGTCGTTGGGCAGGCTGAACGCACTTAAGAACACGGACATTGGCAACACCAGCCAGGCCGTGGCCGTCAGGACGAAATCCAAGTACAGCGTGCCGGGGTCGATCTCATCGGCATTCAAGAACCAAAGTGCAAACGCCAAGACGACGCCGAAGACGACCAGGCCCGCCAGGACCCAGCGGCGCAGCGATTCTTGAATGCTTAACCGCGCGATGGCCCATACTCGGCGGGGCGACGTGCGCAGCAAATCGGTGAAGCTGCCCACAATGGCTTTGTAGATCGAGTCGCCGGCGCGCCCCGGCCCGTGCAACAAGGAACCAATCAGGAAGCTGATTACTAGCGCTCCCAGCGCCAGCAGGCCCAGGGTCAAGGGCCAGATCCACCAGCCCTCTCGAAGCCACATCAGGTACGGCAACGGTTCGTGTTCGAGATCCATATCGACCGAGACTCAAGATTTAGGATCGAAAGCGAAGGATGATATTCGCGAATGAATGCGGATGATGTCAATCGACTCGCCGCTAGGGGCGCTACGGGCATTACGACTCGCGCGGTCGCCGGCCGGGATGGGCCTCGGCCTCGCCGACGATCGAAAGAAACAAATCTTCGAGCGTCGTCGTCGGGTTGTCGATCGAAAGCACGTGCCCCTGGTGACGTTCGACGAGCGCACGCAACTCGGCTTGCGCGTCGTCGCTGAGCGCCGTGGTGCGGATCTCGGTCACGTCGCGGACCCGCAGCAAGCTGTCGACGCGCCCGAGTTCCTTCAACTCGCCTTGGTGCAAGATGGCGATGCGGTCGCAGACGTCTTGCACGTCGGCCAACAAGTGGCTGCACATGAGCACCGTCTTGCCCTGCGAACGGAGCTTGAGAATCAGATCTTTGATCTCGCGCGTGCCGATCGGGTCGAGGCCCGAAGTGGGCTCGTCCAAGACGATCAGTTCGGGATCGTTGATCAGGGCCTGGGCCAGGCCGATGCGGCGAGTCATGCCCTTGGAGTATTCTTTGAGCTGCCGTCGTTTGGCCCAATTGAGTTTGACCAGATCGATCAACTCGGCCGTGCGTTGCCGCCGCACCGAGGCCGGCATGTCGAACAGCCGACCGTAGAAATCCAGCGTCTCCTCGGCGTTGAGGAATCGATACAGGTATGACTCTTCTGGCAGATAGCCGATGCGTTCGTTCTTGGTGACTTCCGTGGCGTCTTTGCCGAAGACCAGCGCCTGCCCACTGGTGGGAAACAGCAGCCCCAGGAGAAGCTTAATCGTAGTGGTCTTGCCCGACCCGTTGGGGCCAAGCAGGCCGAAGATCTCGCCGCGGCGGACCTCGAGGTCGAGCGATTTGAGCGCCCGCACCTTCTGGCGGCCCCAGAAGTCGCGATAGATCTTGCTCAGATTTCGGGTTTCAACGACCACCTCGGCGGATTCGGGTGGGCGAGTGGACTGCGGAGCGGTGGACAACTCTGGCATCGAACGCCTCAAGTGACTGGATTGGCTCGTGATCTGGTTGGGGACTGAACCGATCGACCGGGACGATCAACAGGGGAAACATCGCATCGGGGTCATGACTGCCCTCGGACCCACCGCCGCAACTCAGGAAAATGGTCGCAGTAACAACGCACGCGGTCGTAAAAACAAGGATTTCCAGGCTTGCCCTGGCCCGATCGACGGGCCGCCTGGCATTCCCTGGAGCATCCCAGTGAAATTACGCACGAGGCGACTGTAAAGTTCGGCCAGCAGAAGAAATGCGCCCCCGCAAACCCCCGGCCGATCCGCCTCGCCAACAACTCAGGAACTTGACTATAGCGCGGGGGCTGAGAGCTTGCAAGCGATGCTGGCAATTGGTCTTGGAAGCGAAGTACGATTGTCGCGGATCGTTCGGCGATGCGGGGTCGCTCGAGCATGCAAGTACGATCTCGCCTCGTTCTAGAATCAAGTATGCCAGAAAATCGCCGCTGGACCCTTTTGACCCGCGAGGCGGAAGTCGTTACCATGTTTGGTTCGGGTGGCGTGCGCCATGCCTGTCGTCAACTAAGTCCGTCCTGTGAGTGAGAGCAGATGGGGAAATTTGTACCCAAGAAGCGATCCAAGTTCGCCAGCCGCGCCAAAAAGAAAGATCCCATCTTTGTCGATGGCGTCCGGCCACGTCCGATGTACGTGGATTACAAGGACTTGGAATTGCTGACCAAGCTCACCAGCCGGCAGGGCAAAATCATTGGCCGCCGCAAGAGCGGCTGCACGGCCGCCAGCCAGCACGCCGTGACCCTGGCCGTCAAGCGGGCCCGCTTCATGGCCCTGCTGCCCTACGTTGCCGAATAGCGATCGCCGAATGGTCGCGTTTGGGGAAGTCTTGCACGACCAAATGGCGGGCTGGGGCGGCGAACGCACACGTCTTTGAGCCCTCGTTTTACGTTCTTACAGTTTTACGTTCTTACAATGCCAAGGTGGCTCTGCGCGCCTGTGCAGGAGCTCGCCGGACATTTCCTGGCGGATCATAAGTTCTTTTTTTCTGGCCAGTTGCGCTTCATTTCTGGCTCATGACACGCAGCGTGTGCGCAATTCTGGCACGCGACGTGCTGTTGTGCGGCCCAGGCAAAGGACGCCGATCGCACCGTGTGTAGAGGAAAGAGCGACGATGGATCGACACGCAAAGATCGCTTGGATGAAGGAACTGCTGGTGCGTCTGGACCTTTGCCAGGCCCAATGGCAATCGGCCGAGGGCGCGACCGAACAATTCTTGGCCAATGCAATGAAGCGCGACCTGAGCGAATTCCGCCGCCTGTGCGAGTCGCTCCGCCGCGAAACTCTGGCCAACCTGCCCCGCGGCAGGTGCGCGGCCGTATAAATCACTCCTCACTGCCCGCCGAAGTCCCGCATACACGGGGCCGGAAGAGCCTCCCGCGCTCTTCCGGCCCTCCTTCATGCGCGGACCAAATTCCCCCGACACGCTCGCCATTCGGCTCGCGGCTAACCGGTTTCCCGCCGGCAGACAGCCGACCCATTAGCGGCTAAACTGCATCGCAACCAGGATTCCACCTCGGTGCAGTCGATTTCATGGAAACCGACCCGATCTGCCGCGAACGCGCCGCCGCGCTGGCATTTCTCCTTTCGCGGATCGACTACGAGCGGACGCCGGTCGGCCCGTCTGGGCAACGGGAATTCAAGCTCGACCGCATGCGCGAGCTGCTAGTGCGATTGGGCAACCCGCACGCCCGATTGCCGATCGTTCACGTGGCCGGAACCAAGGGCAAAGGCTCGACGGCGGCCATGATTGCCGCGTCGCTTACGGCTGCCGGCTATCGCACAGGCTTGTTCACTTCGCCGCATCTGACGCGACTCGAAGAGCGCGTGAACGTCGACGGCTGCCCCTGTTCAGCGGCCGAGTTGGTGGAGCTAATCGCGCGGCTGCGTCCAATCGCCGAGGAGATGGACCACGCGGCGGCGGCTTCCGCGGCCGGCGAAACTGGCCTGACGTACTTCGAGCTGACCACGGCCATGGCGTTTTTGAACTTCACCGACCGTTCGGTCGACGCGGCGGTGCTCGAAGTGGGCATGGGGGGCCGGCTCGATTCCACGAACGTCTGCGAGCCACGGGTGTCCGTGATCACGAGCATCAGCTTCGACCACATGCAGCAGCTCGGCAATTCGCTGGCCGAAATTGCTGGCGAAAAAGCGGGCATCATCAAGCCCGGCGTGCCCGTGATTTCGGGCGTGATCGACGACGAACCGCAAAGCGTGATTCAGGCCGTGGCCCGAGCGGCCGGCAGTCCACTGCGGCAATTGGGCGTCGATTTCGACTATACGTACCATCCGCCGCGTCGCGCCGATCGGGATTCGTCCGCTGCCCGCGTCGACGTGGATCTGAGATTTCCAAATCCGCCGCGGCGCTACGAGCAACTTGGCCTGTCGCTCTTAGGGCGGCACCAGGCGGCCAACGCCGCGGTGGCCCTGGCTACGCTAGCGGAACTGGAAACCGGTGGATTTGCGATTCCCGAATCCGCGATTCGGCAAGGCTTGACTGCCGTACGTTGGCCGGCCCGCGTGGAAGTCGTGGGCCGTCGCCCCACGGTCATCATTGACGCCGCGCACAACGCGGCGTCGGTGGCGGCACTGGTCGCGACGCTGGACGAAAGCTTTGCGGCGCGCGAGCGAATTCTCGTGTTCGCGACGACTCGCGATAAAGATGTGGCGGGCATGTTGCCGTTGCTCTTGCCGCGGTTCGATCGCGTCATTCTGACGCGCTACACGAGCAACCCGCGCGGCGTGCCGGTGGAGGAATTGGCGTCCATCGCCACTTCGTTGGGCGCGACCAATATCACGCTGGCTGCCGTTCCGTCGCAGGCGTGGGAAGCCGTGCGCGCGTGCGTCTTGCCCGATGATCTGGTATGCGTCACCGGATCGTTCTACATCGCGGGCGAGATGCGCCGTGAAATGACAGAACGACCGCTCGCTACGGGTGCGGCAACCGCTGACTTGGGCTGAGGTCTTTCCGAACGGTCATCGCTGGCAGTCCAGGCGGATGCCGGTACGGTGTCCGCGCGACTAATGCGCACGCTGGTTGGGGCATCGACTCCAATGCGTACGCGTCCTCGGCCGACGTTCACGACCGTAACGGTGATAAATTCGCCGATGACGATCGACTCGCCCGCCTTTCGCGATAGGACAAGCATCGCATGCTCCTTGTGTGAAAACCTGCGCTATACGGTTCCAACTGGATACGATCGAACATCCGGGGAATGTTTAGCCACGAGCCAACGGCGAGAGCGCGGCGTCTCCAACTAGCTGCTGAAACCACCGCCGGCGGAAGTCTAGTCGCGGGTTGTGTGCCGGCGATTAGGTGCCAGCATTGATTGCGTTAAATGCGGCCACGGCCGGGGGCGCGATCAGTTAGCTGCTCGGCGGCGCGCGGACTCGCCGGAGTGTCGTCAAATTGACGGAATCGATATCGAATTGATGTCGTTTCTCGGAAAACCTGGATCGTTCGTGCCGCCATTACAAATACGTATGTCTTTTTGGTTATTGACTTTGCGTCTTGTGTTGAATTTCTGGCACGCCCCGTGCTACGTACGGAATTCAGAAGCGTCCGCTGGTACGGACGCAGGGTCGGTACGGAACCAATCAGTGAAGGAGTGCATCGTGCGACGTTGGCTTACAGGATTCGTAGCGTTGGCCGCAATCATTTGTTACACGGCTGCGGCCCAGGCTGGCCCGAACGGACACCACGGCGGCAATGGGAACCATGGCCACCACGGAAACGGCGGCCATCATGGGAATTCCCACCACGCGTACTCGCATGGCGGGTTCGGTTATGGCGGCTACCCGGTCGCATACCGCGGCTACCCAGGGCCGGTCTGTGGCCCTGTGGCGTATGTGCCAGTTCGACGCGTTCCGGTGTATCCGGTGCCGTTTTATCCCGCACCGATGTATGGCGGACCGAGCTACAGCGTCGGCTATTCGAGTCCAGGATTGTCGTTCTGGTTCGGACGGTAAACCAATGGCGGCGTAGGGTGGCGAAAGGCCAGAGGGCTGCCCTGCGCCGGCCTTTTTGGGGCGATAGAGAAATAGCTTCCTCCTCTAACCCCTTCCCCCAGGTCATTGGGCCCCTTGTGGGAGAGGGCCGGGTGAGGGGAAACAACGCAGGGAAGTTATTGTTCCGTCGCTCCTTGGGAGAGATTCCAAGCTCGTATGTTTGGTCAGTCGGAGGTGACTTCTGTCGCCAACGGGTTACAAGCCTGGGCAGAATCGGCGACAGAAGTTGCCTCCGACTGCACCCTACGGCGATCCTTGGGGAAGGGGTCCGATCGCCGTCGCATCACTTCCGCGCTGGTTGATCCTTTGCTGCGACGTGGGTACGCTGTTGGAAGCGTCTCCAAGTGAACGCCCCCGCCACACGCGTCCCGAATTCGCCAGCGAAACTGTCCCCTGCGGTTGACCTACCATATCGGTCGACTGCCCTCAGCCAGCACAAGGAGCCTTTTGATGTCGCGCCAGTCCCGCCGTACGTTCCTCAAGAGCTCGCTGGCCGCCAGCGCGGGCGCAGCATTCACGATCTCCGGCACGAAGTCGTCGGGGCGGGTGATTGGCGCCAATGACTCGGTTCGAATTGCGATTGCTGGCCTGAATGGGCGGGGCGCCGCCCACGTCGACGAATTCGGGCCGATGAAGGGTGTCGACGTCACTTACCTAGTCGATCCCGACGCGCGGACGTTTGAATCTCGCGTCAAGCATTTGAAGTCCAAGGGCAACCACAACCCAAAGACCGTGCAGGACATACGCCGCGTACTGGACGACCCGAATGTCGACGCCATTTCGATTGCCACGCCCAACCATTGGCATTCGCTGATGACCATTTGGGCCTGCCAGGCGGGCAAAGACGTTTACGTCGAGAAGCCTTGCAGCCACAACATTCACGAGGGCCGCATTGCGGTCGAAACGGCACGCCACCATAAGCGGATCGTGCAGCACGGAACGCAGGGTCGCAGCAGCGGCGAGAACGCCGGCGCCGTCGAGTTCATTCGCTCGGGCCAGGCCGGCAAGTTGCTCGTCTCTCGCGGGCTGTGCTACAAGGGGCGGGGGACTATCGGCGTCAAGCAGCCCGAGACTCCGCCGGCACAGCTCGATTTTGGAATTTGGCTCGGCCCCGCGCCCGAGCAACCGTTCCACAGAAATCTGGTCCACTACAACTGGCACTGGTTCTGGGACACCGGCAACGGAGATATCGGAAACCAGGGCGTACACCAGATGGACGTGGCCCGCTGGGGCATCCCCGGCGCGACGCTGCCCAAGAGCGTGATCAGTCTGGGCGGACGTTTTGGGTACACCGACCAAGGACAAACCGCCAACACACAAGTGACGGTGTTTGACTACGGAGATACGCAACTGATCTTCGAGGTGCGCGGGCTGAAGACTGATGCCTTCCAGGGAGAAAAAGTTGGCAATATCTTCCATTGCGAGAAGGGCACGATCGTCGGCGGTCGTTTCTTCCCCAAAGGAAGCGACAAGCCCGAACGAATTGCCAGCGGGAATCGCGGGCCGGGCGGCGGTCACTTTGCCAACTTCATCGCGGCGGTCCGCAGTCGCAAGCAAGACGAGCTGAATGCCGACATTCTCGAAGGGCACTACTCTAGCGCCCTGTGCCATTTGGCCAACATGTCGTACCGATTGGGCGAGGAAGTTCCCTTCAACCCGACGACGAAAGCCCTTGGCGATGACAAGGAAGCCTACGAGACGTTGGCCCGCATGGAGCAGCATCTCTCGGGCGCCAACGGATTACAGCTCGACGGCATGAAATACATGCTGGGCCGCAAGCTCACGGTCGACGCCAAGAACGAGTCAATCGTCGGCGACGCCCAGGCAAGTGCGATGCTCACACGGAATTACCGAGCGCCGTTCACCGTGCCGGATAAGGTGGCTTGAAGTGAGAGGCTGTGAATGAATTTCAGTTGTGTAGGTTGCGGTGTGGGGGCGAGTTTTCGATGATGCCTAAGTTCAAGTTTCGCACTTTTTGCTAGCACGATTCATGCATTGATAGCATTGACTGCTGGCCGGTTTTTCGCGGACGGCGCTAAAGCGCCGAAATTTCGGCGCTTGGTTTTTGCATCT
>Ga0163144_10017950_pt1 | contig 14367 bp, 17 predicted proteins | sample OliLak19BULKMAT1_FD_123175 | JGI IMG/M metagenome (GOLD analysis project Ga0163144, IMG submission 123175) | Freshwater microbial mat bacterial communities from Lake Vanda, McMurdo Dry Valleys, Antarctica - Oligotrophic Lake LV.19.BULKMAT1 | ecosystem: Environmental > Aquatic > Freshwater >... | reverse complement strand
GGCGGCACAGACCGTCCGCATGGACGACGGTGAGTAGTGGCGCTTCTCTTTCAGGTAGATCAAATACCCACGAGCCTGCGCCTCGTCGAGTTCGGCCGGGTCGCGGTTGGTATAAAGCGCGAGCTTTTTAATATAGACAATATAGGCTTTGCGGGTGCGCTCGGCGAGCGTGCGCAGACTGAGCATCTGCTCCAGCCGCGCGAGGGATTCATACGAGGGAACCGTATGCTTTGGCTTTTTTGATTTTAACATAACCCGGTAAGTCTTGCCCTTTTCCCACGGCTCGTCATCCTCAACGCACTTCCCACCTTGAAGCCCCGTCACCCCACCGCCGCGTCAGCGGCTTCGTTCAACCTGTCGTCAGAGCCAACGCGGTCGCTCGTCCTGCGTATTCGGAAGATGTGTTTTAGATCGCAGATCAACCGCCGCACGGCTCACCTTTAACGTTGGGCAACAGACAATGTTTCGCGTAGTCCATACCACTCCGAAGAAAGCGTTGAGCCATTTGCGCCGGCTCCAGAGAGAGGGCGAAGGCCTTCTTGGGGAAGCGGAGGTCGGGGCGCGCGCCGAAGCATTTTGGTCGGACCGCGTTTTCAGATATTTGAAGAAGATCGCACTGGATCCGGACACATTCGCCCAATTGATGTGGAGCGATGTCTTTACTCTTCCTCCACCAGAAATATTTATGCCGAAGCGGACTGCCAAAGAGCTTGCCACGCTGCAGCGAAAAGAAGTGCAGAAGACCCTCGTGACGCTCGCTGGCGCGATGGAGCAGTTCGAGGCCCAATATGATCTGTAGAAATAGGCCCAACCCAGAGCCAACGGCCACGACTCGTCCTTTTTCGATGATCTTACTCGCTTTCATAGCTCCGTCCTTTCTCCGCGTGGCCGTGGCTCATCTATAACCTTCGGCAAGAATAAGACCGCCTTGACGAAGTGTCGAAGAAAGCAATCGTTACTCCCATGACGTTGCTCCAGTTGAAGCAGGAAATCTCACGGCTCACGCTGCGCGAACGGCGTGAGTTGAATGCGTACATGATTCGGCTTCGTCACGAGCGCCCCGAATGGAAGAAAGAGGCCAGTAGGCGCATGCGCGAGATGGACGCGGGCAAGAAAGTTTCGATCGCAGAGCTCGAGCGGATGATCGCATCCCGTGGGTAAGTCGGCGTACGTTCCGGTTTTCGCTGAGCGCGCTGCCGAGTTTTTGTTGCAGCTTCCCAAACGGCGTCAGCGGCAAGTGGTCGAATTGTCGAAGCAGCTCGCCGCTCAGCCTCACGTTCGAACCGACTATTCGTTACCTGATGAATCCGGTAGGCCGATTGAGCATCTCATGATCGATAACTACGTTTTTTCGTACTGGCTCGATCATGCCGTCCTTGAAATTCGGATCGTTGACATCGACGACGCATCCTGAGGCAACCAGCCGTCAGAGCCAACGCGGTCGCTCGTCCTGGGTATTCGCAAGATGTGTTTTAGGTCGCAGATCAACCGCCGCGCGGCTCACCTTTAACGTTCGGCAAAACACCATGATCCCTGGAGGTTGACGCAGGTAATTCCCTCGACATCGTATTCCGCATGAAAGGCGAATTCACCGCGATCATCGAAGAAGCCCCGGAGGGCGGTTACTGGGCAATCTGTCCCGAAGTTCCGGGAGCGAATGGCCAAGGCACCACCCTCGACGAAGCGAAATCCAGTCTCAGCGACGCAATCAAACTCATCTTCGAAGATCGAGTTGAAGATGTCCGCCGAGGACTGCCGGACGATGCGATTCAGACGGTAGTGGCGGTCTGATGAAGCGGCGCGATTTGGAAAAGCGGCTCCGCCACGCTGGCTGCTATCTCAAGCGCGAAGGCGGATCCCATTCTCTCTGGACAAATCTTCGCACCGGAGTCCTCGAAGCAGTTCCGCGGCATTCAGAGAAAAAGGAGCCGCTGGCTTGGAAAATACTCAAGTCTCTGGGCGCGAGCTAAGACGCCGAACAAGGCGCCAGAGCCCACGACCACAACCGTCACGTCGCGTGCTATAGTATGAAATATGAAACGAAGAGTTCGATTCCAGAACGTAATGTAAGCACGCGCCGCGCCGGTTGTGATCGTGGCTCATCTTTGACGTTCGGCAAAAGTATGCGTATCGAGTATCGAGTCGCGCGAATGGACGATGTGCCAGCTCTCGAGGCGCTAATTCCTTTGTCGGCGCGCATGCTGCAAAGCGGCTACTATTCGCCGGATCTACTCGACGGCGCGATCGGCACAGTATTTGGCGTCGACACACAGCTGATCCGCGATGCCACGTACTTTGTTGCAGTGGCAGATGCGAAGATTGTGGGATGCGGCGGTTGGAGCCGCAGGAAAACACTCTACGGCGGCGATCGAGCAAAGAAGGGAGAAGATCCGGTGCGTGATCCGCGAACCGAGCCAGCCTTGATTCGAGCTTTTTTTGTTCATCCGGATTACGCGAGAAAAGGAATCGGACGGGAATTTATCCGACTGTCAGAAACGGCAGCGTTCGCTGCAGGTTTTCGGATGGTCGAGATTGTCGCCACTCTAGCAGGCGAGCCACTTTATGCGGCTTGCGGCTATTCTGTCGTGGAGCGTTACTCAATCGATCTTGTGAACGGTCGGCATATGCCGGTGGTCCGGATGAAGCGAAGAGAAGAGCCGAACCAGACACAAGAGCCAACGCTCCCAGCCGTCACGTCGCGTGCTATAGTATGAAATATGTAACGAAGAGTTCGACTCTAAAGCGTAATGTAAGCACGCGCCGCGCCGGCTGTGATCGCGGCTCATCTTTAACGTTGGGCAAAGAAAAATTGGCTTTCCGATCGGTGGTGCCAGAGTCCGTCCATGACTCGCTTACAATGAGCGAATGAGCGCTGTCGCCGAGACGTTGGAAATCATGGGCAACGCTGCCGCCATGCAGGCAGTCGCCGACCACAAAACAGAAAAGACGAGATTCAGTCGGCTCGACGAAATCCCGAATGAATCGCGTCCTGCGTCCAGCGCTGCAAGTTATCGAGTTCGCCCAGCGGCTCGCGTCGAAGCCGCGTCGGGGGTGAAGCGCGCCCTGCAGGAACTCTGAGCCGAGCGCGGCGACATACGCGCGCTTGAAGGCGCGCTCTCCCGTTATTATCGGCTCCGGGTGGGCCGTTTTCGGATTATTTTTGCCTACGCCGCAGACGGCGCCATCGAAGCCGTCTTCATGGAGGAACGGTCCCTCGTTTACGCGGTGCTCGAAGCCAAGTTCATCAAGCGACTAAAATCGTAGCCACCTCGTGCGGCCGGCCCGGTTTCTCATGTCGCTCAAACCGTTCAGCCCCCTCGCCTCAGATTATATGCAGGTCGCAGAAATCAACTTCGCCGTGATCAAAATCAAGGGCACAGAGAATCATGTGCGTACCGCTTCTGCTGCTCTCCACCATCGGAATCTATCAAGAGTCGAGACATGACTCCTTCCGGCAAGACTGGCGCTTCGCACCGCATGGCGTCCGCGGTCCGCAGCACGCCGCCATGCCTTTGACGGACGGTGGAAGCGGAGTTGCCGTGGCCGCGTGATCCCGTAGTGCTCGTGGCGGTGGCCGGTCCGGAAACCTTTCTCATGCTCACAAAATGAATTTCAATCGCCTGGGTAAAAGCGAACTTCGCGTGTCCGAGATCTGTCTCGGAACAATGACGTTCGGGGAACAAAACACGGAGCAGCAGTCGCACGAGCAGTTGGATTACGCCGTGTCCCGCGGCATCAATTTCATCGACGCCGCCGAGATGTACCCCGTGCCGCCGCGAGCGGAAACCCAGGGGCGAACGGAAACGTTTATCGGCACCTGGCTCAAGCATCAGGTGCGCGACCAACTCGTCATTGCGACGAAGATCACGGCACCGGGTCGAGGTTTTCCATGGGTGCGCGGCGGACCGGCCGCGTTCGACACAAAGAGCGTGGGCGAGGCCCTCGACGGCAGCCTGCGCCGCCTGCAGACCGACTATATCGACCTCTATCAACTGCATTGGCCGGATCGCTATGTACCGTCGTTCGGCGGCCTCTTTTATGATCCGAAAAGCGAGCGGCCCACCTTGAAGATCGAGGATCAACTCGACGCGCTTTCCGCTCAGATCAAGGCCGGCAGGATTCGCGCGATCGGGCTGAGCAATGAAACACCTTGGGGCGTGATGGAGTTCTTGCGCCTCGCCCGTCAGCGAGATTTGCCCGTTGTCGTCTCAATTCAGAACGCCTACAATCTGCTCAACCGGGCGTTTGAAAGCGGCCTGTCGGAGGTGACGCGTCACGAAAATGTCCCGTTGCTCGCCTACAGTCCACTGGCGTTCGGCCATCTGACCGGAAAGTACTTGGCGGGGGCAACGCCCGCGGGGGCGCGGTTGACGGTCTTTCCGCCGTTCGGTCAGCGCTATGATAAACCGAATGTGGCCGCCGCCGCGGAGGCCTATGCTGGTCTCGCAGCGCGCCATGGTCTGAGTCCGGCGACACTGGCCATCGCGTTTGTGCGCAGCCGCTGGTTCGTCGCGAGCACGATCATCGGCGCCACCACCGTGGGGCAATTGCAGGAGAACATCGATGCGGCGGCGGTGCAACTTCCGGCGCCGGTCTTCGCGGAAATCGACGCCATTCACTTGAAGTATCCGAGCCCGGCCGTTTAAAACTCAGGCATGCCGTTGATATAGCTGCGGACCGCGGCGCTCAGGTGAGGTCTGGTACCAAAACGAAATCGAAGACCTCAGGCCTTACCTGTTACCTTTTCTATCCCACACTGCATCACCGGCGTGACACGGGGTAAGGCCTGAGGTCTTCGGCTCACACCGCTGCCCAGGCGGCGAAAAAGTAGGCAAGGGGGCGAAGAAAAACGCGAGTGACACCTCCTCCGCCAACGCTGGTGCCCAATCTAGTCCCAATGCCGGCGTTGACGCCGACAGCGCCATGGCTGAATCACCAAATCCCGTAGAAACGGCCGATAATTCCGATCCCAACACCGAAGGGAATATTTCTGCCCCACAACTCGCGGCTCGCGCCGTTCACGAAACGGCCCTAAATGCCCTCATGACGACAAATAACCGGTTTCCCACGGAGCGCCGCGCTTGCTTCAACGAGGTAGCGGTTTTGATCAACCAATTCGGCCAACTCTATCTGGATGCCGAACTAACCGGTTCGCCCTCGAACTTTGGAAACGGATCTGCCGGAGGAAAGCGCCGAATCGCACGCGCGGCAAACCGGCCGTCTGGGCCGCGTCGGTCGCCCATGTTATCGCCCCAATGAACTCCCGTTTCGACCGAAATCAGCCGGTGCACCTGATTTTTCAGAAAACCGACTCTGCGCGTTGCGGATGAAATTCTCACCTCCTGTTTGCCTCACATCCGCCGCCAACAGAACAGCCAGGCGCCCGCCCAAGCGTGGGGTGCCATAACGTAGTGGAATGTCGGATCCTCAGTTCGCCCTTTTTTGCGCCTAGATGATCGCACCCGGATCTCCTTCCTCCTCTCCGTCGGCGCCTTCCGACGCGTCGAGTTTCTCCTCGTCGCCGCCGGCCGGCAAGTACTCCGTCTTCGCCCATCTGAACGTCGACAAGACCGCGCTCTACCGCGCGATTCTCGGTGTGTTCGTCACTGAGCGCGCCCGTTTCGCCATCGCCCTCCGGCCGCCGGAAATCGCCACCGGTCTGGCCGCACGTCACGCCGCCGACCCCACTGCTCCGCTGCCACCCAGCGACAACGAACTCACCGCCTCGCTCGAGCAACTCGTCACTTGGAAAAACCTCCTCGCGACGCGCGACACGGCCGATGTTTCCACCGTTGAGGAATTTTATCGTTCGCGTTATTTGTATCAATTCAGCGCCGAGGGAGAAGCTGCGGAACAAGCCATCGGCGCTTTCTTCCAACACCTGCATCGCCCCGGCGAATTGCAGGTCACCACGCTCCACGATCTGCTCACGCTCCTGGATCAACTCTCAAGCGAACTCGCCACACCCGACCCTGATCGGGACCGCGTGTACCTCGCGTTCCAGGCGCTCGTTTCTCGCTTCGAAGAACTCACCTCGCGCGCGCAATCGTTCATGCGCAGCCTGCAAAGCACGGTCGAATTGCACGGGATCGAACTCGACGCGTTTCTCTCCTATAAAGACGCGTTGATCGATCATCTCGACCGTTTTCTCGGCGAACTCGTTCTCTCGACCAGCCGGATCACCACGACGCTTCACGAACTCGCCGCATTCGACCTCGACCGCGCCTTTCGTCTGCTCGCCGAACGCGAACTCGCCGACGCGCTCCAACCCACGCCGGCGGATTTTTCCGCCGCCGCCGTCCACTGGCGCGAACGTTGGGAGGGCCTTCGCCGTTGGTTCGATCACCCCGGCGGCACGTCGCAAGCAGAGCTGCTGCGGTCCCGCGCCCGCGCCGCCATCCCTGCGCTGCTCACTGCGATCGCGCAGCTCAACGAACGCCGTCATCACCGCAGCGATCGCGCCGCCGATTTCCTTGCGCTCGCCCGCTGGTTTGCCGAAACACACTCCGACGCCGATGCGCATCGCCTGTGGCGCTCCGCCTTCGCACTCACTCCCGCCCGCCACCTGCGGATCGACGAAACCACGCTCGCCGCCCGTGACACCGCCGGCGAAACCGCGCGGACGAGCTGGCTCGCCGGAACGCCCCTGCGCATTGCTCCGCGTCTGCGCAAAACCGGCTTCTTCACCGCTCGGGGCGGACCGCGTCCGATCGTCGATCGCGCCGAAGAAAAAGCCCTGCTCGCCGCGCTCACCCGCGAAGAAGCCGCCCAAATCGCCCGCGCCCGCGATCGTCTCGCGCGCGACGAACCATTGCACTTGAACGCGCTCAGCGGCCTCGACCGCGTCGAATTCGAGCTGTTTCTCGATCTGCTCGGCGAGGCGCTCGCCCGCAAGGAAAACGCGTCTGATCCCGTCGAAGCATATTCCTCGGACGGGCAACTGCGCATCCAGCTCGATCCAATCCGAGGTTCAGCGCTCGCAACCTTGGAAACCACGCAAGGCACCTTCACCGGCCCGGATCACCTGATCACGATCTCTCGTGCCCACGAGACCCGCGGAGCTAACGGTCGGAACTTCTAATGCGTGGTTTCCTCCGACGTTTCATCTAAAAATTCTGCATGATTGCTCCCGCCGGCAGTTCCCGTTCCACCACGCGCCGCCCCGGAGCGATCCTGCGAGTCGAAGTCGCGGACGCCCTTCAACACGAGCGCCAACGCGCGATTCGCGGGCTGTTGCAAACGCCGCTCGTCACACCCGACGGTCGCGATGCCGCGCTCTTCGCCCTGGCTCGCCGGCACGCCACGTTTCTTGTAGAATGGTTTGCGCACCACGCGGGCTGGAGTCTCACCGTCCGCCCCGATCTCGTGCGGCTGCACAAAACCCCCGCCGATCTCGCCGACGACACCCGCCCCGCCCGCGATCCATTGTCGGATCAGCCGTTCGACCGCCGCCGCTATGTGCTCCTCTGCCTCGCGCTCGCCGCCCTCGAGCGCAGTGAGCGCCAGACGACCCTCGGACGGCTCGCCGAGCAGATGGCCGGACTCGCCGCGGGCGATCCCGCGCTCGCCGCCCATGGCGTGACGCTTTCGCTGGAAGCGGCCGACGACCGCCGCGCGCTCGTCCATGTATTGCGCTGGCTGTTACGCATCGGCGCATTGCGCCGCGTGCAAGGCGACGAGGAACGTTTTCTCCGCGACCGCACGGATGTGCTCTACGGCATCGCGCGCCCCGTCCTCGCTCACCTGCTCGCAGCCCGCCGCAGTCCGTCACTCACTCCCGCGACTGATTTCGCGGCGCGCCTTGCCGCCGTCGCGACCGAACCCGTTGCGGCGACCCCCGAAGCGCGCAACCGCCAGATCAAAGTCGCCCTCGGCCGGCGGCTGCTCGATGATCCGGTCGTTTACCTCGCGCAACTGAGCGATGACGAGCGCGCCTACCTCGAACGCCAGCGCGGCCACCTGCTGCCCGACCTGCAACGCGCCACCGGCCTCGAATCCGAGGTCCGCGCCGAGGGTCTCGCCCTCACGGATCTCGACGGCGACGCCACCGATGTCGGCCTGCCCGAAGAAGGGACCGAGGGGCATCTCACGCTCCTGCTCGCGACGCATCTCGCGGATCGCCTGCGCTCGGACGCGACGTTCACCACCACGGCCGAGGTACTCACGCGTCTGACGCGAGGGCTCATTCGCGAACACCAGTCGCACTGGAAAAAGGAAGTCACGCAACCCGGCGCCGATCGCGTGCTCACCGCGCGGGTACTCGCGCGCCTGGCTGGTCTTGCGCTCGTGCGGCTCGGCGCGGTCGGGCTCGTGCAACCTATGCCCGCGATCGGCCGCTATGCGATGTCCGCACCGGTGATTTTGAATTCCCATGTCTGACCCGTCCGAGTCTACCGCCGCGCTGCCCTTCGAAACCGAAGTTCCCGCCAGCGCCTACGCCACGACCCAAAGCGATGCGCCGCTCCCTGTGCCCGTGAAGACACGCTGGCATCCGTTGCGGAGTGGGTTACTCAACCTCTATCGCTACGACGACGAGGAGTTTGTCTTCGAGCAGGGGCGGCTGTTGATTCGCGGCAATAACGGCACCGGCAAGTCCCGCGTACTTGCTTTGCAACTACCCTTTCTCCTCGATGGCGAAACGTCCCCGCACCGCGTCGAACCCGACGGCGATCCGGCGAAGCGCATTGAATGGAATCTCCTTCTCGGCAAATATCCCGACCGCCTCGGCTATACTTGGATCGAGTTCGGCCGGCGCGACGCAGATGGCAGCGAGCATTTTCTCACGCTCGGTTGCGGGCTGCGCGCCGTCGAAGGTCGGGCTGGCGTCGATCGCTGGTTCTTTATCACGCCGTTGCGCGTGCGCCGCGATTTTGTCCTCCGCACCGATCAAAATCACCCGCTCACGCACGAGCGGTTGGCGGAGACACTGGTTGGCCGCGGCGAACTCTTTCGCGAGGCCTCCCGTTACCGCGCAGCCGTGGACCGCGCGCTTTTCGGCCTCGGTGAGCGTTACAGTGCGCTGATCGAACTTCTGCTTCGGCTTCGTCAGCCGCAGCTGGCCCGCAAGCTTGACGAAAAACTCCTGTCCGCCGCGCTCGGCGAAGCGCTCACGCCGCTCCGGTCCGATCTGCTCGACGCGATTGCGGAGAGTTTTCGCGGACTCGACGCGGATCGCGCCGATCTCGCCGGGCAACAGGAAATCGCGCGCGCCATCGACACGTTCCTTGGCGACTACCGGCGCTACCTGCGCATCGCGGTCCGCCGCCGCACCGCTGCCGTGCGCTCGGCTCACGCCGCATACGACGAGGCGCAACGCGCACTGCGCGCCGCGGAACGCTCGCTCGAGGATTCCAACGTTCGCCGGGTCGCGTTGCAGGACGACCTTGCCCGTAGCCAGGGCCAACGCGCCGCCGCCGAGGGCGCGCTCAAGGCCCTGCAGGAGAGTCCCGAGATGCGTGGCATTCAGGCCCTGCAACGCACCCGCGAGGAGTCCCGGCAGAAGGAGAACGCTCTCCGGCAGGCCGAAACGGATTTTGCCGAGGCGGGCCAGCGCGCCCACCACGCCGCAGCCGAAGAAGCGCGGTTGTCCGCCGAAGTTTCAGCCGCGGCGTTTGTCGTCAGGGACACCGCCACTGCCGCCGCTCATGCAGCGCATCAAGCCGCCTCCGCCGAGGCGCATCGAATTGCGGTCAACCCCTTGGCCGCAAATCCGCCGGCACCAGCGGCCATTGCTCCCGCCCGCAGCACGCTGGAACAACTCGTGCGCCAGCGGCGCGAAGCGCTCACTCACTTGCGCGCGCTCCAACGTGAAGTTGTCTCCACCGCGCAAGCACATCAAAACGCATTGCTGCGGCTCCACGAGCGCGAGTCGGCCCTGCGTTCCGCCGAAGCCGCCGAAACCGCCGCCCGCAGCGCGCTCGCCAGCGCGGCCGGGAGTTTACTCGATCACTATCGGACGTGGACCGCGGGATGCCGTGAAATTTCCGCCTCGCCCGCGCTCGATCTTGCAGACGATTTCGCCAGATGGGTCGAACGCCGCGAAGGCCCCAGCCCGCTCGAGCAGGCGTTGAACAACGCCCGCGCTGTTGCCGCGGAAACATTCGCGGCCGCTCACGCCAATCTGACCGCACGTCGCACGCAACACGCGGCGGATGCGCAGGCAATCGCCATCGAAGTCACTCAATTGGAATCCGGCACGCATGCGCCTCCGCCTCCACCACTGCTGCGCACCGCCGACCGCACCGAGCGGCCCGGAGCACCCTTGTGGCGCGCGTGCGATTTTCGCTCGGAGCTGACTGATCAGGAACGTGCCGGCCTCGAAGCCGCTCTTGAAGCCTCGGGTTTGCTGGACGCGTGGCTGTTACCCGATGGAACGCTGCTCGACCCGGCAACGGACGACACGTTTCTCATTCCTCACCATTCTGCCCGCCTTGATGATGCCACGCTGGCTCGCTGGTTGACGCCGAGCGTAAGTCACAAAACTACGGATACAGACCCACTCACCACCGAGGTGGTCGCGCGCGTACTCGCCAGTATCGGCGGCGGCGCCGATACGGGAGAACACTGGGTGAGCCTCGATGGTGCCTGGCGACTCGGGCCCCTGGCGGGGCACGCTCGCAAACTGCGCGCAGAGCATGTGGGTGAAACGGCGCGCGAAGCCGCTCGCCAGCGTCGGCTCGCTGAGCTTCGCGAGCGCGCCAGCCAACTCGACGCGCTCGCCGCCGTGCTCGCTGCCGAGCTCGAAGCCCTTGCCGTCCGCCGGGCGGGGGCCGACGCGGAAGCGCAGGCGTTTCCCGATCACGAACCGCTTCGCACTTCGGGCGCCGCGCTGGGGCATTCACTGACCGCGATCGCGCAAGCGTCCGAGAACGTCCATAAAGCACAAGACTCCGAGAATGAAGCGCGGCGCGGGCACGACGTCGCGCGGCAGCGACGCGATACGGACGCAAGTGATCTCGGGCTTCTCGCCTGGGTCGACCGCCTCGACTCACTCGGCGAGGCGTTGCATGCTTACGAACTCGCACTGGCGCGACTCTGGCCGGCGCTCGCTTCTTGGTGTAGGACAGACGGCGACGCAACCCGCGGTCGTGAGTTCGCGGTACACGCACGACAGCGGCAGCACGAGTGGCAAACGCGCGTCCAGACGGCGCATGAGCACCACGAGGAGGCACGGGGGCGACTAGGCGCATTGCTCGCGACCGTTGGCGCCGATGAACACCAGTTGCTCGAACGCGAAGCAGAACAGCGGAGCGAATTGCAGCGACTCGCTGAATCGGTGAAACGCCTCGACGAAGACTTGCGCCAGACCGAGGCGATGCTCGTGCGCGCCCAAGCTGCAATCGAGCGTTACACCCAGGAACGCGCGGAGCGCGATACTGCGCGTCAGGCAGGCTTCGTGCGATTACAACATCTCGTTGAAACCGGCGTTGTCGCCGAAGCCGAACCCGCGCTCGGCGATGACGATTTCCCCGACTGGTCGGCTACGCGACTCGTCGAACTCGCCCGACGACTCGAAGAAAAACTGCAGGACACCCCGAGTGACGATACGACCTGGTCCGACGCGCAGTCGCAAATCTACCATCGCGTCAACGCCCTCGATGACGCGCTGGTGCCGCACGGCATCCGGCCCGACACCAGCGCGCTGGAGGACGGGATTGTCGTGGTGCGTTGCCCATTCCAAGGCCGCATGTGCCGACCGGGCGAATACGCGCACGCTCTCGCAGATGACCTCACCCATCGTGAACGCCTGCTCAATCAGCGCGAACGCGAGGTGATTGAAAACCATCTCCTCGGCGATGTGGCGGTGGAGTTGCAGGGCCTGCTGCGAAATGCCGAGCAGTGGGTCGACGAGACGAACGCCGAGTTGATCGCCCGCCCCACGAGCACCGGCATGCAACTCAAGTTTGCCTGGGAGCCCGATCCCGAGGGGCCGCCCGGACTTGAAGCCGCCCGCCGCTGCCTCCGCCGAAAAAACGCGCTCTGGACGGTCGAGGATCGCGCAGGCCTCGCGACATTTTTGCAACAACGCATCGAAGCCGAACGCACCGCCGCACCCGACCGGACGTGGCGCGATCACCTCGGCAACGCGCTGGATTATCGAAAATGGCACCGATTTTCCGTGCTGCGTCAGCAGGACAATCAGTGGGTGCGGCTCACGCGCCGAACCTACGGCACGGGCTCGGGTGGAGAGAAAGCGCTCGCGCTCACCGTGCCGCAGTTCGCCGCCGCGGCAGCACACTACCGCAGCGCATCACCGCACGCGCCAAGACTGATTCTACTCGATGAAGTTTTTGTGGGGATCGACAGCGATATGCGCGCAAAATGCGTGGGGCTGCTCGCCACGTTCGACCTTGATTTTGTCATGACCAGCGAACGCGAGTGGGGTTGTTATCCCACGCTGCCCGGATTGGCGATCTGCCAGCTCACCGCGCGCGCGGGAGTCGACGCCGTGCTCGTTACGCGTTGGGTCTGGAACGGCACGGAACTGCGCGACACTGGAGCCAGAGTGAAGGATCGAAGCCTTTAGCGACGACCTTGACCAACGCGGTGTATGCTTGTCCCCGCTCCCTCGAATTCGCTCTTATCCATCCTACGGCCATGGCAATGACACCTGACCTTTCTCGACTCCGCCAAGCACTCGCTGATCCGCGTCTGGAACGGTTGCTCGCTCTGCTCCGACGCCGGCTGGAAATGGGGATACCGCTCTCAGGTTTCGCGACCCTCACCGCCGCAACCGGCGCTGAGCGTGCCGCCGTCGATGCACTCATCGGCCGACGTCCGACCCGTGGAGCAACGCTGACGGTCGATCTCGACGCATTGAGCGAGATGCTGCGCGTCGCCGGGATTTGCGAAGATCTGCCTTGCGCGGTGGAAGCGTTGCACGGCCCCATCGTCAATCGCCGCGCGGCGAATCTAAAGCGCGCAGCCGAGTGGGACACCGTGTGGAGTGACGCGCGAACCACCTTCGCCCATCAGCCCGCGCTGCTCCCCTGGATCGACGAGCTCGCGCAGACCGGCACTGCAAAACGGATCTGTGGCGAAGACCCGGCGGGCACCGCGATCGTCTTGCAGGAGCTGGAACGAATCGTCGCTTCCGTTCCAGCCCAGGCCGTCCCATTACCCGCGTTCGCGGCGCGTCTCTTCGGCGATGCGCATGCCTTGGACCCGGGCTCGCCACGTGCGACTCTGGCCGTGCGTGCAGTTGCACGCTTGGGCGGCGTTCGCTTTGAGGATGACGCCGAGGGCCGGCGTGCGGCCTGGGCCGGGGTCGGTGTGATGTGCGACGAACTCAGCACGCCGGCACTCGTATTCAATTTGGCCGTACACGGCGACACCGCGTTGGCGCGGCTGTTGCGCACCGCCGCCGGTGCGGGGGAACCTCTGCACGTTTCCCTGCGAATGCTGCTCCGCTCTCCCTTGGGCAACGGCTCTGGAATCAGGGACACCGATGTCTTCGTTTGCGAAAATCCTACCCTGCTCGCGATGGCCGTGAGCCAGCTCGGTCGGCGATGCGCGCCGCTGGTCTGTGTGAATGGCCAGTTCGCGACACCCGCGCTCGTGCTCCTGAGGCAACTGCGAGCCGCGGGCGCGCGCCTGCATTATCACGGGGATTTTGATCCGGCCGGAATTGGCATCGCCCGGCGTGTCTTGGCGGAATCGGGAGCGCGGCCCTGGCGCTTTGGAAGCACGGATTATCGCGCCGCGCCGAAAGGCGTGCGATTTACCGGTTCACCCGGTGCCACGCCGTGGGACGAGGCGCTCAGCGAGGCCATGTGTAACGAGGGACGCAGCGTACATGAAGAGGCGGTGTTCGATTCACTCGCGATGGACCTCACCCGCAAGTGCGTAGTCGTTTCGGCGGACGGCGCAGGGTGACTCGTGAAGGAGCTGCTGGGCCACGAGCACCTCGACCCGCTCCAGCGCCACGCGAAGCTCACCATTGCCGACTTGAAGAAAACACATGCGAAGTGCCACCCGCGCGAACGCGAGAGTTGAAACGTCCGTTGCCGCGCCTATGTTCCCACCCATGAGCCTGACCGAAATCCTCGACGAGTTGCCACGCCTCACGCACGAGGAACGGCGCCTCCTGTGCCGCCGTGCGCTCGCCATCGACGAGGCGGACCAGGTTGCCGCGCTAGAGCACACCGCGGCAGAAGGCCTCGCCCTCCTGGATCGAATGGAGAAACCCGAACGGGTCATGCCCGGAATCCGGACTGAGGGCATATCTCGTGAATGAATCGTACGACAGCGTTGATTCGCCGCAGCGGGAACAACAGCGAAGGCGTCGGCGCGCCGCGAAGCCTGTCGCAGCTTCGCTTCGACCAGTGAGGGCTCGCTGTGGCATCGGCCAACCCGTGCGGTGGTAGC
>Ga0163144_10017947_pt1 | contig 14369 bp, 11 predicted proteins | sample OliLak19BULKMAT1_FD_123175 | JGI IMG/M metagenome (GOLD analysis project Ga0163144, IMG submission 123175) | Freshwater microbial mat bacterial communities from Lake Vanda, McMurdo Dry Valleys, Antarctica - Oligotrophic Lake LV.19.BULKMAT1 | ecosystem: Environmental > Aquatic > Freshwater >... | reverse complement strand
GTCCATGAGGGCGCGCCTAACGACACCAAGGAGGACACGCCTCCGGGATTGCAGAATCCAGGAATCGAGACGCCACCGTCCGAAGAAGTCGTGTGAAAATCCGCAATCTTTTTACCGGAAGTCACGTCTATCAACAGGTAACTCTGTGGGTAGTCAGGTGGCGGACCGCCGCCCCAATCGACGTTCTTGTCATCACGGTCGGAGATATGCACCACGACTTCCTTACCGGACGAGCGCAGACGAAGTGTCGCTCCGGCTAACGAGAGTGTGCCCCCGAGGGCCCAGCGCGCCGCTTCGACCAAGCCCGCTCCTGCGGGAGCATAAAGGGCCAGCGCTATGCTATGCGGGCCGGTCTCAAGTGAAAGACATTGCCCGTCATCGAGCGGAGCGAAGTCGGCCCGCTGCATCGCTCCGGAGTAGCCATAACCGAGTGGTGGTGGAATTGGAAGTTCTCCCAGATTTACATAGGTGTCACCATCCTTGCGATAGAGCACATCGTGATAGTCATCCGTCGAGTAATCCTTCGGGATATGCTTGAACGCCAGGGTTCGTCCGTCCGGCGACGCGATAAGATGCGTGATCCGCCGCCCGGGTGGGCCGAAAGCGAGAGGATGAAAAGTCTGAGGCAATGCGAAGTTACGGTGGAGAAGTGGGTAAAGCTGAATCTTAATTATGAATTCGCCAAGTGCTAAAGCTGCCAGCATATCGTCAATATAGATTCGGAGATCAGCAAAGCTCATCACCTGACATTGATCGTAGTATGGATTGCTAGCCAAAAGTCAGACGGACTGCGGCAACCAGGCTTTCCATTTCTGCTATCCCGGTCAGCGCGGGAAGAAGCGGGGCTGCGCGCAAGGCTCCTGCGAGACGGATCACCCCGTGTTTGGAAACGGCAGTGGTGATCCCTTCGAGGGTGGCGTCTGTGGACTTTTCATAGAAGCCTCCAGAAAGTGCCTGCCCAAAACTGAACCCGTAACCCCGTTTCATCGATGTCTTTTCCCGGGCGCTCTCTCGTATCTCCGGAAGATATTTTTCGTGAAGAACCGAGCCTATGGCCATTCGAGGGCATGTTAGTTCATTCTCGGCAGCACCACAACGACCCGGTTGCGCATTTCCCATGTGGTATCCTAGAAGTCATCCAGTTCCGCTCCCTCGACCGGCAGCTCTTTGTCTGAATGATCCGATTTATCGGAGGGAAATCACAGTAGGGTTGGAGCGCATGGAGGAATGGACATAACCATTTATCCATGAAAGGTTGCTGCGGATCTCGTTTTGCTTTAGTTGACTTCCTTATGAATCGGAAACTCCCGCTGCTTAGCTTGCTTTTCATCAGCCAATGGCAGTCAGCGGCTGTGGGGGCAGAGTTTGTCCGCACGCTGAATGCCGCGCCTGCGGGCCTTCGCACCACTCCCGTGCCAGCCGCTCTCTTCGGTGCCAATGTCGGCTACTGGTCGAGCATCAATACCCCGGAGCTGGCCGCCGCCGCGCAGGAAGCCGGTCTCACCGTCTTGCGCTATCACCCCGGCACCTACAATGACCCGAACACCGTCCCCGGATCCATCAACATGTGGGACTTCACCGCCGTCGATGATTTCGGCGCGGCACGGCTTGACGACTTCGGGCGCTTTCTTATCGCCACCGGAGCCGCCGGCCAGATCAGCATCAACTACGGCGCGGGCAGCCCTGCCCAGGCCGCCGCACTTGTCGCCTACCTTCGCGTGCCCGCCGATGCCCCGGCAGCATTGCTGAATCTCTCACTTGGCTCCGCCGTGGTAGAACCCACCAACAGCGGCACCCGCACCCGGGATTGGCGCACAGTCGGCTTCTGGGCCGACCTCCGCGCCTCCGCCCCGCTCCCGGTCGATGATGGCCTCAATAAGCTGCGCCTCAGTCATCCCGCACCCTTTCCCATGAAATACTGGGAATGCGGCAACGAGGCCGACTACTCCTTCGTCCCTTGCTACCGCTACAAGGTGCCCGGAGAAACTTCCATCACCCAGGGCGCCACCAGTGCCCAGGGCTACCGGGCAGATGCCCGTAACTACGCGAACTTCTACGCCGCCGCGAAAGCCCTGATGCAACAGGTCGATCCGACCATTGAGGTCGGAGCCAGCGCCGGTTACTTCGAGCAGGGTAACAACGACACCAACAGCGCCGCAGTGCCCTACCTTTTCCCCGGGTCCTCCGGCACCACCCGCGCGTGGACTCCGGTCATGCTCACCCGCCTGCGGGAAATCGGTGTCGTGCCCGACTTCATCATCGCCCACCGTTACACCCAGCAGACCGACTTCGCCTGGAACAACAACTACCTCCTGCGCGGTGCCCTGCGCGGCTACCTCGCCAGCCCAGCCCAGGGCGACCTGCCCCGCATCCACGTCACCGAACTAAACTGGTCGGATAACGAATTCGTCCCTTACACCTCCACCATCAACAACGCCGTCAACCTCGCCCGCAGCTTCGGCGATGCCTTGCAAAACGACGTCAACAATCTCTCGTGGTTCACCTTTACCAGCGGTCCCGCCAACTACAACCCCGCCAGCACCACCGGTTGGCGGCGCTACCACAACTGGGGCATCATTTCCGATGACCCGCTCGCCGGACAACCGCCCAACACCGCCGCCGTCAACTGGCCCGGAATGTTCCCCGGCGTGCGTTTCCCCACCTTTCATGCCTTTGCGCTGCTCAAGGATTTCGCACGTCCCGGCGACCATCTTTTCAATGATGCCGCCCTGTCCCCGGCGAACACAAACGGCCATGCCGTCACCGTTTTCGGAGCGCGGCGCCAGGGCGATCGCATCACCCTGCTGGTACTGAACAAAGAAGACACCAGCCACACGCTCAACCTCACCCTCAGCGGCATTGACGCCAACCTCCTGCCTGCCCTGGCCAGCGTACGCCGTTATGGAAAAGCGCAGGACGAAGAACAGCGCATCAAATCCATCGCCAACCCGCCCGTCCTAACCAACAACAGCGCCGAGGCACTCAACGTGCCGCTCACTGCCAACCTCCTCAGCTACACCGTTCCGCCGCTTTCCATCAGCACCTTCACCCTCGATCTAATCCCTCCGGCGGCTCCCACTTTCACTTCCGCGAATGCCGCCACGGCCCTTCTCGGGCAGGCCTTCACCTTCGATCTGAATGCCACGCCCGGCCCGGTCACCTACACCACCGGCACCCTTCCCGGCGGCCTGGTTTTCGATGCGAGCAACGGCCGTATATCCGGAACGCCCACCACCACCGGCGAATCCAGCATCGAACTCACCGCAACCAATGCCGGTGGCAGCCGCAGCAGCCAACTTGCCCTCATCGTCGTCCCGGTAAACGCCACACCACTGGTCATCGAAAACTTCGATGCAGGCAACACCGCCGGATGGTTCGCCTACTCCGGCGATGGCGGCGTCTCCCACAGCCTCACCAACCAGGCAAACGGCACCGCCTCAAGCCCCGCACTGAACCTGAACTTCACCGTCACCGCACCGCCCGCCACCTATTGGTATGGCGGACTCGGGAAAGGCTTCAGCGGCCCACCGCCTTTCACCCTAGGCAACCTTCCTGATCGCAAAGTCAGCCTCGATCTCTGGGTAAGCGCCACCCCAACAGGCCGCATCAGCCTGATTTTCAAAACGCCTAACAACGGCACTCTCACCCGCACCCTCGATCTACCCGGCAACGCCTGGAACTCCATCGGGATTCCCCTTACCGACTTCACCAACTCCAACTTCGACTACACCGCGCCCTCCTGGGAATTCCTCGTCATCAAGGAGAACGCCGGTTGGCCGCTTGCAAGCTCCGCCATCCGCATGGATCGGTTTTCCCTCGATAGCCTCACCCCGGCCTACACCGCGCTGCAGCTCTGGCGTCACAACCACTTCAGCACCCACGCCCCTGTCGGCATCGCCGCTGATGAAACCGACGCCGATGCCGATGGCTACTCCAACCTCCTCGAATTTGCGCTTGGCACCACCCCGAACGCCGCAATAAGCAAACCCGTGCTGAGCAGCGGCATCAGCAATCAGCGCCTGCAACTCACCTTCACCCCTCAAGTCGTCACCGGCCTGAACTACTCGGTGGAATCCAGCGAGAATCTGGTGCAATGGACGCCCTTCATCATCTCCCCGCCGGACCTCACGATCGGGGCACCCCATACACATACCGATTCCGTCGTAATTCCCGATCCCGACACACCCCGGCGTTTCCTGCGTCTCCGGGTGAATCGACAATAGGGAAATTAGTCCCCCGAATCCGGGGGAAATCTTGCAATGGGACTTCTAAAACCGCTTCCAGTTCCTCGCGCGGGCCGAAGAATTTCGAAATGGAGCTCCGGGTGGGTTTTCAGGTGCTCCAGGAACTCCGTCCGTGGTGGCAAATGACGAACAAAAGGTATTTTATTCTTGAAAATGGAGAAATGAAGGTCAATCATGCAGTCGAGGCCGACTAAGAATGGTAGGCTCCGCACCGACTAACATCATGAAACGAACCCTCCTTTCGCTCCTGCTAACCGCCCTCCTTCTTCCCCAGACCGCACGGGCGCAGTCCACCATTTCCTCCGCACCGGCTCCGTCAGCCGAAACAAAAGATGTTCCGCTCGAAGGCGAAGAAATCGCCATCCTGACCGATGCGCCCAACGTCCCGCCGGCGATCACCCGCAAGCACCCGACCAATGTGAAGGTCGAGATCGAGGTCACCGAGGTGGTCAAACGGATGGCGGATGGAGTGGACTACACTTTCTGGACATTCGGCGGCAGCGTCCCTGGAAAATTCATCCGCGTCCGCCAGAATGATGTCGTGGATTTCACGCTGAAAAACCACCCTACCAGCAAGATGCCCCACAACATCGACCTCCACGCGGTGACCGGTCCGGGTGGCGGCGCGAAGGCGACATTCACCGCTCCCGGCCACCAGACGAATTTCTCGTTCAAGGCGCTGAACCCCGGCCTGTATATCTACCACTGCGCCACCGCGCCGGTCGGGATGCACATCGCCAACGGCATGTATGGCCTGATCCTTGTGGAGCCGAAGGAGGGCATGGCCAAGGTGGACAAGGAATTCTACGTCGTGCAGGGCGACTTCTACACCACCGGGAAATACGGTGAGGCAGGCCATCAGGGCTTCAGCATGGAAAAAGCCATCGAGGAAGATGCCGATTACGTCGTCTTCAACGGCTCGGTCGGATCGATGACCGGAGAAAAGGCGCTCAAAGCCACCGCAGGTGAAACCGTCCGCCTCTTCGTCGGAAACGGCGGCCCCAATCTTGTCTCCTCCTTTCATGTGATCGGCGAGATCTTCGACCGCGTTTATCAGGAAGGTGGAACGCTCTTCCAGGAAAACGTCCAGACCACCCTCGTCCCCGCCGGTGGATCGACCATCTGTGAGTTCAAGCTGGATACCAAGGGTGATTTCATCCTCGTCGATCACTCGATCTTCCGCGCCTTCAACAAGGGAGCACTTGGAATCCTCAACGCCGATGGCAAAGACGACCTGCTTGTCTTCTCCGGCCAGAAAAAGGACGAGGTTTACCTCCCCGAAGGTGGCGCAATCCAGACGATGCCCGGTGAAACCAAGGCCACCCCGGTAGCCACCAACAAGGCCGAGCGTATCGCTGCGGGCCAGTTCGTGTATGACCGCAACTGTGCCGCCTGCCACATGCCCACCGGCACCGGTGTTCCCGCCGCCTTCCCACCGCTAGCCAAGTCCGACTATATGAACGAGGACGTGGATCGTGCGATTGATACAGTCCTCCACGGCCTCCAGGGGGAAATCACCGTCAACGGAAACAAGTTCAACAGCGTGATGCCGGCACTCGGCCTCAACGACGAAAACGTCGCCAACGTCCTCACCTATGTTTACTCGCAATGGGATAACTCAGGTGTGGAAGTGACTCCAAACCAAGTGAAGAACGTCCGCGAATCGAAGAAGTGATTCCGACCGGAAAACCCTATCCTATCATGAAACTCCCGTCCCTCATCCTGCTCACCCTCGCCGCTTTTGCCGGCGCGGAGGAGCCGACGATCCCCGCCGATATGGCGCGGGTCGAGGGCGGGGAGTATGTGCCGATGTTCGGTGAAATCTCCAAGCCCCGCACTGTCCCGCCTTTTCTCATCGACCGCCGCCCCGTCACCAACGCGGAATTTCTCGCCTTCGTCCGCGAACATCCGAAATGGCAGCGCTCGAATGCGGTCAAGCTTTTCGCAGACCAGGGTTATCTGAACCATTGGGCTGGGGATCTGGAGCTGGGGGAAAACGCTCCGCCGGAAGCACCCGTCATCCGCGTTTCGTGGTTCGCCGTCCGGGCGTTTCTGAAAGTGCAGGGCAAACGCCTGCCGCGCGAGGACGAGTGGGAATTCGCCGCGCTCGCGGACGCCACGCGCATCGACGCCAGCAATGATCCCGCCTATCTGAAACGCATCCTCGAATGGTATGGGAAACCGACCCCGGCGCGGCTGCCGGATGTCTCCACCTCGGAAAAGGATTTCCGTGGCGTGGCCGGGATGCACGGCCTGGTCTGGGAGTGGGTGGAGGATTTCAACAACCAGATGGTCACCGGCGCGGCACGTGACGACACCTCGCTCGACCGCTCGCTTTTCTGTGCCGGTGGTGCCGTAAATGCCACCAACGCCGCCAACTACGCCGCCTTCATGCGCTATGCCTTCCGCTCTAGTCTCGAAGGAAACTACACAACCTTGAACCTGGGATTTCGCGGAGCGCGGGATGCCAACCCCACCGAACCAACCCCGTGAAAACCCCTGCCATTTTGCTATCCCTCTGTCTCACCCTTGCCGCCAACGCTGAGGAAAAAAAGCCATGCTGTGCCGAAAAGGAAGCTTCCGTTGAGGCCGCCGGATCGGTCTATCAGTTGGAAGCGGATTGGACCGATCAGCACGGGAAAAAGGTCAAGCTCTCCGCATTCAAGGGCAAGCCGGTTCTGCTGACCATGGGCTATGCGAGTTGCCAATATGCCTGCCCGCGCCTAGCCGCCGATCTGATGGCCATCGAGCGTGAACTTACCGACGATCAGAAAAAACAAATCAACATCGTCTTTGTCTCCATTGACCCGGAGCGCGACACCCCTGAAAAACTGGCTGCCTTTTTCAAAGAGAGAAATGTCGATCAGTCCCGCTGGACAGGTTTGACGGGGGATGACGAAGCTGTCCTTGAACTCTCCGTCGCCATCGGCACCCGCTACCGGAAACTGGAGAACAACGACTTCGCCCACTCGAACATGATCACCCTGCTCTCGCAGTCCGGGGAAATCGTCTACAAGCAGGAGGGGCTCGGGGCGGATCCGACGGAGATCCTCACCGCCCTCCGAAAGCTCGTGAAGCCATAAGCATGGAGCCTTTGCGCATCGTGATAGTGCGTTTCGCAGCCGAGCCGTTCCGGCTGTTCTTTCCGCTCGGTATCCTTGCTTCGGTCATCGGTGTATTGCTCTGGCCTGCGTTTTTCCGTGGATGGATTCCTTACTATCCGCTGGAAGCCCACGCGCGCTGGATGGTGATCGGTTTTGGTGGCAGTTTCATCACGGGTTTCCTCGGCACCGCCGGCCCGCGGCTTCTTGGAAACAAGCCCTGGACGGCAACGGAGCTGGGCATGTTGGTGATCACCGCTCTGGCGATGATGTCATGCCTCGCCGCCAACCGTATCGCTGCAGCCGATCTACTCGCCGGGATCTGGCTTCTCGGACTGCTGGGAAGCCTGCTGCTCCGGGTAGTCCATGGTCGTCAGGATATTCCGCCGCCCGGGCTTCCACTTGCTGCCCTGGGTATTGGCGGGGCTGGCATTGCGGGCATCATGCTCAGCCTGGTCACCACCATCGGCTATTCGGTGGAGACGTATTCCTTTCTGCGGATCGTCTATTTCCAAGGACTTTTGTGGCTTCCCGTTCTCGGTGTTGCGCCCTACCTGATACCCCGTTTTTTTGGAAAGGAATCGCCACATTCCTTTGAGGACAGCGGGACGATTCCTCCCGGCTGGATGCGTGCATTTTCCATTTCGGTTTTGGCCGGACTGCTGATGGTGACGAGTTTCGCACTGGAGGCGTGGGTGGACGTACGCGCCGGAATGATCCTGCGGGTTCTTGTCTTCACCACATACCTGTTCCTCTGCGTCCCGGGTCTGTTTCCGGTTGGCAGGGTGAACGGCCTTGGCCTGGCGCTGCGCCTCGTCGTTCCATGCGTGGTATCCGGATGGTTGCTTGCCGTGTGTTTCCCTCTCCTTCGGATCGGAATGCTGCACCTGGCATTCATCGGTGGGGCGGGTCTGCTCATGCTCGCCGTGGGCACTCGTGTGATCTTCGGTCATCACGACCGCCACGATCTTCTGGCTTCGCCCATGCGCTGGTTCCATCTGGTCTGGGGGCTTGTGCTACTCACCGCCGCCACACGCCTGAGCTCAGACTTCGTGGTGAAAGTCCGCATCACCCATTTCACCTACGCCGCCGTCCTATGGGTTTTCATTTCCGCCTTCTGGTGGTGGAAGGTCCGGCGTGAGCTCAACTGTCCGTCTTCGAAGAAGGCGTGATCAGAACCAACTGCCCCGCCGCCTGAAAGCCGCGTCACGCGATCAGGATGGGAAAGTCGTAGTCCGTTTCGTTCCCGCTTGCCAAGGGCGGGGCGGGGGATTTCCCTGACGGGGATGTTACCAAGTTCCGACGCGCCGTTTTCACAGGAAATTCTGGACGAAGCCCTTTCGTATAAGCTGTCCGATTCCATTTCGGATGATTTTCCTGACGGACTGGACACGAAGAAACTGGGTCGGCTCTATTTTCTTTCCTCCGAAGGTGATGCGCGGGTGATCCCTGAGCTGAAGAAGCTCATCGCGAGATATCCGGATTTCCCGCCCCTTAAAAACTACCTCACCAATGCGTACCGTATGCGCGGCATGGCAAGGCAAGCGCGGGAGACGGAGAAGGAAATGTTCCGGCTACATCCGGACTACCTTTTCGCCCGGCTTGGTGAGGCAAACCGGCACATGCGTGCGGAAGACTGGGAGCAAATGCGGGAAACCCTCGGTGGCACGTTGCAGATGCGGGACATCCATCCGGAGGGTAAGGAGATCCATGAATCGCACTGGATGGGATACTATACGTTGGTTGCCGCCTACTATGCTGAAACGGGAAACTTGGAAGCGGCGCAAGGCATATTGAATGCCTTCGACAGCTACGGACTCCGTGGCATCGAGCGGGATCAGGTCCAGCATCGCCTGGCGGTGGCGAGACTCGCCGCGTTCCAGCGCAGGCTGGCCGAGAACGACCGCAAGGCGATTCGTGTCGAGGTGCCGCCCTTGCCCGCTCCTGCCCGCAAACAGGTGGCCACCGAACTTCAATTTCCCCAGATTGGTGAGATATTCGAATATGACGACGATTTTCCACAGGAGTTGGTGGACGAAATCCTCGCCCTCGACCGGGAGAAAGCGGTCGCCGATCTGGAAACGGTGATCCGGGATGAGATCGCCAACGCATCCCTCTATCTAAAAAGGGGGGACGATACCGGTTGGGCCATGATCCACGCCATGATGCTGCTATCGGAAATGAAAGCTGCGGAAGCTTTGGAGACGGTTCTGTCCTTGCTCAGCCAGCATCCGGAAATCCTCGGGGAATGGTTCGGCGATTTCATCTCCTGGCAGCCTTTCGCCGGTGTGGTCGGCGAGGACCTGCCCCGCCTGGCGGAGTGGATGAAGACGCCGGGAATCTCTTACAAGGGCAGGAGCTACGCCGCCGAAGCCGTGGCCCATCGCTGCCTTGCGGAGCCGGCGCGGCGCGAGAGGACGGTCGCATGGTTCAGGGAGCTGCTGGAGTTTTTCCGGGATGCGCGGAGGGAGGACAATGTGCTCGATACGCAGTTGGTCACGGATCTGGTGGGGGACATCACGGATCTCCGGGCAAAGGAACTCGCTCCGCTCATCCGCGAGCTATACGCCAAGGATCTCGTTTCGGAAATCACGATCGGGGATCTGCAAAGCGTACTCGACGAACTGGAATCCCCGCCCGACAAGCGCGCGAAAGACGGCCCGCTTACGATGACGAAGTTTTACGAGAAACTGATGCGTCCCGCTGGCAAATCCGGACAGGCGTCCCTCGGTGCCGGGTTGGACGAGATTCTCGGCGGGGGAGCCAAACCCCGGACAGCTCCTCAAATGAATGATGCCGTCGGCAGAAACGATACATGCCCATGCGGCAGCGGTAAGAAACACAAGAAGTGCTGCATGAAGTGAAGGGTCATTGAGGTTTCACTTCCCGGTAGGCCGCATACTTTGCGCGTTGCTCGGGCGTGAGCTTGGACGGATCGAAGCGCGCGTCCGGGATCGCGTTGATCTTCGAGTGGATCACGTTCGCCATGTCGGCGGCGCAGGCTTTGATGTGGGTCGCGTTTTCGCCGGAGAAAAGCTCGTCCACCGTTTCCTCGAAGAGTTCCAGCCAGCGGTCGAACTGCTCGCGTCCCATGCGGGTGAGGGGAACGAGCCGCGCATGCTTTCCGATGGGATCACCCCGGAAGCCGCCGTCGCGGAAAAGCACGGTCTGCCAAAAGGCATACATCTTGGGGAGGTGCGTCTCCCAATCGACCTTCGCGATGTCGGTGAAGATGAAGCCGAGGGTCTTGTCCTGCACCACCTTTTCATAAAAGCGGTCAACCAGCCGGACGATTTCCTCGCGGCCAAGAATGTCGGTGGTGTCGGTCATGGTGCTTGTTCCGGTGGATGCGTGGGGAAGGTAACCAATAAAGAAGAAAAATCATTCCTTTTCTCTGAAAAAGCGGCTAGACCATACGCAGACGCCGTTTATGTTGGCGCGCAAAAGAACCTTTCAAACAAGATGTTCGGATACGGAAAAATGAGCGGGACTGCGGTGGCGGCGATCAGTGCGCTTGCGGAAAACCATCGCGATGGTGTTCAGCTCAGCTCCCAGCAGATCTCGGAGCAACGGAACATCTCTCAGGCACTGGTTGCAAAGGTGCTGACGGTCCTGTCACAGGCCGGCTTCGTCCTCGGGACGAGGGGCCCCGGTGGGGGATACCGACTTGCCCGGGATCCCTCGAAAATCACAATCCACGATGTGGTCGAGGTCTTCGAGGGGCACAAGGACACCACCCAATGCCCTTTCGGTCCCGGTTGGTGCGGGATCGGCGAGCCATGCCCGTTGCATGACGATTTGCAAAAGCTGCGTGAAACCAACGCGGCCAAACTCAAGAAGTTCCATTTCGGCGCGTTTGTCGGTCATGGCAGGAAAGGCTGAGGCTTGCCTGTGGCTCGAACCGCCTTGGATTTAAGGAAAGATTACTCCAAAAGAACAAACTAACTTCTTTTCTTTTATTTGGATCCCTGATTACTTAGGGCGTCCTTCGGCCGTTTGGTTATCCAGTCCGCGCCGCTAAATGAGCTACCCGGAAATCCATGGTGCCATGCTTCTCACCGATTGATGGAAAACAGAAAATCCTATGAAAACCACACTGTTCCTCACCGCCGCCGCCGCCACCTTTCTCCACGCCGGCCCCCAAGCTCCGGTTGCCGTTGAACCTCCATCGGAATCCCAATGGCTCATACCCACGCTCGATGCCCGGCTCCGCTATGAATTCTCCGATGTCGAGGGCTCCGACGGCTCGCACGCGCTCACGCTGCGCCTGCGTCCCGGACTGAAAATTGCGGAATGGCATGGTTTCACCGCGTTCGCCGAGGGTGAGTTCACCGGTGCCATCATCGACGACTACAACGGCGGCGCACCCGGCGTCCATCCCTTCGATCCCGCCAACTCCATCGTCGCCGACCCACAGAATGCCGAACTGAACCAGGCGTTCCTCAAATACCACGGCCACGACACCACCATCGTCGCCGGACGCCAGAGGATCATCTACAACAACTCCGCCTTCGTCGGCAATGTCGGCAGGCGGCAGAACGAGCAAACCTACGATGCCCTCTCCATCGCTTACGAGGCTGACAGCGGTTTCAAGGCCAGTTACGCGTGGGTGGGGCAGGTCAACCGCATCTTCGGCGCACAGGCGAACGGCGTACTCTCGACCGTGGATTCCAACATCCACCTCATCAACGCCAGCTACTCCGGCTTCGATGACGTCACGTTCGGTGGATATGCTTATCTGATGGATTTCCATGATGGGCCTGTGAACGGCTGGGACAACAACACCTACGGAATCTTAATGGACACCCCGCTGGGCGGTTTCCGCACCCACGCGGAGTTTGCGGTGCAGGGCGAGGCCGGCCCGTTCAACGATCAGGAGGCTCTCTATTTCCACGTGAATGTTTCCAAAGACATCCTGGGGCTTACGCTGACGGGTGGGGTCGAGCAACTCGACAGCGGTTTCCAGACGCCGCTTGCCACACTGCACACCATGAATGGCTTCGCCGACACCACCGATGGATTGCGTGCCGCGGGAACCACCGGCGGCCTCACTGACAGCTATCTTTCCATCACCGCACCGCTGCCATGGGAACTGAAATGGACTAATGTCGCGCACATCTTCGGCGACAACAGCGTCGGCACGGACTTCGGATTCGGTTGGGATTCCCTGCTGGTGAAAAAATTCAGTGAGCATCTCAGTGCGACCGCGATGGTCGGCTATTTCGATTCCAATGATGCGCGCTACCTTTCCGCCACCAAAGCGAGCATCCAGCTCGATTACACGTTCTGAGCAATGATCCCAGATGCTTTGCTGGGTGGATACCTCCCGCACGCCATGGACCAGATGAATTTCTCCGCCCGCGCCCACGACCGCATCCTAAAAGTCTTCCTGACCCTCGCCGAACTCGCAGGAAAAAAAACATCGCCGGCAACGAGATCCTCGAAGCCATCCAATTCCGTTCACTCGGCCGGCAGATGTTCAAATAAAAAATCCTTCCCATGCCGGTTTGGGAAGGTGGCCGCGAATTCCGCCCGTGATGAAGCTTGGTTACAGGCCGCCATCTGCTAGGTCTTTTCACATCCCATGGCTGTAGAATCCAAACCGCTCTTTCACCCGGAGGTCATCCGCCGGCACCTGCGTTCCTTTGTCCTCCCTGCCTCCGTCGGGGAATCCCTGCCCAAGTTGCAACTGTGGGCGGACCGGATCAACTCAGGGGAAGCCGACAAGCTCAAGGAAACCGAACTCCTCCCTGACTTCCTCACCGATATCTTCGGAACCTTGCTGGGCTACACCGGGCCGATCAGCGGCGGAGACCATTACACCTTGTCGCGGGAAAAACTCGTCGAGGTGTATGGGGAATTTGCCGACGCCGTGCTTGGCAGGTTTTCCCATGGGAAAAGGCAATTCATCGTCGCGCTCGAAGGCAAGGACACCCGCAATCCCCTCGACCGCCCCCACGCCGGCCGCCGTTTGTCAGCCGTGGAGCAGGGCTACCGCTACGCCATCAATCTCCCTTGCGACTGGATCATCGTCACCTCCATGCGGGAGACCCGGCTCTATCACAAGGGCTCGAACCAGCAGACCTACGAGCGCTTCGAGACCGCCCGCCTCGCCACCGACACCGGCTTGCTCCGCCGTTTCGTCTTCCTGCTCGGCGCGGCCCGCGTCGTCCCGGAGAGCGGGGAATCCCACCTCTACGGGCTGCTGAAAGATTCGGAATCCGCCGGGAAAAAGTTGACCAACGAATTCTACACCCTTTACGCCGATCTCCGGCAGACCGTCTTCGCCCGCCTCCGTGCGGAAAACGCAAGCGTCGCCCCGCAGGAAATCCTCCGCTGCACCCAGAAGCTGCTCGACCGCATCCTCTTCTGCGCCTTCTGCGAGGATCGCAGCCTCCTCCCGGCGGAAACCGTCAGCCGCGCCTTCACCCACAGCGATCCCTACAACCCAAAACCTATCTGGGAAAACTTCCGCGGCCTCTTCCGCTCCGTCGATGTGGGGAATGCCGGGCTGAAAATCCCCGCCTACAACGGCGGCCTCTTCGCCCACGATCCCGGCCTCGATACCCTCCAGGTCCCCGACGAAAAGCCTCCGCATGGTGGGAACACGCCCTCAACCCGCTGGGGGATGCCTTGAAAACCAGTTTCAAACTCAAGACCAATCCCATGAAGAGTCCGAAGATCGCCGATGAATGGGAACCCTAGCTCGAAGAAAAGCGCATCGAACAAGCCCGCCTAAGCGCCGAGCTCCAAGCCGCCGAAACCGAACTCAACGACCGCGTCTATCGTCTCTTCGATCTGACCCCGGAAGAAATCGCCCTGCTGAAAAAGGAAGTGGAGCATTGATTTCCAGAGGAGCAGACGCTTCTACGCCGCGTGTAATAAACCATTGGAAATGGAGCGCGGACTTTAGTCCAATGCCTTTAAGGATTGGTGATCTCGATGTGTTTGACGAGTGATTTCGAACCGGGCGTCTTGGTTTTGGGCCAGTCTTTCACCGGCTGGCGCAGAGTGCGCGGACAGC
>Ga0163144_10017946_pt1 | contig 14370 bp, 12 predicted proteins | sample OliLak19BULKMAT1_FD_123175 | JGI IMG/M metagenome (GOLD analysis project Ga0163144, IMG submission 123175) | Freshwater microbial mat bacterial communities from Lake Vanda, McMurdo Dry Valleys, Antarctica - Oligotrophic Lake LV.19.BULKMAT1 | ecosystem: Environmental > Aquatic > Freshwater >... | reverse complement strand
TGCGCAGCGACTCCGCGTCCAGGTTCTGCACGATGTTGCCCGAGAAGCAGAAGCTGATCGTCCCGCGCTCCTCGCTCACCACCACGACCACCGCGTCGGTCTCTTCGGTGATGCCGAGCGCCGCGCGGTGCCGCGAGCCCAGCGCGTGATCGAGGATCTTGGTGTCCGGCATCGGGAAGAACACGCCCGCCCGCGCGATCTTCAGGTCGCGGATCAGCACCGCGCCGTCGTGCAGCTTGTTCATCGACTCCGGCACGAACAGCCCGACGAGCAGCTCGCGGGTCACCACCGCGTCCATCACGATCCCTTCGCTCTTCGTGAACTCCAAAATGTTGGCGTCCTGCTCGAAGGCGATGATCGCCCCCATGCGGTGCCGCGCCAGCTCCGTCGCCGCGGCCACCACCTCGTCGATCACCCGCGTCTCGCGCTCGCGCGCCGACGAGAAGAACGCCCGCCCGCCCATGCGGATCAGCGCCCGGCGGATGTCGTTCTGGAAGATCACGACGACCAGCAGGATCACCGACGACAGCAGCCACGACAGCAGGTTGTGCAGCGTCACCAGGCCGAACAGCTTCGACCCCATGTACACCAGGAACACGATCCCGAGCCCGGCCGCCATCTGCATCGCGCGCGTCCCGCGCACCACGAGCAGCGCGCGATAGATCACGAACGCCACGATCAGAACGTCGAACGCGTCCCGCAGGATCTCGAGCGGCGATCGCCAGGAGATGAGGCGTCGCAGCCCGTCAAGCACCACGCACCTCGTGCCCGGGCTCGCCCCGCGGCGATCGACGCAGCCGCCCGACCGCGCGCCACACCGCGAGCCCCTGGCGCGTCTCCGCGACGTCGTGCGCCCGCACGATCCGCGCCCCACGCTCCGCGCACGCGAGCGCCACCGCCAGCGTCCCGCCGAGCCGCTCCCCCGGCGGCGAGAGCGCCGCCGCAGCCCCCGCCTCTCGCTCTTCCGACACCGCGGCGTGCGCCACGAACGACTTCCGGCTCGCCCCCACCAGCAGCGGAAACCCCAGCGCCGCGAGGCTCTCCAGCCGCGCCACCAGCTCCAGCGAGTGCCGCGCGTTCTTGGCGAACCCAAGCCCCGGATCCACGACGATCTCGTCGCGCCCGAGCCCCGCCGCCATGGCGCGCCCGGCCGCCTCGCAGAGCTCCCGCGAGACCTCCTCCACCACGTCGCCGTAGGCCCCGTCGGCCGCCGTCGAGAACCCCGCCATCGCCGTCATCGAACCACGGCAGTGCATGATCACCAGCGCGGCACCGTGCTTCGCGCACAGCGCCCCGAGCTCGGCCGCGCGCCCCGGATCGACGCAGTTCACGATCGTCGCGCCCTGCCCGAGCGCATGCTCCGCGACGCGCCGCGACGTCGTATCGATCGACACGATCGCCCCGAGCCTTGTCGCCGCTTCGATGGTGCGCCCGAGCCTCGCGATCTGCTCGTCGTCGCCGATCGCGGGGGCCCCCGGCCGCGTCGACTCGGCCCCCACGTCCACCACGTCCGCGCCCTGCGCGAGCATCTCCCGCACCCGCGAAAGGGCAGCGTCTTCGCCAACGAATACGCCGCCGTCCGAGAACGAATCGGGGGTGCGATTCAGCACGCCCATGACGAGCACGCGCGCGCCAGTGCGGTCGAGGAGCGCGCGCAAAGCCGACATTCCTTACCGCTAGCAAAATTCGAGCCCAGTCGCAATAAATCAGCGGATCGCAAGCAGTTTCAAGACATTCGGCGCGCCGCCGGGGGCCTTCTTCGACGCTCCGGGCGTACCCCACCTTCACCCACGTATCCCGCGATGTTCTGACGTCGCGTCCGGTTCCTGCTACCGTCCGGGCCAATCGCCCACGATGCTGCGGACCCGGATTCGAGCAGGGGCGGTGGCCGGCCTGGTGATGAGCATCGTCGCCGGGGCGCTCTTCACCGCCGTGTGCGTGGGCGACCTCTACGTCGGGTTCCTCACGCCGCACTTCGGCGCTCCCACGCCGGTGACCATCCGCGTCCCGTACGGCCCGCGCATCACCCGCGACAGCCGCGACAGCGCGCGCATCACCTACGAATACACCCGCATCCTCATCCCGCGCGGCACCGCCCTCCGCGAGTCCAGCGACGATCACCGCGCGGCGTTCGCCTACGAGTCGCTCCGCCGCCGGCCGTCGCTCGGCACCCTGCTCAGCACCTTCACCATCCACGTCTTCGTCTGCCTCATGCTCACCGCGTACATGCGGCGCTTCGGGCAGAGCCGCGCCCGCCTCGTTCGCACCCAGGCCGGCATCCTCGCCCTGGTCTTCGGCTCCATCCTCCTCGCCAAGGGCCTCCTGCTGTTCACCGCGCTGCCCGAGTACTGGATCCCCATGACCGCGCTGCCCCTGTGGGTCGCGCTGGTCTTCGATCGCCGCACCGCGTTCCTCATCGCCGTCGCCGGCGCGTTCGTCGCGGCGTCGCTGCTCCGCTTCGATCTGCTGCTGCTCTGCGAGCTGCTCGTGCGCGGCATCGCGGCCACGCTGTTCTTCTTCAACCGAAGGCAGCCCCGCCAGAAGCTCATCGTCGCCGGCTCGCTCGCCGGCGGCGCCGGCGCCGTCGCGTACATCGCGCTCACCTCGGTCTTCGAAGGCCGCTTCGATCTGGCCGGCGACTTCTCCAAAGGCGCCGGCTCGTACGTGATCGCGTGCATCGGCGGCGGCCTCGTCGCCGGCCTCATCGCCCGCGTCCTGCGCGATCCGGCCGAGCGCCTCCTCGGCCACGTCTCGCGCGAGAAGCTCCTCGATCTCACCGATCTCGAACAGCCGCTCTTGAAGAAGATGGCGGCCGAGGCGCCGGGGAGCTGGGAGCACGCGCGCGCCATGGCCAACCTCGCCGAGGCCTCCGCCGCGGCGATCCACGCCGACGCCCTGCTCACCCGCGTCGGCGCCTACTACCACGACCTCGGCAAGACGGTTCAGTCCAAGTATTTCATTGAAAACCTCGGCCAGAGCGAGCGCTCACCGCACGAAGACCTCGACCCCGAGGTCTCCGCCGACGCCATCATGGCGCACGTCGTCCTCGGCACGAAGATCCTCCGCGACGGCAAGATCCCCGAGCCCATCGTCGAGTTCGCGTACACCCACCACGGCACGCAGCTCGTCGAGTACTTCTGGCACAAGTGCAAGGAACAGGGCAATCCCAAGGGTCTCGGCGAAGATCACTTCCGCTACCCCGGGATGAAGCCCCAGACCAAAGAGACGGCGATCCTCATGATCGTCGACTCGATCGAGGCCGCGAGCCGGACCATCTGGCCCCCCGATCTCAAGAAGTTCGAGGAGATGATCCAGCGCGTCATCTTCACCAAGCTGCAGGCCGGCCAGCTCGACGAGTCCGGCCTCACCATCGAAGATCTCCGCGTCATGACCAGCCGCATGGCCTCGACGCTCGTCAACATGTACCACGGCCGCGTGAAGTACCCGTGGCAGCGCGAGGCCACGTCCACGGCCACGCCGCATCCGTCCTCCGTCGTGGCGACACCCCTCCGCGCCCCCGACGGCTCCGCGGTCGCCTCCCCCATGCCGTCGCCGAAGCCCGACTCATCGTCGGCCCGCCCGACCATGCCGCAAGCCTCGATCCCGCCGAAAGCGCCGGTTTCCGTCAAACCCTCGGCTCCGGTCAAACCCCCGGCTTCCGTCAAACCCTCGGCTTCCGTCAAACCACCGAAGGACAGGGACGGTGAGCTCCTGACGCTGAAAGACAGCGAGCTGCCGACCCTCAAAGAGGGCGAGGCCCCGCCGAAAGACGACGACCTCCCGACCCGCAACCTCGGCATCTTGCCGACGGTCCTGCAGATCGACGGCGCCGGGCCCGACTCGAAGGACGAGGACGTGTCGGTGGGGGAGAAGTAAGCTCTCTCGAGAACGGCGTCGCCTGATCCAGGAGGAACGACATGCCTGCGAGCTTCGAGCAGAGCTTCATGAAAGCCGTGTTCCACGGCGTGATCGCCGAGGACATGATCTTCCCGTTCCCCGAGACGCCGGCCGAGGAGCGCGAGAACCTCGGCCTCATGCTCGACAGCATTCGCCGCTTTTTCACGGCGAACGTCGACTCCGCCAGGATCGATCGCGAGCACGAGATCCCCGCCACCGTCGTCGCCGGCCTGAAAGAGCTCGGCCTCTTCGGTCTGCAGATCGGCACCGAGCACGGTGGCATCGGCCTCTCGACGCACTCGTACCTGCGCGTCCTCCAGGAGATCGCCAGCCGTGACACCTCGATCGCCGTCACGCTCGGCGCGCACCAGTCGATCGGCCTCAAGGCGCTCCTCCTCTTCGGCACCCCCGAGCTCCGCCAGCGCTACTTGCCCGAGCTCGCGACCGGCCAGAAGGTCGCCGCGTTCGCCCTCACCGAGCCGGGCGCCGGGTCCGATGCCGCCGCGCTCAAGACCCACGCCGAGCCCTCCGCCGACGGCTCCCATTACATTCTGAACGGCTCCAAGATCTGGATCACCAACGGCGGTTTCGCCGACGTCTTCACGGTGTTCGCGCGCACCTCTCCGGCCGAAGAGGGCCGCAAGCCCAAGATCACCGCCTTCTTCGTCGAGCGCGGCCCCGGCGTCACCTCGGGCCCCAACGAGCACAAGCTCGGCATCCGCGGCTCGTCCACGACCGAGGTGTTCTTCGAGGACGTCAAGGTCCCGCGCGAGAACGTGGTCGGCGAGGTCGGCAAGGGCTTCAAGGTCGCCGTCGAGGTCCTCAACAGCGGCCGCCTCGGCCTCGCCGTCGGCTGCGTCGGGCTCGGCGGCACGCTCATCAAGATGGCGATCGATCGCGTGCAAGAGCGCCGGGCGTTCGGCCGGCACATCGGCGATTTCGGCATGATCAAGGACAAGATCGCGACGATGCTCGCCCAGGTCTTCGCGCTCGAGTCGATGACCTACCTGACCGCCAGCATGGTCGAGTCCACGGCCGACTACTCGATCGAGAGCGCCATCTGCAAGGTCGCCGGCTCCGAGACGCTCTGGTACGTCGTGAACGAGACCCTGCAGATCGCCGCGGGCATCGGCTACATGCAGGAGTACCCCTACGAGCGCCTGCTGCGCGACGCGCGCATCAACCTCATCTTCGAGGGCACCAACGAGATCCTCCGCGCCTTCATCGCGCTGTCGGGCATGGCCGGCCCCGGCAAGGCCCTCGCCGAGGTCGCCAAGGCGATGCGCGAGCCCATCAAGGGGTTTGGCTTGTTGAGCGACTTCGCTGTGCGAAAGGCCCGCACCATGCTGGGCCGCGAACGCCTCGGCCGCGCCCACCCGCTGCTCTCGCGCGAGGCCGTGATCTTCGAGGAGTACGCCGGCGAGATCGCGACCCAGAGCGACAACATGCTGCGCAAGCACGGCCGCGACATCGCCGAGATGCAGTTCGCCCAGCGCCGCGTCGCCGACATGGCGATCGACCTCTACGGCGTCGCGGCGTGCATCGCCCGCACCACCCGCGCCATCGAGCGCCGCGGCGAGGACGGCGCGCGCCGCGAGATCGACATGACGACCGTCTTCACCGCCATGGCGCACAAACGGCTCCGGCAGAGCTCCTCCGACTTCGTGAAGAACGACGACGAGCTACGAAAAGCGGTGGCCATCCGCGCCTATCAAGACGGCGCCTACCCCTTCGACGTCCTCTGACGAATCCCTCGATCTATTCAAATCAACATCGAAATTCGTCAATCGGTTGCGGCATGCGGATTGCGGCGTTGACCGTCCCGCGGCCCGGACCGACATTCCGGCCCGCTGCGTACCCGCCTGCGCACCGTTCTCCAAGGACGCGCAGGCTGTCGCTGCGGAGCCGTTGATCTGTGACGTTTCTCTCCTCGCTGCTCACGTGGGCGAACGTGCCGTTCGTCATTGCCCTGGGTGTGGCGGTAGCGTTCGCGATCCTGCAAGTCTCGGGGCTCCTCGGCTTGCTCGCCGGAGACGGCGACCACGACGGCGACGCGGACGGCGACGCCGATGCGGACGGCGACGCGGACGGCGACGCGGACGGCGACGCCGATGCGGACGGCGACGCCGATGCGGACGGCGACGCCGACCACGATCACGATCACGGCGGCAGCGCCGGCAAGGACTTCCTGGTGGGCATGGGTGTCGGCACCATGCCCCTGTCGATCGTCTGGCAGTCGTTCGCGGTGTGCTTCGCGCTCGCCGGGATCACCGCCAACACGCTCTATTTCACCCAGACGGGCGCGCTCCCCACGGTCTCCCTCGCGTGGTCCGTGCCCCTCGCCATGGTCTTCGCGTATGTCACGACAAGGCTTGTTTCCAAGGTGTTTGCCCGCCTCGCGCCAAACCCCGGCAAGACCTCCACGTCGCGCAAGGACCTCGTCGGCCAGGCCGGCATGGTGATCTCCTCCAAGGTCAATGCCGAGTTCGGCGAGGTCCGCATCACCGACGCCACCGGCAGCGTGCTCCGCGTCATCTGCCGCACGCTCCCGGGCGAGGACGTCGTTCCCGAGGGGCACGAGGTCGTCTTCGTCGATTACGACCGAGAGAAAGACGTGCTGTTCGTGGCGCCCCTCGAGGTCGACGCGCCTCGAAGGAAGAGACCGCGGACGAGGGTGAGCGCGCTGGCCGCCTCTGGCGACGTGGTCCCCGAAAAGCCGCCCGCCGAGGCGCCCGACGAGGGCGCGGCTCCCGAAGGGGAGCGCTCGAAGGCGACCTCGTAGAGCGGCTTCGCAGGCTTTGCTTTGCGGCCCATGGCCGCTGCGGTACGTGAGCGCGGGGCATTCCCGCGCAAGCGCCCGCCCGGCATTGGCTCGGGTGGTGACTGACTTTGCTTCTGGGTTTTCCTCTTGCCTGGTGGAGAAGGATCAATGGGTAATTTAACTGACAATCCGCAAGTCGTCGTGATCGCGCTGGGGATCTTCGTGGCGGTGTTCGTGATTGCGATCGTCGCGACCGCCTTCGCGAGGTTCTACCGGCGGCCGGGAGCGGACGAGGCGCTCGTGCGCACCGGCTCCGGCGGCAATCAGGTCGCGATCGGGGAGGGCATCTTCGTCTACCCGATCCTCCACCAGCTCATGCGCGTGTCGCTCCGCTCGCTGAAGCTCAGCGTCGAGCGAAGCGCCAAGAACGCCCTTGTCACCAAGGACAAGATCAAGGCGAACGTGACCACGGAGCTCTTCGTCAAGGTCGCTCCGGTCAAAGAAGACGTCCTCGCGGCCGCCCGCTCGTTCGGCGAGCGCAGCCTCGACGAGCACGCGGTCGGTGAGCTCATCGAGGGCAAGCTGACCGACGCCCTCCGCTCCGTCGCCGCGAACCAGGCGTTCATGGAGCTGCACTCGCAGCGCAAGCAGTTCGCCGAGCACATCCAGGCGGCGCTCGCCGAGGAGCTCGCCAAGAACGGCCTCACGCTCGAGAACGTCTCGATCACCGCCCTCGCCATGGTCCCGGTGAAGGACCTCGATCCGCACGACGTGTTCGACGCCGAGGGCCTCCGCGCGATCACCGAGAGCGTCCAGTCGAACGCCGAGAAGACCAACCAGATCCAGCGCGAGAAGGAGATCGCGATCCAGCTCCAGAACGTCGAGGCGCGCAAGCGTTCGCTCACCATGGAGCAAGACCAGGCGCAGGCCGAGGCCGACCAGGCCCGTCGCGTGAAGGAGTACGAGGCGACGCAGTCCGCCGAGACCTCCAAGGCGATCTACATCCAGGAGCAGGCCCGCGAGCTCGCCGCGTTCGACAAGCAACAGGCCGTCGAGAAGTCGCGCATCGCCCAGGAGCAGGGCATCGCGGTCGCCCAGGCGCAGCGCATGAGGGCCGAGCGCGAGGCCCAGATCGCGACCGAGAAGGCGCAGCAAGCCGCCGAGATCGCCAAGCAGCGCGAGATCGAGGCGGCCATGATCGAGAAGGACAAGACGGTGCAAGCCGCCGAGATCGATCGGCAGCGGGCCCTCGAAGCCGCGACGATCGCCAAGCAGCAGACGGTCGAGGCGGCCGAGATCGCCAAGCAGCAGACGATCGAGACCGCGCGCGTGGCGAAGCAGATCGCGATCACCCAGAGCGAGGAGCAGGCGTCGCGCGCGGCCGCGCTCAAGTTCCAGGCCGACGCCGAGCAGCAGCAGGCGACGCAGGGGATCATCACGGTCGAGGAGACCGCGAAGGCCAACCGCGAGAAGGGCATCGCGATCATCAAGGCCGAAGAGGCGGCGCAGCAGTCGCGCATCGCGGCCGAGCGCGAGGCCTTCAAGAAGCGGCTCGAAGCCGAGACCGCCGCGGCGGCCGTGAAGGCGACGGCGGAAGGTGAGGCGTCGGCCAAGAAGGCGCAGGCCGACGGCGAGATCGCGCGGGCCCAGGGCGTCGCGCGCTCGGTCGAGCTGCAAGCGCAGGCGTCCGCGAAGGTGGTTCAGATCGAGGTGCAGGCCGAGGCCGACCGGATCCGCATCACCTCGGAGGCCAAGGCCAAGGCCGCGCACCAGGAGGCGGAAGCGATGATCGCGCTCGCCACGGCGATCCAGAAGCGCGGTGAGGCCGACGCCCACGCCAAGCAGCGAATGGTCGAGGCCGACAACTCCGTGTCGAGCAAGTTCCTCATGCGCGACATCGCCATGAGAGCCCTCGAGGTGTTGCCCGCGGTCACCCGCGAGCTGATGGCGCCCGCCCAGGCGATCAGCGAAATCAAGGTGCTCCAGCTCCAGGGCGGCAGCTTCGGCGACGGCGGCCATGCCAATGGAAACGGTAATGGCAATGGCAATGGCGGCTCCATGTTCGGCGCGGCGTCGCCCATCCTGAAGACCATCATGGAAGCCGGCGCCGCTTATCCGCTGCTCCGCGAGATGCTGTCGTTCGCGCAGGTCGACACCGACAAGCTCGCCGACAAGGTCCGCGCGTTCGTGGGCACCCTGCCCGACGAGGTCCGGGCGGCGGTCGACGCCGATCCGGCGTTGCAGAGCAAGCTCGCGGAGATCACGCGCCGCGTGCGCGACACCACGATGGAGCCCATCCAGGAGTCACCCAAGGTCGGAGCCTGAGCCATGCCCCGCGATCTCGACAAGGCCGCGCTGCACGCGACCTTCGATGTTCTGCTCCGGGCGCTCGCCAAGCCGCAAGCGAGCGACGCGCCCGGGGCCGCGGGGGCCGTGGCTCCGCCCGACGCTCTCGTCGCGGCTTACCAGAGCGCGAAGGAATCGCTGCGGGACGCGGCCACACGTGACCCGCTCGACGCGCTGGCCTCGGTGGTCGGCGTGGGGACGTTGCTGTTCTATCTGGCGGAGAAGGGCAACAACGATAAGTGCGCCAACATCTGGGACGCCCTCAACTTCATCACGACGAGCCTCTCCGTCGGTTACGACGACGTCTACGCCAAGACGTCGGCCGGCAAGGCCATCGCCGCCTTCGTGATGACGGTGGGCCCGTCGCTCTCGGCGCGAGTCTTCGATCCCCCCCGGATCGAGGCCGAGCGCCACGCCGCCGAGACCGCCGCCGCACAGCGTGCCGTCGTCGAGCGACTCGACTCCATCCTCGAAGCGCTGCGCTCCAGCTCCGCCGCCCAGCCCCACCCGTAGGCCGAGAGCCGCGGCGCTCGCGGCGCTCCGGACTGCTTGACGCACCCCGGCATCTCGCGCAGAGCGGCTTGACGCGCGGTTCATGGCGCGTCTACGTAAGCCCCTTCGGAGAAAACCCCATGGCCGTCGATATTCAAAAGCTATTCAATGAGACGCTTCCCGAGGGCCTCGCGAAGCACCCCGACAAGGCAAAGGAAATTGGCGCGACGTTCCAGCTCAACATCACCGGCGAAGGTGGCGGCGAGTGGTACATCGACCTTTCCGCGACCGGCCCCAAGGCCGAGCAGGGCAACCCGGGCAAGGCCGACTGCACCATGACGATGACCACGGAGGACTTCCAGAAGCTCCACGAGAACCCGCAAGCCAACGGCATGCAGCTCTTCTTCGCGGGCAAGCTCAAGGTCTCGGGCAACCAGATGCTCGCGATGAAGCTCTCGAAGCTCTTCGACTTCGGCACCCCGGCTGCCTGAGCTCGCCAACACCGCGCTTCCGCCGCGGCCGCCGCCAGCCTAAAAAGCGGTCGTGCGCCCCCTCCAAGACATTCGTGTTCTCGATCTGACCCGGCTGCTGCCGGGTCCGTTCGCGACGTTGGTCCTCGCCGATCTCGGCGCATCCGTCGACAAGATCGAAGACGCCAGCGGCGGCGACTACCTCCGCTACATGGCCCCGCTCGTCGCGGGTGAATCCGCTGCCTTCCAGCTCTTGAACCGGGGCAAGCGCAGCGCCGTCATCGACCTCAAGAAGCCCGAGGCCAAGGCGGCGTTCCTGCGCATCGTGCGCGCCTACGACGTCGTGTTCGAGCAGTTCCGGCCGGGCGTCCTCGATCGTCTCGGGCTCGGGCACGACGTGCTGCGCCGCGAGAACCCGCGCCTGATCGTGTGCGCCCTCACGGGCTACGGTCAGACGGGTGAGCTCGCGCAGCGCGCGGGCCACGACCTCAATTACCTCGCGCGCTCCGGCATTCTGGGGGCGCAGGGTCCTCGGGGCGGCCCGCCGCAGGTGCCTGCGACGCAGCTCGCCGACGTGAGCGGCGGCCTGTGGAGCGTGATCGCGATCCTCGGCGCGCTGCGCGAGCGCGATCGCACGGGGCAAGGCTGCGTGCTCGACATCGCGATGACCGACGGCGTCCTCGCCTTCGCCAGCATGGCCGTCTCCTCGGCGCTCGCGGGAGAGCCTGTCCGCCGCGGCGACGAGGCCCTCTCGGGCGGCATCGCCGCGTACCAGACGTACCTGTCGAAGGACGGCTGCCCCATGACGCTCGCGGCGCTCGAGCCCAAGTTCTGGATGAGCTTCTGCGCGGGCGTCGGCCTCGAGGCTTCGCTGGAGGGCCTGATGCCCGGCCCGCACCAGGTCGCGATGAAGGCGAAGGTCGCCGCGATCTTCGCGGGGAAGACCCGCGCCGAGTGGGCTGCGTTCGCCGCCGAGCGCGACTGCTGCATCGAGCCCGTCCTCGATCCATCGGAGATCCAGGCCGATTCGCACCTCCGCTCGCGCGACCTCTTCTTCACGATCGAGACCCCGCGCGGCCCGGTGCCGCAGGTGCGCCTGCCGATCACACCGCGAGATCTCGCGCCCACGCCGCCTCCGAAGAGGGGCGAGCACAGCCGCGCGGTGCTGCGCGATGCAGGCTTCTCCGACGACGAGATCGGGGCGTTGTTCGAGGGCGGCGCGGTTCGCGACGAGTAACCCGTCTCCTCGGGAGCCAAGCCCACACCACGCGAGCGAGGCAGCGCTGGAGCCCCGCACATCGCGAGCCGTCACCTGCTCTCAGTCGGCGTCCTGCGCAGCCTCGACGCGGGCCGCCCACCCGACCCAGTCGAGCGCGCACCGCGGGTCCAGACGGTGCGTTCCGCCCGCGCAATAGGCCGCGTCGTACGGCGGGCCCATCACCAGCGCGCCGGTCTTGCTCGCCAGCGGGTAGGCCTTGCGCCAGATCTCGTCGAAGCGATCCTGTCGCTTCCGAAACGAGACGAACGCCCGGCGCTGCTCGGTCTTTTCGAACGCGTCCTCGGCCTCCGACATCTTGTCGAGCATCGATTTGATGCGCTCCCGCAGCTCCTTGTCGTCGGTCCCGGCGAGCGCGTTCTGCAAGAACTGCACGGCTTCGCGGCGCTTTCCGCTCTTTCGCAGCAGGCTCACGCCGCTGAGCGCCTGCCAGCCGACGTATTTGCTGTCGCCGCCGAGCTCTGCCGCGCGCGCCAGCATCGCGGTGCCGTCGAGCTTCCATTGCTCTTGCTCGACCGGGTCGGTGAGGTACGACGACGGCGCCATGAGCCCGATGAACGAGCCGGCCGCCACCAGCATCTCGGCGTCGTCGGGCAGGTTGCGCACCCCGCGCTCCATGATCTCGCGCGCTCTGCGGACGTCCTTTTCGAGCACGCCGTTCGTCTGGAACGTGGTGAGCGCGTCGACCAGCAGGTACGGCTCGCGGAAGGTCGGATCGAGCTCGTTGATGGTGTCGATCAGGTACGGCATGTTCTCGAAGCGCCGCTTGGCGAGCGTGTGCAAGCCCTGCTCGACGAGCACCGTGGCCCACAGGTAGTCCGCGACCGCCGCGCGGTGCCCCAGCGACATGGCGACCACCTGCCCGGGCGGCGGCAGCACGTACACGTCGGACGTCTCCTTCACGCGGTGGTGCGTCTCGGCCGCAGGCGCCCGCGAGACGCTGATCAGCGCCACGGCGATCAGCCAGGCGCCCGCGAGCCACCCGAGGTCCGCGCTCTGCTGGCGGTGATCACGGTCGGCCATCACTCGACCTCGCGGTCGACGAACATGCCGGGGAGCACGCGGGCGCTCTGCCCGGGCAAACGCTCGCCCTTGACCTCGAACGTCGAGAGCATCCCGTCGCCGTCGAGATCGCCGTGCGCCGCCGCCGAGAAGCGCATGGCCTGGGTGTTCTGATCGAGCTCGCTGGTGAACTGGAACGCGAAGGCGTGGGGCTCGGTGAAGCCAAACTCCAGGCACTTCCACGTGAGGTGCTCCCACGCTTCCGGCGGGTCGGGCGCGCGAATTCCGCGCGGCACCTGCGAGGGGGTGAGCGGCGCTGACGGCGGGAAGCTGATCTCTTGCGGATGGGCGTCGGCGTAGGCGACGGCGTTGGTCACGATGCGCTCGAGGCCGTCGACGGGCTCGGTCAGCTTGGAGGCGCTGAGGTTGCGAACGAACGCGGGGATGGCCACAGCCAGAACACTGCCGGCGATCCCGAAGATCGCCGCTGCTTGAACCGCCGTGAGCGCTCTCATCGGGGAGAGGTCTAGCCGATCATTCGAGCTCTTCGAAAGCGAAGATGTGCGTCGAGACGCGCAGGCGCTTGCCGACGATGGTTCCGGTGCGGGCGAAGGTGCTGATGATGCCGTCGCCGTCGAGGTCGCCCTGGCCGAGGACCTCGAAGCCTTCGGAGCCGGGATCGGGGCCACCGAGGGCCGGCGAGGCGTAGTTGCCCGCCTTCTTGTAGCTGTATTGATAGTAGATCGGCGTCGACATGGTGTAGCCGAGGCAGATCCACCCCTGGGTCTGGTTGCCGGTATGGAAGTCGGTGCCGGGGGCATTGCTCGGCTGGTACTTGGTCCCGGGCGGGATGGTGGCAGGGACCACCGTCGTCGAATCGCAGAGGTAGTTCACCGCGGGCTTCGAGATGCCGCCGGCGGCCGCGCCGATGAGCTCGGCCTCGCCCAGCTCGCGCTCGAACACGCCGGCCGAGAGATTGGAGATGGCGCCGACGGCGCTCTTGGCTTCTGCGGTGCGCGCGCTCGCCAGGTAGCGGCGGACACCGTAAATGGCCAGCGAGGCGAGAACCCCGATGATGGCCACCACGATCATCAGCTCCACCAGTGTGAAGCCCCGTTGTCGCGGATAGTGACGCATCGTCTGAATCCTCGCCTCGAACAAACTCTGGACCTTAACCGAACCTATCCAGAATTCCCAGCCCGCCGATCACTCGAACTCGTCGAAGACGAATACCTGAGTCGAGACCCGCATTTCGTTGGCTGCGTCGGCCGCGCCGACGAGGGCGAAGGCGCTCGTCGCGGCGTCACCGTCGAGATCGCCTTCTGCGGCGGCCTCGAAGCTCTCGGCCGCGGCGACCACGGGCGAGCCGCCCTTGGCGCTGGTGAGAGGGCTGGAGCCCTTGGTGTACGTGTACTTGTAATAGACCGCCTGGGTCATCGAGAACTTCAGGCACTTCCAGCCGCTGACCGAGTCGCCGCTGTCGAAGTCCACGCCGTTGCCAGAGCCGGGCTGGTATTTGGTGCCGAGCGGAACCACCAGGGGCACCGCCAGCGCGGTGCCGCAGAGCGCGTGGCTCGCGCCCGTCGAGTTGCCGCCGGCCGCGGCCACGATGAGCTGGCTGTTCGCGGTCTCACGCTCGAACGACTGTTTGGCACCACGGGCCACTGCGCCGATCGTGTTCTTTGCCTCGCTCGTCTTGGCGCTCGCCAGATAACGGCGGACGCCGTAAATCGCCAGCGCCGCGAGAACGCCGATGATCGCGATGACGATCATGAGCTCGACCAGCGTGAAGCCTCGTTTGCCGTACCCTTTGTAGGCGCGCATGTAGTTCTCTCCTTAGTCTTTCAGCAATGAGCAAGTTTCGAGAAAGTTTCTCAATCGACGACGTTTCGCCGGTGCTCCGCTGGCTGTCACCAGACGGAAGAACCCGCGCTCGGCGCCCCGCATTGCAATGGCGCAGCGGCTATTCCGTATCGTTCTCTATGTAGACGTCGTTGTTCCACGAGGTTGCGGCCGCCAGCGCGAAGACGCCGTCGGCGTCGCGATCTCTCGCGGCTTGAATCACGAACCAGGGCTCGGTCATCACCGGCATCGCAGCCATGGCCGTGAACCCGACCGGCTGCAAC